>ENA-OQDE01000007-OQDE01000007.1-human-gut-metagenome-genome-assembly--contig:-NODE-7-length-116196-cov-8.560529_pt1 | contig 116196 bp, 116 predicted proteins | sample MGYA00242768_ERZ504595 | MGnify/ENA primary metagenome ERZ504595 (study PRJEB26092, sample SAMD00036307) | human gut metagenome | host: Homo sapiens | study: EMG produced TPA metagenomics assembly of...
AGTAATCTAATATCTGCGCAGGCAACACGAGGCTGGCTAGCATGTTCAAATAATCGTTTTTCATAATGCGAAGTAAGCAATACTTCACGAGTATAAAAAATAATCCCCGCTAAAAATCTACTGAGCCCATAAATAACTAAAAAACAACTAAATAGTCAGAAAAAAACTGTCCCCCGACTCACGTCGGAGAACAGCCACAACACAAACACAAAATAAAACACGACAAAACTACTATGCAATTTTTTAGCCTGCTCTATGTTTTGAGTAACATAACTACCGCCAATCAGGTATTCACATATCCAAGAGGGGTTTCAGGTTATTTGCATCTATAAAACGCCACACTAGCGTCCTTTGTTCATCGGTCTTTCTAAAAATATCTTAATTCTTATTGAATTCCTCTTTCTCTTAGTTTCAGCTGCCAGTTCCAAGCCGAACGTAGAGTGTCCTCCAAATTGGCTTCTGCCTTCCATCCCAACTCCTTATTAGCAAAATCAGGATTAGCCCATACCTTCTCAATATCTCCGGCACGACGACCCACGATCTGATAATTAAGTTTCACACCGGTAGCTTTTTCAAACGTATTGATCAGTTCCAATACAGAAACGCCTTTACCCGTTCCAATATTAAAGACTTCCACCTTCTCCTTCTGCTTGTTATTCAAAATGCGATCCATTGCGATAACGTGAGCCTTCGCCAAATCCACTACATATATATAGTCACGGATGCAAGAACCGTCCGGTGTATCATAATCATCCCCGAACACACTCAGTTTTTCACGAATACCCATCGCTGTCTGAGTAACATAAGGTAGCAAATTTTGTGGAACCCCATTAGGTAATTCACCTATTAATGCAGTGGGATGTGCGCCAATAGGATTAAAGTAACGCAACATAATAGCATTGATAGGCGATCCCGAAGCAACTGTATCACGAATAATTTCTTCATTGATCTGTTTTGTATTACCGTACGGAGACTCAGCCTTCTTAATCGGAGCCTCTTCCGTTACAGGAAGAACATCGGGCTGGCCATACACCGTACATGATGATGAAAAATAATACCTTCTACTCCATGTTTCGGCATTAACTCCAACAGGTTAATCAATGAAACCAAGTTATTGCGATAATACAACAACGGTTTTTGTACCGATTCACCCACAGCCTTGCTAGCCGCAAAATGAATAATACCTTTTATACCCGGATATTTAGTAAACAGCTTATCCATTCCCTCAAGATCCAAGCAATCCAACTTTTCAAATGCAGGACGGATTCCTGAAACCTTTTCTATATTATCTACCACATCGGCGCTTGAGTTGGACAAATTGTCCACAATCACTACGTCGTAACCGCTATTTTGCAGCTCTACTACCGTATGAGAACCGATGTAGCCGGTTCCTCCTGTTACTAAAATTCTTTCTTTCATAATACTTAATATTCTGTCGTTTTCTAATAGGTTCAAAACAACTTCGACGGGTAGATCCCTTTTCGTATCATATCATTGATACGAAGCAGGACTTGTATCTTGTCATCATGCGATACCAATCCCATCCATCTGGCAGGTGTCTCAATCACTTTCACCCTGACTCCGTCAGCAATACGCTCATTCATAAAAGCCGGAATAGAATAATGGGCTTTCATATCCATTCCATTCTCATCTATGAACTTATCGAACGCCTTCTTCATCTCACCGAATACCTGCGGAGTAAATCCCCACATATTCATTGAAACCAAGCTGTTGTCATCCAAAGCCACCCATTTATGTAATTCATTAGGATACATCGGATTTCCACTTATCCGTTCTACTCCTACACGGTCTGTAACGGACAACAGATATCCCTTTTCATCCACTTCACAAATACCACGGGTAACCCCTCCGCTTTCCGCCAATACATTTCTCAGCCTGTAGCAAATATTGAAACTATGGTAGTCAGCTTCTCCCAACATCACCAGATTATTATATAACAATTCAAAACTTTCTCTTTGGTAAAAGTTCACGGCATTTATCACACCGAATGGAGAGTCAATCAACTCTTCTCCCATCAGAACAGCTCTTACCGAACCGTACAGTGCTTTGCGCTTCGGATTACGCTTTTCTTCAGGAATCGTTTCCACATCCTGATAAACATACTCCACTTCTACCACATGTTCGTATTTGCCTGATACCAGTTTCTTGAATTCTTGTTCAAAATGTCTGCTTATGACAAATACGATCTTATTAAATCCGACTCTTACGGCATCATATATGGAAAAATCTAATATTGTTTCGCCATTAGGACCTATTCCCTCCAGCTGTTTCAATCCACCATATTTATTCCCCATAGTGGCCGCGAGTACAATCAAGGTCATAGCCATTTAATCTCTCTATTAATTCTAATGCAAAAATAAGCATAAAAATTGAATTTATGGACAAGAACAATGGATTTCTTTCTAATAAAAAAGTCCGAAGCTGTGCTCCGGACTTCTGAATCGGTTTATTTTAACGATGAAGTGAATTTATTCTATTCCAAACAAAACACCCAAGCCTTTGTCTACACCTGAAAATCCCATGAATGCCATTGCCAGCAGACCGGCAGTAACCAATGCGATAGCCATTCCCTGCATTCCTTTAGGTATATTCACCAAACTTAATTGTTCACGGATACCTGCAAACAACACCATAGCCAAAGCAAAACCAAGAGCTGTAGAGAAGGCATAAACCACCCCCGTCAACAAATCAAAGTCTTTCTGGATTACCAAAATAGCCACACCCAGAATACAGCAGTTAGTAGTAATCAACGGAAGAAAGACTCCTAATGCCTGATAAAGGGCGGGAGATACCTTCTTCAAAATGATTTCCACCATCTGTACCAATGCTGCAATGACAAGGATAAATGCAATGGTCTGCAAATATTCCAACCCGAAAGCATCGAGCACGAATTTCTGGATAAGATAGGTAACAATGGTAGCGATGGTAAGCACGAATGCAACAGCCGCTCCCATACCCGTAGCTGTCTCAACTTTCTTGGATACACCTAGGAATGGACAAATACCCAAGAATTGTGACAACACAATGTTGTTCACAAATATAGCGGTGATAAATATCAATATATATTCCATTTTCTTACTTTTTACGGGTTATGCTTTCTTCAGTTTATTCACAATCGCAATGAGGTAACCCAATGCAATGAAGGCTCCCGGTGCGAGAACGAAAATCAACATTCCGTATTGCTCCGGCATAATAGCGATATCAAACAATTTACCTGTACCAAGGAACTCACGTACACCACCAAGGATGGTCAATGCAAGTGTAAATCCTAGTCCCATACCCAATCCGTCAAAGAATGAAGGAACAGGACCGTTCTTTGCGGCAAACGCTTCGGCGCGTCCCAGCAAGATACAGTTTACCACAATCAACGGAATAAACAATCCCAAAGTAGCATACAGCGCCGGCACATATGCCTGCATAATCATCTGCAACAAGGTTACAAATGATGCAATAACCACAATGAATGCAGGAATACGCACCATATCAGGAATCAGATTCTTGATAGATGAAATTACCACATTCGAACAAATCAACACAAACATGGTTGCCAGTCCCATACCCATACCATTGATGGCAGAAGAAGTGGTTCCCAATGTAGGACACATACCCAAAAGGAGTACAAACGTAGGATTCTCTTTGACAATCCCGTTCATCAATACTTTAAAATTATTCATAGTCTGCTCCTTCCTTATTTTTTGTTTTTACAATCTTGCTTTGGGCATTCTGCTTTTTTACAGTCCGCCTTGTCGCAGTTAGCAGGATCACATTTACCACCACAAGCAGCTTTGCAGGCAGCAGAGTCACAGGCTTGTCCGCAACAATCCTGAGTTCCCTCACATTGTGCCTTAGCTGCTTTGGGGGCATCGGCAGCAGTTTCAGACACCTGCTGTGTCGCACCGCTGGAACCATCCACATTTTGGCCACTATATGCCGCATAAGCATTATTCACAGCTTTCAGAAAAGCACGTGTCGTGATAGTAGAAGCAGTGATTGCATCTATCTGACCGCCATCTTTATTTACAACCAATGCTTTCTGTCCCGGATTCATACCAGTAATATCGCCTTTGCCGCCTTTCTTAAACCAATCGGCTGCCTTTGATCCCAGTCCCGGAGTTTCTGCATGACTCAACAAAGAATAGTCTATAATATTACCCTCTTTATCGAAACCTACCAATACATTCAACGCACCACCAAAACCATTTGCAGAAGACTCTACGGCTGCACCAATAAATTCTCCTCCTTTGGTTGCTTTATATATCTTATAAGTAACGCCTTCCAATTCTATGGTTTCAGGAGCTTCGGCAGGATTATTGTCAAATCCCGGAACTACGATAGCAATGGCATCACTCAAAGCTTGGCATTAGCCTGTGCAATGGGTTCCTTTGTCAACTCATTCACATAACCCAGCAATGCTCCGGCTACCACGTTACGCCTGTCAGCACGATAACCATGTTTTTCAAAGATGATTCTAGTTTTTTCATTTCTTCACGACCTCCCCGAATCTTTTAGGTTTACAATAAGTATTGATTAACGGAGTGAATGCGTTCATAATGAATATAGCGAAAGACATACCTTCGGGATATGCACCGAACAAACGGATAACCACGGTCAGGAAACCGATAGCCACACCGTAAATAATCATACCTTTATGAGTCATAGGCGAAGTAACATAGTCGGTTGCCATGAAAATAGCTCCCAACATCAAACCACCTGTAAACAAGTGAGCCAACGGAGATGCGTAAGCAACCGGATCAACCAAATGCATCAGCCCGGCAAATACAAATACTGTCACTAGAATAGATACAGGAATATGCCAGGAAATAATCTTTTTCCATAGCATATATCCCAGACCAAGCAATAAAGCCAATGCACTCACCTCACCTAGTGAACCCGGGTTATTACCCAGAAACAGACTTAATGTATCGGGCAACTGACCTAAAGCATTTGCATCACCCTTTACAGCCATTTTCATCAATGCCAGCGGAGTAGCACCGGTTTCAGCATCGGTATAACTTCCCCATTGTTGAACCAACGGCCATGAAGTCATCTGCACAGGAAAAGAAATCAGCAGGAAGATACGACCTACCAGCGCGGGATTGAAAGGATTACAACCCAATCCGCCGAAAGTCATCTTGCCCACACCGATTGCCACCAACGCACCGATGATAATAATCCAAAGCGGCAAGTTGGAAGGCAGATTGAATGCCAGCAACACACCGGTTATAATAGCCGAACCATCACAGATGGTAGAGCGTTCTCTCTTCAAAATAAACTTGGTAATCGCCCATTCGAAGAATACACAGGCGGCAACCGAGGTCAAGGTCACCACCACGGCGCCCAGTCCGAACATATAAAATGACACCAGCAACGCAGGTATCAACGCAATGAGTACACCATACATATTCTTCTGTATGCTGTCACCGCTATGAACGTGAGGCGATAATGATACTATTAATTTATTAGCCATACTATTTTGTCGAATTATTTTTTAGCATTACGTGCACGGATGATACCGCCTACTGTGCCCTTACCCAAACGGATATAGTCCAGCAAATAACGATGAGACGGACATGTAAACTGACACGAACCGCACTCGATGCACGACATTACATCTTCTTTTTCTACTCTCTCCCAGTCCTTATGAGCTGAAAGTGTCGCCAACAAGAAAGGCTCCAATCCCATAGGACACACACTGACGCACTTGGCACAGCGGATACAGGGCTGAGCTTCCGCACGGGCAGCTTCCTTATCATTCATAATCAGCACACCCGAACTACCTTTACAAATGGGAACTTCCGTATTAACCAGTGCTTTACCCATCATCGGACCGCCACCAATCACTTTTCCCGTATCTTCGGGCAAACCGCCAGCCGCATCAATCAGCTGGCTCATCGGGGTACCCATACGGGTGAGGAAGTTGGAGGGGTTCTTGACAGACTTACCCGTAACAGTCACGATACGTTCAAACAAAGGTTTGTTTTTCTGAACGGCTTCATAAACGGCAAATGCAGTACCTACATTCTGAACTACCGCACCCACATTGATAGGAATAGCGGGAGGAGCAGGGACCTGGCGACCGATCACAGCATCTATCAACTGTTTCTCACCACCTTGCGGATATTTCACCTGCAAAGGAACTACCTCTATACCGGGATACTGAGCAGCCTTTTCAGTCATCAACTTAATAGCATCCGGTTTATTATTTTCAATACCGATATATCCTTGGTCACTTTTGCAGCTTTCATCAGGATGCTTACACCCACCAGTACTTCGTCTGCCTTCTCCAACATCAAACGATGATCGGCAGTGAGGTAAGGCTCACACTCTACAGCATTGATAATTACACATTCCGCCTTGCAGCCCGGAGGAGGAGAAAGTTTCACATGAGTAGGGAAACAAGCACCGCCCATACCTACTACACCTGCATTTTTCACTTTAGCAACGATTTCTTCGGGTGTGAGAGCACACTCTTTCACCAATGTCGAACTGCGGTCTATTGATTCTTCCCATTCGTCACCATCCACATCGATAAAGATAGCCGGCTTGCGGTAACCGCTAGCATCGATTACGGCGTCTACCTTGTTCACTTTACCGGATACAGACGAGAAGATGGCTGCTGAAACAAAGCCACCCGCCTCAGCAATCTTCGTACCTACTTCACCACATCGCCTTTTTTCACGATGGCAGTAGCAGGAGCACCGATATGCTGTGACAAAGGAAATACCGCTTGCTTAGGAAGTGCAAGTGTTTCAATGGCTTTGCCTGCTGACAATTTATTTTCTGCTGGATGTACTCCACCAATTCTAAATGTCTTCACTGTTATATCTTTTTAATTTTTACTTACTTTGAATTTTGATTATGCTTCCGTTTTCGGAGCCTCAGCTTTCACCGCTTCCGCTTTCGGAGTTTCCACCTTTGAAGCCTCTACTTTTACAGCAGGTTTTGCAGCAGCCTCACCAGCCGGCACTTCTACTTTCGGTTTACGTGGCGGGAAATTGATAGCTTGGATAGCCCCTTTCGGACATTCCGATTCGCATTTACGGCAAGACTTACACTTAGCCGGATCAATGTATGCCAAATTATTTTCCAACGTAATGGCTTCGAACGGACACACTTTCACACACTTTCCACAACCAATACAACTAGCCTTGCAAGCTTTGTTGGCAACAGCTCCCTTATCCTTGTTCACACACATCACCACTACGCGGCGGTTGTTCTTTCCTTTCGGACGAATTTCAATGATCTTACGCGGACAAGCTTTGCTGCAAGCCCCACAAGCTGTACATTTTTCTTCGTCCACTTCCGGAAGACCGGTTTCAGGATTCATGTGAATAGCATCAAACTGACACGCTTCCACACAATCACCACAACCCAGACAACCGAATGTACAACCCGTCTCACCACCTGAAGTGGCATGAGCGATGGCACACGATTTAGCTCCGTCGTACAGAGCAGTACGAGGGCGATTTTCACAACTACCGTTACATCTTACCACCGCAACTTTCGGTTCAGCAGCAACGGCTTCCAATCCCAAAATGGCAGCTACTTTCTCCATTACCGGAGCACCACCAACCGGACATAACTTACCCTCCAGTGAACCGGCATCGGCAGCCTTCACGCAGGCACCGGCAAAACCAGAGCAACCGGGATAACCACATCCACCGCAATTCGCCTGAGGAAGCACTTCGCTCACCTTGGCAATCCGCGGATCTTCATACACAGCAAACTTCTTAGAAGCGGCATACAAGATTACCGCGGCAATCAAGCCAATCGCTCCCAACGAAATTACTGCAACCAGAATTAAATCCATAAATTTTAGTTAGTTATTTATTAATTATTTTTTATTGGTTCAAGCGTAAATGAAAACTTCTTGCTCAACTTATTCCTGCATACATATATAATAAGGTAATACGGGAGCAAGGCTGACAAAGCAACAAGCGCCGACCTTAACTCATCCCCCCCCGTAAGACGCATGGAAATAAATAAAGTAATCAGCAATACCAAGAAAGGGATACCAAAAGCCAGCAATACGGCTTGCATCCCCATGGAAGTAGTACCATAAATCATCACCTCCTCACCTATGCGGTAAGAAGATGCCTTCATGTCAAAAACATCAATCAGTTTCTCTTTACTTTCAGATGCATTGCAATGCCCTTTCACACTACAAGCCGAACAGGCAGAAGTTTGTACGATTCTCACCCGCACGTGAGAACCTTCAATGTTTTCCACAATACCACGATGTTTGATTATATCGGTCATTTTTGCAAACTCTACATTACAAAACTGCGACAAATGTACGACTTTAATTGGATTCTAAGAAGTATAAAATGATATTTTCACTATAAAAATCGATTTTTTGTGTGGAGAAATTAAAATTAGAAGCAAGAAAAGGAAGAAATATTTAATTTTCCTCCTTTCTACTTGTAAGGTATATAATTTATTTCATTATCACATAGCCTGCATCCAACAGTTTTTGACGAATGGATGCTATATGTTCCTCGTTTCTGGTTTCCATAACGACACGAAGGGCACATCCGGTGACATCTGCACTCTCACTATTTCGCTCATGATGTACAGAAATTACATTTCCTCCCTGCTCTGCGACAATTTTGCTGACTCCCAACAGCTGCCCCGGCTTGTCTATCAAGTCCAAAGTTACTGCATAGGTACGTCCCGACTTCGCCATACCGCGACTGATGACACGGCTCAATATCGTCACATCAATATTGCCTCCGGACACCAGGCAGACAGTTTTCTTACCCTTTACCGGTACTTTATTGAACATGGCTGCGGCAACAGACACAGCTCCCGCCCCCTCTGCAACAATCCGCTGGCGTTCTATCAATGCCAGAATAGCTGCGGCAATCTCGTCCTCAGTCACAGTTACAACTCCGTCCACATACTGATTTACCAAGTCAAAAGTATTTGTTCCCGGCTCTTTCACCGCGATTCCATCGGCAAAAGTGGAAACAGAGTGAAGACGCTCAATACGCGAATGAAGAATAGAATTTGCCATACTGGCCGCACCCAACGCCTGTACGCCATATACCTTGACAGATGGTTTCAAAGCCTTCAACGCATAAGCCACTCCCGAAATCAGTCCTCCCCCACCAATGGGAACAATGACTACCTCCACATCCGGCATTTCCTCCAATAATTCCAAACCGATAGTACCTTGTCCGGCTATCACGTTCTCGTCATCAAAGGGATGAACAAAAGTATATCCCTTTTCATCACGCAATTGCAGGGCTTTCTGATAAGCATCATCATAGACTCCCGGAACCAAACAAACTTCCGCCCCATAATGCTTCGTAGCCTCAACTTTAGATATAGGCGCTCCTTCCGGAAGACAAATCAACGACTTGATACCGCACTTAGTGGCAGCCAATGCCACCCCTTGCGCATGATTACCGGCAGAACAGGCTATCACGCCTCTCGCCTTTTCTTCATCGGACAATTGGGAAATCTTGTAATAAGCACCACGCACTTTAAACGATCCTGTGAGTTGCAGGTTTTCGGGCTTCAGATAAACTGTACTCTCAGGATTTATCTGAGGAGCATAAATCAAATCAGTGCGACGGACAACCTCTTTCAGGACATGAGCCGCTTTGTATATTGCATCTAATTGTAGCATAGGTATAACACTCTTGTTTTTAAATTGGGTGCAAAGCTACAAATAAAATTGATTCCTTACACTCACATACAACGTAAAATTGTATTCTTTTCTCTTTGTTCTCCTTTTCACTTGTCGACAGAGTTCACACTCAAGGAAGTATGTAAAAGCCCCGGCAGCACTATCGTTTTCATTTTGACACTCCTTATCTGCTGTCTTATTTTAATTTCGACGTAATCTGTTTATTGCTCTCGGCTACTTCCACCAGATAAACACTGGCACAAATAAGAACAATCGCCGCCAACTGTGTCCATGAGAAGCGATCCTGCCCCAAAACAAAAGAAGTCACCGTAGCAACAATCAATATTAAATACCCGTAAATGGCTACTAATGTCGTTTTCAGATATTTCAGCCCGAGAGGAAGTAATAAATAACTAATGGTGGTAGGAAATACCAAAACAAAAAGCAAGACCAACATAGGCGTAGAGAAAAGTGACATTTTCAGTATAGGAGCATCAAAACCATAAATCGTATTGACAACAACAGCCATAACAGCCGCCCCTAAAAAAGTATATTTTAACATCGTCATATCTCCCACTCCTTTTAACAGACGGTTACTGAAAACAAGATAGACGGCATAAACCAATGAACTGGCCAAACACATCAAATTACCTAACGGAGCATTGGAGGCAAGATCGTCACTAGGTTGTGTGAATATGCATAGAACAGCTCCTCCCAATCCCATTCCAATGCCAAGCACTTTCATCCAGGTTACTTTTTCCTTATAAAACAATACAGAGATAATGAATACCCATATAGGCTCCAAACTGACAAAAATAGAACTGGAAACCGGAGTAGTCTTACTGATACCCAACAAATAAAAAAACATATATCCATAAATACCTAAAGCCCCTAAAATAAAGAGCTGCCATTTCTGACGGATAGTGGAGTTTTCGGGCTTGCAAAATATATCAATAAGCCAAAAAGCGGCGGCCCCAAATACCAATCGGAAAGTAACCCCTGTCACAGGAGCTATCCACAAAGGTAAAAGATACTTCAGTGCGTTCATATTAAGGCCTCCCAACGCTTTGGAGACAACCATGCTAAGGTTTGCTTCAACTTGTCTATTCATACTTCATTGTTATGTTATTACGTGGGTATTTTTCTTATAAACTCAGTTTTTCCTGCTTCATCACAATAAACATCCCCATCAAGGCTACCATCAGATTAAGCCAGAAGGCAAAGGTTTGCGAATGAGAATGGAACAGATTCTGAAAAGCATCCACAATAAACGGACAAAGCAGTATGGCCACATAATTCATCGCCATGACAAAAGCAAGTGCCAACGTCACTTTGTGAGGAACCGCCACATCAGAAGTCTTATCATAAATCAACGGTTGGATAATACCGTATGAAAGCCCGTTCAGAATACATCCCAAAGCAATCAGTATTTCGGAACGACTAAGCAGAATAATCCCCATTCCGCAGGCTATCATCAACAAACAAACCATATAGATACGACGGCCCAAGACCTGCACTATCTTATTCAGGACAAAACCCGGTGCCATAATAGCGAGAAAAAACAAAGATATCAAGATGCCTGCCCTACCACTGGACAGCCCATATTCTTCCATCAGGAAAGGCAGATTGAAACTAATAATAATCACCAGATAAGTAGCCAATCCGTAAAAAGCCATCAGCTTGACCAAAGCCTTGACATTAATTCCCCGCTTACCCATTTCCCTGACAGTTTCGGCTGGAATATCATCAGAGGAATGATAACCGGAGAGATCTTTTTTCAGATAACGAGTAAGGAAAACGGATACAAAAGGAAACAGATAGACCAAAAACGGCAAATGCCAGTTCACTTCTGCCAGATATCCTGTCAGCGTAGTGGCAAGCACCAGCGTGATATTGGTGATGGCAGAACTGTAACCAAATTGCTTTGTACGGTAACTTCCCACAAAATAACGGGATATCAATCCGGTAGAAAGCGGAACAATCAATCCCGACCCCATCCCCAACATGGCGCTGACGGCTATCAACTGCCACATTTTATCAGAAAGCAGATAAAGAATACCACTCGCCCCGAAAAGAGCCAGCCCTATCTGCAACAACAAAAGGTTGTTCACTTTCTCTGTCAATTTACCTGATAACAAGATAAAGGGTATGATAAGAAGTGACGGCAACGAAGACAACATCTGGATCTCCAGATCTGTAGCAGAGGGAAATATTTTATTCAAATCTCCCAAAATGGGCGACACCGCCAGTCCCGGCAATGCATTGAGTGCGAGATGGAAAATATACCTACTAACGTAATGAGGGGAATGGTCCCCTGCCCTGTTTGTACTTTCATAATGAAATCGGTTTAGATTGTGATAGAAACAAAGTGTAAAAGAATTGGTTCAAAGCCGGTTTATAATTGGTCAATGCAATCATGTGCCCATATGCTACTATGCCAATTGGCTGCGCTATGTTCCGCATGACACATTATCCCCCATAAATTAAAAAACATAAAATCAAGAAACTTTTCTCCAAACCTCCTGTTGAGGGAGAAAAACGCGGGAAACTCCCATGTTTTCCATTGTATTACTAATCTAAACTTTAAGTAAAATGAAAGAATGTAATTGTGATTTGAGAGACGGTGACGCAAAGACAGCCGTGTTTGGTTCAAACGAAATGCTACAGCCTGCCCCGGTAGATACCATCCCTATGGAACCTACCACCCCACAGATTGCTTATCAAATGGTAAAAGACGAAACATTCGCCCAAACCCAGCCACGCCTTAACCTGGCCACTTTCGTTACCACCTACATGGACGACTATGCCACCAAACTGATGAACGAAGCCATCAGCATCAACTACATTGATGAAACAGAATATCCTCGTATCGCAGTGATGAATGCCAAATGTATCAATATCATGCTAATTTGTGGAATTCGCCCGAACAGGCAAAATGGAAAACCGGAGCACTGGCTATCGGCTCCAGCGAGGCTTGTATGCTGGGAGGAGTAGCCGCCTGGTTACGCTGGAAAGACAGACGTAAAGCTCAGGGGAAACCGACTGACAAGCCTAACTTTGTCATTTCAAGCGGTTTTCAGGTTGTTTGGGAAAAGTTCGCCCAACTTTGGCAAATTGAAATGCGCCAAGTACCTCTCACCTTGGACAAAACCACTCTGGACCCCGAAGAAGCACTGAAGATGTGTGACGAGAACACCATCTGCATCGTTCCCATCCAAGGTGTGACATGGACAGGTTTGAACGATGACGTGGAAGCGTTGGACAAAGCACTGGATGCCTACAACGCCAAAACCGGCTATGATATTCCTATCCATGTAGATGCTGCAACCGGCGGTTTCATCCTGCCGTTCCTCAATCCCGACACAAAATGGGACTTCCGCTTGAAATGGGTTCTCTCCATCAGCACTTCCGGCCACAAGTTCGGACTGGTTTACCCGGGACTGGGATGGGTAGTATGGAAAGACAAGAAATACCTTCCGGATGCCATGTCGTTCAGTGTCAATTATCTGGGTGCGAACATCACACAGGTTGGTTTGAACTTCAGCCGTCCCGCCGCACAGATTCTGGGACAGTACTACCAATTTATCCGTCTGGGATTCCAAGGATACAAAGCCATCCAATACAATTCCATGGAAATCACCAAGTACATCCACAGCGAAATAGCCAAGATGGCTCCGTTCGTAAATTACAGCGATGACGTAGTAAATCCTTTGTTCATCTGGTACATGAAACCCGAATATGCAAAGAATGCCAAATGGACTCTGTACGATTTGCAGGCTAAATTGCAGCAAAGCGGCTGGATGGTTCCTGCCTACACCTTGCCGGAAAATATCCAGAATTACGTAGTTATGCGTGTTGTGGTACGTCAGGGATTCAGCCGTGACATGGCGGATATGTTGTTGAACGACATCAAGAATGCCATCTGCGAGTTCGAGAAACTGGAATATCCCACTCCTACCCGCATCGCCCAAGACAAGAATATCGCTGTAAAAGGTACTGTGTTCACTCACAATGCCCATAGCAACGCCGCTAAAAAATAAGCATAGATAACAATAATGCAACCATCCGCCGTTAAGGTAGATGGTTACTTCAATCAAATTAATTTATGGAAAGAACTATAACTATCCAGCAAATAAAGGATGTTGCCCAGGAGGCTTACAATCTGTACAAGGACAATACAGACGGTAAGAACGCCGACTACATCCCTTATCTGGCAAATATTGATCCCAAACTGTTCGGGATCAGTATCTGTCTGATGAACGGAGAAATCATCCAACTGGGTGACTCTCAGTACCGTTTCGGTATCGAGTCCGTTTCCAAGGTGCTGACCGCCATCCTGGTACTCCGCCAATACGGTGCTCCCAAGGTGCTCGAAATGATTGGCGCCGATGCTACCGGACTGCCGTTCAACTCCATCATGGCCATCTTGTTGGAAAACGACCATCCGTCCACCCCATTGGTAAACGCCGGCGCCATCTCGGCCAACAGTATGGTGCAACCCGTAGGAAACAGCGATGCCAAGTGGAAAGCCATCGTAGACAATATGACCGAACTATGCGGAAGTACCCCGCAACTGATCGACGAACTGTACCGGTCAGAGTCGGCGACAAATTTCAACAACCGTTCCATCGCCTGGCTATTGAAAAATTATAACCGTATCTACGATGACCCCGATATGTCGCTCGACCTCTACACCCGCCAGTGTTCCATGGGCATCACTGCAGAACAGTTGTCCATCTGTGGAGCCACCATCGCCAACGAAGGATTGAACCCGAACACCAACAAGCAAGTGTTCGACAAAGCCCTCTCCCCGAAAATCACCTCCATGATAGCTACCGTAGGTTTCTATCAGCACACAGGCGACTGGCTTTACACTTCGGGAATTCCTGCCAAGACAGGCGTAGGAGGCGGTGTCATGGGCGTAATGCCGGGTGTCATGGGCATTGCAGCTTCGCGCCTCCTCTGGATGACGCCGGCAACTCCGTGAAAGCACAGCTTGCCATCAAGCATATTATGAACAAACTGGGCATGAACGTATTCAATGGCCATCGCATCCACGTGCAATAATCCATTTCGTTCCCATAGGAAAACCGGTATTTCTCTCACTCCGAGAGGAGTACCGGCTTTTTAATTAAAAATTTTTTCCGCTAAAATTTCTCACACTCTTACATTATGCCTATCTTTGCACTGACAAATTCATCATATTATGAAGAACAAAGTCATCCGTAAAGAACCGGACCAATGACGAACTCACGCAGAGAAACCATTGGAGTTCCCTTGGCGGAATATTTGAAAGAGAAATGCTGGAACAGCCCAAAGCGCCCGATGACGTTGATTATGGAATTGAATTAACTATTAAATAACTTTATGAGTAACAAATCAAAAATCGAGATTTGCGCCAACTCCGTGGAAAGTGCTGTGAAGGCACAACAAGCCGGTGCTTATCGTGTAGAACTATGTGCAGGTATTCCGGAAGGCGGAACAACCCCGTCTTTTGGTGAAATCCGTATGGCACGCCAATTATTGAACCAAACAAAACTGCATGTCATTATCCGTCCCCGTGGCGGAGATTTCCTATATTCTCCTATTGAACAAGAAATCATGCTGCATGATATTAAAGTGGCACGCCAGCTGGGTGCGGACGGTGTGGTATTCGGCTGTCTTACCGCAGAAGGCTATGTCGATGTGCCTCTGATGCAGAAACTGATGAATGCGGTAGGCGAGATGAGTGTCACCTTCCACCGTGCTTTTGATATGTGCAGCAATCCCAAAGAGGCCTTGGAACAGATTATCGGACTGGGTATAGACCGGGTTCTTACTTCCGGACAGGAAGCTACCGCCGAAAAGGGAATCCCTCTTCTGAAAGAATTGGTGGAACAGGCCGACGGACGGATCATCATCATGCCGGGATGCGGTGTGAATGCCGGTAATATCCGTAAGATTGCCGAAGAAACCGGAACTTCGGAATTTCATTTCTCCGGACGTAGCAGCGTAGACAGCGGCATGATTTATCGTAACTCAAAAGTATCCATGGGAGGTACTGTAAAGATAGAAGAGTATCTGAAAGACGTTACCGATCCCGACAAAGTAAAAGCCGCCTTGTCCGAACTGGCATTGAAAGACGAAAACGACAAAGCACTGGAAAAGAAAAACAAAAGCCTCAACCCCAAGAAATCAAAGAAAGAGGATGACTGGGACGATGAGGACGATGACTTGGATGATGACAAGTAAACAACAGGTAAGCATAAACGCTATCAATATATTTAACGCGATATTCAGTTTGCAAACTTGAATATCCGCGTTACTTTTTGTTTATACTGAATCCTACAGCTTATGTATCACCTTCATCAGCTGCTCACCCAGTCCGATGGTATATCCTTGTGACACGAATACCACCCGGTTAAAGGTATCCCCAATGATAAACATAGGCAGGATAGTCTTGTTAGACAACTTCATGCCTTCTGCAATCTGTTTCTGGATGGAACCGTCCACATCAATACCGTAAGTAATGGTAGCCGGTAATCCGGGGAATTCCTGCGGGCGGAACTTCTTGTACTGCTCCTCGTTGGGGAACAACAGCACGATTCCTCTGCCCCATTCATCAAACTCCTTACCCAATGCCGCAATATCACGCAAGGCATGGTTCGTAGGTTCTTGTCCGGCACCCAGTACGGCTACAATGTAGTAACCACGTCCTGTAGTGGCAAGAATAGACTTCAGTTCATCGCTATCTATCGGTTTATAAGTAGATTCCGAGTTGAAATTACCGATTACCTGAATATCATCCTTACTTTCACGCATCACCAAGTCCACCGTAGTCGTTTCCCCCGGCTTGATGGTAAAGAAAGTCAGCTGGGACAATACGCCGCCGTTGGCCAGACGAGTACCGGTCACCATCACATAATTGCCGGCATCCAGTGCCGTTCCGTTCTTCAACAGATTAGCCCAAGTAGCGCCGCCACCCATATCAATATCGCCTTCATCATAATTCAGCAATTTCAAGGTTCCGGCAGGAGTCAGTCTGGAAATAGAGAAATGAGAATAATACTTCGGGTCGGCCAAAGACTTGATCGGCGTATATCTGGCAATAAACTTGCCGGTAGGCGCACTGGCCTGTTCCATCGCCTCAAAGTTCACATCAACAGCACCTTCATCACCCATCAACTGCACTTTTCCGGTCACTTCGTCTATACGTGCAGGAATACCCATGCTGCGTGCCATGGAAACAAAGAAGATATCACGGCTGTGCGCATCGGCTGTACGGGCCTTCCACACCCCTTCCGGAGTAATCGGAGAACCGCCCAGATTGCAATCCTTGTCCACACGGATATTTTCGGCAACCCATGCAACCAGCTTCATCGGATCGGCAAGGTAAGCCTCACGCTCCTGTTCGGGCACTGCTTTCTCAAAGAATCCTTTGTACGGAGTAATCATTTCGTTGCTCACACGCGGATTACGCACAAATCTGCGGAAATAATCGGCATTGGCGCACAGATGTGAATTCATCATGTGGTCTATCAACACTTCGGAACTTACATCGCGAAGGTCTTTGGCGGAAATCTGCTGAAGCAGGTCAATGCCGCCCTTCTTTGACTTGTCCGAACGGAGACGGGCCATAAAGTCACGGATGGTTTCGTGGTTACACGTGATGCCACCAGCAATTTGGCAACAACATCCTCATCCAACTGATACTCTTTAGCGAAATGACGGGCCGATTCATCCGTCATGAACGTAGCCACGTAGGCATTGCGGATAGAGTCCTCCAAGGCCATGCGGCGATTGTTCTCCGCACGTTGTTCGGGAGTCACTTCGGGCATATTGGCGCCTTCCACCGGAGGAATGATATCCATATCCAGTGTATAAGCCTCGCCGGCCGTCTTGTCCAGTTTCACGGTCAAGGCATTGTCTTTTCCGAAAGACAGTTTGGAGTAACCGAATTTTCCATCTTTGGAAGCCCATACCAGCATATCCCCTTTTCCGGCTGTCAGGAACGTCTTGCCGTCCGCATCCGTCTGTTTGGAAGCTACGGTATAAAATTCGGCATAGTTATACACCTTGAATTCCACTTTGGCATCAGCCACCGGTTTGCCATCCGCATCCACGATGGTCACATCGGCTTTTGCCGTAGGGGCATAATTGTCAATCACATTGATTTCCGTATACCGGGGAGTGCGGTACATCACTTCTTCCGGTCCGTTATAACGTCCGAACACCTTGGTGTGCATCAGCATACCCCGTGAAGCGGGAGCGTTGAACCAACCCAGATTCAGTACCGGTTCGGGTTCGCAAGCACCAGGAAGTACCATTTGCCATCCACCAGCTTCCACCCAGGCATGATTATCATCGGTATGTGCCCAACGCGGCGTATATACTGGCGGGCAGGGATGCCTACCGAACGCAAGGCGGCTACCGTGAACGTAGATTCCTCGCCGCAACGTCCGTAGCTGTCTTTACGGAAGCCAGCGGACTACTGGTACGGGCATCAGAGGGAGTATAAATCACCTTCTCATGACACCAGTGGTTCACTTCCAGCACGGCATCATATAAAGAAAGGTTTTTCACTCTGTCCTTCAGTTCCTCGTAGAATACCTTACGGCTGTCGTCCAGATTCTCGTTGTTTACGCGGATGGGCAGTACAAAGTGGCGGAACTCGCGTTCGGGAACCACTTTTCCCCACGGCATCTCCTCACGCGCCTTGAAAGCGTAATCCACGTTTTCCAGATAGAATTCACCGGGATGATCCGCTATATCCGCCAAAGGCATATAGGCGTAAAGGAAAGTCATCGCCTCCTTCTGCTCATCGCTCATGGGTTGTTCGAATACCTGGAAGAGGTCACCTTGGGCCAGCGTATCACGCCGTGCCTCAAAATCCTGCTGAACAGCGGCACGTTCAGCCTCATCACTGATCAAATGTTTGTTGTTTGTACACGAGGCACACAGCATCAAGCCTATCCCCGCCGCACACAGAGCCAATAATTTCATCTTGTTGTTTATTTAGGTTAGCAATTTGTTATTGGCTACGAAGATAAGACTTTTTTCTTATTTTTGACGAAGTTCAAGCTATTATTTAGTATCCGCCGGCTCCGATTGTTGCGATTGATAATATTCCTCCTTCCGCTTGTTGGCCTGCTGCACCAGACTGGTGACGTATACCGTGAAAATGGGGAACATCATCATTCCCAGGGCGGCCAGCACCACCGACAGTATTTTCCCCGTAGGAGTGACGGCATAAATATTGCTCCCTACGGTAGTGACATCCATAAACGCCCACCACAGCGCACTCCAGTAGTCCGTCACCATAGGGTTCACCTTATGTTCCAGCACAAAGAAGATAAGGCTGGCAAAATACACGGTGGCCATCAGCATGGTGATGTACGAGGTAAACAACCCGGACGCTTTGCTGCCCGACAGCCAGCCCACCACGATGGCCAGCGCATACCCTCCCCTCAGCAAAGGGATAAAGCGCAGGAAATAACTGATTTCGGGCGAGAAAGTGATGTGATAGAAATCAATGATATTTAAATAAGGTATAGATACCAGCAGGAAAATAAAATGGCTGGTGAAGTATCTTCCTTTTTCTTTCGAGAGGAAAAACTCCAGCAGGAAATCGAACAGGAAAAACATGCATATCCAGAACTGAATCTTCAGATAAGAACCTTGATTCAGGAAAGGGATGTTATGAAAAGTATCTATCGAGATACTTATAACCAGAAAAAGGGACATCAACAGGATGAGTATATGCAAGATCCCGTAAATCCCCCTGCGGGAATAGATGAATGAGGAGAAAGCTGTTTTCATAAACGATACTGATTATATTGTTTTTTCTAGAAACACCCTTCCGGGTACGATTGTTTCATTCCGGATACCTTCCGGGTTAATAAACCTAAACGGATAAACATCATTTCCAGGGAGTTGTTATAAACTCCGTAAACAAAAAACATACATTTTTTAAAACCTAAACTTTATGGCAAACATTAGTAAATCAGTCAAGCTAGGGGTATTTACCCTCGCTATTATGAACGTGACTGCGGTAGTATCCCTGCGCGGGCTGCCTGCTGAAGCCGAATACGGACTGAGTTCGGCATTTTATTATTTATTCGCGGCTATCGTCTTCCTGATACCTACCTCGTTGGTAGCGGCGGAACTGGCGGCCATGTTCCAGGACAAGCAAGGCGGTGTGTTCCGATGGGTGGGTGAAGCCTACGGAAAGAAATTCGGCTTCCTCGCCATCTTCCTGCAATGGGTGGAAAGCACCATCTGGTATCCCACCGTCCTGACTTTCGGAGCCGTGGCACTGGCATTTATCGGCATGAGTGACACCCATGATATGGCCTTGGCATCCAACCGCTATTACTCACTGGCGGTGGTCTTGATTATCTACTGGCTGGCCACCTTCATTTCGCTGAAAGGCATGGGCTGGGTAGCAAAGTGGCCAAAGTAGGCGGTATGGTAGGTACGATCATTCCTGCCGGCCTGCTGATGGTGCTGGCGGTGATTTACCTTGCTTCCGGCGGACAGAGCCAGATGAACTTTGACGGCAACTTCTTCCCCGATTTCAGCAACTTCGACAACCTGGTACTGGCTTCCAGCATCTTCCTGTTCTATGCCGGTATGGAAATGGGCGGTATCCACGTAAAAGACATGGAAAATCCTGCCAAGAACTATCCGAAAGCCGTATTCATCGGTGCGGCTATCACCGTAATCATCTTCGTGCTCGGCACCTTCGCACTGGGGATCATCATTCCCGAAAAGGACATCAACCTGACACAGAGTCTGCTGGTAGGCTTTGATAATTACTTCAAGTATGTCCATGCTTCGTGGTTGTCGCCTATCATCGCCGTGGCTTTGGCATTCGGTGTGCTGGCAGGCGTGTTGACCTGGGTGGCAGGTCCGTCCAAAGGTATCTTCGCAGTGGGCAAAGCAGGTTATCTGCCTCCCTTCTTCCAGAAGACCAACGCCAACGGCGTACAGAAAAACATTCTGCTGATCCAAGGCCTTGCCGTAACCTTGCTCAGCCTGCTGTTCGTTGTGATGCCTTCCGTACAGAGTTTCTACCAAATCCTGTCACAGCTCACCGTATTGCTTTACCTCATCATGTATCTGCTGATGTTCAGCGGCGCCATTTATCTGCGTTACAATATGAAAAAGGCTCCTCGCCCGTTCCGCATCGGCAGCAAAGGCAACGGACTGATGTGGCTCATCGGCGGTCTGGGTTTCTGTGGTTCACTACTGGCATTCGTGCTCAGCTTCATTCCGCCCAGCCAGATTGCGGTAGGCAGCAACACCGTATGGTTTGCCGTTTTGATTATCGGCTGCATCGTGGTAGTCGCAGCTCCGTTCATAATCTACGCATCGCGCAAACCGTCATGGGTAGACAAGGATACACAGTTCGAACCGTTCCACTGGGAAGAACAGGCCACAACGGCACAGACAGCGGCTCCGGTTTCCGGCGCGGCTAAAAGTTCCGCTTCAAGCGCCTCTACAAACGCTGCCGCCGGACCGGCCTCTCAAAGTACCCCGTCTCCGGAGCAACACAAATAACCCCCGCTGACGGGTTGGCCCATTCCTTTTTATCACAGGCAATTCCGGTTCCTTGAAAAGCAAGAAGCATGTTTTTCAAGAAGCCGGAATTGCTGTTTTCCACCAACCGGGATGGTTATTTCCCTCTCTCTTCCAATAATTTCCTGTAAATCATAGCCGGAATTAAAGAAACATTCCTATCTTTGTCCCCCGGTTCACTTAATAATCACGTTTGACATGAAGCATAAGGCCTTTTTCATTTTTATGACAGCCCTTCTTATAGGGAGTCCGCTTTATGCACAAAAATATAAAATAGCCCTTATCCATTCCTACCAGGAAGGGTACAGCGGTGCAGGCATTGTAAACAAACTGTTTGTCAAAGGACTGAAAGACCAGCAAATAGACTTCCAGCTGCGCACCTTTTATCTGGATTGCGAGAAATACGAATCCGTAGAAGAAGAGCGACGGATTTCCGAGTTTGCAGATTCCATCCGCTCATGGGGAGGAGATTTGATTGCCGTGCTCGATGATCAGGCAACCTACTCTGTCATGGCTTGCGGAAACCCGTATGTCAGGCAGGTTCCCGTCGTATTCAGCGGAGTGAATTATCCCAACCAAGAGTTGCTGGCACAATATCCCAACATTACGGGCTACATAGACAAACCCGATTACCTCACCACCTGCCGGATGATAGAACGCATCATGGGCAAAGTCCGCATCCACATCCTGAACGGGCGGACCGTGCTTGACCGCCTTATCCGGAAAGACCTGAGCGAACAATGCAAAGGATCGGAAATCGCCCTCCACCAATGGAAAAGACAAGAGGCCCTGCCCGACAAGCTGAATATCCCCATCAGTGACAAAGATGATACCGAATATGAATCCCTGCACGAAAAGCTGAACGAATACAACCAATTGGACTCCACCGTCGTAGTCCGCCTGTCCAGTGATTCCGTAGCTGCCCGCGACCTGATGTGGCTGTCCAGCGGGGTCTTCAAATACTCCCTGTTCCTGTATACCAAACGGGACTATACCACCCTGCGCATCGGCAGCCTGTTCGACAATCCCGGATTCGAAACCATCAACGAAGGATTCGGGATAAAGGAATACATGCTGGGAGGTTATTTCGCCCCCATCGAAACACAGCTAAGCGACATGACCGCCGGCATCAAAGAAAGACTGCAAGGAAAGATACCCGTCCCGGCGGTAAAACAAATCGCCAAACAGCACCTGGTCAACTGGCAGGTCATGAAGAGATACCAGATCCCCCCTGAAAGCATTCCACCGGAATATACCATCATGTACAGGCCGTGGGAGGAAAAATACGCAACCCCCATCCTGATTCTTGAAAGCCTCCTGGTCTTCACACTCCTTTTGGGGATAGCCTACCTTATTTATATCTATACACTGGAAAAAGGACGCAAAAAAGAAGCCTTGCGTAACCTCAGGTTCGAACACGAAGCATTAACGCTTGCACTGGAAGGAGGGAATACCTACGCGTGGTGTTTCGACGGAAAGACCGCCGTGCTCGACCAAGCTTTCTGCGAACTGACCAACCGTTCCCAAAACCTGTTGGGAATAGAGGAAATAGCCCATTATGTACACCCCGACGAACAAGCCCGGTTCAGAAAAAACGTATCCAACATACTATACCGGCAACGAAGAACAGCCCAATACCGTTGCCAATTCAACGACACCGGTTACCAATGGTGGGAATTCAGATACAGCGTGTTGCAGAATAATGAACAAAATCCTATCATCACCGGACTTCTGGTAAACATTCAGGAGATCAAAGACAAGGAAGAAGAACTGATACGCGCCCGCAAACTGGCGGAACAGGCGGAACTGAAACAATCCTTCCTGGCCAACATGAGCCATGAAATCCGTACTCCGCTTAATGCCATCGTGGGATTCTCCAACCTGCTCACTACCGAGAAAAACATCTCGGAAGAAGAGAAAAAAGAGTTTGCCTCCATCATAGACAACAATACCAGACTCTTGTTGAAGCTGGTCAATGATGTGCTGGAACTATCCCGTATAGAATCCGGCAATATGTCCTTTCATTGCGAGGATTGCAGCGCGCATCATTTCGCCGAAACGGTCTATCAGACCCATCAGGTAATTATTCTCCCTCCAGTGGAATTCATCAAAGAATTTCCCGACGAGGATGTGACCATACACATAGACCGTATGCGCCTCACCCAAGTCATCACCAACTTTTTGGGAAATGCCAAGAAGTTCACCTCCCAAGGACACATCAAACTGGGTTATTTCTGCGACAAAGAGAAGAAGGAAATCCATATCTTCGTAGAAGATACCGGTGCGGGAATCCCTAAAGAAGAATTACAAATGATATTCGAGCGGTTCTACAAGCGGAATGAGTTTGTACAGGGTGTAGGGCTGGGACTCGCCATCAGCAAGGTCATTGTAGAAAAAATGAACGGACACATCGATGTGCAATCCGAGGTGAACAAGGGCAGCCGTTTCACCGCCGTACTGCCCTATCTGTAATTTTATTCCTGTGCAGGCTGTTTAGGCAGGGCAAACTGCAAGACCAGATACGCCAGCACACCCGCCAGCACCGTTCCCAGTATGACCCCCATCTTTGCCTGCGTCAGCAACACCGGCGAATCCCCGAAAGAGAGGTTGGCTATGAACAAAGAAACCGTAAAACCGATACCTCCCAAAAGACAGATACCTGTCAGGTTCACCCAGGTCATGCCTTTCAGCAGTCCGGCGAACCCCATCTTTATCACCAGCCAGGTAAAGAAATAAATGCCGGCAAACTTACCCGCCAGCAATCCCGCCAGCACCGCCCAGGTAGCCATCCCCACTTCCAGACCGCCATGATCCGCCGTGAGCGAGACACCCGCATTGGCAAAGGCGAACAAGGAAGAATAATATAATTCACCATTCCATGCAGACTGTCTTCCAATGACTGCAAGGGAGATATGACACGGTCCGAGGAAGACTCGATGCTTTTCAGCACATTGATCTGCATCTTGCTTAACACAACACTTTCCTTGTCACTGGCAGGAAAGACAGCAATGTTCTCGCGGATGCGGTTAATGTACTTACCTATCTTGTAATGAGGAGTGGCGGGAACCGTGAAGGCTGCGACAACTCCCGCAATGGTAGCGTGGATGCCGCTCTGCAAAAACAGATACCACATAATCACTCCCCAGAAAATATAAAACCAACGGTTGCGCACCCGGAAGAAATTCCCGCCGCAAAGTATCAGCAGGATACCCGCCGAAGCAATCAGGTAGTTCACCGACAGATGAGAGGTGTAAAAAAGGGCGATGACCAGAATGCCTCCGATATCATCGACCACAGCGAAAGCGGTCAGAAAGACTTTCAAGCTCAGCGGAACCCGCTTGCCGAACAGGCTGAGCACTCCCAGCGAAAAGGCGATATCCGTAGCCATCGGTATGGCCAGACCACTTTGGGCCGGAGTTCCCGCCGTCATGAAATAATAGATCAGTACCGGAACCAGCATACCGCCGCACGCCGCCACGATGGGCAAAAGCGCCTGCCGGAAACTGGACAACTCGCCCACCAGTATCTCACGCTTTATCTCCAGCCCCACACTGAAGAAAAAGACAGCCATCAAAGCATCGTTGATAAAAGTCATCAAGGTCATGTGATGCCCGTTATGACTGAAGAAATTAAATTCTCCTATCTGAAGATGCACCTCGTAATTCCAAAAGGAGGCATAAATATCCCCCCACGGAGAATTGGCCAGGAACATAGCCAGCAAGACTACCCCCATCAGCAACATCCCTCCATTAATATGATAGTGCGCCGCCCGCTGGAAGGAAAAGTTCAAGTTCAGAATTTTCAGTTTTTCCATATCAATTGAATTTAAGAGTTTGTGATAAATTGCCATCAAAACACAAGCCCTTCCTGTTATTGACTTTTTAATTTCAACTAACAGAAAGAGCCCGCTTATTGTTTGCTCCCCAGAGCTTGTTTATTCTTGAATTAATCCAGCTTCAGAACGGCCAGGAACGCCTTTTGCGGTACTTCCACATTACCGATCTGTTTCATTCGTTTCTTACCTCTTTTTTGTTTTTCCAACAATTTACGCTTACGGCTCACGTCACCGCCATAACACTTCGCGGTCACATCCTTGCGCACCGCCTTGATGGTTTCCCTTGAGATAATCTTCGCCCCGATAGCTGCCTGAATGGCAATATCAAACTGCTGGCGCGGAATCAGCTCTTTCAGTTTCTCACACATACGCTTGCCCAGGTTATAGGCATTGTCCACATGTGTCAGGGTAGAAAGCGCATCCACCGGCTCACCGTTCAACAAGATATCCAGCTTCACCAGTTTGGAAGGGCGGAAACCCGACTGATGGTAGTCAAAGGAAGCATATCCTTTCGAGATACTCTTCAGCTTGTCATAAAAGTCAATCACGATTTCACCCAGCGGCATCTTGTAGTGAATCTCCACCCGGTTGCCCGACACATAATTCTGCCGCACCAGTTCGCCGCGCTTGCCCAGACACAGTGTCATGATAGGGCCGATGTAATCGGTGGCGGTAATGATCGTGGCATCAATGAAAGGTTCCTCGATGTGGTCAATCAGCGTCGGATCGGGCATACCGCCGGGATTATGCACCTCGTTGGCATGTCCCTGCTTGTCATACACCATGTACGACACGTTGGGCACGGTCGTAATCACATTCATATCAAACTCGCGGTCCAGACGTTCCTGAACAATCTCCATGTGAAGCAATCCCAGAAAACCGCAACGGAATCCGAAGCCCAGAGCCAGTGAAGACTCCGGCTGGAAAGTCAGCGAGGCATCATTCAGCTGAAGTTTCTCCAGCGAAGCGCGGAGGTTCTCGTAATCTTCCGCCTCGATAGGATAAACCCCGGCAAACACCATCGGCTTCACTTCCTCGAATCCGGCAATCGCTTTTCACACGGACGGGCGATGTGAGTGATGGTATCCCCCACCTTCACCTCGCGCGAGTCTTGATGCCCGAAATGATATACCCCACATCTCCTGTGCGCAGTTCCGCACGGGGAATCATATCCATTTTCAGCACACCGATCTCATCTGCATCATACTCCTTGCCGGTATTGAAGAATTTTACCTTGTCCCCTTTGCGGATCACACCGTTCTCTATTTTAAAATACGCGATGATTCCACGGAAAGAATTGAATACCGAGTCGAAAATCAAAGCCTGTAGCGGCGCCTCCTCGTCACCCGTCGGGTGCGGGATACGTTCCACCACCGCCTTCAATATCTCCTCCACACCCATTCCGGTCTTGCCGGAGGCACGGATAATATCCTCATGTTTGCAGCCCAGCAGGTCGATGATTTCATCTTCCACCTCATCGGGCATGGCACTCGCCATATCACATTTGTTCAGCACGGGAATGATTTCCAGGTCATGCTCCAACGCCATGTACAGATTCGAGATAGTCTGCGCCTGCACTCCCTGCGAAGCGTCCACAATGAGCAGCGCCCCTTCACAGGCGGCTATGGAACGGGATACCTCGTATGAAAAGTCCACGTGTCCCGGAGTGTCAATCAGATTCAGTACATACTTCTCTCCCCCATACTCGTACTCCATCTGGATGGCATGGCTCTTGATTGTAATACCTCTCTCCTTTTCCAGGTCCATATCGTCAAGCATCTGCCCTTCGGTTACCTGGATGGTTTTTGTAAACTCCAACAAACGGTCGGCCAAGGTCGATTTCCCGTGGTCTATATGTGCTATAATGCAAAAATTACGGATATTCTTCATCTTTAACAGCTATCTATTTAAAAACAAACAAGTTTCTTGCTTTTCGGGCGCAAAGATATGCAAAAAGAACAAGATTTTAAAGACTACAATAAATTTATAGCAGACAATTCCCTGCTCAAAGACTGTATGCCTTTCTGGATCTTTTCCAACTGCCGCCTGCGAGGTTTATGCACTCCGGCTGCATAATGCCACAACTGGCGTTCATTGATTCCGGTAATCCGGCTCAAAGCAGCCTTGGTGAAGATGCTGCTATAATAGTTGATAAAAGTAGCGGCATCTATCTTAAATTTCAATTCAAACTCTCCCGACAAGACTTCACAAGGATTCGGATTATCTTCCAGATACAACTCTATTGCCTCCTTCATGTTATCCTCAATCTCCTTCATGTCATTGCCTACGGTAATAACGGGAGCACCTTCGATATAAGCACTCAAGTTCTTTCCTGCGTGTTCTACAATCACTTCCACTGTTTTCATATTGCCTCCTGTCCTAAAATATCAAGAGAACAAGGGGGGCTACTTTAACCCCGCTTGTCTCAGAATGCTGTAATAAGTGCCTTTCTCAACGCCTTTGCTGTTGTGATCCGGTACGATAACAATCATGCCATCCTTCTCAAATTTCATGTGGCTACCCTTCTGACTCTTCAATACAAAACCGTTTTCCAGCAACATCGTTACAACGTCTTTCACTGATTTGTAACTCATAACGTTTTGGACTTAATTACCCTGCAAATATAGTAATAATATGAATACTATTCAAAAGATGATTCATATTATTACTATAATACAAAAAAATGCGTTGACAACATACCAAACGATGTGCCAACGCATTTTTATGAGTTTAAAATCTTCTTCTTACACCAATTTTACAAAGATCTCGCCTTCCACTTCAGAAGTAACGACCTTATCTTCTCTCAGCAGCCAGCCCAGCCCCAGGAAGAAATCCTTGTCAGCTTTCAGTTTGGTTGCTTTCTTGATTTGTTTTTGTGTCAAACCTTCAGTTCCATTCAGTGCTTCCCAGATCTGTCCGGCCAAAGCACCTGCTTTTTCTTTCAACATTTTCAATTTGCTTTTAGTTAAACGTTAACCGCACCCACACATTCCGATGTGAATGTTTGTGTTTCTTATCGCTTGCAAAGATACACAAAATTATGTTATTCAACACTTTTGCATCGAAAAAGTTTGTATTTCTATAAGAAAAAGCGATTTTTCAACCTATTTTTTTTGTTTTTCGAGGTGTTCGCTCCAAATCCGGGCCGCTTCCTCCACCATTCTTGCACAAGGACGCTTGGCGTAATACCGTTCCGTCCTTGCTTCCGGTGTGGATACTACCGGCTCTTTTCCGGACAATCCCAGCAAATCGGCACACCGCAGGGCGCCGTTCCGCTTCTTGAATTCTTCGGCCAGTTCCTGCACCAGAGCGTAATTCGCCGCCTTGCTCTCACGGTCTTTCCCCTCGATGGCGCACTTCTCCAGCCCGGCCAGCAGGAACATGCCGCAAGCAGCACCGCAGGTTTCACGCATCCGCCTATGCCGCCGCCGAAAGAGGCGGACATGTGCAGGGCCTGTTCACGGGTGAAGCCATACAGATCGGCAAAAGCCGTCACTACGGACTGGGAGCAGTTATATCCTTCCTTGAACAAGGCAACGGCCTTTGCCACCCTGTCCTCTTCCCTAACTTCCGTATGCAAATCCAACGTATTCTTGTCTTCTTCCATTTTTCTTACCTCCTTCTTTTCTTTCCGTCTTTTTCCTTTGTTCTCATTCCGCCACATTGTTTACAATCTCACCCTTGATGAATCCTTTCAAGTTCCCCACTGCAATCCGCATCAGCCGGACACGGGCTTCTTTCGTGGCCCAGGCGATATGCGGCGTAATGAAGCAGTTCTTCGCCGTCAGCAGGGGGTTGGTATATTGGGGAGGCTCGGAAGAAAGCACGTCCAGTCCGGCAGCCGCTATCACACCCTTGTTCAGTGCGTCGGCCAGGTCTTTCTCGTTCACCAAGGGACCGCGGCCGGTATTTATCAGAATGGCCGTCGGTTTCATAAGGGCCAGGCGGGCGGCATTGACCAGCTCTTTGGTATCGGGTGTAAGGGGGCAGTGCAGGCTCACCACGTCACATTCGCGGAACAGCTCATCCAGCTCCATTTTCCGGATTCCTCCGGGAAGTTGTGACTGCGGCTTGGAAGTATAGGCGCATACCTGCATTCCGAAAGCGGCAGCGATGCGCGCCGTCGCCTGTCCGGTGTTTCCCAAGCCGATGATTCCCAGCTTCTTCCCGTCCAGTTCCACCAGGTCGGTATCCCAGTAGCAGAAGTCGGGGTTGTCCGCCCAACGCCCGTGACGGTTGGCATAGGCATAATGGCCTACACGCTGGGTGATGTTCAGTATATGCGCAAAGACCATCTGGGCAACGGAAGCGGTGCTGTAGGCAGGTATGTTGGTGACAATGATGCCCCGCGCTTTCGCAGCCTGGATATCCACAATATTATATCCCGTAGCCAGCACGCCGATGTATTTCAAGGCAGGCAGAGCGGCCATATCCTCCGCCGTAATCACCGTTTTATTTGTAATCAGCACTTCCGCTCCGGCAGAACGCTCCAATAACTCGGCAGGGGCCGTGCGGTCGTACACCGTCAGCTCGCCCAACGCCCGCATCTCCTCCCATGACAAATCACCGGGATTCAATCCGTAACCGTCTAAAACTACTATTTTCATATGCTCAAAAGTTAAATTCCATGTTTTGTCCATTTATTCGGTTAGATTGGAACGCGAATGACGCAAATTAACAGCTGCACAGCATGGATATAAACCGGCCGGAAGGTTGGATTTATGTCATTTGCGTTCCAATTTTTAATTTTATAGCACAGGATCAATGCAATTCATTTTCATTCCTTGAACCGTTCCCCCCAGAGGCTCTGCATCCGTTCCTTTATCTTCGCTTCCTGCGCATTGTTCTGCGGATGCCAGATGCGGCTGTCCTTCACCTCGTCCGGCAGGAACTGCTGCTGCACGAAATTGCCCTGATAGGCATGTGCATACTTGTAATCCTTGCCATAGCCCAACTGTTTCATCAGCTTGGTGGGTGCGTTGCGCAAATGCAAGGGGACAGGCAGGTTGCCCGTCTGCCGCACCAGTTCCAGGGCACTGTTGATCCCCTCGTATGCCGAGTTGCTCTTGGGGCTGGTGGCCAGATACACCGTAGCTTCCGCCAGCGGGATACGCCCCTCAGGCCATCCTATCTTCATCACGGCATCAAAAGCGGCGTTCGCCAGGAGCAATGCGTTGGGATTGGCCAGACCGATATCCTCGGCTGCCGAAATGACCAGTCTGCGGGCTATGAAAGCCGGGTCCTCTCCGGCCTCCACCATACGCGCCAGCCAGTAGAGCGCCCCGTCCGGATCACTTCCGCGGATGGACTTGATAAAGGCGGAAATGATATCATAATGCATCTCCCCGTCCTTGTCATACGCCAACGGATTCTGCTGCAAACGCTCGGTCACCTTCTCATCCGTAATCACCACGGGTCCGGCATCCGCATCCGCCTCCACCACCAGTTCCAGTATGTTCAGCAGCTTGCGGGCATCGCCTCCCGAAAAGCGGAGCATGGCATCCGTTTCCTTCAGCTCTATCTTCTTTTCTTTCAGTATCACGTCCTTTGCGATGGCATTATGCAGCAGTTCCAGCAAATCTTCCTTCTCCAATGATTTCAGCACATACAGCTGGCAGCGGGAGAGCAAGGGCCGGATCACCTCGAACGAAGGATTCTCGGTGGTGGCGCCTATCAGGGTCACCACTCCCGTCTCCACCGCCCCCAACAAGGAATCCTGCTGGGACTTGCTGAACCGGTGGATTTCATCAATGAACAGGATGGGGCTGGCCTGAGAGAAAAAACGGTTGCTTCTCGCCTTCTCTATCACATCGCGCACATCCTTCACACCGGAAGTGACCGCGCTCAGTGTATAAAAAGGAGTTTCCAGCTTGTTGGCTATGATCTGCGCCAGCGTGGTCTTCCCCACCCCCGGAGGCCCCCAGAGGATAAAGGAGGAGATGCGTCCCGCGTCGATCATCTTGCGCAAGACAGCCCCCGGCCCCACCAGGTGTTTCTGACCTATATAATCGTCCAATGTCTTCGGACGCAAACGTTCTGCTAAAGGTTGTGCCATATCTTCATCTTTATTTCGGATAACAAAAATACAGCATATTTTCCTATGAACAAAGCCCAGGGCAACAATATAGGATTTATTTTTTTGAGGCAGAAAAATAAAAGAACATAAAAAACAGGGACTCATACAAAATGAAATACAGGTTCTTTGTCCGTCTGATCCAAAACAATTATTTTTGCAACCCTTTTCCAAAAGAGTGATTATTTCAAATTTAAATGTAATTCTAATAAAGACAGACGATGAAAAAACTTTTTTCCACCAGCCTGTTGATTTTAGCAGGTATGCTTTTACTGCTGGGCAGCTGCAAAGAGGACGAACTTCCGGTTTCCGGAGAAGGAAACGTGGCAAACAACGAATTGCCCGTCCGGCTGGCCGAAACGGATTATAACCCGGACAACACGTATTACCTGCTGAATGACAATGAATCCCAGGATGTTTATTTCGACTCCGGCCAGCGCAGCTTCTACGTCAGCCGGCCTCTTCAGTTCGGAATGGACGACGAGCACTGTTTCCAACTCCGTTTCTATAGTCCAGAGCCTTGAAAAACGTGACTTTCTGGGCCAGGATAGACGGTTACGAGGAAGAATTCAAGTTCATGTCGCTGGAAAAGATCATGCCTTTCCAGCAACTCCGGGTACACATACCGTTCGCCACCAAGGACCTGACCGCCTATACCCGCAGCGGAAAGAAAATACGGATCATGGCAAACCCCTACCTCACGGAAGAAAACCTGACCTTCACCGTAGAGTGTGACGACCCGTACTGGGCAAGGCTGCAATCCATCCGGTGCAAATGGTACATCTCCTTCGGCAGATACAGTGACACCCAGGACAGCTGGAAGTACAAGATGAAGGCTTCGCACACGCGTGAGGCGGTGGCCATCGCGCTGAACATGGCGTATATGTTCTCGTCGGAACGGTTCAAGACCGCCCTGTACGAGTTCGGCCCGCTGCACAGCAACAATGACAAGACGGAAATAGACAAGACCGCCCTGCTGGCCAACGTGCTCAACCACCGCGGACTGACCTTCGGCTATACCACCGGCGTGATGGGACTGGGCGGAGGAACCACCTTCGGCATGCATGAAGTGTGTTATCTGGAACACTATGCCGATGACAAAAGCATCACCGAAACCATATTCCACGAGTTTGCCCACTGTGTGGGCTACGGCCATGCGGGAAACATGACCTACGAACAGACGGGACCGGGGTGGATCACCCTGTGCAACAACGTATATGTGGCGCTGTCGCTGGACAAGGAGCTGCCCGTCTATTCCCGCCGCTTCCTGCACACCCGCTGGAGCAGGAACCGTTATTTTGATGATATATACGTGGCTTCGAAACACATTATCGAAGACCCGGAACTCGATGCGCTGGACGGTGGCCTGTCTCCCTGCGCGGAGAAACCGACCGGGGAGGAAACGACGAGGAGCCGGTGGCGTTCAAGCTGGATTATACCGACTTGCCCGGCGCTACGGGAACCACCTTCCGCCCCAAGGATGTATATGTGTACGGAGATACCCTGTATGCCGTGAACGATGCGGACAACCAGTACAGCGTAGAGGTGTTCGGCCTTGCCAGCGGCGGCAAGAAGCACTTGGGAAGCATCAAGGAATGGAAGCACGGAGAAGTTACCGGGAAATTCGGCGGCCGCCCGAACGGTGTCACCCGTGCCCACGACAAGATTTATGTCACCCACGAAGGAAGCCGTACCGAGATTTTTGATGCGAAGAGCCATCAGTTCCTTACCTGCATAGGCAATGGAAGCTGGGGAACAGGGCCCACGCAGACCGTACATGCCTTCGATGTGCTGCTCTACAAAGGGCTGGTCATGATACACGACAAACGCTACGTCAACTTTGTAGAAGAGCAGGCTATACAGTCCGGAGTGACTCCGCGGATTTATGTACGTTCCGAACATCTGGGCGAGACAAACGGCACTTACGGCATGGCGGTGGACGAACAGACCGGCCTGCTCTACTCCACCCATCCCGCCAAACGCATAGACCTGTTCGCCCCTGACGGGATACGGGAAGGAGTTTCACCCAAACGCACCGGGCAACTGGCTTATAAAAATGTACCCTACGACTTGGATTTCTACGAAGGAAGGCTGTTTGTAAGTTCCAACGGCACAGAAAAGTTCTGTGAGGTCAATCCCCGGACGGGAGAGATCATGAAGGACCATACCACCATCGGCGGCATCACCCTGCAAGCACCTGAGAAATTCTGCATCCGCCGCCACACGCTGTTCATCACCGACCGCGTGAAAAACGGGACATGCGTTTACGCCATCCCCATGAGTGAGCTGAAATAAATATATACCTATATAATATAGTAAGAACAACATGAAAATATACGCTTATATCCTGATTGTGCTGTCCGGAGTCCTGACGGCACAATGCAGCAAAGTCACCCTGGATGAAATCTGCGGCTACCCCTCCGCTCCCGGCGGAGGAAACGGGGAAGGAGAAGGAAACGGGGATTATAACAGTTACTGGTATTACTCGTATGAGGCGGCGCAGCTGATTGATGCGGAAACCCTGGGTATGGAAACGGCCGAGGATTTCACCCCTTATACCGTCGCTCATCTGGGGGATACCCTTTTCATCGCAAACATCGGAAAGGCAGGCAGCAGCCTGTTGCTGTTCAGTATAAAGAAAGGTGAACGGCTGGGGACCTTGCAGAGCTGGCAGCACGACGGCGGGAGAAGAGTTTCGGAAGTCAGATAGAGGCCATCGTCCCGTCGGCAACCGGCTGTATGTGGCCGAACGCCAGTCGCGCATCCATGTATTCCGGTTGCCGGAACTGTCCTACCTCACCTGCATAGGCAACGGGCAATGGAGCGGCCCCGTATTCCAGGCACAGGCCATGACGGTAAAGGACGGCTGATTTTCGCACGCGACAAGAACGGAATGGTCAGCATTTATAAAGAGGAGGATGCCACCCCGGAAAATTACCAGAAGGTGAACCGCTACCGCCGGGCATCCGGCAACGGCAGTCCGGGCAACAACGGCTTTGCCAGCCATTCCATGCAGCCCGATGCGGAAGGGCATCTGCTGCTCACGGATTATGAAGGGAAGAAAATACGGGTGCTCGATCCGGCACTGGTCAACGATGATATGGCAAACGACGCTTCCATCGATCTGGACGACCTTTCCCTGTCGCCCGGCTTCAAGCCCAAGACACTGGCGTTGTGCGGCGACCGCTGGTATGCTACCGGCGACAATGACGCCATCAACATATACGAACGCCAGTCCAACGAATGGAGCAAGAAAATAAAAACTGTAAAAGGATATGCTTTTTCCCAGCCTGCCCGTATCTATGCGCAAAACGACTCTGTGCTATGGGTTTCGGACACGCACAGTTCCAAACGGACACTGGTGAAAATGCTGGTGCATAAGGGGGAAATACGGGAATAGAGGTTCTATTCCGTTCTTTATCCAGAATGTGAATGACACGAATGGCGCAAATTGGGTTTATATCTCTGATTGGCGTCATTCGTGTCATTTTCATTCACACATATCAACCTTGCCAATCTTTCAATGCGACTGTCAACAGGAGCCGGGCGTTCACTTGCCATATCGATTACGCAATCGGGGAAGCCATTCTTTTTATCTGGCCGCACTCCATCACAATCCCCTTTCAAGGCTCCCCTATCGCCCCCACAATCAGCTGTACCTGAGCCGGCATATAGGTACGGCAGCTCAAGCCACTGCCCATCTTCTCCAGTTTCTCCCTGAGGTGAGGATAATAGTCAATCCAATACTGCAACTTACGGTAAGCCACCTGCGGATTCAAATCCGGGAAATAACACAGGGCCAGTTCGGTGCGGCCATACGTGCGTATCTCAAAATTCTCCATACATTCCATACTTTTTATTTACTTCCATAAAAGTACGAAAAACGGACGAGAAGAAAGAATGTTTTTCCAACAATAATCAACTAGAATCAACTGTTATCAACTACAACCCACCGGAATCAACTTTCCGGAATCCGCACATCGTATCTTTGTAATGTCGGGACGATGAAGGCGAAAGATCTATAATCTTACAGCTGTAAGATATAGGATCTTACACGTGAAAGATAGGGTTCTTTCAGCAGTCGGAAACCAGTGGCTGACGGTTAATGGACAGTGACTGACGGCAGACTGGCTTCATTCCCCGGCAACAGTGTTTCTTAATTCTCAATTATCAACTTTTAATTTTAACAGATTATGGTAAATTACAGTATCGTTATGCGTAGCAATCCGATGGACGCGGATGCCGCCAAGAAGGCTTACGCCAGTGCACAGTATTCGGAAGTGATGGACATCAACCGCTTTGCCGAGCACATCGCCAGCCACGGCTGTGTGTACAAGCGTGCGGACATCGTGGCTATCCTCACCATGGCGGTGGACTGCATGAGGGAACAGCTTCTGGGAGGACAGAAGATACAGCTGGGCGACTTGGGGGATTTCTCCATCAGCATCAACAGTATAGGTGCGGAAAGCGCTGCCGACTACAATCCTGCCATCCACGTCAGAAAGCTGAATGTGAACTGGAGTGCCGGAACACGTTTCCAGAACTTGCAGGAGGAAGCTGTGTTCAATCTGGTGGCCACGCGCAAAGCGGCCCGACTGGTGGTGAAGGCGCTGAAAGCCGGAAAGACCAGTGTGGATCTTACCGGAGAGGCGAAGGAGCCGGAAAACGGAGGACAGGCCTGACGGAACTCCTGTATGACGGAAGCAAGGCACAACGCTAAAGGCACGACGCTAAAAGGCACGACGCTAAAGGCACGACGCTAAAGGCACGACGCTAAAGGCACGACGCTAAAGGCACGACGCTAAAGGCACGACGCTAAAGGGCTGAATGTGCCCCTGTGACAAGCCGTTTTCATTGGGGTACATTCAGCCCTTGGCTTCCATTACAATTCACTTATTATCAACCTCTAAAACAAAATTCCAATGAGTTCAAGAACAAAGAAAAGCACCTGGACACTGATTCTGAAAGTAATTATTACCGTAGCCACCGCCGTTGCCGGCGCACTCGGCCTGAACGCCTGTATCTGATGATCATGAGAACCATCACCCTGATTATTATCCACTGCTCCGCCACCCTGAGGGGCGGAGGCTGGATTTTGAGACTTGCCGCCGGGACCACATCCGCCACCGGGGCTTCACAGACATAGGATATCATTTCTATATCACCCGTGACGGAGAGATTCACCGCGGACGACCTCTGGAAAAGGTGGGAGCGCATTGCAAGAACCATAACCGGCATTCTATCGGCATCTGCTATGAGGGAGGACTCTCGGCGGACTGCACACCTGCCGATACGCGTACTCTGATGCAGAAGGGAAGTATGCTGGCACTGCTGCGCGAGCTGCGCCTCCTGTTCCCCAAAGCGTTGATAGTGGGGCATCATGACTTGAATCCCGTGAAGCCGTGCCCTTGTTTTGATGCTGTAAAGGAATACCGCTTTTAAGGGATGATTTCTCCAAAGATAGGGTTTCCAATGAGAGCCGTTTGTTTTCAAAGAGGCTTCTTCAAAGATAACGCATCCAAGGGGCTTTCTCCAAAGATAGGGTTTCCAATGAGAACCGTTTGTTTTCAAAGAGGCTTCTTCAAAGATAACGTATCCAAGGATGATTTCTCCAAAGATAGCGTCCCTTTCCTCCGCTTTGATTTCCTGACCCTTCATTCAACTAATCTTTTCATTTAACAATAATAAAAATGAACTATCTGATAAACCAACTCATGACCGTGGACAAAGCCTTCTACCGTCATTATCTGGAAATGCTGCTCACCCTGAACCGCATCCAAGCCCTCACCCCCTGGCAGATGTCCATGCTGCTGTGGAGAGCCAAGATTTTCCATATACAGGTGCTCTACCCCGAACTGCTGCGCATCAGCCTGTGCACGGAGCAGGAAAAGGACGAGATACGCTTTATGAAGGGATGGAAACTGAAAGAGCTGGAGAAAATAATGCCCGCATGGCAGCGACGGCAGTGCGAGGAGATAAAACGGGAACGGTGGAGAGGATTTTAATGGCTAATGAGGAATGACCAGTGATCACTGAGGAATGACCAGTAATCAGTAAAGCCTGCCGGCAACATGATCTGCTTGTAAGCAACTTTTAAAGGGGGTATGTCAAAATAAAATGACTACTCCGAGAAGTTACAGACTGTAACTACAAAACCTAAAAGGCGAATGTCAAAACTCAGTTTTTGAAAACATGAACTTACAATCTGAAATTTGAGCATCCTAAAAGACTAAAGAAAGGGTCGTATCATTACTCCATACAGAGCTTGATACGATCCTTTTACGTGTTATAATTACTATCTGTAACTTTTCGGGGCTGTCCTTTTTGTTTTGACATCTCCCTTCTCCTATCCCCAAGTTATTCAGGAACAGCAACATTCAACTACTTCATTCCCCCTCATTAAACCCCAGGCCCTGCTGTTCGGGCTTCAGCTTCTCTGTCAGGAAATTGGTATGCTCCCACTTCGGTTCGGGCGGATTATGATCCAAGGTCCTCTCCTCGGTAGGCGTGTAGCGTCCGTTGTAAGTGCTGAAGGCGAAAAAAGCATCTCCCGGTCCGCCCAAATGGTCGAAACGTACCTTGGCCACACGCACCAGCACCTGCCCCAGTTCATCGTTACGGTCTACCACCATTCCATAATCCGTCTTGTTGAAAAAGGCTGCCGAGCCGTTGATATCATACAGCGTGGGCACAGGCCAACGTTTGCTTCCCGGTTCGCGGCGCAACTTGGTGGGGTGCGCCACCAGGATGAGCAACACCTTGTGCTTCACGGCAAAATTGGAGAACTCGTCGAAGATGCGGCTGATGTACTGCGTTTCCGTCTCCCAGTCGGGAATCTGATGCTCGAAGCGGTTGAAGGGGTCCACCACCAGCACCTTCACTCCTTTCCGGCTCACCAGTTGGGCGGCAATGCGAAGCACGCTCTCTACCGAGAAGTCCTCTTTCGGCATAATGGAAAAGACACTCTGTGCCAGGTAACGGATGGCCTGTCCGGCTTCCGGCAACGGCATCCCCTTGTGTTCGAAACGCTTGCCCACCACGCGGCGTATCAGCTTGCGGTAGTGATAGGCCAGCGGGGTATTCTCCGGGCTGAAATAGCCCACCTTCCAATCGTGGCGCAGGAGCAGGCGCATGGCAATTTCGTCCACAAACTCGCTTTTTCCGCTGCCGGGAACGCCTGTGACCGTGAGCACAAAACCACGCTCGAACTTGATCAGCCGGTCCAGATTCTCCAGTCCCGTATCGGCTCCTTCCGGCATTCCGTTGTAATAAATATCCATCAGCGTATCCCATTCGTCCATGGGGCAGAAGACTCCTTCCAACGGGATTTCCGCCGCCTGCTCCACCTGCTGGCGGAGCCTCGGAAGATCGTACTTCAACAGATACTCGTTGGCATCCTTGCAGCCTTCCCCCAGGCCACCACCTTGCAGCGGTCCATGCCCAGGCGGCGCACCAGTCGTCGCGCAACTCCACTCCGCGCTTGTCGGTATCCATGGCCAGGATGATTTCCGTCTTGTCATCGAAGTGCGACTCCACGAAGCGGTCCAGCCACTGAAGGTTCGCGCCTCCGGCTCCGTTGGGTACGGACACCACCTCTTCCAGTCCTGCGGCTATCAGGCTGAGGGCATCTATCTCGCCTTCGGTGATGTAGCACTTTTCCTTCCCTTTTATGGCGTCTATGTTCCAAGGAATCAGCTCGGCTCCTTTCACCATCTTGAAATGCTTTGCGGCATCCCGGAATTTCATGTTTTTCATTACTCCGTCCTCCAGGTAAGGGAAGCAGATGCAGGCTTCTTCCTTGCCGGTCTGCGGCAGGAATTCCAAGCGTTCCTCTATCTTCATCCTTGTCAGGACGTCCATCGGAATACCTCGTCTGCCGACCATGTATTCCATCATTTTTCCATTCATAATTTGTTTGTTTTTATTGATTACCGGGCATACGTAATGTACAGGCGGTTGCAGGGGGATGTGAGGCTTGCGTTGCGACGTGTTACGGTGCTGCGGTGCATCCTTCTGCTGTTTCTGCCGTTCCCGGTCTTGTTGTTTCTGTTCTCTTTTCCACATCTCGTCCTCGTTCCACGCTATGGCGAAATCACAATGAAAGCATTTCGCCCATCCCCCTTCACGGGTGATATGCACACTGAACGAAGGATCTTTGGGATTGCTTCGCGTTGCGGAACATTCGGGACAAGGCATACGGAAATGGTCCTTTCTGCGCGGCAGGCTTTTCAGCCACCGCACATAATCTGCATGTTCTTCGCGCGTCATATCCAGCTCTGTTTCAGATTATCCCAGGTGGCACGTCCGTTGGGGCGCGGGGGTGCATCGGCAGGAAGAGGAACTCCGCAATACGAACGTTCGCCGGTCAGCGGATTGTACGTTTCGTAGGGCGAGAGCGATGTCGATTCATTCTGCATCCGGCTCCTTTCTTTCAGCTTTTCTTCCAGAAAAAGACGGGTGGGCCTTTCTCGGCGGATGTAGTTGGCGAAATAAGCTTCGGCTTCGGACACGGAAGTGATTCCTCCTGTGTTTCCTTGTGCCACGACATGTTTCTTGAACAGATCACGAATAAAAGAAAGATTGTTCAAAAAGAGTTCTTTCAAACCTGACATCATCCCCACAGCCTCCAGCCAACTCTGAGTAATGAAAGCTTCATTGATGCATTGTTCCCATCGGGGCATCGTTTCGGACAATTCGGAAAATCGGGGAAGTTTATCAACAGCAGCAACAGCAATTATTTCTTTTTCTTTGTTATTGTTGTTTTTCTTCTCTCCTCTATTCTTTTCTTCTCTTATAAAGCTTTGCTTAAAGCTTGCTTGCAAGTTCTTTCCATAACACTCATTATCAACACTTTGAATCACATTTTTGACTGAATTTTCATTTGTATTTTTTGCAGTCGTATTTTTCATACTTTCCGCACTACTTTTCACGTTGCTTTCCGTGCTGTTTTCCTTGTAGATTTCCTTATTATAATCCGAATGGATTGGCTTGCTGCTCTCCATGCAGACAGTCTTGTTACTATCTACATTGCTGCTTTCCATATAAATTCTCTCCTTACTATCCATCCTAGGTGCACCACTGCTTTTCAGGTAGACTTCCTTGTTATTATCCATGCAAGGTACACCACCACTTTCCATGTAGGCTTCCCCGTTATTATCCACGCAGAACGCATCACCGCTTTTCAGGTAGGCTTCCCCGTTATTATCCACGCAGGTGCATCATTACTTTTCGTGTAGATTTCCTTGTTATTATCCATGCAGGGTGTATCATCGCTTTTCGTATAGATTTCCTCGTTACGATCCATGCAGGACGTGTCACCGTTTTTCCCTTCGTTGATTCTGCCCCTCCCTATTGCAGACGCTGTAGACGCAGTTGCTTTTGCAGATGCTTTCACCGTACTTTTCTTACTGCTTCTCCCTCCCTTACTGCCGGCAGCGGCACGTTGCTCGGAAAGTTTGCTCTGATATCCCATCACCTCGTCCAGATACAGACATCGGAAATACCCGTCCTCTGTAATGAGAAACAAATCGAAGTCCTTAATAAGATGTTGCAGATTTTCCACGGTAGCTCCCCACTGATCGGCCAGCAAATCCAGTTCGTTAAAATCATGTTTGTATTCCTGCTGTTTTCGCAGAAACAATATCGTTTCAAGATACAACCCCAGCCCCATGCATTTCATATCGGCATTCAGCTTCATCATTTTGTAATCCGACATCAAGCTGCAATTCAGCCGGATAAACTGCTCTGTATAATCCATTTCTTTTGTGTGTTAGTATAAATATAACGCAAAGGAACGCAAAATATAAATAGGGCGTTGCTCACAAAAACAAGCAATTGTTAATAAACATTTCCTATCTTTGCCGAGACATTTTGTAAGTAGCTATGTTTATGCTGTTTACAAATCATTATTTAATAATTTAATTTTTAGTAACATGAAAAAAATTTGAGATCATCAGCACTTGCATCGGTAATGCCGTGCGAAGAAGCGATTTAAACCCCAACAACTTGGAAGACAAAGGTGCGATAGGCCGGTCCACCGCCACCAAAATTCGAGACGGAAAGATTGTGACTCCAAATTCTTACTTCAAACTGATGAAATGGATGGAAAAGGAGAAACCGGAGGTTTACAAAGAAGCCATGGAGCACATCCTGAAAGAACTGGGCAAGCTCAAAATGGAAGAGTAACCTCCCGGCTTCCCGGAAACGGGAATTTTCCCCGGTAAACGTGGGGAAACGGGAAACCGCCATAGAGCGCCTCTGTATGGAGACTGCCTCTATGGCGGTTTTTTACACCCAGGATGCATGGAGTTATAGTTATTTTATTTCCAACTATAAATCCTCCTTTTTACTCAAAAATTATTTTTCTTGTGACAGATAAATACAGAATTGCTGAATATTTACAACATTCACTTTGGGAAAATCTATATCTTTCAGCACATCATAATGATGGTCGTTAGTAACAATGTAGTGCGCATTGGCCGAAATGGCACAATCCACAAACTTATTGTCATCAGGATCAACTGTAATCAGATTAAGTGATAGAATGGAGTTATCAATTCAACAAACGGACTGTTCAATATGGTTTTCACCACATATTCCGCCGTTTCATTGTCGGTAAGTCTTTGCAGAATTTCTATATATTCCTCCAATATTTCATTGGATACACAGAGCTTGTTCTTTCCGTCCACAAAGGATTGCCACAAGACATGGTAACGACTCCTTTGAGGAATGCTTTGAATAAGACAATTCGTATCAAGAACCAACTTAGCCATTGACGTTATTTTAATGAATGAATATCCATTTCAGCTATTTCATCCAGCTTTTTCTGGTCAAGAATTCCCTTATCCCAAAGTTCATCCAACTTTGTATTCATCCGTTTGGAATAATATTGAAAGAGCACCTCTTTCAATTCTTCCAGACCTTCCTGAGATTTATCGTAAGAAAACATTTCCAACAAATGCCTCTGTATGGGGTTGAATACTGTAGTTTCCATAATTATATCGGTTATAAATTCTATGCGAATATAGAATTTATAATGATAATATCCAAAATGTTTCTCATTAATTAACGCCTATGAAATATGACTCGATAAATCTTGCAACAATATCTCCCTTACATCCGATGTTCAAAGTGTTGTAGAGTAAAATCTATTCCGAAGATCCTAATCGGATAATCTTTTTATCATTTCAGATGTATTTTGAAGTAAATGCCACCGGAGAAGTATTTCCCGTTGTTCAGTTCGGCAATCAGGTTGATGTGGTCTTTCCAAAGCTGGTAGTGCGCCCCGATGTTCACTGTGCGGGCGTCATATTCGGCCATCAGGTTAAGATTATTTACAACTTTAATCAAAGGCTGGTCACCGAGTAACTGAAAACGGAAGTTTGTGCCGAATGAAGGACGTTTATAATGCTCTATACCTTTGGCATTACCATATACAAATGCGGCATGAATACCCCATTCACCTATATTCTGAACATCCAAATGTTTGGTTACAGCCAAATAATAACGTGTTGCGTAATTATTGGAACCGCTTGTATTACCGGACACCAGTTCCCCACCGCCATGATCGGCATGAGAAGTGGGATCGTCCAGACCAAGGACTATTTGCGGTGTCCACTCCTTCCACCACCCTTCTTTCCAAAGGCGCAGACGCGCACTGAAAGCCCGGTCCTGATTCGTGAATTTTCCCCAAGACTGTTCCGGGAAATAAGTAGAGCCATGATCCGCATGTACCAATGTACAGATATACGACACCTCCAGCCAAGGGAAAATAGTAATATTAATGTAATAATTGAAGGTATACCCCACTTCACTGCTACGAAAATGGGTGGATAACGGATGAGTATTCAAATAGTTTCCACCAAACAGAAAAGTTTTATCACGCTGCATATCAGCCGTGGGAGCATGAAGCAGTCCGGTAGTTCCCAGCAATGCCTGGGCATCAGCCCATAAGGAAACACTACACCAAAAAACGAGCAATAAGATTCTTTTCATCAAGCTACTCCTTACATATATTCCACATGAACAACAGATTGCCGATAATGTAACGTTTCCACATCCGGCGGGGTTCTTTCAATAACCGGTAACACCATTCCAGAGAATGCCTTTGCCACCAGGCGGGAGCACGCTTTACCGTTCCGGCATAGAAATCGAAAACAGCACCTATCGTTCCGCAATGGCAATGGATTTTCAATTCATGCCAATGCGTGTACGCCCATTTCTCCTGCTTGGGGGCAGTCATCCCTATCCAGAGCAAATCAGGATTTGCCTTGTTGATAGCTTCGACTATCGCCCGATTGTCCTCTTCCGAAAACTCCGGCTTATAGGGTGGCGAATAGGTTTCCACTTCGATGTTGGGATAATCCACTTTCACACGCTGTTTTATCAATGCCAATACTTTTTCACTGCTGCCCATGAAAAAACATTTTCCTCCGATAGTATTCAGCTTGTTCATCTCGAACTCGAACAGATTCCAGCCGGCAATACGCTCTGTAGGTTTGGATCTTGCATTCAGCCAACGACACGCCTTGACAATACTTGCTCCGTCGGGGATTAACACATCTCCCTGCTGCAAAGCTTCGGCAAAGAGCTTGTCTTTCTGGGCGGTGTTGTAGGAATGGGCATTGATGGTGTTGATCAGGAGTTTGCCGGAAGGCAAAGTGGTCAGCCCTCGATGGCTTTCCAACAAGGGTAAGTTTTTTAACTTCAATAACATGAATATTGTAGTTCTACCTTTAAAAATTAGTTTTCTTTTTCCTTTTGAGGAAGATTTTGGGATAATATATCCAGCATTCTGTGCTCAAATTGTTGTAGAGTAAATTCACGACAGAATTTATCATAACCGGCATTTCCCATTTTAACTCTTAATTCCTCATCATCCAACAACTTCGCAATACAATCAGCCAACGAATACGGATTCTGTTTTTCACAAATCAAGCCATTTTCTCCATCTTTCACCATATCGGGGATGCCGCCTTCATTGGTTGAGATGACCGGCAATTTATATTCCATGGCTTCTAAAATGACCAAAGGGAAACACTCATTCATTGTTGGAAGAATGAATATATCTGCTTGTTGAAAAAAAGCATTTTTTTCTTCTCCTACTTTTCGACCGACATAAGCAACCCTATCATTCAAATCCCGTTTATCCACTTCTTCTGAAAACTGTACAGCATTAATCTCGGCTGTTTCTCCACCTACATACTGACAATTAAAAAGATACCCTTTTTCTTTCAATATTCTTAACGCATCAAGTAATACAAACACTCCTTTATTTATCAATAGATTAGAAAGAAAAAGTAGATAAGGGACTTCGTTTTTCCGCCTTGCTTCAAATTCTCCTTTACGTAAGTTTGGTATACCATTCGGACAAATATACACATCTTCTCTTTTTACATACTTGGCTATATCTTTATAAAGATTCTCTGCCAACAGAATTACTTTCAGATTGCTGAAAAAACGTTTATAAAAGAAGTTATAAACCCATTTACTCTGATAAACCGAAACGCCTTTATTGTGATAATGAGCTATGACTTTGCACCCCATACTTTTCAGCATCTGCACTACAATAAAGTCTTTAAAAAAGGCTTTTCCTCCGGCATTCGGAGTGATATAAACCAATTCGGGACGGATTTCTCTTACAACGTGAGAAATATGCTTTAGAAGAAAGAAATACTTCAACAGCTTTTTTAAACTTATATGCCCAATATCAGACAAACTTCCTGCTGTAGCTAAATTTATACAAAAACAATCGAAAGAAGAATTTACTAACTCACTTTCTTGAATGTATTTCCCCATCATGGCTGCGCCATGTATAGGTGGAGGAAGATGAAGAATAAAAGGATTTTAGGTTTCATCAACTATCAAAATCTATAAACAAAATATATTATCCGGCTAAAAATTCGCTTTATGATGGAATGATAACCAATAGCAGAACGAAATAAGGATGGATGGATAGACACATTTTCCGGATATGTAAATTCCTTTTTTGCCGAGTTATCAAATATACAATGAAAACGACTCCAGCGCTTACAGTTTGTACCTTTCCCATCAAAACCATCATTTTGCACTTTGCTTGTAACAGGAAATAAGGAAACTTTTTTTTGTAAGAACTGAGCAAAACAAAAGCGAATAGCCCATGACTTATTCCTTCCACATTTCCAATCATTCAGCATCTTCCAACAATCGGAACCTCCCCATCGGTTAAATTCTTTTTTCAGTATGTGGTATTTATCGAAATTCTCCAACTCCCAATCCACACTATTCCAGCGATCAGCCCAAGTAGCCCATCCCCATGAACTACTACGAGTGCAGAAATAAGTATCATATGAATAATCTTTCGGCACTTTCACTTTATTAGAATATCCACAAATAGAAAACACACTCGTCTCTTCTTTGTACTTATCAAGACCTTGATTCATAAAAAAAAGAAAATTGGGTGCAAGAATAAGATCATCTTCCAAAACTATTGCTTTACCATATCGGTTGATAACTTCTGTTACACCTTTTATAACAGAATTACCAAGTCCTTTATTTTGCAATGCAAACTTATAATGAACCTCTTTAAACCCTGTTATAGATTTTACATAATCACGCACTTTTTCCACATTTTCCACTTCACCTTTTCGTTGGAAACGTGGTCCATCAACAAAAACATAAAGAACAGAATGTTTTGCTTCTTCATTCTGAAGCAAAGATTCTATTATAGCCTTTAATCCTTTTGGACGATTAAAGGCAAAAAGAATAACAGGAGTATATTCCATATTATTTATTTCAGCCCATAAAATAATAAGCTAATACCAACTTGGAAATTATTATTTCAAATCTTGAATCAAAAATTTTTGTTTGCCTCGTTTGGTTTTCTCTATTGTATCCACATAATGGATTACCAAATCAAAACCATGGGTAATAAAAAGCCTCTTCACTTCTTTTTCTATTTGCTCGTCATACCCTATCGATTTCACTATATATATAGCAACTTTACCTATTTCAGACTAATGAAGTTGCCAAGTCTGTATATGGTTTATCTCAAGTAACTTTATTATTTAAAAGAGAATAAAATAAATCCAACCATTTAGCACCTATGCATTCTATAGAATATTCTTTACTTTTATTTATAGAACAAGTGGACATTTTCATCCATTTTTCATCATTTTCAATAAGCTCTATTATTTTTTTTCTATATTCATTGATTGAAAAAGGAGTAACTAAAATCCCATTCTTATCATCATCTATAATATCCGAACAATTAGAAAAACTATTAAATGCCATTGGCACTACACCATACGACATTGCTTCCACCAAAACTAATCCAAACCCTTCAAATGCTGAAGCCATACAAAAAATCTTTGCTTTATCATAATATCCATCAGGCTTTTGAAATCCTTCAAATGAATAGTTAATAAGTTCCATATCCATTGCATACTTTTCCATTTGTTTTCTTTTTTCACCATCACCTACAATCACCAACCGCCACTCTTTATACTTTTCTTCATGACAGATTCCACGCCATACTTCTAAAATTTTATCTACACCTTTTTCTTGGCTGATCCTTCCCACAAAAAGAACTATTTTTTCTTTTTTTCACTCCCTCCCCCATTAATAGTTACAGGATTAGAAATAGACAACATCTTTTCAGCATATTTTTTCCCCGAAAAATATAAAAATTCATTTATAAATTTATCTGAAAGCATCACTAGTTTATCACTATATTGAAGCATTCTTTTTAAATATCTTCCATATTTCAACTTAAATGCAAAATGTATAAGTACATCCACTAAATTTCCTACCTTGTCAACACCAAAAACATTACAAATTTTAGGAAATGCTTTTATCCCGTACATACCATACGGCTGACTATGAAATACTGAAATAAGTTGAACTCCTGTTTTTTTATAACAGGTAAAACACTGATAATTTAGGATTTAAGCAAGTCTGGTTTAGCACAATTTCAATATGTTTTTCCTTTATAAATTCATAAGAAATTGTTTATTTGCATCACTATCATTTCGTTTTTGATCTGGCAAATAGATTTGAATATCATCTAAATAATCTGAAGTTCGATTAATAGAAATAATATATACTTCATGCCCTAATGAATTAAAATAATGGGCTAAACAATGCGTAACAGACTGTACTCCACCTAATAAAGGATTAGCCGATCCAGTATTGAAAAATAGTATCTTCATACAAACAACACTACTAAAATCTATGATTCATCTCACTCCATTCAAATTAAATAAAGCTTCAAAAGAGAAATGACCACTAATTCTAATATTTTATTCCTCCAATTTAAATTTACCACATTTACTAATTCTAAGCTTTATAAAAACGTAATAATATAAACGCTGAATAATATGACCAATCTTTGGCAATAGTTTTCGTATTAAAGTCTTTTTGCACAACAACTCATAATCACACAATATTCGATGAGGAAAATATTCCAATAAGACTTTTTGTTTTTCTTCTTTAAACTTAATATTTGCACTCACCCCACTCAAATCATACTTTGCTATCACATAATCAACGAATTGATAAGACAAATTATTCACCACAAGTGTTTGAATACAGAATTTCCAATCAGAGTATACTTTCAATGTCTCGTCATATGGATATTCTCGCAACAAAGCTGTTTTTATCAACATCGCCTGATGATTTATAGAATTAGCATACAAATATTTCATTGTTACTTTTTTGGGTGCAGATTGCATGGAACTAAATCTACCATTCTTAAAACAATATGTTTTACCTGCTAATACGTCAACATCAATATGTTTTGAAAAAATATTTTCTAAAACTTCAGAATTCCAAAAGCTATCACCAGAGTTCATAAAAATGCAATACTCACCTGAAGCAATACTAACCCCCTTGTTCATTGCATTATAAACTCCATTATCAGGTTCACATATACATTTTGATATTTTATCAGAATATTCCACTAAAAGATCTACACTTCCATCCGTAGAGCCACCATCTACTATTATATATTCCATATCTTTATAAGATTGTGATATAACACTTTGAATGGTAGTTTTCAGACCTTGTATATTATTATAATTTATAGTTATAACAGACACTTTCATTTTAAAAATATTTATTCCTAATTTGTTCATCAGACATATATCTGATAGAAGATGTATTACAATATAAAATGGAGATCCACAAAATAACCCAACTCAAATTGAACTCTGGTGTTCCTGAAGGATATAAAAAAAAGACATAAGCTAAACAATATACTCCCATACCTTTTGTTAACATATTCTTCGATTTAAAATACCCTAAAAAAAAGGATTTAATACAAAAGAAAACATAAGGTAACAACAAAAAAATTCCACCTTTTAATATAATATTTAAATACCCTGTTTCTATCACTAATCTATTCAACCTATCAATATCAGATACCTCCCAACAATAATAAGTACCAGTCATACCACGCCCTATTATCCAATCCATCCAACTCATATCTTTATAAAAAGCCATTTCAACTCCAGATCGAGTGTTTTTGTCCAATTTATCTAATAATAAAACCAAATAGGACTCCCAGTCAAAAGACGACATTAGTATCAAACAAATACCAATAATTACCAATATCCCCCACAGCAACTTTACTAAATTTTCTTTTTCACATAAATCAACAGACCAGATAATAAAAAGAAAATAAAAAATAATGTACTTCGCCTCGCATACAAAGCAGCATTTACAGAACCTAACAAGAAAAGAAGGATTGTAAAAACCACCAATTTGTTTGAATAGAATTTTTGACAAAGTAAAATAATACCTGCTGGAAGAATAAAATAAGATGCAACCTGTCCTTTTCTTACTTCTTCAGCAATAAATGAATTATACAAATTTAGATGCGATGTAAAAAAAATCTCTTCCCAGTTTAATATAATATAAAACATTCCAACCAACATAGAAAGAATAAGAATACATTTCACATCCTTAAAATTTAAATACCGGATACCAAATAGCAATATAAAAGGTATCCAATATTGCCAAAAATAATCTGGTTGGTAAATAAGCATATTCCATTCTATTGGTGCACTTCAACAGAAGCACGTACAATGACTAAAACAGACCATAACAAATAAAAAACATATATATATCTTAAAACACCGGCAAAAGGGAGAACAACCTGACTTCCCTTTACATAAAAAGAAAAAATAAAAGATAAAATACCAAATATAAAAAAAAGTTTGACCATAAACTTCCTATATAGGAAGTTATAAAATAAAATTTAAATGTAAAAAGAAACACTCCTAAAGAAGTCCAAAATAAGGGTATATATTTAAATCTTCCCATACATCAGCTTTTTATGTTTCTCTATAATCAAACTAGGACTATATTTTTTTATAATAGAAGACCTACAAACCTCTTGAATAGAATATTGTGAAACACACCATTCTATTCCTTTTTTCAAGTCCTCACAATCTTTATAATGTGCTAAATAGCCATTAGATTTATGCATTATTAAATCAGGTATCCCCCCGACATTAAAAGCAACAACTGGTGTACCACATGACAAAGACTCCAAAATTGTATTAGGAAAGTTATCTGCCAAGGAAGGCGTCACAAAAACATCAGCAGCATTATACAAAACAGAAAGGGAATATTCATCATATAATTTCCCTATAAAATTACATTTAATAGGTAACTGTTTCTCTACTGTTTTATTATACTCACCAAATATAACAGCCTCATAGGAAGAAGTAGATAAATGCAAAATGGCTTTTTGCAAATATTCCCACCCTTTATATATATTTCCCATCCCCCCTGTAGCAGCCCCAAATAATATAAGCTTTTTACTTTCTGAAAGATTAAATAATCTTTTGGCCCAACCCTTTCCCATCGGTTTAAATATATTTATATCACAAAGATTCGGAATGTGAATCAATTGTTTATTTTTAAACAAAAGACTTGTTGAGGCTAGATGAAATAGCCAAGTAGAAGGAGCAATAATTTTCAAATTTGAGTATTTACTAAAAATTCTATATTTTTCCTCAAATTGGAATTTGCAAAATAACATATCACGTTTTCTATGAAGTAATGGACAATCAATACATTTTTCTAAATATTTTGTACAATCAAAAGCATGGTGACACCCGCCAGTTAAAGGCCACATATCATGCATAAACCAAAAAACAGGTCGACCTAATTTTAAAATTCTCTCCACATCATAAATAGAAAGCATTCCCATATTAATCCAATGTAAATAAATAAAATCAGCCTCTCTTATATCATTTTCTTTAGACAAATCACAACCATTAAAAGCAAAAGAATATGTACCTATTATTTTACTTGCAGGATAAAGTAATTGATTTATCATAACATTGACCTTATGATGCAGTTTTTTCCTTATTGAAACTGATAGACCCCCTCCTGACGACTACGAATTCCTTGAAATGCAACCAGCATCTTTGAATCCAACCCATTCTTTCTCATTTCACAATGAAGTCTATACGCAGCAATAGCTGCTCCTCCATTGGAACCTGATAAATTTATATGTACTATTCGCATTTCTTTCATCTTATCCATATTCCCTTTCTATCTTTATAAAATATCTTGTAGTATTGTATAGGAGCAATTATAAATCCATTAAAATTGGCTAAGCAACCAGCTAATATCAATGCAGGAAAACCAATCTGATTTTCGATAAAAAAGATGCATAACCCTATAAATAACAATGGAGAGAATACAGAACTCCAAAATTGAATATACAAAGCACTGATGCCATTCAAAATATTAACAAAAATACTCCCAAACATAAATACTAAAGTATATACATATACGACCAATGATAATTTAAAAGAAATGCCAATATCTTGACCCAACCAAAGTTTATATATATATGTTGAAAACAAAAGCATCAATGCTCCGACACATGCCAATCCTACCCATATAAGCAAATATTTATGCACTATATTTCTAATCCATTTGAAGTCTTTCTTCGCATAAGCTTCCGTTGTTGCAGCCCATATCGGAGCTATAAATATTGTAAAAATCATAGATAAAATACTGAAATATTTATATGCCACGCTATAACACGTAACATCAGAGGCCGAATAATAACGCATTATTAAAAAATTAATCGTCTGATATTGTATTACAGCAGCTATTTGAATCACAAAAAATTTAGATCCTAAAGATAACAGTTCTTTATATAATGATTTATCAATACAAGAAAGACGAGGGATATAGGCTTTATAACGAGTTTGAAAAAGTAATACATTATAATAAAGACTTATCAATAAAGGGATACCACAAAATGCTAAGGATAAATATAACAATTCATCCTTTTGGGTTACTTGAGTTAATACATATATTACAATTAATGAAAGAATTTGTTGTACCAATGTTCTTGCAGAAGATTCAGCAGGACGCTGATCTGCTATTAATATAACATTAATGGTTGATAAGACAAAATTAATACAAAAATATATTACAACAATAGCGATTATTATTTGTAACTGTTCATTTAATAAAAAAGAAACATTCAACCACGAACACCAATCGATAAAAGTATTAGCTATCAACAATAAAATCATTAAAGGAACAAAAATTAGAGCCAAAACAAAATAAGTTGTACTGACATATTTTTGAATAAGTACCTCATTATTCATTGCTTTCGCTTCAGCAAACTTATTTTTTAAACCATTATTTATCCCTATATCGAAAAAACTCATCCAACTGATAATTGAACTTACAGTTAACCATATCCCATAATTATCCGCATTCACATAATTTATAGTTATAGGAATTAACATCAGATTTACTAATATATTCCCTCCCTTTAGAAAAAGCATGGCTAATATATTCTTTTTAGCTTTATACTTCTTTCATTCCCTTTCTTTATAAAGCTAAAGAAGTCAAATACAATATGATGAAATTTTAATTTAATCTTCGTCAACATACTCTTTTGATATATCTTATATGAAAAACGCTTAAATTCATCTTTCTCTACAAGATTTATTAAATTCTGTAAGCACTCAATTTATGGCATTCCCCTTTGAAAGGGCACTTTTCAGTGCCCCAATCCGAGTTTTGTTAATTTATTAGTTTTGAATTCAACATTGGCTTGTAGCCGAAGGTTTTTGTCAGGAATCATATTAGCATCATCCCTACATCCGTTAAAGATATTTTTGAAAAAAAGTTCCGATGAAGTTCCAGATAGAGCCACCATGAAGCTTTACCGTACCAATCACACTATAATATATGGCAGCCGTTTCAACTCTAACTTCACTACCATAATGAAAGAAATTATTTCGTTGAGTAATAAGCTTTCAAATAGTTTGCTCGGCAAGATTGTTATCTATCGATAGTTCTCCATCATCCCAAAAAGCAAATATTTTTCCAGAATCAGAACCTTTGTTAAATCAGAAAGATGTTCAACCGGATCTCCAACCACCCCCATCGTTTTATGCTCATCAGGACAATCGGATAAATCACGTTCTTTCTTAGAAGGCTCTTTTACTTCTTGAGATTGATTATTAACTGAGTCCGTACAAAAAGCATCATCGATACCATCATAATCATCTTTCTCTTTTTTCAATCAGAATCCACTTTCTCAAGCCCACCATCAGTCATTTTCGGCTTTAACTTCCACCGTCTATCCCCGAAGAGCTGCAAGTTAGCATATTTTAATTTCTTCTGCATCGATTTTAACTGACGTTCCAGAAACTTGCATAATTTGCTTTTTTCAACAGTTCTTTTCGCAAACCTGCTTTAAATTAGACATCTTTCTCTCAAGCTTTGTCTTTAAGCTATAAAATCTTCTAGGACAAACTTCATAACCTCTCCTGTCAACCTAAGATCCTTGTTCTGCTCAGTAATATTCAATGCCTCAACCACCGATCATAATCATCCAACCGGTTGATCAGCTGCTGCTTACTCTTTTTCGGCTTTTCCTCTTTCTTCCACGGATCAACCGCCTCGTGCGCCAAATGATAATAGATACTGCTATCCGTACAACCATAAAGTGTAACCACAGCAAGTGCACGCGACTGCTCCGCCTTGACGAGAGGAAGCATAGTCTGCATAACGCCAACCAGCTTTGCCGCCTCTTCTTCCATACCCAATATAGTATAAGCCGGCAACAAAATAGCATAAAGCTTGCAACGCATCACATCCGTATCCATCCGGAGATTGCCATATTCTTTCAACGCCCTGGCAGCCAGGGAACGATCTTCCTCACTCACCCCCTCCGCACTGTGATAACGCTGAAGAGCACTGTGCAAACCATTCAACATACAGTCATTGTCCAAACGGGTATATACATGCTTGTCCTCATCATTCAGGGCAATTACCTCGTACTCACCCGGCATCACACGCAGCAGCGGAACCCACATCCAGTTCTCCACACATACCATCACATCCTTTCGCCCGGCTCCCGGCTGAATGACAACAGTCGCCTCCACCCCCTTAAACCGTCCCTCGGTAATGCGTATCCGGTCGCCCTTGCGCAAACCATCCGGCTGGGGTATATAAACAGGAAGTGTATTGGAATAAGAACGGGCCACCCACTGCAAATTCTCCATTGCGGCATCGGAAAGGTAGGGAAAATACTCCCGCTTCCGTTCCCTCACCCGAGGCAGGAAACTGAGTACAGGAAAACGTTGCATCAGTTGGAAAACATCACGCTCGGAGGCACGGACAAATACATAATTGAAGAGTAACGGACGCTGGGTATTGACGAATTTGCCGTCTATACGCCTCACTTCCTGATAGGAAGGAGCAAAAAAGCCGAATGAGGCTCGCCTGCCTGTATGCGCCGGTCCTGTTCCCGTTGCAAACCGCGCACTCCTCCCCGATGACAGTCGGGAAGCGACAACACATACCAACGCACGGCATTGTTATTCCGCAAAGCTTCCAACGCTTCGGGAGATGCCACAGAACGCTTCGGTTTATCAAACTGATGGGATAGCTTTTTCATGAGGTTTATCGTCAGAAATCCACGCTGACCGATACTGGAAGACCATATCAGCACAGTGTTTATAACTGGCTGATAAATAGCTTTTTACACAGATTTCATTTTGTATTTCTGAAATCTTTTATTTGTTGTTTCTTTCGTCCGAAGACGTCTTTTCTGTCTGCTTTTTATAGACATGTTTATACCCTCAAAAAAGGTTCTTTACCCTTTATATAAAAGGAATTTAGAAACTTTTTGAGGGCACAAAGATACACTATAATTGTGTATTACACAATAAAAGCGCTTAAAAAATGGGAAAACTTACTTTTGATAAGAAAATAAGAGATGGGTATATTTCGTAATCACAATAAAAGATTCAAGTTTTACAAATATTTATTCAATAGGACTGTAATAACCTTATCCAATTCTATAAGGTCATTCTTTATAGTAGTAAATACTATCTGCTCGTCTACATTACTATATTCATGCGAAATAAGATTGCGCATATCATAAATAGCCAACCAAGGAATTTCCTTATATTCAGAAAGCGGTGATGGTTGTAAAAACAACAACTTTCCTACCTGTTCACCTATTACTTGAAGGCGCATAACACATGCATTGAACACCATCACTTTATCCATGGAGGCTAAAAATCATCAGCACAATTTATTTCTTTACTCCATTGCTGTATATAGTAAATGGATTCTTTTATCTGGGTTAACCTGTCGCAAATGGTTAGTCGTCCTCCTTTATACATAAATGGCTTCTTTTTCAATATTCTGTTTCAAAAATGGAGGCAGTGAGGAACGGAAACGCACTAAATCAATTTCACAATGAAACATTTCCGTCAAAACAGTCTTCAAAGTGTACATAGTGGATAAAGTAGGATTATCAATATCTACAACAATATCCAAATCACTATCTTCCCTGTTCTCTTGACGTGCAACCGAACCGAAGATACCAATTGATTTAATTCCAAACTCATGCCCAAAACATTGTTTGAAACTAACTAACTTTGCCTTACATTCATCTAAGCATAACATACTTTTCACCAACTTTAGGTACTGGAACAAAGATAAACTTTTTATTTGAACGATACAAGTTCTTACCTCGGTTTCTTCATTTCACACTCCATCGGAGTTCTCTCCTTGCATCAGAACGTCATCATCACCATAAACCGCACGCCCCATTTGTTCGCATCGGGATGATCCAGATAATTCAGACGGCGGACATAGTCTATGTGCAATATCTTGAAAATATTGTGAATACCCACAGAGCATTCCATGTACGGGGTCTTCGGGTCCATCACAAAGCTGGTAGGACGTCCGTCACGGGTCGGGAACAGGAAGAGCTCGCTGTCACCCGGATGCTTCATCGGATTGTTCTTGTCGGTTAAATGACCATACAGCATCTTGAAGCCGATAGCCTCACGCCACTTCAGTTTTTTCAGCAAAGGAATACGGTTGAAAATCTTACCGTTCAAATCCCACGATACATCCAGAGAGGCGTAACGGTCGTTCAGGAACTCCATATTATTAATCAAGTTGAAAGTCTCGCGCTGCAGGATATAGGACAAGTTGGCCGCCGGCATGATCAGCAACGGGAACGGAACTTTGTTCCACTGCGCACCGCCTTTCACGAACATGTCGATCTTACCCCATGACGAGAACCAGAAACGCTTGTACAGCCCGATCTCTGTCAAGTTATAGTTATACTCTCCGCCCAGCACGCCCTTGAAACCGGCCGTGTGCGACAGCGTAAATACCGGAGCGTCAAAAGAAACCGGAATACGGCGTTGCTTGGTATTGACAAATGTCTCACCCGGAGCGTAACGGAAGGCCAGGGAGGCTTCCATGGTCTGAATCTCAGGAACCAACGTTTTCTGGTCATCATTGGTTATATAGGCCAGACCGCCGGTAGGCTCGTCTGTGCTGTGTTTCACTTCCACCGTGGTCTTCAGGCCAAACTGTGTCTCGTTCTCGTACTTCAAGGCGATATTCCGCACGTAGGACATCTGGTCTACCGTAGAAGTCTTGAAAGATACGAACACGTTGTCTTTATCTGTCTTCAGGAACTTATCCGTGGGAGACATCACATCATACTGATAGCTGAACGTGATGGAGTTCTTCGGGAACTCGCGCGGCAGGTATTCCTTCTTGTTGAAAGAGTATTCCACCTCACCCATATACTTGGAACGATGGTCCTTGAACCCGTAAGCGTAATATCCCTTGAAGAACAGATGCGGATTCAGATTGGCCGTGGTCTGCGCGCTCATACGCAGACGCAATCCGTCGATATAGTTATTGGAGATCATGGTGTTTACCGGACCGATATCTACCTTGCTGGGATGCTCCTTGGTCCCGGTTTCCACAAAGTTCTCGATAAACGCCTTCAATACAAAAATCACATATTTGAATCCCGGCATCTGCTCCAGACGCTTTACCAGCATATCCATAGAACTCTCGGTCTGCGTAAGCGGAACCGGCCGGTATTGATTCCAGAAATCGTCTCCGCGCATCATGGCGTCCGCCTCTTTGATCTCGGCCCCCTTACGCTTGAAAAGTTGCTGCGGAAGCTCATCGAAGGCATAATCAGAGTAACGGGTAGTCCTTCGTATCTGGAATCCTTGCATGATCTTCATCAAGGTCATCTCCACAATCATGTCATCGGTTTTCAACACCCACTCCCCATTGGGCAATTGCTCGAACTCCTGAATAATATCCATATTGTCTACAAAGTTCACCCCCGATTTCTTGGGCAGGTTCATTGTACATTTCTTCACCGTATAAGACGAGTCGGCCAATACGTAAAGATGCCCCGTAAAACCGAAGTCCTGCGAGTTATTGGGAACGAAGGTGAGATGGAAACACTTGTCCTTGTCCACGAATGTGGTGTCCATAATGTAAAACTTATAAAAAGAGATGGCATCACTGGACGAAATAGGGCTGATGAAAGGATACTGCAACAGACGGATATCATTGTCGTAAATATTCACATCCGTAAATACATCCTTCAGCACCGTGCTCAGCATATCTCCCGTTGCAAACAGCTCGTTCACCCCCGTAGAGCTCATTCCTTTGATAATGGTCTTCTCACTCTTGGGATGTTTACGGTAAATTTTCTGCGAAGCGGTCTCGTCCACCGAAATAGGAAGGATGAATTTATTGGTTTCCTCGCAAAGTTCGATCTGGTCTTTCAGGAAAGGCATCTTTTTATACATGCCTTTTTCCAGCATCTCGGGAGTCACATCATTCAGTGACATCGTGATCTTCTGATACTTATTGTACTGATAGTAATCGTTCTCGCTCAGCTTATTATTCTTTTTATGAGCGATCACCTTCTTCATCAGTTCCACTGCCGGATTATTCTTACGGGAGTATTTCTCTCGTTTGGGCTTCACCACCACTTCGTCCAGCATGATATCATCCGGTCTCATCCTCACATTCAGGTTCTTGGTGACGCCGGGAATTATATTCACCACTTTTGTTACATATCCCACCGCCGAAAAGGTGAGTTTATTCCAGCCTTTACGGGTTTCGACCTTATAATTTCCATCATTATCGGTAATACTTCCTACGCCTTTTCCTTCATAAAAGACTGACAAGTAGGGTATGGGTTCATTCGTCAATGAGTCTGTTACAACGCCTTGTATATTTTGGGCTGACACCGAAATGCAGCATCCTAATAACAAAAATAGTAGAAACGACTTGATATATTTTGTCTTCATTCTTTTCACCGCTATTTTTATGAGGGAACAAAGTTAAGCATTAACTTAAAAGAAAGTTGCTAATATAAGCTAATAAATACAGAAATCTTACATATTGACCAATAAATAGGTGAAATTTAACACCGGAAGAACCATTATGCAGCAAATAAAAAAGGGGTCTTTTCACAAAGCCCCCTTTTTAAGTTTTCAATAGGTATTAGTTTTTTTTAAGGTAAAAAGATTGTTTTCAGGATAACGATGCAAATATCGAGCCTTTTTTTAAACCAGCCAAATAAAAAACTATGCCATACAACATGTTTTTAGATTTTTCTGTCTTTTTTGGCAGATTATTATTCAAAATGATCTTTATCGGCCTCATTATATATACAAAGGTAGCAAAAGTATAGACTAAAACAGCATTTTAATGAGTTTTTTCTTTTCCCAAGAAATGTCCATCTACCTTATCGCGATGTTTCAGCACCTTTGCATCGATGAAGAAAACAATTTCTTCGGCGATATTGGTATATGGTCTCCGGCACGTTCCAGCTTACGGATAACGGTGCCGAGTTCCAGGCAAGTCAGGAAATTATCGGGGTGTGTTTCCAGATATTTTGTAAGGACGGCAGGAGCAGCCGCATTGATTTCGTCCAGCAAATTATCTTTACTGAATACATTGAGGCTAACTCCAGATTTTCTTCATTCAACGCGTTCTTGGTCATTTCGAGCATACCGAGCACTTGTTTCAGCATCTCTTCTATACGCAGGCTGTGGAGCAGTTCACTATCCAGCACGGTTTCCTCGCTTCTCACCACAAAACGGGCTATGCCTTCGGCAAAATCTCCCAAACGCTCCAAATCACTGTTTATCTTGAACATGGCCAGCACAAAACGCAGGTCAATGGCTACCGGATTGTATAGAGCGATAGTGTCCTCTACATCACTGTCTATTTTCAACTCGAACGCATTCACCCTTTTCTCACGGACAATGACTTGCTGTGCCTGGTCACGGTTAAAGGTCAGCACAGCCTCTCCTGCCCTGTCCAGCTGATTGTAAACCAATGTCCACATCTCGTTCACTTCCTTCTTCAGTGATACAAGTTCTGATTCTATAAATTTCACCATATTCTTAATTCTTGTTTTGTTTATCATTATTTCTTTCACCGCAGATTGCGCAGATTCACACTGATTTTAATTTTCCGGACAGAAGAATAAAAAGACAAATCCGTACCATTAGATCTGAAAAGCAAGCAAGCCCGCATCGGGTTGTGGCACATCAGTTCCAGTTTTATCTTATCTCCCATCTGTGCAACGCTGTGATGAATGCTTTACCCGAAACGCCCTGTAATATAATTCTGGGTCGCTTCCTTGCCCGGATTCGTAAATATTTTCTTCGTATCATCATATTCCACCATATTGCCCATATAGAAGAAGGCTGTCTTGTCACTAACACGCGCGGCCTGCTGCATGTTGTGGGTGACAATAACGATGGTATATTCTTTCTTCAGCTCATGAATCAACTCTTCTACCTTGGCTGTAGAGATAGGGTCCAGTGCCGAAGCCGGTTCATCCATAAGCAGAACCGAAGGAGATACGGCCATGGCACGGGCTATGCACAACCGCTGCTGCTGACCACCGGACAGGGCAAACGCAGACTCTTTCAACTTATTCTTCACCTCATCCCACAATGCGGCTCCTTTCAAGGTTTCCTCCACCCTGTGGCGGATAAACTCATTGTCTTTCACCCCATTTACCCGAAGCCCGTAGGCCACATTCTCGAAAATGCTTTTCGGAAACGGTTGGGACGCTGAAAGACCATCCCTACGCTCTTGCGCAACTCGTCCACCTGCACGGACTTGTCGTATATATTTCTCCCGTCAATCAAAATCTCCCCCTCCAGACGAGAGCCGGGAATGAGGTCGTTCATGCGGTTGAACAGACGGAGGAAGGTGGACTTGCCACAACCGGACGGGCCTATGAAAGCCACCACCGATTTCTCTTCAATCGTCATGCTTATATCTTTCAGTGCCTGAAAATCACCATAGAAAAAATTTACATGTTTTGCATCTATCTTATTCATATTCTTAATGTTTTAATAATTTGCTGATTTGTCTATGTGCTAATGTACCAATGTCCGTGCGGTACACAGCGCAACCCATCGGCACATCGACAAATTATTAATTCGTTTTTACTTTGTTGGAAAAATACCGGCGGAGTGCATTTGCCAACAGGTTTATAATTAAAATAATAAGGATCAGTACCAACGCCGTACCGTATGCCAAAGGAAGCTGTGACTCCATATCCGTTCCGCTGGTAGAAATCACATAAAGGTGATAAGGCAATGCCATGCATTGATCCAGAATGCTGTGTGGCAGTTGCGGCAGGAAGTAAGCGGCACACGTAAACAAGATGGGTGCCGTTTCACCCGATACACGTCCCAAAGCCAGAATCAGTCCGGTAATGATGTTGGGCATCCCCATAGGCAGAATCACATGCCAGATGGTTTGCAGCTTGGTCGCGCCCAAAGCCAGACTCCCTTCACGGAAGCTGTCGGGAATCGCCTTCAAGGCTTCTTCGGTGGTGCGTATCACCAAAGGTACACAAAGCAATCCCAACGTCAAAGAACCGGCCAGGATGCTGTCGCCGAACCCCATGTATTTCACAAACAGTGCCATACCAAACAAACCGAACACAATGGACGGAATACCGCTCAGGTTATTGGTCATCATCCGGATAAAGCGGACCAGCTTGCCTTTCGGCGCATACTCGTTCATATAAATGCCACTCATCACTCCCACCGGAAAAGCGAACAGCGCACTGCCCGCCATCAGATAAAAAGTACCTACAATGCCGGCCATATACCGCCACCCGTCATGCCGTCACTGGGCGCCGTGGTCAGAAACTCCCAGCTGATTACTCCTATACCTTTATATATAATAAAACCGAGAATGGCGAACAGAATGAGGACAATGCTATAACTCAACAGTTTGAAAATGCCGAATGCCAGCCATTGCGAACGTCTTTTACGCGCCCCTTGCCCGACAGGGAAAACATCTTGCTTCATATCTTAAATACTTAATTAATCATTTGTCAATCTATCCATATACCCATTGGCTACGCTGTGTGCCGCATGATCATTAGCACACCGGCAAATCAGTACATTATTTATTTGTTCTTGATGAAATATATTCTACACTAAAGTTGATAAGCATCGTGATGAAAAACAACACTACTCCCAACAGGAACAGGGCTTCATAGTGCGCGCCGCCGGCAGGAGCCTCTCCCAGTTCCGCTGCAATAGTCGCCGGAATGGTACGGAGCGGTTCCAGAATAGTGGTGGGTATCACGGCCGCATTTCCTGTAACCATCAGCACCGCCATCGTCTCGCCTATGGCACGTCCGATGCCCAGGACAACGCCCGAAGTGATTCCCGAAACAGAGAAAGGTATCACCACCTTATATATAGTCTGCCAACGGGTAGCGCCCAATGCCAGACTGGCTTCGCGCATGGCACGGGGGCAATTCCGCATCGCATCCTCGCTTACGGTAATGATAGTGGGGAGTGCCATGATAGCCAAAACAATACTTCCGGCCAATCCGGTCTCGCCCACAGGCAGATTAAAGACTTTCTGAATAAGCGGTACGATGACTATCAACCCAAAGAAACCGTAGACCACGGACGGAATACCACTGAGCAATTCAATAACCGGCTTCAGAAAACTACGGGTCCGATGGTCGGCCACCTCGGACATATACACCGCCACCGACAAGCCGAAAGGCAAAGCGAACAGGATGGCAAAGAAACTCACCCAAAGCGTACCCGTAATCAAAGGAAGGAATCCGAACTGAGGGGCGGGAGTAGCCGTAGGGAACCATTCCTTTCCGGCAAAACCTCGTCAAAAGAAATAGACTCGTCTTTCAGCAGGTGGCCCGGAAAATCCTTCTCTATAAACTTGGAGGGAACAAAGGCGATGATGCCTGGATTACCGGCAACGATCTCGCCGATGCACCGGGGGGCTTTCTCGTATTCGGCTCCCAGCTCTTCCTCCGAGAAATAGGAGGTGATATCCTCCAACCGGAAAACTTTAACCTCCGCGTCCGGTCCTCCCAGCTCTTTCCAGTTGGTAATCTCTTCGTCAAAAACGTCTTTTATTTGTGCCGCACTCAGTTCCTGCACCGGATTGGCTTTATTCACCGCCAGCACATATCCCTCTTCTATGACTTTTTTATTAAAAAGTCCCAAAGCTTCCGCAAACAAGAATACGACAATCAGCAAAATAGTAATGCTCGTTACAAAACCGCTGCAAGTCAATATTCCTTCTACAATCTTTTCCCAAACTCGTTTCATACAGTTTTAGTCTTCTATTTTAATAACCGATGCAAAAAAAGCCTCTTTATATTAAGGTGATATGAAAGAAGCTTGAAGTATTTGCTACAATTATATTACAAACTTGTTACAAGCAAAGACAATCCTGATCTTATTGCCATTTTCCCGCAAGGACGGATTCAATCCACCCTTGCCGGCGAATATTGCCCGTAACAGAATCGTAACACACCAGTAAAACAAATGACACAAGAAAACGTTTCTTTTGCACACGAATTAATATAAGAACTTATGAATCAATTAAAAGCTCTATTTCTTTTTATTCTATTGGCTTGTAGTCTGAATATTACCGCACAACGCATAAAAGGCAGTGACACGGTGTTGCCTGTGTCACAGGAAACAGCCGAGATTTTCATGAAAGATGATCCCGACCGGCGGGTAACCGTCACCGGCGGAGGAACCGGAGTGGGAATTTCCGCCTGATGGACAACACGACAGATATCGCTATGGCTTCCCGTCCCATCAAATTCAGCGAAAAGATGAAACTGAAAGCCGCCAAACAGGAAGTGGAGGAGGTAATCATAGCGTATGATGCCCTGGCCGTCATTGTAAACCCGTCCAACCCTGTCAGCCAACTGACACGCCAGCAACTGGAAGCCATATTCCGCGGCAAGATAACCAATTGGAAGCAACTGGGAGGACCCGATATGAAAATTATTGTCTATTCCCGCGAAACTTCTTCGGGAACTTACGAATTTTTCAAAGAAAGCGCCCTGAAGAACAAGAACTACATGAGCAGCAGCTTGTCCATGCCCGCCACCGGAGCCGTGATCCAGTCTGTAAGCCAGACCAAAGGCGCTATCGGCTATGTAGGACTGGCCTACTTGTCCCCCCGAGTGAAAGCCATCGCCGTTTCCTACGACGACGGCAAGCACTATGTACTGCCCAGCCTTGAAAACGGAAAGAAGAAACTTTACCCCGTAGTACGCCCTCTTTACTACTATTACAACGTAGCCAATAAGGAAAAAGTAACCCCGTTCATCGAGTATATCCTGTCGCCCCAGGGGCAAAATATTATAAAAAACGGTGGATATATTCCTGTGAAATAAAGGATATCCCAAAAAGAATGCGTACTTTTGCAGCAAAGTGTAAAATTGATATCACAATGACTGAAATGAACGCTACAGAAGCTACAGAGAAGAAAAGTCTGAACTTCATTGAACAGGCAGTTGAGAACGACCTGAGAGAAGGTAAAAACGGAGGGAAAGTACAAACCCGCTTTCCGCCCGAGCCGAACGGCTACCTGCACATCGGTCATGCCAAAGCCATCTGTCTGGATTTCGGGATAGCTGCACGCTATGGTGGCGTATGTAACCTGCGTTTTGACGACACCAACCCGACCAAAGAAGATATGGAATACGTGGAAGCCATCAAGGAGGACATCCAATGGCTCGGATTCCAGTGGGGAAACGAATATTATGCATCCGACTACTTCCAGCAATTATGGGATTTCGCCGTCAATCTGATAAAGGAAGGAAAGGCTTATATAGACGAACAGAACTCAGAACAAATCGCGGCACAAAAAGGCACTCCCACCCAACCCGGAACCGAGAGCCCTTACCGCAACCGTCCCATCGAGGAAAGCCTGGAACTGTTCAACAAAATGAACAGCGGTGAAATAGAAGAAGGCAAAATGGTGCTCCGTGCCAAAATAGACATGGCAAGCCCCAACATGCACTTCCGCGACCCTATTATTTATCGTGTGGTAAAGACTCCGCACCACCGTACAGGCGAAACCTGGAAAGCATACCCCATGTATGACTTCGCACACGGACAGAGCGACTATTTTGAAGGAGTGACCCATTCGCTGTGTACCCTGGAGTTCGTACCCCACCGTCCGTTGTACGACCTGTTCGTGGACTGGGTAAAAGAGGGTAAAGATCTGGACGACAACCGTCCTCATCAGTATGAGTTCAACAAACTGAACTTGAACTACACCTTGATGAGCAAGCGTAACCTGCTGATTCTGGTAAAAGAACATCTGGTAAACGGTTGGGACGACCCCCGTATGCCGACTCTCTGCGGTTTCCGCCGTCGCGGCTACTCGCCCGAGTCCATCCGCAAATTTGTAGACAAGATAGGTTATACCACTTACGATGCCCTGAATGACTTCGCCCTGCTGGAAAGCGCTGTCCGCGAAGACTTGAACAGCCGTGCCACCCGTGTATCGGCAGTCATCAATCCGGTGAAACTGATCATTACCAACTATCCCGAAGGACAGGTGGAGGAAATGGAAGCTGTCAACAACCCGGAAGATCCGTCGGCAGGCACACACACCATCGAATTCAGCCGCGAACTGTGGATAGAACGCGACGACTTCATGGAAGACGCCCCGAAGAAATATTTCCGTATGACTCCGGGACAGGAAGTGCGTCTGAAAAGCGGATACATCGTGAAATGCACAGGCTGCAAGAAAGACGACAACGGCAACGTGGTGGAGGTATACTGCGAATACGATCCCGACAGCAAAACAGGTATGCCGGGCAGCAACCGCAAAATCAAAGGTACCATCCACTGGGTAAGCTGCGCACACTGTCTGCCTGCCGAAGTACGCCTGTACGACCGCCTGTGGAAAGTGGAGAACCCGCGTGATGAGATGGCCGCCATCCGCGAAGCAAAGAACTGCGACGCACTGGAAGCCATGAAAGAAATGATCAACCCCGATTCGTTGAATGTATTAACCAACTGCTATGTAGAGAAATATCTGGCCGATGCCAAACCGCTGGATTACTTGCAGTTCCAGCGCATCGGTTATTTCAATGTAGACAAAGACTCTACACCGGAACATCTGGTGTTCAACCGCACCGTATCTTTAAAAGATACCTGGAGCAAAATCAATAAATAAAAACAAGCTTATGAACTACGACATGTCTTCTTACTTTGAAGACCCGGAATTTAAAGAAGCATTGGCAAAATACGAGGGTATGGTGGAAAGCCATACCCCCGCTTATTTTGAAGCTGATGAACTGATCGATATCGCCGAATATTACGCCTCAAAAGGAAGACATAAAGACGCTGACAAGGCCATAGACCTTGCAATCCAATTGCACCCCGATAACACGGACGCCCTGATTTTCCGGGCACGTTCCTTGATGCTGCTAGGAAAAAAAGAAGAAGCCCAAATGGTGATGCAGCTCATCAACGACCCTGCCGACCGTGAATTCAGATTCCTGCAAGCCGACCTGCTGATAGAGGAGGAACACATGGAAGAGGCCGATGAGATATTACAACAACTGGCCATGGACGAGGAGTATGAACTGGATACGCTGCTGGACATCATTCTGAACTACGTTGACGTCAACCAGAAAGAATACGCCAAGAAGTGGATCGACTGCCTGTTTGCCCATTTCGACATGCAAACCCTGCCGGAAACCAACCAACGTCTTCGCGACGTGCTGTGCGATTATTACAGTACTTTCAACAAACCGGACTTGGCTATCCCTTACCTGAACATGACCCTGAACGAGTTCCCCTATTCCGTTCAGCATTGGAATGAACTGGGTAAATGCTATCTGCAACAAGAGCAATACGAAAACGCGCACGAGGCTTTCGATTTCGCATTAGCCATTGATGAAAACAACACAGAGACATTGACCTTGAAAGCATTCCTTTACAGCCAGACAGCAAATATCAAGGAATCTATCAACTATTATCTCCGTTTGGAAAAGGCGACAGAGAAGAAGCCTCCCGTTTATATGGCATTGGCCGGTCTCCACTTCGAGATGAAGGATTACGAAACCGCCATGAAGTATACACAAAAGCTGTTAAAACAGAAACAGGAGATTACTGCATTCGAGCTAACCGATATATATAGCATCGCAGCCCTCTGTCATGTAGCCCTGGGGCATCCTGAAGAGGGATATATGTATCTGGACCAAGTGCTGAAGCAGAACGGGAACGATGCGGAAACACGTATCTATGCCGGACAGTTTTTCACGATAATGGCAGGCAGCAAGGACATCAGCGAGGAGGAAAGAAAGAACAATATCGACAAGGCCGAGGAACAATTCAACCTCGCCCTGGAATTCACCCCGAAAGAGGAACGGATGGATATTTTGTTCAAAATCGGCTCCAAATACTTCGATGAACATCTCTTTGAATATGCCAACCGGTATTTTGAGCAAATAAACAAAGAATTTCCCCAAAACGCCCATAGCACTTATTTCTTTCTAATTTATGGCTATCTTTATTTACAGAAACCAGGTCCGTTCATACACTATCTGGCTAAAATCAATAAAGAACTTCCTGATACGTATGCAGCTCTGGGAGTTGATGAAAACGCACAGTTGCCCGACAAGTTATTCAACGAAGCGATACGCGTAATCAAGGACGATATCAGTAAAGGCAAGCTAAACTTAAACAAATATTTATAATAATTTTATGGAATCAGTTGCATTTATCCAGTGGTGTCTGGACCACTTGAATTATTGGACAATAACGTTATTAATGGCCATCGAAAGCTCTTTTATCCCTTTCCCCTCGGAAGTGGTAGTGCCGCCCGCCGCCTATAAGGCTGCCGGAGGAAACAGTGACCTGAATGTATTTCTGGTAGTTATATTTGCGACCATCGGAGCCAATATAGGAGCCATCATCAATTATTATATAGCCTATTTCGTAGGCCGTCCGCTGGTTTATAAATTTGCGAACAGCCGCTTCGGACACATGTGCCTGATTGATGAAGCCAAGGTTCAGAACGCAGAACACTACTTTGACAAGCACGGGGCACTCTCCACCTTTATCGGACGTCTTATTCCTGCCGTCCGCCAGCTTATCTCCATTCCTGCCGGTCTGGCCAAGATGAAATTATCCACTTTCCTGCTGTACACAACGCTGGGAGCAGGTATCTGGAATGCCATCCTGGCAGCCATCGGTTACTATCTGCAATCAGTGGTTCCCGAAGAGCAGTTATTGAGTACCGTCACCGAATACAGCCACGAGTTAGGATATTGCTTTATAGCTATCGGCGTTTTAATAGTAGGTTTCCTGATTTATAAAGGAAGAAAATAAAAAAGAATGAACTTTTTTCCATTTAAATTTGTTATCATTACAGTATCGAACTAAAATATAATAAAATTATGGCAAAAACAGCATTTAAAGGAACACCGGTAACACTAGCCGGAGAATTTGTGAAAGCAGGAACTTCAGCTCCGGAATTTACATTGGTAAAAGGAGATTTGAGCAATTATACATTAAGAGACGGGAAGGGCAAATATCTGATTCTGAACATTTTCCCCAGTATGGATACCGGCGTGTGCGCTACTTCCGTACGCAAGTTCAACCAGCTGGCTGCAAACCAGCCAATACGGTGGTGTTGGCAATCTCTAAAGACCTGCCATTCGCCCAGGGACGCTTCTGCACTACTGAAGGCATCACCAACGTTATTCCTTTGTCTGATTATCGCTATACTTCCGATTTCGCTGAAAAGTATGGTGTATTGATGACTGATGGTCCTTTGGCAGGATTATTGGCACGCTCGGTTGTAGTGATTGACCCGGAAGGAAAAGTGGTTTATACCGAACTTGTTCCCGAAATAACCCAGGAACCGAATTATGAGGCCGCACTGAAAGCGGTAAAATAAAAAGTGCTTCCCGAAAGAATAAAGAAAACGGCAGAAGATTTTTACAATCTATCCGCATAGTTTTTAGGGTAGTTTCCGGCATAGCTTCTTGAAAGTTATGCCGGAAATTTTTATATGTCATGCTTGAAAGATCTATAATCTTGCATGTGAAAGATTTATAATCTTATGCCCGCAAGATCTATAATCTTACATCTTCATCCTTTAGACAAGTACCATTGGTACATTCGGTGTACTCCCTCTTCTATATCAATCTTATGCTGCCATCCCAGACTATGCAATTTGCTTACATCCGTCAGCTTACGCATAGTGCCGTCCGGTTTCGTAGCGTCAAAAGTCAGTTTGCCCTGATAACCACCTCCTTGACAATCTTGTCCGCCAGTTGGGCAATGGTGATTTCCTTCCCCGTACCGATATTGATATGGCAGTTACGGATATCCTTGGAACCGGGTGTGTATGTATCCTTAAAGTCCACATGCTCCATGATATAGACACTGGCATCAGCCATCTCCTCACTCCATAAGAACTCACGCAACGGCTTGCCTGTTCCCCACAAAGTTACTTCCTGCCCGGTTATGCCATACTTTTTCAGAATGGAGAGAATCTCCTCATCCGTATGCGAACCGTCTATCCCCTCTACGGGACGAAGATTCATATCTTTACGCACCGCGTCCCAGTCCCCTTCATTCAGGCATTTTCCCAAATGAATCTTACGAATCATGGCAGGCAGCACATGGCTGTTCTCCAAATGGAAATTATCATTGGGACCGTAAAGGTTCGTAGGCATCACGGCTATGTAATTGGTTCCATATTGCAAGTTAAAGCTTTCGCACATCTTCAACCCGGCAATCTTCGCAATAGCATACGGTTCGTTGGTATATTCCAAGGGAGAAGTCAGTAACACATCTTCCTTCATGGGTTGTACGGCATCACGAGGATAAATGCAAGTGCTTCCCAAAAACAAGAGTTTCTTTACATCATGGCGGAAACTCTCCCCTATCACATTCTGCTGAATCTGCAAGTTCTGATAAATAAAATCGGCACGGTAAAGACTGTTCGCATGATGCCGCCCACATGTGCCGCTGCCAGAATGACATACTGGGGCTGCTCTTCATCAAAAAACTTCTTCACAGCCTGCCCGTCCAGCAAATCCAGTTCTTTGTGAGAACGGCCTACCAGATTGGTATATCCCTTTTGCTGCAAATTATTCCATATAGCAGACCCCACCAGTCCGTGGTGGCCTGCTACATATATCTTGGCTGTTTTTTCCATTATTCTGCTATTTGAGCCTTTAAATACAGTTTCTTCACGAACTTCATATCATGCTTCACCATGATTTTCACCAGTTCGGGGAAAGAAGTCTTACGGGGATTCCAGCCCAGCAACGTTTTGGCTTTAGTGGGATCACCCAACAACTGCTCCACTTCGGCGGGACGGAAATACTTAGGATCGACGGCAACCAGTTCCTTGCCCGTCGCCACATCGATACCTCTTTCATCCACCCCTTTGCCTTCCCAGCGCAATTCAAGGCCCACTTCCTTGAAGGCCAAGGTACAGAACTCGCGCACCGTATGGTATTCGCCGGTCGCAATGACAAAATCTTCGGGAGTATCATGCTGAAGAATCATCCACATACACTCCACATAATCCTTGGCATAGCCCCAGTCGCGCAAAGAATCCAGATTTCCCAGATACAGCTTGTCCTGATATCCCTGGGCTATACGTGCGGCAGCCAAAGTAATCTTGCGTGTTACGAAATTTTCACCACGGCGTTCACTCTCATGGTTGAACAGGATGCCGTTCACGGCAAACATACCGTAACTTTCACGATAGTTCTTGGTAATCCAGAAACCATACTGCTTGGCCACCCCATACGGAGAACGGGGATAGAAGGGAGTCGTTTCCTTCTGAGGCACTTCCTGTACCAGTCCGAACAATTCGGAAGTCGATGCCTGATAAATCTTGGTCTTCTTTTCCAGGCCCAGAATACGGACCGCTTCCAACATACGCAGCGTGCCTACCGCATCCGCTTCCGCTGTGTACTCGGGTACATCGAAACTTACTTTCACATGGCTCTGAGCAGCCAGATTATAGATTTCATCGGGCTGTACAGCCTGAATGATACGTATCAGCGAACTACTGTCGGTCATATCCCCCCAATGCAGATTCACCAGACGGGTCTTTTGCATATCACGAACCCACTCGTCCAGATAAAGATGTTCTATACGACCGGTATTGAATGAAGAAGAACGGCGCAGAATACCGTGAACCTCATATCCCTTTTCAATCAAAAACTCTGCCAGGAATGAACCGTCCTGACCTGTAATACCTGAAATTAAAGCTACTTTTTTCATTTCGTTTATTGTAAATGGCCTTATGCAAGCCCTCTTGGTTATTTCATATCACATAGCTATCTACTGCTATCTGCCTTTCGGCATGGCAAAGGGCGGAATGACCAAACAGAACGGCAGATGACAGACAGCATACACTCCATGTATGCAGAAATAAAATATATACAAGAAAGAATATTTACTCCGCCGAAAATTCTTTGATGCGCTGTTCCTCGCTCAACCGGCAGATCAGCAATGTGTTATTCTTCTCAGCAACGATATATCCGTCCAGTCCCTGTACCACCACCCTCTTTTCCTGTGTAGTGTGAATCACACAGTTACGGGTTTCATACAACTTTATATTCTCACCTATCTGCGTATTATTATGGGCATCTTTCGGCAAATTCTCGTGCAATGATCCCCAAGTACCCAGATCACTCCACCCAAAGCTGGCAGGAAGGACAAAAATCTCATCCGCCTTCTCCATAATGGCATAATCCACCGAAATGTTCTCGCACAAAGGAAAATTCCGGTCAATCATTTCCTGCTCCTTGTCCGTATAATAATAAGGAAGCAAACGCTCGAACACCTTCGAAATGGCAGGCTGATATACGCGCAGGGCGTTCACCACCGTATTTACATTCCACACAAAAATACCGGCATTCCAGAAGAAATTATTTTTTTGAATATAGCGCCGGGCTGTTTCCAGATCGGGTTTCTCTTTAAAAGAATACACCCGGAATACCTCCTTATTGGCGGTAGAAGGTACACTGAGATCAGCTTCAATGTAACCGTAGCCCGTCTCAGGACGGGTAGGTTTCATGCCCAGGGTAAGGATAGCGTCCGAATCGGCCGTAAAATTCATCGCCGAATTAATCACCCGCTGAAACTCCGCGATATTCATCACAATGTGGTCGCTGGGGGTCACCACCATATTGGCCTTAGGATTACGTGCCTTTATTTTCCAACTGACGTATGCTATACAAGGAGCCGTATTGCGACGGCAAGGCTCACGCAGGATATGATCATCAGCAATATCGGGCAACTGCTCCTTTACAGTATCCGCATACTTCTCTGATGTCACCACCCAAATATTTTCCGGAGGACAGATCCCCTGAAAACGGTCAGCCGTAAGTTGGATCAATGTACGGCCGCAACCCAGTACATCAATAAATTGCTTAGGATAATCAGGAGTACTCATCGGCCAGAAACGGCTTCCAACACCTCCGGCCATTATAACGAGGTGATTATTCTTGATGTTCATATGATTCATTTTTTACGTTGTATGACCGCAAAGATAAGTATTATTTTTTAAAAAAAGTATTGCGTTTTAATTTATATGTCCTATATTTGCATACGACTAACATTTTTTTTGTCATGAAACAACCGACAACTGAAAACTCTGATATAATTAAACTAGTAGCGATATTAGGTGATTTTGCCTTGTTGAACCTTTCTATGATACTTGTGTTTTTTATTCTGAAAGGAATAGATTCACAGGCCATAGCCCATATTTCATTGAAAACCTACCTGCTGACTTCCAACCTGTGCTATATTCCCTGCATATCCATCTTTGAGGTCATACTGCACAACCGCATAGTGCGTCCGGAACAGATTGTAGGCCGCCTGTTAGGAACAATCAGCTTGCATGTAGTCATCTTCCTCACGGTGCTGGCCATTATTAAGGTAGATAACTTCTCACGCATCTATCTGCTTGCTTTCTATCTGTCTTTCATACCTTTAGCTATAGGATGGCGACTGACATTGCGGTTCTTTGTGAAAATGTTCCGCCGCAGTGGCAGGAACCTGCACACCACTGTACTGATAGGCGACGGGGACAATATGGTGGAGCTGTACCATACGTTGAACGATTTGACTTACGGATACAGGGTTTTAGGCATTTTCTATGATGAGAAGGACTCTAATTACCCCGAAGGGATTCCCTTTAAAGGTCCTGTAAACCAATTATTTGAATGGTTGTCCCATAACACCGTGCACGAACTGTACTGTGGTCTGCCATCCAGCAGAAAGGATGATATTCTGGCCATCATGAACTATTGCGAGAACAATCTGATCTGCTTCTATAGCGTACCTCATGTACGTAATTACATAAAGCGTCAGCTGCAACTGGAATTATTGGGTGAAGTTCCTGTATTGTCCATCCGTACCGAGCCGTTGCAGAACCCGGTAAACAGACTGGCAAAACGGTTATTTGATTTGACATTTTCCTCTCTGTTTTTACTTACAATTTTTCCATTTATATACCTGATTGTAGGTCTTATTATTAAAATTACCTCACCTGGTCCCATATTCTTCAAACAGGAGAGAAACGGGGAAAACGGGAAAATCTTTAAATGCTATAAGTTCCGTTCCATGAAAGTGAACGCATTGTCCGATTCATTGCAGGCTACCAAGAATGATCCCCGCAAGACCAAGTTCGGCAACTTCCTGCGTAAAAGCAATCTGGACGAACTGCCGCAATTCATTAATGTATTCAAAGGAGAGATGTCCATTGTAGGTCCCAGACCCCATATGCTGAAACATACAGAGGAATATTCCCAACTGATTAACAAATACATGATGCGCCACCTTGTCAAACCCGGAATTACCGGATGGGCGCAAGTCACCGGCTACCGGGGAGAAACCAAAGAACTTTCCCAAATGGAAGGCAGGGTAAGAAGAGACTTGTGGTATATTGAGAACTGGACTTTCCTGCTCGACATCCGCATCATGATAAAAACAGTAACCAACATGTTCCGGGGCGAGAAAAACGCCTATTAATCCAAATCGTAGGGACATATAAAAAATAAAAAGATATGAAAGGTATTGTACTAGCCGGAGGTTCGGGCACGCGCCTCTATCCTATTACCAAAGGAGTATCCAAACAGTTGCTCCCTGTCTTCGACAAACCCATGATTTATTATCCTATATCGGTACTTATGCTGGCCGGCATACGGGAAATACTCATTATCTCCACCCCATACGACTTACCGAGCTTCAAAAGACTGTTAGGAGACGGAAGCGATTTCGGAGTACGCTTTGAATATGCGGAACAGCCTTCGCCCGACGGACTGGCTCAGGCTTTCATCATCGGCGAGAAATTCATCGGAAATGATTCCGTCTGCCTTGTACTGGGTGATAACATATTCCACGGCAACGGCCTGTCCGCCATATTGAGAGAATCCGTACGTGCTGCCGAAGAGGACAAGAAAGCAACGGTATTCGGCTATTGGGTCAGTGACCCCGAAAGATATGGCGTAGCGGAATTTGACAAGGATGGCAATTGTCTCTCTATTGAAGAAAAACCTGCCCAACCTAAGTCCAACTATGCCGTGGTGGGACTCTATTTCTATCCCAACAAGGTGGTGGAAGTAGCCAAGAATATCAAGCCTTCGGCACGGGGAGAACTGGAAATCACCACCGTAAACCAGCAATTTCTTCAGGACAAGGAATTGAAAGTACAGACATTGGGCAGAGGTTTCGCATGGCTGGATACCGGTACTCACGACTCGCTGGCCGAGGCAAGTACCTACATCGAAGTCATTGAAAAGCGCCAGGGGCTGAAAGTGGCGTGCCTTGAGGGCATAGCTTTGAGAAAAGGCTGGATTACCCCGGAAAAGATGCAGGAACTGGCCCAGCCGATGCTTAAAAACCAATACGGACAATATTTACTGAAAGTTATAAAAGAACTGGGATTAGAATAATGGAAGTTATAAAAACAGCAATAGACGGGGTTTTCATTTTGGAACCCCGTATTTTTAATGATGCAAGAGGGTATTTCTTTGAAAGCTTCTCGGGACGTGAATTTGAAGAAAAAGTATGCAGGACTACATTTGTACAGGATAATGAGAGTTTCTCCACTTATGGTGTATTACGCGGCCTGCATTTCCAGAAACCTCCTTTCACACAAAGCAAACTGGTGCGTGTAATCAAGGGAGCGGTACTGGATGTGGCTGTAGATATCCGGAAAGGTTCTCCCACTTTCGGAAAGCATGTGGCTGTAGAATTGACCGGAGAGAATCACCGGCAGTTTTTTATCCCCCGCGGATTCGCACACGGCTTTGCGGTACTAAGTGACGAGGTGTTGTTCCAATACAAGTGTGACCATTATTATGCTCCGCAAAGCGAAGGAGGAATCGCATGGGACGACCCCGATCTAGGCATAGACTGGCGACTTCCGGCCGACAAGGTTATTTTGTCCGACAAGGACAAGAAACATCCGAGATTGAAAGACTATCAAACGGATTTCGACTTTAATCAAAGTTTATATTAAAGGCAGTTTTGATTCTGCGTTTGTCCGGTTTTGCCAGTGAAATTAAAGAAGCCGAAAACTGCACACCGGACTATCGTAACGTTCAGGGCAACATTTCCGAAGATTGACCTATAAAAACAGGGTGCACCTCCTACGAAAGAGATGCACCTGTTTTATAGGTCAATATCTTTATATCACTTCTTCTCCATCCCCTCCTGAGGAGCATTAAGTCCTGCCTTCAGATTTTCAAAGAATTCACGTCCGAACAAGATCCATGCGGAAGCGCCCGCCACTGCCAGGAAAATAAATCCGACAAGAATCACCTTCTTGCTGGTTCCCGAAGGCAGCAACGGCACACTGGCAGGTTCCACAACGGCAAATACAGGTTTGGCCTCCTGTACTTTGGCCCGTGCCACCTGCAATTGGGTAGCCACCTGGCTATACACCTGATATGCCAGATTCATATCATTCTGCAACCGTTCTCTCTCCGTCAAAGCACTTTGAAGGACAACCCCCTTGTTGGCATCCATGTAATTGGCATAATTCTGCTGGGCTACATAATACTCCTGCTGGCGTTCCTTATACAATTGTTCCAGATAAGCACAATCCTGCTGGGCTTTGGAGACCCTGTACGCTGTGATATACTCCTGAAGCTTCACCACTACCGTGTCTGTAATGGCGGCCGTAACCATCGGGTCCTGCAAAGTCACCGTCACTGTGGTGATGCCGGTTTTCTTATCCACATCAGCAGTAATCGCCTTACGCATGGCTTCCACTTTCTTCGCCTGATCTTCTGTCAGGTGGAAAGGATCCAGCCTGTTCCCTTCTTCCTCTTCCTTATCGGAGAAGAGAGATTTCACCCCGCCTATAGCCGCCCCGGGCAATCCCATAACAGCACCCCACCACGGAGCTTTCTGCTCATCGAGATAAGCTACAAAAGTAGTATCCACCTCACCGTCCAACGTAGTGACATGTGCATTAAACAGTTCCAGAATGAAAGGAGTAGACGCTACTATATCCGGGAAAAGAGATACGTTCAACGCATCCGCCTCACTGCCCAGACTCATGCCTCCGATCCCCAGCATGGCAGCCATTCCCGACAGGCTCCCCCTCCGCTTTTACCGGATTCGGGAGACAATGTCACTTCCACCGTATATTGCTTGGGAATACTCAGAGCGATAATCACCCCTACAATAGCACCTATTCCGGCAACCTTCAGCAGCATCTTTCGGGCAGCCACAACTTACGGACATACTCCATCAAATCAATTTCCAACTCCTCGTCTTCCCGTGGTCTTTCCGTATTATTCGTATAATTCTTATCTTCCGCCATACTGTTTCTATTTTAAGATATTAGCAATAGATGCAATCATAGTAGCCAACGACGCACTGGTGGTTGCTATGGACAAGGTGTTCTGCAAAGACCAGTTGCTCTTTTCCTTCACCGGAACAATCACCTCACAGCCCGGCTGGATCAGCTCACGGCTACCCTTCTTCGCTCTCTTCACCTGACCGTTCATATATACAATATACGCCTTGCTCTTCTTCGCACGGAAACCGTAACCTCCGGCCTGCTCTATATAATATTTCAACGTCTTGCCATCTTCAAATGAAACGGTATTGGGATACATCACAGCCCCGCTGATACGTACCGTGTTGTTGTATTCGGGAATTTCAATCACATCCCCCTCACGCAATACGATATCCGCACTGGAGCCGGGTTTAAGCATCGCTTTTTCCAAATCGATGCCCACATAATAGATATCTCCCAAATCCAGCCGGTTGACATCAATGGAGTCCTTTCCAGTCTTGGCCATATCCAGAACCATTTCCATACGTTTGCGTTCATCGGCATTGATACGACGGCTTAAACGGGCCCCTTTGATATAAGCAAACGGAGTCACTCCACCTGCCTTCTTGATCAAATCGGAAAGACGTTCGCTCTTCTCTGTCAGCGCATAATCACCTTCATACAAAACCTCACCGGTCACCTGCACATTCACCTGTTCCTGATAAGCAGGGCTCTTACGCACATATACCTGATCGTATGGCTGCAACACAAAACCCGGTTCTCCGTCTATCACAAAACCGTCTTTCAGAGAAAACGAGTACATTTGTCCTATGGTGGAAACCGCTTCCGTACCTTTGCTATCCTTGATACGGCGGGAAACATCCACACGGACGGTAGAAGCCGATTCCATCAATCCGCCAGCCTGGATTATAATATCCTCCAAAGTCGTATTGTCGGCAAAAGCGAACTCACCCGGACGGGCAACCTCACCATACACCATGATGCTTCCCACATCCTCCAAGTCATGAATACTGGGAATATAAAGCACATCATTACGCTGCAAAGGTACATCGGGTGCAGTACCGTCCATGATGCCTTTTATATCTACTTGAATAACCTCTTTCTTCAGATTCTCGCGCTCGCGATGCAACACCGCACGTCCTGTAAAGGCATCACCCATAAGGCCTTCAGCCTTTTCCACCAGTTGGCGGACTGTATTCAAGGTTCCTCCGAACTGATAAATGCCCGGACGATAGACAGCCCCCTTGATTTCAAGCTTGTTCTCAAAACGGTCCAGAATAGCTTCAGCAGTCAGCGCATCACCATCTTTTACCTGGAATACGGAATAATCAATATCATCAATCGTATAAATCTGATACTCCTTTCCGTTTTGACGAATCATGCGGAGAGAACGGGTATAGGCATCCCCCGAAAATCCACCGGCATACTTCAACAACGTGGCAACACTTTCGTTGTTTTTCATCTCGTATTTCATGGGGCGTTTCACATTACCCTCTATGCTAACCAACGCCTCGTATGGAGGAACGATGATCACATCGCCTTCCTGCAAGCGGATATCATCATTGATTTTACCTTTCATAATAAAATCGTACACATCTACGGTAGCGATTTTCTGTCCTCCGCGCACTACTTGTATATTGCGCAAGCTACCGATATCGCTCACGCCACCGGCACGGTACAGTGCATGAAACACGGTAGAGAAAGAAGACAATGCATAAGTTCCCGGTTGGAACACTTCCCCCATCACGTTCACCTGGATCGTCCGGCTGTTTCCCAAAGTAACCTTGATTTGTGAGGACGGGTTCTGTTCATTATCAAGCCCTGCATAAATCTTATTCAGTTCTTTACGCAAATATTGGTTGGCTTCGGCAATAGTCATGCCGTTCAGATAAATCAATCCCAAATCGGGGATCGTGATAGATCCGTCCGGAGATACATTATCGCGGATGGTGGCCTGGTTTGTACCCCAGATATCAATGATTACCTCATCACCCGGCCCCAGACGGTAATTAGGAGGAGTAGCCAGATTCACACTCGGCTCGAATGTAAGGTTTCTGGTTTCAAAAATGTCCCGTCCGTACACCTTATCCTTCTGCATTTCTTCCATATCGCCCATGCCCATCCCCTCGTAATAGCGATTGGCAGAAACACTGTCCGACAAGTTCTTCCCTACCACTCCGCCCGCAACCGGACGTTGGTCGAAAGTAAAATTCTCTGTTACATAGATATCTTCCTGCGTCTTTGTCTTTTCACGCAAACGGTTCCGATTTTGCATCGTTGCATTTGCGTCTTTATCAGCAGACCCATTTTGCTGTTCATAAAGTTTCTTTACACGCTTAGCCTGTTCTTGTGTCACTCCTCTACGGGCTAACTCTGTAGCAATCTGACGTTGGTCTTTTCCTTGTTGCATGCCCGTCTTCACATATTCCAACACCTGTTGGTCACTCATAGATTGCTGTGCAAGCACAGAACCCGAGAGGGCAAAAACTAAGACCAGTACGGATAATAGTTTTTTTATCATATAAATTCAATAAACTTAGTAATTTAGCAGCCGCAAAGGTAGATATTATTTTCGATATAGGCGAGTATTATTTCATAAATATCCCTCTAACAAATATAAAAACGCTGCCACCTGACGGTGTACAGCCGTTTATTCTTTAATAATCCGTTAGCAGAATTCATTCAGACTTCATTGCACAGCCCTCCTTCTTAAAAAAGGTCTGCAAGGGTAAAACTTGTGCAATACCATTCCGGCCGGATCAGCAATACATATTTACGATGGCTTCGTACAATTCCTGCTTACCGCTTACTTGCTTGGGCTCACCATTCTGCTTAGCATAAGCCACTACGTCTTCCAGTGTCAGCTTGCCTTCTTCAAATTCTTTGCCTTTGCCACTGTCGAATGAAGCATAGCGGTCTGACAACATCTTGCAGTAAGGAGATTCATTAAGCAAAGCAGCAGCACTTTCCAATGCACGCGCCATAGCGTCCATACCTGCAATATGGGCGATAAAGATATCTTCCAGATCAGTAGAGTTACGACGTGTCTTGGCATCAAAGTTGGTACCGCCATTACCCAAACCGCCGTTGCGGATAATCTGCATCATGGCCTGGGTCAGTTCGTAATTGTCGATAGGGAACTGGTCTGTATCCCATCCGTTCTGATAATCGCCACGGTTAGCGTCAATAGATCCCAACATTCCGTTATCTACCGCAACAGCCAGTTCATGTTCAAATGTATGACCAGCCAACGTAGCATGATTCACTTCAATGTTCACCTTGAAATCCTTGTCCAGTCCGTGAGTTTTCAAGAACCCTACCACAGTTTCGGTATCCACATCATATTGATGCTTAGTCGGCTCCATCGGTTTGGGTTCAATCAGGAAAGTACCTGTAAACCCTTTGCTCCGGGCATAATCGCGGGCGATGGTCAACATCTGAGCCAGATGTTCTTTCTCACGCTTCTGATCTGTATTCAATAAAGACATATACCCTTCACGTCCACCCCAGAACACGTAATTGGAGCCACCCAGTTCGATGGTAGCGTCAATAGCGTTCTTTATCTGGACAGCAGCGCGGGCAACCACATCAAATTCGGGGTTTGTAGCAGCCCCGTTCATATAGCGTGCGTGACTGAAAACATTTGCCGTACCCCATAACAATTTGATTCCGGTTTCGGCCTGTTTCTGCTTGGCATAAGCAACTATCTCTTTCAGATTCGCTTCATATTCCTCGATTGTACCGGCTTCCTCGCACAAGTCCACATCATGGAAACAATAATATTCGATTCCCATTTTCTGCATGAATTCAAAGCCGGCATCCATCTTATTCTTGGCAGCCTGCACCTTATCGGCATCACCGTTCCAAGGGAATTTCTTTGTTCCGCCGCCAAACTGGTCACCGCCCTCGGCACACAACGTATGCCACCATGCCATAGCAAACTTCAACCAGTCTTTCATCTTCTTGCCGTTAATTACCTTTTCAGCATCATAATAACGGAACGCCATCGGGTTCTTACTTTCCTTACCTTCAAATTTAATCTTTCCTATACCGGGAAAATACTCTTTTGTAGCCATAATTCTTTACTTTTTTTAATAACTTGTTCTAATTTATCTACTATCTTTTTTCAACACGCAGGCGGATAGCCATTTCTTTATCCGAAGGTCCTTAAAAGGCAGCCATCGCTCTCTCCAGATTGGATTTCCAGCGGGCGTACGCATCATCGTAAGCAGTACGCTGTGCCACATCAGGCTCTATCACCTCCAGTTTTTCCAATGTGGCAAATGCCTCGTTGTTATCTTTATAAACACCCGCGCCTATGCCGGCCCCCTTGGCGGCGCCCACCGATCCATCCGTGTCATACAGTTCGATTACAGCCCCTGTCACTCCCGCCAATGTTTCGCGGAAGATAGGACTGAGAAACATATTGGCATGTCCGGCATGAATCTTCTGTACAGGGATACCCATCTGCTCCATGATATCAATGCCGTATTTAAACGAGAACACAATCCCTTCCTGTGCGGCACGAACAATATGCTGCTTTCCATGCAGGTTAAAATTAACTCCACATATAGAGCATCCTGTCTCTTTATTTTCCAGCATACGCTCCGCCCCGTTGCCAAAAGGAAGAATACTTACTCCGGCACTGCCGACAGGAGCCTGTGCCGCCAGCCTGTTCATATCACTGTAAGAAATACCTTCGGGAGTCACATTACGTTTCACCCACGAATTCAATATACCGGTACCATTGATACACAACAACACTCCCAGACGGGTCTGCTCGGCAGTATGATTTACATGGGCAAAAGTATTCACCCGGGATTTCGGATCATAATTCACCTCACCGTTCACGCCATATACCACTCCCGATGTTCCTGCCGTAGAAGCAATCTCTCCCGGATTGAACACATTGAGCGACAAAGCATTATTAGGCTGGTCTCCGGCGCGATAGGTTACAGGAATTCCCTCTCTCAGGCCCAATTCTTTGGCAGCCCATGCATTTACACGTCCCTGCTCGCCAAAAGTCGGTTTGATATCAGCTATCAGCGAACGGTCGAATCCATAATAATCCATCAGGAAGCCCGCGACATCATTTGCCTGAAAATCCCAGAACATCCCTTCGGACAAACCGGACACCGTGGTACAAATATCCCCCGTCAGTTTCATAGCGATATAATCGCCTGGCAGCATTATTTTATAAATACGTTCGTACACAGCAGGCTCATTCTCTTTAATCCATGCCAGTTTGGAAGCGGTAAAATTCCCCGGAGAGTTCAGCAGATGAGAAAGACATTGCGTTTCCCCCAATGCCTCAAACGCTTTCTGCCCGTATGGAACCGCCCGTGAGTCACACCATATAATAGCCGGACGTAATACATTTTGCCCTTTATCCACACAAACCAGTCCGTGCATCTGATAAGAGATACCGATAGCGGCAATTCCATCCGGACCGATCCCACTCCCGGCCATGACAGCCTGAGTTGACAATTTCAGATTTTCCCACCAATTTTGCGGATCCTGCTCAGCCCATCCGGGGCGGGCAGCCATAATAGCAGCCTCTGTTTTAGGAAAGAATGCAGAAGAAACACACTTTCCGGTCTCTGCATTTACCAAACTCGCCTTTACCGACGAACTGCCAATATCATAACCTAATAGGTACATTTAAATTGAAAATTAAGAATTTAAAAATAATAGTCTCTGTCCCGATGCATCAGCATTATCCTTCCAAGGAAAGGCCGGTGAAGAATCCCAAAGCATGTACCGATTCCCCGAAACGACCAGGCGGAGTATTCTCACAGCAATCACAACAAGGCTAAAGTTATCTGTCTGTTATCACTTCGTTCCCGACTTATTATATATTGAACGGTCGAACTTATAGAAGCGTGCCGCCCTGTGGCATACACCTACCTGTTTTTCTTCCAAAGGTACTACATATGGCATCAACGCTATCTTCTTATGGAAGTTCCTTACGTCAAACACCTTATCATAAATCAACTGATAGACAGTCCGCAACTGGGCCGCCGTAAACTTCCGGGGAAGCAAGTCGAACATTGCGGAAGGAGCATATTCCACATAATGGCGTATATGCACCAATGCATCCTGCAAAATCTGGAAATGGTCGAACGCCAGGCTTTTCACCTCCGTCACAGGTGTCCAGCAAGCATCGTATTTATCAGACAGCTGTTCGAACCGTCTGTCAATCTTCACCAGTGTCAGGTAAGCGATAGTCACAATGCGGTCTATTTTCTTCTCGTCCAAACGATGAAAACGTTCCAGCCACAGCATATCCTTAGGGTTACGGGTACGGTCTTTCGATCCATACGCCTTAAACTGGGTAAGCTTCACATTCTTCAGGCCCGTCAACTCATTCAACACCCGCTTGGCCGCCTCATCCAGATCCTCATCGTCATAGATAAGGCTGCCCGGCAACTTCATGTTATTATATCCGTCCTCGGACTGTTTCCCCACCTGCCTTACCAACAGGACACGGAACTGCTCTCCATCAAACCCAATCAGCACACAGTCCACAGATACATGTAAATTAATCGTCTGGTTTATTTCCGACATAGTAATATGGCTTTTATCATTTCCGGCAGCAAAGATAAATACTATTTTTCGAATTACACAAAACAATATATTTATTTTTATTATGTTCCAAAACACTATTTTTCAATATAATAAATATCATCCATCATACAATATCACATCTTAATCTTATCATATACACTACAATATATAATGTACAGGAGTTGTCCCGTCTTCTTTTTTCCCTTTTTCCAAAGGACTTTTATTCCATTCAATCCCCTATTTCAGACACTTGGTTAAGGAAAAGCAATCTTTACGCCAAAAAATTAATAGAATAAAGTTGTTTATTCACAATAATTTTCTTTACTTTTGCCCATTAAAATCTAAAGATTACTCTATGAGAAAGAAAATTTTGGTCTTGGACGACAAAATAGCAATTGCAAAAGTCCTTTCAATCTATCTGGCCAGTGATTATGATTGTATTTGGTTACCGAATGGCATCGAAGGAGTAAAATGGCTTCAGGAAGGTAACATACCAGATTTGATTATATCAGATATCCGTATGCCCGAAATGCGTGGAGACGAGTTTCTGGAATGGATAAAATCCAATCAGTTATTCAAACACATTCCGGTGGTTATGCTAAGCAGCGAAGACAGTACCACAGAACGCATCCGCCTGTTACAAGAAGGCGCGGAAGACTATATTGTCAAACCTTTCAATCCCATGGAGTTAAAAGTAAGAATTAAGAAAATCATTGAGTAAATCAGCATGACCTTTCTGCTTTATATAGGAAAGAACAAGGATTTTTGCGCAAATTCAGCAAGCTCGAAAATGTCCAGATGATTTATGCCCAAAACTACCAGGATGCCATTACAATTTGTATCAGACTGAAAGTACGTGAGAACATCATTGTCCTTCACGAACAAGGGGAGATGAACGGAGATATTGAACAGATCGGTGCTTTCAGGAAAAAGTTCTATCAGGCATATGTCGTACTCATTACGGACAGGCTGACTCCCGAAGCCAGCAAAGTCTATCTGAACAGCGGAATAAACGATACCGTCAGTCTGAACATCACCACCGCCCGGTTAAGGCAGAAAATAGACATCATCAATAAACGGCAGGAACTGCTATATGCACATAACCGGAAGAAAAAAGACGTGAGGCATTTTATCCTTCCCCAATGGAAGCGCTGCTTCGATATCCTTTTCTCCGGTGCAGCGTTAGTCTTCCTGTCCCCAGTCTTTCTGCTGATTGCCATAGCCATACGTATGGAAAGCAAAGGACCTGTTATTTACAAATCCAAACGGGTAGGAACGAATTATACCATTTTTAATTTCCTGAAATTCCGTTCCATGTATACGGACGCCGATAAAAAGCTGAAAGACCTTGCCGGTCAGAACCAGTACCAGCCGGAAGCACTCCGGAGATTGCCAAAGATTTCTCGATGGAAGAATTAGGAGGACTGATGTTTGGAGATGACGGTGTTATAGATAACGGCGGAATGCTGGTTTCCGATGACTTCATCATTCCGGAAGAAGAGTTTATTTCCAGACAAAACGCACTGGATGAAAGTCCTTTCATAAAAATAGAAAAAGACCCGCGGGTTACCAAGGTAGGACGCGTTTTACGAAAATACAGCCTGGATGAGTTACCTCAACTGGTCAACATCTTGAAAGGCGACATGTCTGTGGTGGGGAATCGTCCTCTTCCACTCTATGAAGCCGAACGCCTGACAAACGATGAAAGTATCGAACGCTTCATGGCGCCTGCCGGGCTGACCGGCTTGTGGCAGGTGGAAAAACGGGGGGATGCCGGAAAATTATCCGCTAAAGAACGCAAAGAATTAGATTTGAAATACGGTAGAGAATTCTCCTTTTTCCTGGATATGAAAATCCTGTTCAAGACTTTGACAGCTTTTGTCCAAAAAGGAGATGTTTAAATAATTTGTTTTAGGAATAAAAAGGGGATTTATTATATGGGTAAGTATGTCTTTTTGTCATCTGTATGTATTGTTCTATCCACCATTTAAGCGCACAACAGGAAGAGCAGCAAACACAACCGGTACAACAACCTCTTGTGACACAGGATGATATATTGGGGAATATGAATGTGGATTATGCAAAGATAAAGCTGCCTCCGTTAAGTGTCCTTTATGAGAATGCACGCAGCACTCCAAGCTTACAGATTTTAGAGAAGGAGAAACAGTTACAGAAAAAGCTACTATCGAAAGAGAAAAGGAACTGGCTGGGGTTTATCCATGCCGGCGGAAGTGCTTCTTACGGTATAGCAGACAATGTGGCCAGCAATACGGATGTCAACACCCCACTTATTTACAGGTATGTAGGTACAGAACAGACTTCGTGGAATGTGGGAGGCGGCATCAGTATTCCTTTTGAAAAGCTGTTCGACCTCCGGGGAGGAATCAAGCGCCAGCGAATCCAGGTGGATATTGCCGAGTTAAGAAAACAGGAAGCATACGAAACCCTTAAAATACAAATAGCTCATTTATATGTCCAGATTTTATCCAATATAGAAACATTGCAAAGATCAGCTGAAAATATAGCTTTATATAAAGGCGCATCGGCTGTTGCAGAACAGGAATATAGAAACAGACGTACCTCTATTCATGATGTGGCCAAGACTAAAGAACAGGAATTTGCCGCTAATCAAGACTTTGCCTTACTACGCTCTACTATTAACGACCAGCTGCTGACCCTTGAAATAATCTCCCACACACCCATCCTGACCATACAAGGAGAAAAGGACGTTCAAGAAACAACGATACAGGAACAGGAAGAAAACAAGAGGCAAAGTAAGAAAAAAGACAAAAAGGAATAAGAAGCATGGAATTATTTAAATACATAGTCAAGTTTATCTACCGTATCCGTTGGTGGATGGTTATATTTCCATGTATAGCCGGTATCATAGCATGGTTTCTTACCAGAAATCTGGAAAAAACGTATGATGTGAAAACCACCATCTTTACAGGAATCATCTCCGGATACAACGTAGATGCCACCGATACCCGAAACGCCACCGTGCACATGAGTAATTTAATGAATATCATTACAACGGAACGCACACTGAAAATAGTATCTCTGAAACTGCTTGCCCGCTGTCTGGTCTATGGAGATGCCGAAAGAAACACCAGTTATATTTCAGCCATACATTACCAGCAGCTGGTTTCCGGCATTCCACGAGAGTTACAGGCATTGATAGACAAGCAAAACGAAGAGAAGACCTATCATAATCTGGTAGCTTTTGAACGCCCGTCCATCAATAATTTCATCTACCAACTACTCAATTATACCCACCCTTATTTCAGCGTACCTCTACTCTCACAACATATAAAAGTAGCCAGGTTGGGAAACAGTGATATGATCGAGATTGCTTATAGTGCCAACGATCCGGGAATAGCTTATAACACACTTGAGATTCTGAATGAAGAGTTTGTCAAACAATACCATGAACTACGCTATGGAGAAACAAACAATGTGATCAAGTTCTTTCAAGAAGAACTGGCCAGATTGGGCAAAATGCTGACTGCCGCCGAGGATTCTTTAATCGAGTACAATATAGAAAACCGCATCATCAACTACGGAGAACAAACCAAACAGGTGGCAAGCATGGACGCTACTTACCGGATGATGGACAATGATTTGCTTGTCAATTATTCCACCAGTAAGGCGTTGATCGATTTCTATGAATATAAATTAGGTGATGTAGCCAAATTGATCCGTACCAACAATGAGTTTATGGACAAACTTCATCAAATGTCCCAATTGAACACCCAGATCTCGACCATGGAAATCACTCCGGACGAAAAGAACCGGAAAAAGCTGGAAGAACAAAAAAACATGTTAAGTAACGCCGAACAAAACATCAACAATCTTGCCCTGAAACTAAGTGCCGAAGCCGCAAGTACAAACAATGTATCTTATGAGACACTCATCAGCCAATGGCTTGACCAAGTAGTTCTTGCCGAAAAGACTAAAGCCCAAATGGAAGCACGAGATATAATGAGAGAGAATTTAAATAAAGATTTCCTTTATTTCTCCCCCATCGGCGCTACCCTGGGCCGGAAAGAAAGGCATATCGGCTTTGTGGAAAGCAACTATATGTCTACCATGGGAGCCTTGAATGCAGCCATCTTGCGACAAAAGAACCTGGAAATGACCTCAGCTTCATTAAAAATCATGAATCCGCCCCTGTTTCCACTGACCTCCTCCCCCACCAATGCACGCATGATTATACTTGCATCCATACTGGGGACTTTACTTTTCATCATTGGCTATTTTCTGATTATAGAAATATTGGACCGTACCCTCAGAGACAAAATACGTGCAGAACGAATCACCGGAGGAACAGTTATCGGCGCATATCCTAGAGAAAGCAAGTTAAGATACAGACGTTATAATAAAGCCATAAACAAGATGGCCGTCAGGCAACTCAGCACCGCTTTACTGCCTCATCTAAATACACAGGAACAGCGGGTCATCAATCTGTTAAGTACAGAAGAAAAAGACGGAAAGACCCATGTCGCCCGCCTGATAGAGGAATACTGGAGCAGCATCGGCCTAAACGTCCGCCGCATTACATACGATGAAGATTTTCTAAGCGAAGACAGCCAATATGTACAGGCAAACAATTTGAAAGAACTATGTCCCGATCTGGAAAAGGATGAAATACTTCTAATCGAACACCCGGTCCTGAAAAGCAATCCTCTGCCTCCGGCTTTGTTAAATGAAGCATCCATCAATCTGCTGGTTGTCCGTGCCAACCGTACTTGGAAAATACGGATCAGGCACTGTATGAGCATTTGTTACAAGTTAAACAAAAAGAAGTACCCCTCCTTTTCTATCTGACACAAGCAGACAGAAATACAGTGGAAGACTTTACAGGACAATTACCTCCTTACACGAACTTTAAGAATATGGAATACAGGCTGTTCCAACTCGGACTGACCGCCATTGAATACAAAGGAAAATAGATAATGATAGCAAAAGAAATAAATATAACCCATACAGGTCAAATTCTGGCCAGCTTCATTATCGGACTGTGCTTATGCCTATGGACAGCCCTCAACATGAAGCCCTCCATAGGAGTTGCAATAGGGTTCATACCTTTTGCCACGCTTTTTATCTTCATATGCATAAACAGACCCGTCATTCTGCTGGCCATCACCTTTATGCTGAATTACCTGATAATGGGAATTAACAGATATCATTCCATCCCTATTGCCATTACCAATATCTTTGATTTGCTCTACGGCATCATGTTGGCCTTATTCTTCTGAAACAGTTGCAAAGCAATCATCATTTCAGGAAAATACTAAACGTCTATACCTGCATCACATTGGTCTGGCTGCTATATTGTATCATCAACATAGGTAATGGTATAACCGGTGAATTTTACATGGAAGCATGGCTTCGTATTTTAAGACCCTGGGCCTTATACCCTATTCTGACCTGTATTATTCTATCCATACACTGCAATCGCTACACTTTTATCCATTACTTTTTAATACTATGGGGTATCATGACCCTACTGGCTGCCGCAAAAGGATATTGGCAAAAGAACAAAGGTTTTGACAGTACCGAGCTAAGCTGGTTGTGGGCCTACGGAGCACGTACCCATTTTATCCATTCCGGCATCCGCTATTTCTCATTTTTCACTGACGCGGGTCTTTTCGGTGCCAGTATGGGATTATCCTGCACTGTTTTCACGCTTACTTTTTTCTATACAAAGAACCTATTTCTCAGACTCTTCTATTTAATAGTGGGTATGGCAGGATTTTATGGTCTGTTAATATCGGGAACCGATCGGCCATAGCTGTACCCATTGCAGGGCTGGGGCTCTTTCTGTTCCTGTCTAAAAGTTGGAAAATAGGCATCATCTCCTTTATCCTGCTTGCCGGAGGGATAGGAATGCTGAAATATACCAAGATCGGAGAGAACAATAAGTTGATCCGTCGTATGCGTACTGTCTTTGACACAGAGGATCAATCGATGATGGCTCGTTTCGAGAACCAGAAAGCACTGAATGCCTACATGGATGAAATGCCCTTCGGCATAGGCATGGGAGCCATAGACGGGGTAGTTCCTCCCCATAACAAATATTATTTCGTTTCCATCTGTCCTTCAGACTCCAGTCTGGTAGATGTATGGAAACAGATGGGAATAGTGGGACTGTGTGTGTTTTTGGGTATGCATGCCATTCTATTTCTATCGGGCTCCTACATCCTTTTATTCAAAATCCGAAATCCGGAAATCCGGGGACCGCTGACAGGTATGTTATGCGGTTGTGCAGGCATACTGGTAGCTTCTTACGCCAATATGGTTTATTTCCAGTTTCCTAACGGAATCTTGATTTATTCTTGTTTCACCTTTGTTTTTTTAGGACCTTATTTAGATAAACAATACTCAGAAATACATGGACTACCGACAGCCTGACCTATCCGTCATCACCGTGAACTATAACGGTTTTCACGACACCTGCGAATTCATTGACTCGTGGGCAGCCACTGTATTCTCTGTCAGTTATGAAATGATAGTCATTGACAATGGTTCCACTGCCAATGAAGCCGCCTTGCTACAAAAAACATATCCTTTTATCCAAGCCGTACGCAGTGAGCGGAACTTAGGATTCGCCGGAGGTAACAATCTGGGTATAAACCTTGCAAAAGGAAAATACCTGTTCTTGCTGAACAATGATGTTTGTATGGTCAAAGATGCCATACCCTTGTTGATAAAACGCCTTCTGTCCTCCGACAAGATAGCAGGTGTCTCCCCGTTAATCCGTGATTATGCAGAACCGCACGCCATACAATTTGCAGGATACACCCAACTTTCGCCCATTACCTTAAGAAACAGAGCCATAGGCAAAGGGAAAATAAATAAAGGCCACTACCCCGCCCAAAAAACGCCTTATCTGCATGGTGCCGCCATGTTACTGAAAAAACAATAATAGACAAGCTTAGCCTGATGCCCGAAGAATATTTTCTATATTATGAGAACTGGACTGGTGCACCTATATCAATAGGGAAGGCTACGAACTATGGTACGATCCCGCTTGCGAAATATGGCACAAGGACAGCAGCTCCACCGGAAAAGAAAGTCCGTTGAAATACTATTACCTGAGCAGAAACAGATTACTATATGCCTACCGCAATCTCTTTGACTGGAAACTTCCGGTTTCCATCTTATACCAGACAATGATTGTATGTCCCAAAAACATACTGACCGCCTTGGGAAAAGGAAAGAAAACCATAGCCAAAGCACATTGGAGGGAACAAAAGCATTTTTCAAACTTAGAAACAAAGACAAACAGCCATGATATTTCTAGCATACATAGAACTACTACTTTTCGCGATATGTGCCTTTACTGTTTTTTACCTGCTGGTATACGCCATAGCGGCAACAGGCAACCGCACCGACAAATATTCCGAATCAAGAGTAAAACACCGTTTCGCCATTCTGATACCGGCCTATCAGGACGATGACTACATACCCTATACCGTCAAATCATTTCTGCAACAAGAATACCCTATAGACTGCTATGACATTATCGTCATTTCAGACCACCTGAAGCCGGAAACAAACAGACAGCTGGCACAATATCCCATCACCCTGTTGCAAGCCAGATTCAAGAAAAGCTCAAAAATGAAATCTGTCAAAGCTGCCATGTCACAATTACAAGAAGGACAATACGATATCGTTTTAATCATGAATGCGGACAATGTAGTGGACACCAACTTTCTTGAAGTTGTCAACAATACGTATGCCAGCGGCTCCAATGCCATCCAAACCCATCGCATCTATCAGGAAAGACCCAGCAATGTCAGCATATTGAATGCCATCACCGACGAGATAAACAATTCCATTCTTCGTGCGGGGCATGTCAATTTGGGACTTTCAGCTTCGCTGAACGGCTCCGGAACCGCAATAGACTTCACTTGGTTCAAAGAAAACATCCGTCATTTAAAAGACGATGACGATGAAAAAGTCATCGAATCCCTGCTGCTCCGCGAACGGATATATGTGGAATATTTAAATAATACCCATGTATATGCCTTGAAGAATAGTGGAAAGAAAAAATTCTATACCCAACATAGCACTTGGATTAAAACCCAATATTATTCCCTGTTCACCAATATCGGTAATCTGCCGGCGCCATTTTAAGTGGAAAATTTGATTATGCCGACCGTATTCTGCAATGGTTCATTTTCCCTCGCACCATCCTGCTAGGTATCCTCCTCCTGTTCAGTTTCCTGTCCGTATACTTCCACTGGAGCGCCTGCCTAAAATGGTGGGGATTATTACTCACTTTCTTATTGACTATGGCAATAGCCACTCCAAACTACTTGGTGGACAGCAAATTCAACAAAGCCATGAAAGCTATCCCCTTTCTGGCGGCAGGCATGATATTCAATATGCTTTTAAGAAAGAAAAAATAAAAGCCCCATGCTATCGGAAATTATACATATCATGGAATATACGCTATATATCTACCTTTCCGTCAGTGTGGGGTATATAGTCCTGTTTTCTGCCGCCTCTCATTTCTTCAAACAAAAGAAATATCCCGCGACTACTGTCCGGCAACGTTTTATCATCCTTGTTCCCGCCTATAAAGAGGATGCGGTCATTCACGCCTGCGTCACTTCCGTTCTGCGCCAAACTTATCCGGCAGAGCTTTACGACCTGATAGTCATATCCGACCACATGCGTCCCGAAACCAATGCCTCACTGCGCAAAGAACGCATCGGCTTGATAGAACTGCATGAAAAGGAAAGTTCCAAGGCAAAAGCCCTGCGCATTGCAGCAGAGACCATCACAGACCAGCCATACGATTATGTCCTCATACTGGATGCCGATAATCTGATCTCACCCTGTTATCTTCAAGAACTGAATAAGGCAGTTTCACAGGGTATAAAAGCCATACAGACACACCGCAAAGCCAAAAATATGAATACAGACATAGCCCTATTGGATGCCGCCATCGAAGAGATGAACAATTCCATCTTCCGCAAGGGACACATCCGGCTGGGATTTTCATCTGCCCTTACCGGCTCCGGAATGGCTTTCGATTTCCGATGGTTTGTCCGGAACATCATCCATACCCATAGTACGGGCGAAGACAAAGAACTGGAAGAACTCCTGCTCCGTCAAGGCATTCACATTGAATATATAGACACCCTAGAAACATTGGACGAAAAAGTCCGGCAACCGGATGCCTTGCGTAACCAGCGCCGCCGCTGGATAGCCACCCAGCTTTTCCTTGCATTAAAAATGGGACGTAACCTCCCCACAGCCTTACTGAACGGAAACGGAGATTATCTGCTGAAAACCCTCCAAGCCTTTATCGCCCCCCGCAGCATTCTGTTGGCGCTCATCGGATTCTTTTCATGTGTTCTCTGCATTTTCTCTCCGGCTTCTTCCATAAGTGGTGGATTTTGCTTATCTTGCTGAACGGTGCGTTATACCTGGCCATTCCGTCCAATATGAGATATAAATACATGAGCAGAATCCTCAGGCAGACACCTTATTTTGTAATCATTATGCTTCTCAACTTGTTTCACTTGAAAGGAATGGCACAGAAGTTCAACCATACACAGCATGGATAGAATTATGAATATAAAAGAGTACTTACAGCAACACCCGCAATGGAAAAAACGGATACACGGTTTCATCATGCATCCGGTAAAGACACGCCCCTATTGGTGGATACGCGTATGGCAGCCTTTCTACATAAAAAAAGGCCGGGGCTCAGTCATTTATTCCAGTGTACGGAAAGACCTTCCACCGTTCCACCTGTTCCAGATGGGAAAATATTCGGTAGTGGAAGATTTCTCCTGCTTGAACAATGCCGTAGGCGACATCGTAATCGGCGATTATTGCCGGATAGGACTCGGCAATACGGTCATCGGTCCCATCCGGATAGACAACGGGGTCAATATTTCACAAAACGTAGTCCTGATAGGATTAGATCACAATTACCAGGATATCACTCAAGGCATCATCGAACAAGGTATCACCACTTCTCCTATCCACATCGGAGAACATACCATCATAGGAGCCAACGTGATTGTACTGCCCGGAATCACCATCGGCAAACATTGTTTTATCGGTGCCGGGTGTGTGGTTACCCAAAACATACCCGACTATTGTGTCACGGTAGGAAATCCCGCACGCATTATCAAACGCTATAACCCTCAATCACAAACATGGGAAAAATATAAAAATATTAGTATGTGCCATAAGGACAGCCGGCTACCACAGCATGAGTACTTCTGTCCCATACAGGTGGGGGCCTCCCTAACCAGTGCCCGATTCTTCCCTGTACTAGATAACACAGGAGATAATATATCCGACAGGAATCCTCACTTTTGTGAACTAACCGCCCATTATTGGGCTTGGAAAAATCTAAAGTGTGACATTATAGGGCTCAATCATTACAGGCGCTTCTTTGATTTTCATCGCCCGTTTCCGGCTTTTTCACCAGACAGGAGTTTCATCAACATAGATTCATTTCTAAAAGAAACTTACCGATTTCCTGATTTAGAAACCTTATTAAATGATTATGACATCATCCTCTCTCCCAAGCGTCATTATCCCTATAACGTCGCTACACAATACGCCATATTCCATCTAGTCAATGACCTCAATTTGCTGAAAGAAGTCATTCAACACCTCACACCCGAATATGCTGAAGCTTTTCATACATTCATGTATCACTGCAATGCCTATTCCGGATATAATATGTTCATCACCGGACGGAAACATTTTGACGAATACTCCCAGTGGCTATTCAGCGTATTGTTTGAATTAGAAAAACGGGTAAAACTGTCCGCCTATCCGGATCAGGCACGTCTGTTCGGCTATTTATCAGAAAGATTGATCAATGTCTATTGCATAAGGCACCGGTTAAAGATAAAGTATGTTCCCGTCATCATGCCCTTGGAAGAAACGTTTCAGAATCCGAGCAACCTGCTTTATACGCTTCGCCGACTAAAGAATGATCTTATTTATAAACTCACAGAATTATAAGTTATGCCGTTGGTTTCTGTCATCATCCCTATATACAATACAGAAAAATTCCTGCCTTTGTGTATCAACAGCGTCTTAAACCAGACACTGACAGACATTGAAGTACTGCTGGTTAATGACGGAAGTACGGACGGAAGCGGGAAAATATGTGACGAATACGCCTGCAAGGACCAACGAATACAGGTAATACACACTCTGAACCAAGGAGTCAGCCATGCACGAAACCAAGGACTGGAAACCGCAAAAGGAGAATATATAGCTTTCATGGATAGCGACGACTGGATAGAAACGGATATGATAGCCACTCTTTATCAACTTATCCGGACAAACGAAGCCGGTCTGGCTACTTGCGGATATATCATTGAAAATGAAGATGGTCGTCCGATTTACCACATCAACGAAGTGAAATCCGGCAAATTAACCCAGTGGGAAGCCATTCACTCCCTGTTTAACGACAGGCATTACAAATACAAAGGAAACTTATGGGATAAATTATATCATAAAGAAATCATTGACAAACATCACCTAAAATTCAATGAACATATTTATTATAATGAAGACAGGCTCTTTATTTTTCAATACCTGAGCCACTGCCAATCAGCCGCATACACCACTTCCCCCTATTATCACTATGTCACAAGAAAATCAAGCGCCATGAACCTGTCGCAAAAAAACTACACCCCCAAACTGTGCACTTTCATGGATGCATTCGACCTGATGACTTCACTTTCGGCCACATTCCCCACCTATATTCTACGTGCTTTGTCGGCCGATTACATAAAAAGTTCGTTCTTGTTCTATACCCAACACTCACGGGAAATCCCCTTCAATGAATTATGGGACAGAATGCTAAGAATCAGAAAAAACAATTATATACATCTTCCACTTTCTCTAAAAATAAAGTATGCGCTATATGGCATCAGACTTATCCTGCGGGCATGGCTCAAGTGAAAAGACCAATTTACTGCTTACTTAACACGCACCCGTTTTATCTTTCCATGCACCCACAACAAGGCACAGACCAATTTGTATGCCATCTGATGAAGGCCCGCAGTTTTATTCAGTTCGGGAATCAGTTCCAATAAAGGAGATTCCACCTTTTCCAGTCTTATATAATCCTTCATCATTCTATCCGGAAACAACTCCTTATACACCCGCTTTCTTTCCATATCTCTTGTTCCGGCATCCGTTTCACTGACCCCTCCGGGTACAAACCTACAAACGATGGAACGAATATTGCGGAACGTCGCATTGTTGAATATCAAGGTCTGAATATAAAATTTCCAATCGGATACAATCTTATAACTCTCGTCATACCTGTTTTCATCAAAAAGTTCTTTACGGAAGAATGAAGCCTGATGCAATACAGTTCCCCGAATCAAATCCATCAGCGTTATATCCTCCTTATGAAATCCCCACACCTCTGTGCCATGCACTATTTTTCCAACAACAATATCGCTGTCCAATGAAGGTGCCACCTCCTGCAACACACCATTGTTATAAAATTCATCACCGGAATTCATAAAGTTCAAATACTCTCCATGCGCCTGTAAAACTCCTTTATTCATGGCATGATAAATACCCTTGTCCGGCTCCGATACCCAATAGTCCACTTTACCGGCATACTCTTTTATCACTTCAATACTTCCATCCGTAGACCCTCCGTCAATAATAATATACTCAAAATCCCTAAAAGACTGGCCGACCACACTTTCTATGGTTTTCCTCAACCCTTCTTTATTATTATAATTAATGGTTATAATCGAAAATTTTCTTTGTGACATAATTTTCCGCTTTTTACAATCTAAAGTTTCCATTCGTCATCCAGACTGAGCGATTTTTCGAATCCGACATACAGAGGCACAATCCGGCTGACATTCGAAGTATAAGTACCGATAAAAAATGAAGAATGGATCAGAATATCCATATCCAACAGCATATTCAACGTATCTATATATCTACTTTTTTTATCCTTTGTATTAAACAAAGACTCGTCAAATCCTGTTTGTGTCACAGCTGTGTTCCAGTAAACATTAAATCCTTCGGCAACCAGTACGGATTTCAACTTATCCGTCACAGAACCATCATCCGTAGCTATAAACACATTACGGCTGATATGCTTCTTCCCTTTAACAGCATCAATATAAAGAGACAAACCAAGTTCCTTCATCTCACGGGAAACTATCTTATCTCCCCGCCTTATATGTACCGCTATGTAATCTACCGGCAAATTCATCTCGCTTTTCCTTTTTTCTATATAGCCGGTTGTCTTTTCATTAAATTTTAATATTTTCCGCAAGGCAGAGCCATAATCATTTCTGATATCTTCCAGTTTCTCCAGAAAATCCTCCGATCTCATTTTTAGAAAGACCTCATTCCCTAGTTCCGTTTCCGGATGAAATAACAGATATATCCTATTCATCATATAGAAAATATAATACCGGAAAAAAGCGGACGGATTATAATAGATATTTCCCCACCAAGGTTTCCCCTTTTTATAAACAATATATTGCGAACACATCACCCCGTTACAGTCTGGCAAGACCGATTCGAAATAATCACTCCAGCCTTTCTCTACCCTTGCATTCCAGTTCCTTGTATTGACAGTCAGCTCTTCCTGATTATAGTCCGCATAGACCAATGCCAAAGCAAGGTTAGACAACTCTGAGAACAACCCTCTTCCAGTCAAACTATATACGATTCTTTTTTTCTCCATCTCCATAATAGAACATAATGATCAAACTTTTATATCCTCCAATCCGATAAAGCCGTTGGACGTTTGTGTCAGTGCATGCCCGAATCCACTTTGAAACCCCTCACATTCCAGCAAACAGCAACGAACTGCTTTCAAATAATATTCCACCATAGGATGATGTATAAACAAATCTGCCTGCAGGACACCTTTACTCAGCACAGGCGGAAGCTCTATACGCCTCTCGATGCAAAAATCCCCTTTAGGTAAATGACTGATACTCCCGTAATAATGTCCCGGAGCATAAGTAGCATAAGGCACTTCCGTCCTGCTCTTCAAAACCAGCATTACATCATACATCATATCCTCTTCAGAATATCCCTGTATTTTCACAGTCAGAAAATTCTGACCTCCATGAATAGTGGAAGAGGCACATTCCGTTCCGTTTATCTCAATGCAATCTATATGAAGCGTATTTTTCGTCCAACCCACATAATCTATAATTTTACTTTTCCGGACCGTCCCTTTCTCTTTCAAGTAATAATCGATGGCAGAATGAACCGTCCCTTGATAAACCGCGGTACCATTTTCCAAGCATATTCCTTTTGTACACAAACTTCTTACCGCTGCCATGTTATGACTGACAAACAAGACTGTCCGTCCCTCTCCTTTCGACACATCCTGCATCTTGCCAATAGCCTTCTTTTGGAATTCCGCATCTCCCACTGCCAACACCTCGTCCACCACCAGAATTTCCGGCTCCAGATGGGCGGCGATAGCAAATCCCAACCGCACGGTCATACCCGAAGAATAACGTTTCACTGGAGTATCGATATATTTCTCCACACCGGCGAAAGCCACAATCTCATCCAACTTGCGGGTAATCTCCGCCTTGGTCATCCCCATGATGGAACCATTCATATAAATATTCTCCCGTCCTGTCATTTCGGGATGAAAGCCTGTACCCACTTCCAGCAAAGAGGCAATACGCCCCCGTGCACGGATACAACCGGCAGTAGGAGAAGTCACCCGCGAAAGGATTTTCAACAAAGTGGACTTTCCCGCACCGTTCTTACCTATAATACCCAGCACTTCACCTTCCTCCACATGGAAATTAATATCTTTCAACGCCCATACAAAATCTCCCGTCGCTTTCTTGGAACGGTCATTCTCTTCCCCGATTCTGAGATACGGGTCCTCCTTTCCACGGATCCGCGCCCACCAACGATTCAAATCACGGCTCAGCGTGCCGGTTCCGATGCTTCCCAATGCATATTGCTTGCTGATATTCTGAAACTCTATCGCTATTTTTCCCATTCTGTCCCTTCTTTTAAATCACATCCATGAAACTACGTTGCACTCTATTAAAAGTCACCATCCCCCAAAGCATTATCACCACTGTAAACACCAACGTGTAGCCTAAGTGGAACCAACTGAAAGTCCCCACCCCCAAGAATCCGAATTTAAATGTTTCGATAAGGGAAGTCAGCGGGTTCGCCACAATGATCCACATATACTGCTCATGACTCTGCCTCATCACGGACAAAGGGTAAATAACCGGAGTGGCATACATCCACAACTGTACCCCGAAAGTAATCAAGAAACGCAAGTCACGGTACTTGGTCGTCAAGGAGGATATCAATAATCCGAACCCCAAACCAAGTCCTGCCAACATGAGCAGCAGCAAGGGAGCCAACCAAGCATATCCGTTGACCATCAACGAATATCCGTTGCACAAATAGTAAATATAAATTAAAACGAACAATCCGAACTGAATGCCCATCTTTATCATGCAAGATATAACGATGGACAAGGGTACCACCAGACGAGGGAAATATACTTTTCCAAATACATTCTGATTGGCGTTGAACGTATCCGAACAGCGGCTTAAACACTCCGAGAAATAATTCCAGCAAAGTAAGCCCGCCATATAAAACAGCGGTTGGGGAAGTCCGTCGGTAGGAATACCGGCAATACCGCCAAAAACAAACATGAACATGACGGTAGTAAGCAGTGGCTGGATAACAAACCATAACGGTCCTAAAACAGTCTGTTTATAAAAAGTGACGATATCCCGTCTGATATACATTACCAGCAAATCCCTATACAGCCATACCTCTTCCAGATCCAACCGGAACAAACCGGACCGAGGCTTGATCACAATATCCCATTTTTCCTGTTCATCTTGTACCATACACTACTTTTTTTAGTAAATTATTCCAACTGTCACATACCTTCTCTATATGAAATGTATCAGCATACTCCACCGCCTTATTTCCCATCCATTCCCAATCCGTCCGATCAGCCATATACGACATACAACCGGCCAGCTGAGCTATATTCCCTGTTTCAAAAAGAACGGCCATATCTTTGTCTTTCAACAACTCGCGCGTTATCGGTAAATCAGATGCAATAACAGGTAACCCGTGCGCCATAGCCTCTATCATCACCAGGCCGAATCCCTCCCAACGGAACTCAGCACATACATACTGGAATGTGCATAATACTCCTGCACCTCTTTCGTGAAAGGATGCAGCGCGATGCTCTTTTCCAATTCATATTCATTGATCAATGAACGGTAAAGCGCTTCCTCAGGACCCTCCCCCACAATTTCCAGTGTCCAGTCCGGATGAGTTTTCACAAAAACAGAAAAAGCTTTTATTAAAATATCAAATCCTTTATGTCCGAATGAAAAACGACCGACCGCCAAAATCCTTCTATATTCCTTCTTTCCCCGACCTTTAGGCAGTACAGTCAGAGGATTGTATATCACCTCGCAGCACAGGTTCATTTTCCGAAAGAAACAACCGGCATCTGCATGACTTAAAACCACCCTCTCGTCCAATTTCCCCATCTGGACTTGAAAAAAGCAATCCAATCCCGGCAAATAGGGAGTTTCTTTCTCAAAGAATGCTTCATAAGAATTATGCAGCCACCCAACAGTCTTTGTCCGGATCCGACTCTTTACTGCAGAGAGGTGCAGAGCCATAAAAGCATGTACCCCGATGACTACATCACATTGCCGGGCATTTATTTTCCTTGCCAATGTCCGTTTATAAGAAGAAGGGAAAAAACTGGCAGCATACCATTCTGAAGTCAGCCGGGTATGAGGCAACCCATGTTTATATAAAAAACTATAGCCTTTACATAACAAACGCTCGATGAAAGAGGAGGCGGAATAAGAGAAAGAATCAAACCGCACGGTACTTTCGGCATATCCGTACATCGACAAGTCCGTACAAGTATCCGTGGTCAGTATCGTGACTTCATGTTTTCCGGACAAAGCCTTGGCTATTTCAGCCAACACACGCTGTACTCCGCCGAAACTGAAGACAGTATCACAATAAAATAATATTCTCATGGAATTTAGATTACACTCTTTCTTCGCAAAGATACAATAAAGAAATGAAAATAAATGCGGAATGAAGAAAGAATATCATATAATACAAAGCAGGTATCTGCGGCACGTACATACGTATAGAGCGGCACGTACATATGTGAAATCCTGCTCCCCCAAAAACAACAGGTCAAATAAAAAAAAGACCTTGTTCTTTTTTAAAAAGATGGCGAGCTTTTTTAAAAACCTCCTGATCTTTTTACTGCCATCGGAAATTTGCCATATTCCATAGAGGTATCCCCCCTTCAGACACACTTTTTGCAAAGAAAAAGCCTGAGAACATCCTACTTCATATTAAATCGGAACAACTTATAAAAAAGGATATATTACTGATAACAAATAGATTATATGAAATTCTGCTCCAAAAAACAGTGAGGGCATGAGAGCATAAGTGAGAGCTACAATTTTTACCATCACTATACAAATAGTTCATAAACAACCAGTTGTGCACACAATGAGGGCATGAGGGCATTATCACCCCGAATTTCCAGTGAAAGATTCTCATACTCATCGAGATATTATCAAGATAATGCATGATGCTGAATATAAATCAATATCTTTGCAAAAAGAAGAAGAATGACAAAGAACACAAGTTACCATTACAGCATCATTATTCCGCACAAGAATACCCCCCGTCTTCTGGAACGCTGTCTGTGCTCAATTCCCACTTGGATGAAATTCAAATCATTATCATTGATGACAACAGCAATTCCGAATCTGTCGATTTTTCTCATTTTCCGGGAAACGGCAGAAAAAATACGGAAGTCCTGTTCACTAAGGAGGGAAAAGGGGCAGGATACGCACGGAACATAGGGCTCTCCCACGCCCGTGGCAAATGGATTATCTTTGCAGATGCAGACGATTTCTTTACAGCCGATTGTTTTACTATCTTAAACGAATACATGGACAGCCCCCATGAAGTCATCTATTTCAATGTACGTTTTGTCATGTCCGACAATCCGTCCCAAGAAAGCCGACGCGGAACTTACTATACCAACTTCTTCAATGATGTAAACCCGGAAAACAAACTGCGATACCAATCTCAAGTTCCTTGGGGCAAAATGATAAGGCGCAGCTTCCTGTCAACATTCCACATTCAATTCGATGAAACAAGAATAGCCAACGATGTGTATTTTTCATGCCTTGTCGGTATATATGCCCCCAAAGCAACCACAGACAGAAGAATCATTTATTATTGTACCGAATCCGGCCAGTCCCTTGCTATGTCCAAACAAGACCGCGAGAGTTTAATCATACGGTTTAACGCAAGCATGAAATGCAACAGACTGTTGCGACAAGAAAAAATCCACTATTACCTGTCACCACTTCCGTGGTGTATCCCTTCGGCAAAAACAAAAGAATGCTCCCCGCCAAATACTTTTTTGAATACCTGTTTTTCTTCCGCCTGCAAGCATTCAAAGAATTATATTATGCTTTTTCCGCTATCCTGTCACATATGAATGAGCCGGCCACAAAAGAAACCGACAACCAATGTAACAAGAAGACTACCAACCTAAGGGAATAATATTCATTACACAAGAAGATTCAACGGTACAACCTTCCCCATATCTTATAATACAATTTGATCAGATTAGCGTATTTATACAATATGTGATGTCTGTAAATCCCCCAATTCAAAAGCAGAGAAAAAGGATAGAACAAATTCAATTCGTACAAAACCTCCATAGGCCGGAACTCTCTGCAATGCTTCCTTATCAGATTTCTTTTAAACTTATCTATCGCATCATTACTTTCCCTTGTAACCCCTATTACAGCAGCATTATACACCACCGGCATCAACTTGTTCAAAATGAAACAGATATTTTCAGCATACAATTCCTGTTCCATGTGCTCATTAAAAACAGTCAAGATAAAAATAAAATCCTTTGCCGGCTTGTCAAAGTCCGTTTTCGCCTTATTCATGGTTGAGAAAGGATTTGAACGCCTGTAGAAATAAGTAAAAGAATTGACGGAAGCAAACGTTTCCACCTTTTTATACAGAAAATAGCACCACAAAAAGTCCTCAAACAAAATGCCCGACCTGAAATAAATGGCATTCTCTGTCAGCACCTCCTTTCTAATCAATCTGTTGACCGGAGTGGATATTATTTTCGAATCCAGAAACAACTTGTTGATACGTATCCGTCCTTCCGTATATCTTTGCAAATCACTGTTTTTGTTTTCCATCCCTTCTGAATAAGAATCCCCCTGCACCAAGTCAATCCCCGGATGTCTTTTCGTTTCCTCCCATAATTCTCCAGACAATTCTCATAAAGCATATCATCCGAATCTATAAAAAAAGATAACCACCCCGGGATAGTTCTATTCCCTTGTTCCTTGCCGCAGAGACTCCTTCATTCCTCTCATTTCTCACGATCCTAAAACTGATGTTCCCTTTATATCCGGCCAGCTTTTCCTCTATCAGGCGCATACTGTTATCCGGAGAGCAATCATCAATGATGATACACTCAAAACAATCAAAAGTTTGGTTGATTATGGAATCAAGACATTCTGATACGTATTTTTCCACCTTGTAAACCGGCATCACCACCGTTATCTCTTTCATCATTATCTGCTAATCATTATAAAATGCAATATTCGCAAAAACAAATGATACTCACAACATTCCAAAGACTTTAATTACTAAATAGCCCCATCTTCATCCATTGAAACCCACTTTTTACTCCGAATACAGCCGACATTCCATAAAAAAACGGATATGGACAGGAATTTCAACAACTTCTTATTGGATATATAAAAAGAATACACTATTTTTACGGAAAAACAAACCAGGGGAATGAAAATAGTATATGTATACGACTCCATAGCCCGTATAGGAGGCATGGAGCGGATTTTAACGGATAAGATGAATTACTTGGCCGAAATTTATGGGCACAAGGTCTATCTTATCACTTCTTCCCAAGGCAATCATCCTCTTTCTTTCCCGTTATCCCACAAAGTGGAACATATCGATCTGGATACAAAGTTTCATTTGCAATACCAGCATCCGCTTCTCGAACAATTGAGAGTGGGATGGACTTTGAACCATAAATTCGAACAAAAATTAAAAAAAAGATCAGGCTCATCAATCCCGATATCATATCAGGAAATACCAGTTTCAAAGCGGATTTGATCTGTAAATTAGACTGCAAGGCAAAGAAAATCATAGAATCGCATTGCGCCAAAATATACACCCGGATACCTGCAAACCGCAAAAAGAGTTTTTTTAAAGATATAAAAGACAGATACGTCAGCTACCAATGTTTCCGTGATGTAAAACGATACAGCGATGCTATAGTCACACTGACACAAGGAGATGCCGCCATGTGGGGACAACATCCGAATATACATATCATTCCGAACACCACCTCTATTGATATACAAACAATCAGCTCCTGTGAGGCTCCCCGTGTAATAGCGGCAGGCAGACTGACCTGGCAAAAAGGATTCGACAGACTGGTTGACGCATGGAATATCGTGCAGAAACGCCACCCCGACTGGATACTGGATATATTTGGTGAAGGATTTTATAAGGATAGCTTAACCCGGCAGATTAAAGACAGAAAGCTGGAACACTCCATCACAATTTATCCTTTTACACAAAACATAACGCAAGAATACCTGAACAGTTCCATTCTGGCCCTAAGCTCCAATTACGAAGGTTTTGGACTGGTCTTGATCGAAGCCATGAGTCTGGGTGTTCCTTGTGTTTCTTTCGACTGTCCTTTCGGTCCATCGGAAATCATCAGAAACCAGGAAGACGGACTCCTCGTCAAAAACGGAGATATACAAGGATTTGCCAACGCTCTTTGCCACTTGATAGAACATGAAGCAGAAAGAAAAGCTTTTGGCAAAAGAGCTAAACAAAATATAACACGCTACTCACTCCGAAACATCATGCCGCAATGGGAAATGTTGTTTCATAAACTGACTGAAAAATGACCATCGTTTATCTATACACAGCACTATGCACCGTGGGAGGCGCAGACCGGAGCATCATCCAAAAAGCGAACTATCTGGCTGACGAAATGCATCAGGATGTATTTATTATCACAGATTCACAAAAAGAACGCCCGCCCGTTTTCCCGATATCTCTCAGAATCAGGCACATTGACATAGGAATTGATTTTGACAGACAATATCATCACAACCTGTTAGTAAGAGGATATTATTATTTTACCCTGATGCACCTGTACAGAAAGAAGCTGGAGTATTGGCTGAAAACCTTGAAACCGGATATTGTCATCAGCACATTGGCCGAGAATTGGATTTTCTGACACAACTGGATGATGGAAGCGTAAAAATAGGAGAATCCCATATAGCCAAACCATACACTCGTAACCTGCATCTGATGGAACAACGGGGATTCCCATACAAGCAAATCGCACGGCATTGGAGAAAGAAACAGGAGGAGGCTGTAAAAAACTAGATGCGCTGGTTGTTCTGACACAACATGATGCGGATAATTGGAAAGAAGTGAAGAAGGCTTGTGTCATACCGAACTTCTTACCTTTCTCACCCGAAAAAGGGAGTTCCTGCCTGGAGAAAAGAATCATCAGCATAGGAAGATACAGCGAACAGAAGGGGTATGACCGCCTGATTGAAGCCTGGATCAAAGTCAATCGGAAGCATCCCGACTGGCATATCCGCATTTACGGAGAAGGACAGGATAGGAACAGCCTGCAAGAGCTTATTGAAAAGCATCATATAGAAAACAGTTTTTCACTATGCCCTCCGACAAAAAGCATTCAAGAAAAATATCTGGAAAGTTCCATATACGTCATGAGTTCACGATTTGAAGGATTACCGATGGCACTTCTGGAAGCGATGGCATGTGGTGTTCCCTGCATTTCATTCGACTGCCCGTACGGACCTGCCGAGATTATCACTCCGGAAGAAGACGGAATACTGGTGAAGAACGGAAACACGGACGAACTGGCTGACGCGATATGCCGGCTGATAGAGGATACGGACAAACGCATACGGATGGGAAAGCAGGCCCAAAAGAATATCCAACGTTATTCACGCGAAGAAGTGATGAAACTGTGGGATGAACTATTCAACACCTTAACAACTGCCCGACCATGAATATCATCTACCTCCTTTTCCACGGACTATCCCCTTACAGCGGCATCAGTAAAAAGATCTTGCATCAGGTTAAAGGCTTTGAAGCATGTGGACACCGGGTAAGTTTATGCACATACAGCATAGCGGACAACGGCCACCGGGTAAGGATGATAAACAATGAAATAATAGAAGACTACGGAACAGGCAAACCGGCTGCGGCGAAAAGAAGAGTTTCCTACCAATGCATATACCGCTATGCTGTAACACATCAAGTGGAATTAATCTATGTACGCTCTTTCCATAATGCAAATCCGTTCACTATCCGGCTGTTCAGCAAACTGAGGAAAGCCGGAATTAAAATAGCGATGGAAATACCTACCTATCCTTACGACAGCGAATACGCCGGTTTTCCACTGGTCACACGCCTGGGGATACAAGTGGATAAAGTATTCCGAAAGACATTGGCAAAACACGTGAACGCCATCGTTACTTTCTCAGACTATCACTGTATATTCGGCCAACGTACCATTCAGATATCCAATGGAGTTGACTTTGATTCCATTCCGCTGAAAAAGACGGTTGCTAAAAATACCTCCGTCATTCATCTACTAGGAGTGGCCGAAGTACATTATTGGCACGGTTACGACCGCCTGATAGAGGGTTTGGGCAAATATTACCAAGACCCGGCAAACACAACCGTATTTTTCCACATCGCCGGAGGTATATGGAAATCCGAAATGCATGACTCACAACACGCTCCCGGATTTTATGAACTTATCAACAAATATCATATAGAAAAATATGTCATCTTCCACGGACAAAAAATGAACGAGGAACTAGACGAATTATTCAACGAAGCAGACTTTGCCATCGGCAGTCTGGCACGCCACCGCAGCGGCATCGACAAAATCAAAACATTAAAAAACAGAGAATATGCAGCACGGGGAATACCTTTTGCATATTCAGAAACAGATGAAGACTTTGACAAGATGCCTTATATACTGAAAGTTCCGGCCAACGAAAGCCCCATAGATATCCACCGGCTTATCCGGTTCTATATGGAACTGGATCTGTCTCCTCGTAAAATAAGGGATTCCATTAAAAACCTGTCATGGAAAGAACAGATGATGAAAGTAATAAACAACCTGTAATACTCCCGCCTATGATCCGAATCGCCTATTGTACCCCCTCTCTCCATATCCCCGGAGGAGTGGAAAGGTACTGACCACCAAAGCCAATTATCTGGCGGAGAATGGTAATTATGACATATATATTTTGCTGACTGACGGAAAAGGCAAGCCTCCCTGCTATACTTTATCGCCTAAAGTAAAAATCATCCAACTGGATATAGATTTTGAAGAATTATGGGAACTCCCTCTTTGGAAAAAAGTGCCGGTTTATCTGAAAAAACAAAGAATATACCGACGCAAGCTCTCTGCCGCCTTGTCTCACCTCAAACCGGACATCACAGTTTCTTTGTTACGACGGGAAATAAACTTTATCACTTCCCTCAAAGATGGAAGCAAAAAGATAGGGGAGCTACATGTAAACCGGAAAAACTATCGTAACTTTGAAAAGAACGAAAGCAACTTCATCAAGGAACTTTTTGCCAAATTATGGATGAAAAGTCTGGTGAGGCATTTAAAAAAGCTGGACAAGTTCGTTGTACTGAGTGAGGAAGACAGAGCAAACTGGCCCGAACTGCAAAATGTAAAAGTTATCAGCAACCCTCTACCCTTTCAATCCGGAACATTCAGCGACTTGAACAATAAACGGATAACCGCAGCCGGAAGATATACTTATCAAAAAGGATTCGATTTGTTACTGGAAGCATGGAGCAAAATCTGTAACCGGCATCCGGACTGGGAATTACATATATATGGCAAAGGAGACAAGACTACATATGAAGTACTGGCCGGAAAATGGAAATTAAAGAACCTTTTTCTTGAAAATGCAACCCCGGATATGCTCTGTAAATACCATGAAAGTTCTATCTTTGTATCAAGTTCCAGATTTGAGGGATTCGGAATGGTCATAGCGGAAGCAATGGCGTGCGGAGTACCTGCCGTGTCATTCGCCTGTCCGTGCGGACCTAAAGACATCATCCGGGACGGGGAAGACGGACTATTGGTCGAAAATGGAAAACAGAAGAACTGGCCGAAAAAATAAATTATCTGATTGAGAACGAACAAATAAGAAAAGAAATGGGGAAAAAAGCCCGCATCAATGTACAACGTTTTGCTGAAGATGTAATAATGCAACAGTGGATTCAGCTATTCAACAACTTATTAAACGGAACAAAACAATGAAAACAGATTCCCCCTACGACAGAGGAGACATCCATATAAATAAAAACGACAAAGTGCTGGAGATAGGTCCGGGCCATAATCCGACATATCGCTCCAACGTGATAGTCGAAAAATTTATTGACACCAATTACCACCGCTGCGGTGACGTGAAAATATACCCGCATCAGACCTTTGTACATGCCGATGGAGAAAAACTGCCCTTCAAAGACAAGGAGTTTGACTACGTAATATGCAATCAGGTATTGGAACACGTGGAACATCCCGAAGCTTTTGTCAAGGAATTATGCAGGGTAGCCCGACGGGGATACATAGAAACTCCCAGTCTGCTGGGCGAATACTTGTTTCCCAAAAAATCACATAAATGGGTTATATTGGATATAGACAACAAACTGGTCTTCTATGAAAAGAACAAGATGCCGGGAAACTATGAAAACGACTATGGAGAATTATTCCTGAATTATCTGCCTTTCCAATCCCTCCCCTACAAACTGCTGTGGCTGACGGAAGGAGATATAACCTTGAACCGTTATGAGTGGAAAGATGAAGTGGAGATACTAGTCAATCCCGAAGATGAATACTACTCCTCTTTCTTCCTCAACAAATGGAACCGGGAAATGGTGGAGAAACTATATCCCCGCCGTTCCGCCCTGACGGAAATGAAGAAGATGATTCAAGCCCTGTTCTATATCCTCAGAAACAAATTCAAATCACGATTCAGTAATCACCGGAATCCGGTCACACTGTCCGAATATATAAAAACGCATGAAGTGGTACGCTGACTATTTATCCATCTATGACAAGCCTTTCACCCAAGCCCCACAAGCGGTTATCAACCAAGTGAAAGACAAGATCCGGCAGCTTGCAACTCATGCTCCGCTGGTTTCGGTGGTCGCCATCGCTCATAATGAAGAAAAGAGGATATTGAGCTGCCTGTGGTCTTTATGTGAAAACCAACATAACTATCCTGTAGAAATACTAGTCATCAATAATCATTCTACCGACCACACCGAAGAGGTACTAAAAGAATTAGGAGTCACCTACTTCAATGAATACCGGAAAGGTCCCGGTTTTGCCCGGCAATGCGGACTGAACCATGCCCGGGGGAAGTATCATCTCTGCATAGACGCCGATACACTTTATCCGCCCCAGTACATCAGTACCATGATAAAGTCTTACAGGACAAAGAAGTGGCAGGTGCATACGCCCTGTGGAGTTTTCTTCCTAATGAACATCATTTAGGACTTTTCTTCTATGAGACACTACGTGATCTCTATTTGAAAATACAAAATCTGAACAGACCGGAGCTCAATGTACGTGGAATGGCTTTTGCCTTCCACACGGAAACAGCCCGGAAAGAAGGATTCCGGACAGACATACTCCGCGGAGAAGACGGCTCCCTGGCACTGGCATTGAAAAAATACGGAAAATTAAGATTCGTCACCGCCCGCAAAGCCCGTGTCCTTACCGGCTATGGCACTATTTCGGCCGACGGATCCCTGTTCAGCAGTTTCAAAAAACGAGCCATAAAAGGTTTAAGAAGCTTCACGGCTCTTTTCTATAGCAAAAACAATTACGAGGACGAAGATTCTAACTTGATAAAGTAACGACAGATGAAAATAGCAATAGAAGCCCAGCGCATCTTCAGAAAAGAGAAACATGGCATGGACTATGTAGCTCTGGAAACCATCCGGGAACTGCAAAAGATAGACCAACAGAACGAATACTTCATACTGGTCAGCCCAGGAGATGATATTTGTTTGCAGGAATCCGCCAACATGCATATCGTGACCGTTAATTGGCCATCCTATCCGCTTTGGGAACAGATAGGACTACCGTTGGCTTTAAAAAAAATCAAACCCGACCTGCTGCACTGCACAAGCAACACTGCCCCTGTGTATGGAAACATTCCACTGGTGCTTACACTGCACGACATTATCTTTCTAGAAAAAAACAAGGCAAGAACCAGTCCATGTACCAAAGACTGGGACGTTTCTACCGAAAAATCATTGTTCCCCAAATCCTTACCAAATGCAAAAGAATCATTACCGTTTCTCATTTTGAATGCAACCGCATCAGTCATTTCCTGCACATTGACAAACAACTGCTTGTCGCCGTATACAACGGCTATTCACAACATTTCATACCCATACGGAACGCACAGGCCATCACTGCCCGATACATAAAGAACCATCCTTACCTGTTCTTTTTAGGAAATACCGATCCCAAGAAGAATACGGCAAGGGTATTGCAGGCATACGGCATTTATTTAAAAAAATCCAGTCAGCCCCTTCCCTTGCTTATCGCCGACCTGAAAGAAGAGATCATAGACGAATATCTGAACCGGGAAGGATTACAAGAAATAAAAAAAATGCTGTATCATCCCGGATACATTCCAAACACAGAACTACCCGCTGTTTATAGTGGAGCATCCGTCTTTATATACACGTCTTTACGCGAAAGTTTCGGCATCCCCATTCTGGAGGCGATGGCCTGTGGAACTCCCGTCATCACCTCAACACTTCCGCCATGCCCGAAATCGCAGGACCGGAGGGTATTCTGGTAAATCCGTTCGAACCGGAGGAAATTGCTTCCGCCCTCCTTCATTTAGAAGAAAATGCAGAATTCTATCAGTCACAAACTGCATATGGACTAGAAAGAGTCCGTCGGTTCTCATGGGAGAACACAGCCAGAGAAATATTGAATATATATAAAGAAATACTAGCATGAACACTCTTGAAATCCTCTTCTTCGTTCTCCTGTTCATTGTATTCTACACCTATGTGGGATACGGAATCCTGTTGTGGATATTGGTAAAAATAAAACAAAGTTTTATTTCCTTCTACGATACGGACGAACCGGAGCAAGAAACCTGCCGGAACGGCAACAACACCGACCTACCCGAAATCACCCTGTTCATCACCGCCTATAATGAGGAACAGGTAGTAGACGGAAAGATGAAAAACTGCCAAGAACTGGATTATCCCAAAGAGAAACTGCATATCGTATGGGTAACGGACGGCAGCAATGACCGAACCAATGAAAAATTAAAAGCATATCCCGATGTCACCCTATTGTTCGTCCCCGAAAGAAAAGGAAAAACAGCCGCTATGAACCGGGGCATGGGATTTGTCACCACACCTTTGGTCATATTCACAGACGCCAATACATTTATTAATCCGCAGGCCGTTCGCGAGATAGTAAAATGTTTTAACTATCCGCAGGTGGGATGTGTGGCAGGAGAAAAACGGGTGGACATGTACAGTACCGAAGGAGCGGTTTCCGGAGGAGAAGGATTGTACTGGAAATATGAATCATGGCTGAAAAAAATGGATTATCAGCTCTATTCCGCCATAGGTGCTGCCGGAGAATTATTCGCCATCCGCACCCCGTTATATGAGGAAATGCCTGAAGATACCCTACTGGATGATTTTATGTTGTCCCTGCGTATTGCCATGAAGCAGTATACGATAGCATATTGTGATACGGCATATGCCTTGGAAAGCGGATCGGCCGATATGAAAGAAGAGGAAAAAAGAAAAGTACGTATCGCGGCAGGAGGATTGCAGTCTGTCTACCGTTTGAAAGAACTGCTGAATCCGCTACGTTATGGAATCCTCAGTTTTCAATATGTTTCCCATCGCGTGCTGAGATGGTCGGTAACCCCGGTCGCCTTGTTTCTGCTCTTTCCCTTGAATATCCTGCTGGTTGTCTGTAGTGAAAGCCTCCCGGTTTATTTTCTTTTTCTTCTGCTGCAATCCGCATTCTACCTCGGGGGAGTTTATGGCAGCCTCTTGTCTGCCAAGTCCGTAAAGAACAAATTCCTTTATATTCCCTACTATTTCCTGTTCATGAACATCAATGTGATAAAAGGTTTCTTCTATTTGAAGAGACATGCCGGCGGAACATGGGAAAAGTCCCGCAGGGCATAATATTTACTCACCAAAATACTTTTTTATCATCTCACGCAAAGCGGGAGCCATGATCGGCTTGGCCATATAATCGTCACATCCGGCTTCAAAAGCCTTGTCACGGTCACTGTCGTATGCATTGGCGGTAAGAGCTATGATGGGAAGTGTCCCTCCCTTCAGACGAATTCTTCTGGTAGCTTCCAAACCGTCCATAACAGGCATCTTTATATCCATCAAAATCATATCGGGCCGGCAACTCTCAAATTTCTCAATAGCCTCCTGCCCATCATGGGCACGGTGAACTTCATACTCCTTTCTTAAAATTATAGATAATAAGAGATAATTACTTTCCGTATCTTCAGCTACCAAAATCTTTTTCATTTCTTCTTTTCATTGATTACCTTGCAAAATTACGATATAAAATGATATAAACAATATTTTTTTTGTATATTTGCTGTCAGTAACAAATATCACGCATCTAAATTCGCTAAGAGAAACAGTCTATTGAGAATCATACTATTAATATGAAAATTCCGAGTAATATATTGCACGATAAGCAGTATGCAGACAAAATTCTGGAAATTACGGCTGATACTATGTTTTTCGTATATAAAGACGGCACCTGTTTAGACTTCAAGGCTAATACGACGGACTTCTTTATAAAAGAACAAGATATTATAGGGAGAAATATATTCTCTTATTTCCCCGTAGAAACGGCACGGGAGATGTATGCGGAATTCATCAAAGTACGGGCAGGAGACAAACCTTCCGCACGGAATTACAAATTAATATTGGAAGATGACGTGAAATACTACAAATGTATTATCAGCAAGTATGATGAGGAGCATTTTCTTTTTCAATACAGGGATATCACAGGCCGGAGTGTCGTCAGGCTGAAACTGGAAAAAAAGCAAAAAGATTTGTGCGAAGTAGAAAAAGCCGCAAGAATAGGATTATGGGCATACGATTCGTCCACACGGCTCTTCACTTACTCGGGATACACCCGGATATTCTGTAACGATGAGGAACAGAAACAGATTTCCATAGATGAATACATGAACTATATGCACCTTGATGACAAGGACCGTTTCAGTCAATGGCTGGAAGAAAACCTGAAGGAGAAAGATGCTTCCAATACCGTAAACTATAGACTCCTTATTGACGGAAAGACCGTCAATATGAGAATAAAAACATACCACAAAGAGGTATATATGCAAAGGACCGTATTGGAAGGATATATACAGAACACATCCGAAATTGTTTGGAAAGCAGAACGCTCCAACCAGCTGAAATCTGCCTTCCTTGCCAATATGAGCCACGAAATCCGTACGCCGTTGAATGCCATTCTGGGATTCTCACGCATTATAGCCGAAACGGAAAACGCCGAGGAAAGATTGCAGTATTACGATATTGTAGAAAAAAACAACATGCGCTTGCAGGAACTTATCAACGAGATTTTGGACCTGTCGAAAATTGAATCGGGCATGATGGAGTTCAACTATGCGCCTGTATCCCTTTATATTTTATGTGAAGATGTAAAAAACACGTATAGTTTCCGGTGTCAACCCGGAGTGGAGCTTGTTTTCGAAGAATCCGATCCGTCACTGGTTATCTCGACAGACAGGAACCGCTTGTTTCAGGTTTTCTCCAATCTGATAGGTAATGCTACGAAATTCACCGCCAAAGGTTCTATCAGCTTCGGGTATAAATTGAAGGAAAAAGAGATTGTTTTTCATGTAGCCGATACCGGAAGCGGTATTTCCGATGACAAGATAGACAAGATATTCGATCGTTTCATCATGGCCAACAACCAAGTGCAAGGCACAGGACTGGGGCTTTCCATCAGCAAAATCATTGTAGAAAAGTTAGGAGGAAAAATAGCTGTACAATCCAAAATGGGAACCGGGACCACATTCACTTTTACATTGCCTTACATTTCGGCAAACGGAGATATGAAATGGGAGGAAAAACTTACACCGGCTTCCATTAAAGACAACAATAGAACTTCCCATCAGGAGATGACCATCCTAGTAGCGGAAGACTATCAAAGCAATTATGACTTGATAGAGGCTATGCTCGGAAAAATGTACAAACTGGTGCATGCTCATGACGGTATGGAGGCTATCATATTCTATGAACAATACAAACCCGACTTGATTTTGATGGATATAAAAATGCCTAACATCAATGGTCTGGACGCCACCAAAGCCATCCGGGAAATGTCTGCCAGCGTACCTGTCATCGCTGTAAGCGCATACGCATATGAAAAAGACAAAATAGCTGCCATAGAAAGCGGATGCAATGAGTTTTTAACCAAACCGGTATCTGCCGACTTATTGAAAATGACTATAAACAAGTATCTAAAACAAAAGTAATTTATGGGAAGATTAGCCGTATACAAATTTGCCTATTTTTTATCTATCCTGTTCACAATCTTCATTCTGGGACTTTCCATCTTCGCTTACTTCTCAGGTAAAATAAATCCGGTGGAGAATATGTTCGCCGCATACGTTGCCTTAAGCAAACCTATACTGGTGGTTGTCAATACGATATTATTTATTTACTGGCTCATCAGACTACGGTATTGGTTATGGATTCCATTGACGGGTCTGATAGTAAATTACGAATACATCACTTCCATGTACCAAATTTATAACCCTACCAAATATGCTAACGAGAACAGATTGAAAGTAGTGACTTACAATGTCCACTCATTTGGAAATGAAATTACGGGATTCTCCGCCAAGGAGTTTGCGAGATGATGAACAAGGAGGAAACGGATGTACTTTGTTTTCAGGAATATAGAGGCAATGGCGACTTTACGGAACAAGACTTACAGAATACGTATGCTAAAATATTCCCTTACTCGTTTATCCCCGAAGGATTGAGTCAGGCCATTTACAGCCGCTACCCCATCAGACAGTCACAAACAATAGAATTTCCGAATACCAACAACGGAGCCATCTGGCCGACCTGGATGTAAAAGGTATGACGATACGCATCATCAACGTGCACATGCAGACTACCAGCTTTGACAGAATGCGTTCCAAAGCAGCACAGGCTCGGGGAGAACAAGATGAGGAACAGGAAAGAGGCATTTATCTGGGCTATTCTGACAACTTCCGGGAAAATACTGTCAGACGTGCCGGACAGGCTGAACAAATCAGTTCGCTGATCAATGCCACGGAATATCCCTTGATTGTATGCGGTGACTTCAATGACCCTCCGGGAACTTTTACTTATGAAACTCTGAAAAACGGCTTGAAAGACGGATTTCAAACCGCTGGAGAAGGGTACGGAGCCACTTATCGGGGGTTTCACCATTTACTACGGATAGACTACTTGTTCCATTCCACCTTATTGGAAGGTATAAAATATAAGGTGATTCCTTATGATATGAGTGACCATAACCCGGTATATCTGGAGGTGGGGCTTTGATAAATCACTTCTTCAAAGCTACCGAAAAGAAGAAAGTGGAACCTTTTCCCTCTTCAGACTCAAACCATAAATGCCCACCATTCTTAACAGCAAAATCCTGACATAATAACAAGCCTAATCCGGAACCTTCCTCATTATTCGTTCCGTATTTGCTGAAATGAGTTTCCGTGTTCAACAATTTCTTTTGGTCTTCCTCACTCATGCCTTTTCCGGTGTCTTTTACACTGACTATGACTTATCACCCTCTATTTCGGCATTAACCAGAATTTCGGAATCATTATAACTGAACTTAATTGCATTGCTGAGAAGATTACGCAAGATGGTTTTCATCATATCCATATCGGCATGTACCTCAATCTTTCCATGCACCGGGAAGTTCACCTTTATATTCTTCATACCGGCTACCAGATTGAAAATTTCGATAACCGAAGCAATATTCCCCACAATATCAAAGTCCTGATAAACTACATTCAGCTTGCCTATCTGGCTTTTAGTCCATTTCAATAAATTATCCAGCAAAGAGAAAACATCCTCCGTACTTTGATTGGCCATGCTCAGCATATCAAACATTTCCTTACCGATCTGTTCGGACGGAAGACTGAGTATCAACATATTGAGCACCATTTAATGGATCCCATGGGTGAACGCAGGTCATGTGCGATAACAGAATATAACTTGTCGCGCCCCATAATAATCTTACGCAATTCTTCCGTTTGCTTCATGATGATCCGTTTGGCGGCAATCAGGGATATCTGATGGGTAACACGGATCACAAGCTCTTCCTTATTAAAAGGTTTGGATATAAAATCATTCGCACCTACCTTGAAACCCTTCACTATATCGGCAGTGGTATTCAAGGCTGTCAGAAATATAATAGGAATATGTTGTGTTTCCGGATCGGCTTTCAATCGTTCGGCAACTTCAAAACCATTCATCTCGGGCATCATGACATCCAACAAAATCAAATCGGGACGGGCATTGACCGCCTGGGATAATGCCTCCTTTCCATTACCGGCAGTTATCACCTTAAACTTCTCGTTTGTTAACAACACTTTTAACAACAAGACATTAGAAACCACATCATCCACAACCAAAACAGTGTACTCAGAATGACTTATTACAACATTTACATCCGGTGTCATAGGTATATATTATTTAGCCAGAACACTTTTAAAATAATCAATCACTTTCATCAGCCCCTCTTCCAGATGAATGTGAGGCTCCCAATCCAGCTTTTCTCTTGCCAGAGTAATATCCGGCCTGCGCTGACGAGGGTCATCATGAGGTAAAGGTTCGAAAATAATGTTAGAATGAGAACAGGTCAGTTCCAATATCTTCTGAGCCAGTTCGAATATGGAAAATTCGCAAGGGTTACCGATATTCACCGGTCCTGTGAAGTGATCTTCCGTAGCCATCATACGTATCATCCCTTCCACCAGATCATCTATGTACTGAAAACTACGTGTCTGTTTTCCGTCTCCATAAATGGTTATATCTTTATCTAGCAATGCCTGTACCACAAAATTGGAAATTACACGTCCGTCATCGGTCAGCATATTAGGACCATACGTATTGAATATGCGGATTATTTTTACCAAAACGCCATGTTGACGGTAATAATCCATGCACAAAGTCTCGGCACAACGTTTTCCTTCATCATAACAAGACCGGTAGCTATGGGATTCACATTTCCCCAATCTCCCTCCCTTTGGGGATGCGACAACGGATCACCATACACCTCACTGGTAGAAGCCTGAAGTATTTTTGCTTTGTTACGCTTCGCCAGTCCCAACATATTAAACGTGCCGAAGACAGCCGTCTTAGCCGTTTTGATAGCATCATGCTGATAATGTATAGGAGAAGCGGGACATGCCAGATTGTATATCTCGTCCACATCCGTCCAAAACGGATTAATTATATCGTGTTCTATCAGTCAAAGCGCGGATGCCCGATCAGGTAACTTATATTCTCTTTACTCCCCGTGAAAAAGTTGTCTAAACATATAACAATATTACCTTCCTCTATCAGACGAGTGCATAGATGTGACCCTATAAATCCTGCGCCTCCCGTTACTAGGATTCTTTTCATTCCCCTTATTTTTACTTTAACCCGTTGGCGGAATTAAAATAATAGATAAATTTATATGAAAGAAAAGTTGTACATACAAGAATTTATTTGTAACTTAGTGTTGCTCAATACATTAAGTTATAAAATCAGTATGCACAACTTATA
>ENA-OQDE01000008-OQDE01000008.1-human-gut-metagenome-genome-assembly--contig:-NODE-8-length-112956-cov-32.017655_pt1 | contig 112956 bp, 144 predicted proteins | sample MGYA00242768_ERZ504595 | MGnify/ENA primary metagenome ERZ504595 (study PRJEB26092, sample SAMD00036307) | human gut metagenome | host: Homo sapiens | study: EMG produced TPA metagenomics assembly of...
AACGACCTTTCGCGCGGCTGCTCTGCCGACGACATCGTGGGTGTCGTAGCCATCACCGCCGTCCAGGCTCAGATGGCTGAGTAGCGGACATAGCCCCTCGGGACTACAGGGTAAAGCTCTGAAAACGTCCTCGGACATGTCGGAAGCCCCGCTGCGCACTACGTGCGGCGGGGGCTTCCTCCGTCCTGCGGAATGTTTTCAGAGCTTTACCCTGTAGGGTCCCTGCCGCCACGTAGCAATCAGAGCATCTGGAGTGGACGGCGGCTTGGCTACGAGCTGGGGCTGAGGATCTGAATGGATGGGTGTCGTTGCTGGGAGCGCAGGCGTTACTGGTGATGATCACTTTGGGACTGGAATTTCCGCCTGCTAGCAAAAAGGCCTCCTGAGCTGCTGCTCAGGAGGCCTTTCGTTCAATCGCAAGCGAACGCACTAGTTATTCGCGGTCAGACGCTCGACGTCGTGGGCGATCATGTATTCCTCGTCGGTGGGGATGACCATGACCGTGACGGCGGAGCCGGCAGCGCTGATGACCTGCAGGCCGTTGCCCACGGCCTCGCGGTTCTTATTGTTGTCGATGCGCACGCCCAGCCACTCAAAGCAGTCGCAGAAAGCCTTGCGGATCGACCAGTCGTTCTCGCCGATGCCGGCAGTAAAGGTAATGGTGTCCACGCCCGCCATGGAGGCAATCATGGAACCGGCCTGCTGCATGGCCTTGTAGGCGAACATGTCGAAGGCGAGCAGGCAGCGCTCGTCACCCTCGGAGGCGCGCGTGCGGATGTCGCGGGCGTCGTTGGAGATACCCGAGATGGCAAGCAGACCGGACTGCTTGTTCATCATGTCGTCGACTTCCTGGTAGCTGTAGCCGCCCTCGCGCTGCAGGTAGCACACGGTGGCCGGGTCGATGGAACCGCAACGGGTGCCCATCATCAGGCCGTCGAGCGGCGTGAGGCCCATCGTGGTATCGCGGCACACGCCGTCCTCAATAGCGGCGAGCGAGGCGCCGTTGCCAGGTGGCACGAAAGCAGACGGTGGCAGCGCGTACCAGGATCTCCTTGGCCATCATCCACTCGTAACGGTGGCTCGTGCCGTGGGCGCCGTACTTGCGCACGTGATACTTGTCGCACACGTCCTTGGGCAGTGCATAGGTGTAGGCGACCTCGGGCATCGTCATATGGAACGACGTGTCGAAGACGGCCACATTGGGCAGCTCCGGATACTTCTCGCGGCAGTACTCAATCGCCGCAGCTTCGCCGTAGTTGTGCAGCGGGGCGAGCGGCGCCACCTCAAGGATCTTGGCCATGACCTCATCGTCGACGACCGCGGAATCATCGAAGTACCAGCCGCCCTGAACGATACGGTGGCCGATGCCGTCGATCGTAAAATCGGTCTTCTCGAGCTCCTCGAGCACGCGCGCGATGGCAGAGCGATGATCAGGGAAGGGAATCTCCTCGGTCTGCTTGGCGCCACCGTTCTCGGAATGGCCAAAGATGCCCATCTCCGAGCCGATACGCTCGCAGTTACCTTTGGCGAAAACCTCGCGGGTATCGGTGTCCAAAAGCTGATATTTAAGGCTCGAGCTGCGGCGTTGACAACAAGTACGTTCATGAGACTCCTTCGTGATTACAGTACGGTCGGCAAACCTATAAGGCGGCCGTATCCTTAATAAGAAGTTATCAGAGTTCAATAATTATCTATTAAACTCTTCGCTCAAAGCGCATAAAAGGGGGCTGAACGGCACAAGGCCATCCAGTCCCCTCCCCTTGCATCAATTACTTGCCGTTGACGATGCGCTCGACGTCGGAAGCAATCATGAACTCCTCGTCCGTGGGGATGACGAAGATCTTGACCTTGGAATCCTTGGCGGACAGGCACCAAGCGCCGTCGCCACGCAGGGCGTTGCGGGCATGGTCCATCTTGACACCCATAAAGGCCAGACGGTCGGCCACACCGGCGCGGACGGCCGGAGCGTGCTCGCCGATGCCGGCGGTAAAGACGAGCGTGTCCATGCCGCACATGGAGGTGGCCATCTCGGCGGCCTTGGCGGCAATCTTGTAGACGAACATATCGAAGGCGAGCTGAGCCTCGGGATCGCCAGCAGCAGCAAGCTCCTCGACGTTACGGCAGTCGTTGGTCTTTCCGCCGGTCACGGCCATGAGGCCGGACTTCTTGTTCATCATCTCGTCGACCTCGTCGAAGGTGTAGCCGCCCTCGCGCTGCAGGTAGCACACGGTAGCCGGTCGATAGAACCGCAGCGGGTGCCCATCATGACGCCGTCGAGCGGGGTAAGGCCCATGGTGGTGTCCATGCACTTGCCGTCCTCGATAGCGCACAGGGAAGCGCCGGAGCCAATGTGGCACACGACAACCTTGCGGGCCTCGCCGTTGGTCATCTCGGCAACCTTCTTGGAGATGTAGCGGTAGCTGGTGCCATGGGCGCCGTACTTACGGATGTGCAGCTTGTCGCAGACGTCCTTGGGCAGGGCGTAGGTCTTGGCGACCTCGGGCATGTTGAAGTGGAAAGCGGTGTCGTAGACCGTGACGTTGGGCAGGTCGGGATACTGCTCCAGGCAGTACTCGATAACGTTGGCCTCGGGGTTGTTGTGCAGCGGCGCGAGCGGGGCGACCTCGCGGATCTTGGCAAGAACGTCCTCGTCGACGAGGGAGGAATCACCAAAGTACCAACCGCCCTGAACGATACGGTGGCCGATGCCCTCGATCTTGACGCCGTTGGCCTCAAGGTCCTTCAGGACGACCTCGATGGCGACCTTGTGGTCGGGGAACTCAATGTTCTCGGTCACCTTCTTGGAACCGTTGGCAGCGTGGGTGAAGGTACCGCCGGTAAAGCAGACGCGCTCGCAGGAGCCTTTGCGGACACCTTGTGGGACTTGGTATCGATGACCTGATACTTAAGCGTCGAAGATCCTGCGTTGACGACCAGAACGTTCATGTGTCTCCCTACTAACAGGCGGTGTGGCGCCGCCAGGTTACATACGTTTCAATAATAAACCCAAACGCTCGCGCTCGGGTTTATTGCGTTGATATATAAGTTATCGGTGCCTAAATACTCATGGCCTTTGGCTTGTAAGACGAAAGAGCGCGGGGATATACACCAGAGAAGAAATCCCGAGCGCAACAAGCAATATGACTCGAATGTCCGCGATGCTGCTCAACGCAGCATTGAACAGATAGAAAAGGATGGCACCCACCGCCACCATCTGGCTTTGAACCGAAATCAGTGAACAGCGCATCGAAGAATCGGCAGCATTTTGAAAAATCGAGTATTTGATTGGGGCAAACAACGAGTACGCAACCGTCTGCAGCACATAGAACACGGGCATCAAATTAGCCGGAGTAAGGGGAATCAAAAACAAAGCTGTCAATACTAAGCGAATGATGCCGCAAATACGCGCAAAACGGCCCTTGTCGACACGAGCAATCACACTGGCACAATAAATCCTATGGAGGCGGAGGCAAGGAGCTGGACCGCAATGGTCGCGCCCGAAGCGACAGCATTCATTCCGCGGCCTGCAAGCAACAGTGAGAAGAAGTCTTCCAGGGCGACAAAAGCAAATGCCTGAGAACAGTCCATGATGAACGCTGACCGAAGAATGCCATTACCCGCAATAGCAGCACCGATCATCTTCGGGCTCATTCCATGCCCAGGTGTCACCGCAGCGCCCTCTCTTCTCGCCTCAGGAATACAGACAACGACAACCAATGTCAGCACCATTGTGATGATATCGACCGAAAGCCCAATGAGATACGCGCCAACGGACGAAATGAAACCGCCCACGCAAGCGGAGATGGCATAAGAGGCATAGAAAACAAATCGCTCAACGACATTAAGTCTTACGAGCTGGTCCTGAGAGACGCTGTCAATGTAAATCGCTTCTATGGATCCGCTCACACATGCAACGGCAAAACCTTTGAGAGCAAACGCGCCGATTAAAAGCAGAGGAGAACGGACGAGAAGCAGGGCGACATAGTATCCAAGCATCCCCACGACGCCAACGAGACCACTTGTCTTTCGTCCAAACCTATCGGCAATATAGCCAGTGGGAACTTCAAGGATGAACTTGCTCATTTGATATGCAATCATCATGCTAGAAATCGCTACCATCGAAAGCCCGACGAACTCAAGGTAGACGGTTAGAAAATACAAGATGGTGCTAAGTTCGACAGGAAAACGAACATCATATAAAGCAAAATCGTACGGTTTTTCATGCCCCGCCCTCCAAGAGTCAGCAATCTAAATCGGAATCTTAGAAAAGCATGAGGGCAAAACTGTCAGCTATGTGTTGCAAGGCGTCAATAATCACTTGACGTCTCGAAGCCAATTAATCTCACGAAGCAAGATGACGCAATAGGTGCAGAAAAACCGTCTGGTGTCGATCGGTCCAGGCATTTTGTCGATAGCAAAAGTAGATGGGCAAGGCTACGTCATGCGAGCCTTCAATGGAGCACTCGCTCACTTCCAGTCCATCTGATGCGAGAGAAGAGCCAGAAAAACTCAATATCAATCCCCCGGCTTGAAGAAACTCAGTCTGCGCCCTGTTTCCGTATTCGACATCGCGAAAGCGGAAATTAACCAGCTGAGCTTCGGGACATTGATTAATCGCATTGAGACAGGGTGACAAATTAATTGGAACAGCGAGCCTGCCGCCCAGTAACTCACGAACGGTCATAGCACCCACAGATTGATGACCAGCTGGGCATGAAAGAACCCTGAGCTCCTTTTCACCCATATATTTTGAAGAAAGGGCGCTGTCCCGTGGTTCCTCAAACGAGATAGCCGCGTCCGAAATGCCAAGTATAAGTGATTCAAAGCATGTTGCCGTTGGCTGATGCCACACATCAAGATGAATCTGAGGGTGCGAGCTTTCAAACGAGTCGTACCAGTTTTCGGCAAAAAGGCGCCCCCGCCCATGAAGGCAGGGGGCGTAAAGACGAAAGTGGCCGTCGGGCGAGACACCGTCGTCCCTCGATTGAGCGTACTTTTTGAGATCGTCGACTTGTGCCAGGATCACGCGTGCACGACGCGCAAATTCTCTGCCCGCCGGAGACAAAACAGCCTCCCCCGCCGATCGGTTGAGCAAAACGATCTGATACTCAGATTCCAACTTTTTGATTGCCGACGAAACGGCCTGCGGACTCACATGAACGGCGCGAGCTGCTTTGCGCACGCCGCCATAGTTCGCTACCGCTTGAAGGTATTCGAGTTGAGAAAGCTGCATAGATTACTCCAAAGGCAGCCAAGTCGACGGCCTACGCGCCCTCAGATGAGGTTCTCACCCAAGTTCTTGCCGCCGAGGACGTGCATATGGAAATGCATGACGGTCTGACCGGCGTTGACGCCCTTGTTGGAGATGACGCGGAAACCGTCCTCCAGGCCCTTGGCCTTAGCGACCTCCTGGATGGCGTGAGCCATGGCGCCCATGGTCTCGGCCGGCACGTTATCGGCGATATCGCTGTAGTGCTTCTTGGGGATCACGAGCGTGTGGACCGGCGCCTGGGGATTGAGGTCATCGAAGGCGATGACCTGATCGTCCTCATAGACAACGGTCGAGGGAATCTCGTGGTTGGCAATTTTGCAGAAGATGCAATCGCACATGGTTGGTTCCTTTCTCACAGACCAAGGTAATTATATTTGGTCGGGATGGTTAGAACGAGAGGTTGTCGTCGGTGTTGGCGGGTTCGCCGTCGGCGAGCACGTCGTTGCCGTCGACGTCCTTAAGAAGCACCGAGACCTTCTGCTCGGCATCGGACAGGCGGGTGCGCAGGCTCTTGAGGAGCTCGACGCCGCGGGTATAGCTCTCGAGCGACTCCTCGAGCTCCATATCGCCCGACTCCAGGCTGCGGATGATGAGCTCCAGCTCCTGCGAGGCCTGCTTGTACGTAAGCTGCTCGACCGGGGTCTTCTCTGCCATATCTGTTTCCTTTCCTAAAGGTCTATCACTATGAAACGCGGCCTACTCGACCGTATCGACCGTTGCCGCCACGTTGCCGTCTGCCATACGCACGCGGATGGCGTCGCCCGGCTTAAAGGTCTTGGCGCTCGTAGCCACACCATCATCGCTGTACGCGATGGAATAGCCACGGGCAAGCACCTTGAGCGGCGACAGGGCATCTAGCGAGGCTGCCGCACGGCCCAGGTCGGACGCGGGCTTGTTGAGCATCGTGCGCCCCTGATGCTCCAGACGGGAACTCGCAAGCGCGAGCGCATGGCGCTTGCCATCGAGCCCCGAGGTGCTTGCAACCAGACGCTCGGGCAGGCGCTCAAAGTTGGAGCGGAATGTCCCGACCGAGCGTACTATGGCGCCCGACAGGCGATCGGCCGTCAGGGCAAGCTCAGACTCGCGACGCTCGACCATAAACGTTGGGTCGTTGAGGCACGGGCGGCACGCAGCCGCATCGAGCGCATCGCCCAAGCGGGCCGTATAGGTATCCCAGGCGCGGCGACCGCGCTGGTCGAGCATCTCCAGATCAACCTGATTCGACCCAATCATCGATGCCATCGCGGCACCCAGACGCTGATGGCGCGCCTCGAGCACATCGGCCAACTCCGTCATAGCCGGCGCCACCGATTCTGCCGCCGCCGTGGGCGTGGAGGCGCGGCGGTCGCTCACCATGTCGCAAATCGAGGTATCAGGCTCATGGCCAATGCCGGTCACCACGGGCACAGGACAAGCCGCCACCGCGCGAGCAAGCTCCTCGTCGTTAAAGGTCATGAGGTCCTCAAAGGAGCCGCCGCCGCGCACCAGCAAAATACAGTCGGGCGCCGGCGTGATGGCGGCGGCGCGGCGCAAGCCCTCAATGAGCTCAGCCGGCGCACCCTCACCTTGAACCTTGGCGCCCACGCAGACGAGCTCGACGAGCGGGTTGCGACGACGCAATGTGCGCTTGACGTCGTCGATTACGGCACCCGAAAGCGAGGTGACGACCGCCACGCGGGAGCAGAACACCGGAATACGGCGCTTGCGCGCTTCGTCCATCAGGCCCTCGCGACGCAGCTTTTCGGCCAGTTGCGCCACTTGTTGACGCAGCAGACCCTCCCCCGCCAGCGAGAATGAGCGAGCGACAAAGCTCATGCGGCCCGTGGCCTTATAAAGATTGAAGCTGCCCTTAAAGCTCACCTGCATGCCGTCGCGCAGATCGAACGTGCGCTTGAGATAGGCACCCTTCCAGATGATGCAGTCGACGGCCGCCGAGTCGTCCTTGATCTGAAAGTAGCAGTGGCCGCTTCGGGCATTGGGGCCACGGAAGCCCGTGACCTCGCCCAAAACGCTCAGCTGCGGAATGGCATCGAGCGCGCCGGCGGCGATCTCCACCGCCTGGCTCACGCTGAGTTCCTTACGCTCCTGCTCGTCCGAACCGTCGAACTCGGCGGAAACGGCATTGCCGGTCAGATTCCAGCCTGCCACGCAGCCTCCTTTCGTTATCGTGCACAAGGGCTCCGGCCCTGCGCAAATTCAAGTCCAACACATAGTACAGCGCCGCGGGGACACAAATCTCCGCGGCGCCTGTCAAGCCAATTTGTTATCGGTTGGAGTTTCTGTTGTAGCGAGCCATCAGGTAGAGCAGCTGAATGATCGAAGTGAGCGCTGCAGCAACATAGGTAAGCGCGGCTGCCGTCAGGACCTTCTTGGCACCATTGACCTGCTTGGAGCTCATGCCCGACTGCTCGATGTACGCCACGGCGCGGCGGCTGGCATCAATCTCGACCGGCAGCGTAACCAGTTGGAACAGCACGCTAAACGAGAAGAAGATCAGTGCGAGGGTCGTGAGTCCCGCGATGTTCATAAACAGGCCCAAGAGCAACACGATGGTCCAGGTGTTCTGGGTAAAGTTGACGACCGGCACGAGGGCGGTGCGAACCTTCATCATGGCGTAACCGCTTTGACGCTGGGCGGCATGGCCCGCCTCGTGGCAGGCGACGGCAACGCTTGCGACCGACCCGCCCGAACGGTCGGCATCCGAGAGATACAGGTTATTGTCCTGTGGGTTGTAATGGTCGGTGAGCTCGCCGGCGACACCCTTGATACCCACGGCGTTGCAGCCGTTGGCGTCGAGCATGCGGCGAGCGACCGTGGCGCCCGTGTCGCCGTCCGAGCGAACCTTGGACCAGGTTTTGTACGTCGAGTTGATATAGTTCTGTGCGGCAAGGCCAATCACCGTGCAGACAAGAACAACCAGCAGGTACAGCGGTCGATGCCAAAGCCGTATCCATAGTAATAAGGCATGCGAATTCCTCCGAATCGAGTTACACGTTGGAGGCATTCTACCCACTCAAGCGGCTAGGCTTCCTTACAGCAATTCAATTTTGCCATCTTTGACCGTCAACCCCATGTTGCCCGAGAGCAGATCGTCCAGGCGCGAGCCCACAAGCTCAAAGCGCCAGCCTTCGCGCAAGGGGCTCTGCTCGGGATGCTCAATGTAGTCGGCCAGGTCATCGCGCGAGGCAATGACCGAGGTCGCCACTCCCGAGCGTTCGGCAACCAGGCGGATGAGCGCGTACATGAGATCCGTCACGCTCTCCAACTCCGGAGAGATCTGGCGATGCCCGCGCACCATGAGCGGCAGGCGATCGTGCGGGCAGCTTGCGCCGCGCTTGATGGCCATGAGCGCACCGTCCACGTCGCGCTCCCCCAACTGATCGGTACCGCGAATGCTGCGGAACTCCTCAACGCGCACGGGATTGCGTTTAACGAGCGCAAGCAGCGTGTCGTCGGACATGACCCATTTGCGCGGGATGTTGCGGCGCTCGGCGCGGTCCTCACGCCAGGCGGCGAGCTCGCGCGCGATACCCAGCTGGTGACGACTGCACGAGTTGATGCGTTTGACCTTGCGGAACGCCTCGTGGCGATCGGCGCGATAGTGCGACTCGTCAGCCAGCGGGCGCAGCTCGTCGAGCACCCAGTCCACGCGGCCCAGCTCGCGCAGGCGGCTCATCATCTCGGTATAGGCGACGATCAAGTACTTGACGTCATCGATCGCGTATTCGATCTGCTTATCGCTCAGCGGGCGGCGCGACCAATCGGTCAGCGACTCAGTCTTAGGCAGCGATACGCCGCAGAACGTCTGGACGAGCGCGCCATACGAAATCTGCTGGCGCTCGCCCAAAAAGGCGGCGGCAACCTGCGTGTCAAAAATCGGTCGCGGCAGTGCGCCCACGGTATGGAGCATAACTTCCATGTCCTGCGAGCAAGCATGGAATACCTTGGTCACGCCCTCGTCAGCCATAAGCTCGGCCAGCGGCGACAGGTCGTCGATCACCAACGGATCGACCGCGACACTCTCGGCGGGGGTGGCAATCTGGACCAGGCACAGGCGCGGATGAAACGTGCGCTCGCGCAAAAACTCGGTATCGACGGCGATCGCGTCGAACTCGCGGGCGCGCTGGCAAAAGTCGACCAGAGCCTGATGTGTGGAAATGTACATATCAACCCATCGAATAAGGTTAGGCCCGAAAAACACGGGTAGGATATCGGCATTGCTCTACAACTATACTCGGTTAGTCACAGAACGGGAACGTAAGTATGCGCTGCCTTATCATCCACAACCCGGCATCGGGTCCCAGCTCCGATGAAATCTACGCATTCACGCACGCCCTTGCACAGGGCGGCGACGAGGTCGTGATGCGCTTTATCGGCGATGGCATGGAGCCCGAGGACGCGGTAGCGGACGTTCGCGAGTTCGATCGCGTGGTCGTTTCGGGCGGCGACGGCACCGTCTCCAACGTGCTCGACCAGATGCGCGGGTGCGGTGTCCCCACGCTCGTCTTCCCCTCCGGAACGGCCTGCCTGTTCTTTAACAACATCGGCAATGCCCCTGAGGCGGCGGCACTCGCCAAGGCTTGCCGCGACGGCCGCACGGTCAAAGTGGACATGGGTGAGCTCTTTTGGCTCGACGAGAACGGCAACGAGAAGCGCCACGGCTTTATCATCATCGCCGGCTCGGGCTTCGACGCGAGATCATGATGAAGGCCGCTCCCACCAAAAACGACATTGGCGAGATCGCTACTTCCTCTCCGCGCTCGCCACGCCCAACCCCACGGTGGCGCACTTTACCATTGAGCACGACGGCATTGTCGAGGAGCTCGACGGCATCTGCTGCATGGCAGGCAATACCTCGGTCATCCAAAACGACATCAACCTGTTCCCCAACTGCCGCATGGACGACGGCATGGTCGACATCGTCGTTATTGAGCCCATGCGCACGATGCAGCTGCTCCCCACGGTAATTACCGCCGCGCTCGACCCCGCTGGCAAAGTGCTCGGCCGTCCGCAGTTTAAGATCATCCAGACCAAGGAAGCCAAGATCACCTGCACGCCATCGCTGGGCATGCAGTTCGATGGAGAGATCATCTCCAGCAACTCCGGCGTCTTTGGCGCTCGCGCGCTGCCGCAATGTCTCGACCTCATCGTCGACGAATTTTCACCGCTCGGAAAATAGGAGGACCCCATGAACGACAATCCCCTGATTGGCTTTATCGTCATCGTCTTGGCCATGCTCGTTGGTTACGCTATCAATGTGATCCACCGTCGAAAGAAGTAAATCCACATTGGTATGATATTCATCCAGTTATCGACTCTCCCGTTGTTTATGCAAATCCTAAACAGCGGGAGAGTTTTCTTTTTGAGCATTGTCTGGCGCTTTATTCAGCTGCAGTAAATGCAGGGTGCCTTTATTTAACTAAAGCAATAAAATGAGTATTATTATCCGCTCATCGTATATTTCTTCACGCTCATCGAGTAAAAGCTGTTGTCGAATGAATACTCTTTACACTTCCTTTAGGCTAGTAGATGTATTTATTAGCTGAAGCTCCGTACGGTTTCGCGGGGTTTCAACAGTTGGGAGGGATTATGAGGTTTACTCATCCTGTCAACACGCTCAAGAAGCTTGGCTGCGGCCTTGCATTTGGAGCAGCGGCCATTATGGCCATGCCGACTTCGGCGCTCGCTTGCACCCAGATCTACATGGGCAGCCAGCTCACGGCAGACGGCAACACGTACTACGGCCGCTCCGAGGACTTCGGCCCGCGCTACATCAAGCACTTTGGCATCGAGCCCGCGCACAAGGACGGCAGCAAGTACACCTCGCTCGAGTCCGGCTTTGAATACAAGTCTAAGGGCGCAGCCTACCGCTACACCTTCGTTCGCGACAACCCCTCTCAGTGGGAAGATCGTTACGACGCATATTCCGAGGCTGGCATCAACGAAAAGGGCGTTTCCTGCTCTGCCACGCTGAGCACCTCCTATAACGAGAAGGCAGAGGAAGCCGACCCCGTCACCGAGGAGACCGGCATCGGCGAGTACAACTACGCCAGCGTCATTCTGGGCGAGAGCGCTACGGCCCGCGAAGGTGTCGAGCTCCTCGGCAGCCTGATTGACGAGCAGGGCGTCTGCTCCAACGACCAGATCATCATCGCCGACAACAACGAGACCTGGCTGTTTGCAGCGCTTTCCGGCCATCAGTGGATCGCCATGAGGCTCACCGACGATATCGCCTCGCTCAACCCCAACATCGGCAACCTCACCTATGACGTCGACCTCGACGACACCGAGAACTGCCTCCACTCCGAGGGCATCGAGTCCATGCCTAAGGAGAAGGGCTTTGCCGAGTACACCGACGGCAAGTTCGACGTCGCCAAGACCTACGGCGAGGAGATTAGCGAGGCCGGTATGCACCAGTGGTCGCGCTATGTCCAGGGCCGCGATTACTTCATGGCTCCGCTTGCTGAGGGCACCGACTATGAGATCGTCAAGGACGAGCGCGAAGACGCTCGTGCGACGACCGGCGCCCTGGTCCACGAGATGCAGCCGCTGTTCTTCCAGCCCGGCAAGTCCGACTGGAACACCTTTGAGATGATTCGTTCCTTCGCCGCTCGCGGCGAGAATGTCGCCGGCCTCAACGCCAACACCGACGGCGCCTATGCCATCGGCTCCAACCGCAACACCGAGATCCACACCTTCCAGATCCGTCACGGCATGGACCCCGAAATCGCGACCATCCAGTGGGAGATGCTCTCCAACGCCGAGTTCTCCGTCGCTATCCCCCTCTATTCCGCACTGCTCACCGAGGTCAGCCCCTACTTCAGCGATCAGGATGTCTCCTTCGATCACTGTGAAGAGGAAGACGTCGTGAACAACGAGGAACCCAAGAACTCCATCAACTACGTCCTCATGGACATCAACACGCTCGCCTATGAGAACCGCGACAGCTGCGCCACCGGCGTCCGCGCCTATCTCGACGCCCTGCAGAAGGAGCTCATTGAGCAGAACCTGACCGTCGACGAGGCCATGCAGGCCGCCAAGGACACCGAGGCCCGCACCGCCCTGGCCAACAAGGCCGGCAAGGCAGCGACCAAGAACACCTACGTCAAGTGCAAGGCCATGCTCGAGGAGATGCGCGACTACCTCAAGAAGGGAGACTTCTCCGAGAAGTTCGTCCCGAGTGACTACGATGCCGACAACGACTGCCTAGTCGAGTCCATCACCTACGCCGACGAGGCCCTCTCCGATGAGGACGTTGCCGAGCCCGAGGTTGAGGAAGAGGCGACCGAGGAGAAGTCCGAGGGCAACAACATGGCCGCCATGGCCGTTGGCGCCGTCGTCATCATCGGTGTCTGCGGCTTCGTGCTCTATCGCCGCAAGAAGGCCTAAGACCCTCGCGTTCCAAGAGACGGGCGGGGTCGCATGAGTCATCCCGCCCGCTCAGCCTGCCCTTTTGACCGGCAGGAAACGCCGCCGAAATCTTTTCAAAAAAAGATTTCCCCGCACACACTTCGCTGTGCTATAGTGCAGCGCAACAGCAACGAGGTGCAACCGCGCCAAGGCATCACGAAAGGAGCCACCAAGATGATGAACACAATGAAGTCCCTCAACAACTGGTGGTGGCGTGATGCGAATACGATCGGTCGACAGTGAGTCCCTCACGCCTGTTTTTGCGCTCTAGGTGATTGGAAGGCCTCCGGTTTCGACCGGGGGCCTTTTTCTATCTCGAGCCCGATCGCATTCGCATCACGCGCCTCCGTTTTTCTCTTACACTCCCCTTTTTGAAAGGACTTTTACCATGTCTCAGAACACCACCGCCACAGCCCAGCCCCGCACCGTCCAGACCGCCGACCGCGGCAAACTCGATATCCACGCCCTTGTCCTGCTCGCCATTCTGCTTGCCGCAGGCTTCATCCTCAACTTCACCGTCGGCAAGGCAATCTCGGGCATCTCGGGCGGTATGATCAGTCCCGAGTTCATCATCTCGGCCTTCTGCCTCACCATCCTGGTCGTTCGTCCCAACATTGGCCAAGCGCTCGTCATTGGCCTCATCTCAGCGGCCGTGATCCAGATCACCACCACCTCGCCGTTTGTCGATTTTGCCGCCGAGGGTATCGCCGCCATGCTCATGGCCGTCATTGTCAACGCCGCCGCCAAGGACGGCCAGGTTAAGCCCGTCGTCGCCATCGTCGCAACATTCGTGACCACCTTTGTCTCCGGCGTTATCTTCATGGTCATCAAGATGGCCATGCTCGGCGTGGTGGGCGAGCTCGCCGCAGCATGCTGCCCGTCGTCGCCATGACCGCCGTGTTTAACGCCATTCTGGTCGGCGCCCTCTACATGCCCATCCAGAAGGCCCTTAAGCTCAACTAACCTGTTCGGCTTTGCGAGCCACCCCATCTTGGCGTTCATTCGTCGCTCGCGTACCCAAGTACGCTTCGTTCCTCTTTCGCGCCAACCTGGGGCACCTCGTAAAGCCGTCTCCGTGCTTCACCGCCAAAGACTGTCCCAAACAACGAGCTCTTGAGGACGTTCTTATAAACGACTGGACATGCAAGAACGTCCCCAATGACTATGAAAGGTACCCATGGAAACGATCATCAACGTCGACGATGTCTCGTTCTCCTATGGCACGCAAACCGAGCAGGCGCTCAGCCACGTTTCGCTCAGCGTGAACAAGGGAGATTTCATCGGCATCATCGGGCCCTCGGGCGCCGGTAAGTCCACACTTGCCGCCTGTCTGTCGGGCGCCGTGCCTCACCACTACACCGGCACCTTTTATGGCTCCGTGTTAGTTGACGGCCACGACACCTGCGAGGTCTCGCTCACCGACGTATCGCAGGTCGTCGGTAGCGTACTGCAGGACATCGATACGCAGATGGTCGCTTCGGTCGTTGAGGACGAAATGCTCTTTGGCCTCGAGAACTTTGGCGTTCCGCACGATCAGATCGAGCAGCGCGTGAGCGAGACGCTTAAGACCGTCGGTATCAGCGACCTGCGCGACCGCGAGATCGCCACCCTCTCGGGCGGCCAAAAGCAAAAGGTAGCTATCGCCGCCATCCTCGCCATGCGTCCGCGCGTCTTAGTGCTCGATGAGCCAACCGCAGCGCTCGATCCCGCCAGTTCCACCTTGATCTTCGAGACGCTGCGCGAGGCAAACCGCGCGCTCGGCATCACCATCGTCGTCGTTGAGCAAAAGGTCGCCCTGCTCTCGGAGTACTGCAACCGCGTGCTCGTGCTCAACCATGGCGAAATCGCGCTGCAGGGCGAACCACACGAGGTCTTCGCGCATACCGACGAGCTCCGTGCCATCGGCGTCGACTGCCCTCGCGTCACGCGTATCTTCAATAGCCTCGAGGCCGATGGCTGGTAAGCGGTACCCCTTGCTTGGATGTCGATGAGGCCGAGCTCCTGATTTCGGGCATCGTCGACCCCGCACGCGCGGCCAGCGAAGCCCAGGCGCCCGCCGGCTCCCCGCATGCACCGTCGTTGCGCCCTCATGCCAAGGACGCCGAGCCCGTGCTCACCTTCGATCACGTTGAGTTTGCCTATCCCAATGGCGGCGCGCCGTACACGACCTTAACCTGACCCTCTATCCCGGCGAGCTCGTGGCATCGTCGGCCAAAACGGTGCCGGCAAGACCACGCTCACCAAGCTGCTCACGGGCCTGCTTAAGCCCGCCTCGGGCAGCGTGCGCGTTACGGGGCTGGATACCGCAGCCGTTCCTACGAGCCGCATCGCCCGCGAAGTCGCAACCCTCTTCCAAAACCCCGACCGCCAGATCTGCAAGGATACCGTACTCGACGAGGTCGCTTTTGGCCTGGAGCTTGCCGGCATCGACCGTGCCGAGGCTCTGCGCCGTGCTCAACTTGTTATCGACCGCTTTGGCCTGCCTGCCGATGAGGCACCTTTCTCACTTTCGCGCGGCCAGCGACAAATGGTGGCGCTTGCTCCGTCGTAGTGGTTGAGCCCAAGATCGTCGTGCTCGACGAGCCCACGAGCGGCCTTGATTACCGCGAGTGCATGACCGTCATGGAAACGGTGCGCACCATGGCCGAGCGCGGCTGCGCCGTTATCATGGTCTGCCACGATATGGAAGTTGTTTCCGACTTTGCCGAGCGTATCGTAGTAATGGCCGACGGTCGCATCCTCGACCGCGGCCGCACGCACGAGCTATTCTCGAACATCGATCTCATGCGGCGTGCCTACGTGGAGCCTCCCCAGGTTATTGAACTCTCGCGCCGTCTGGCATCTTCCGTCTCGCCCGCTTTTGCGCAGGTGAGCGAGGTCACCGATGTCGTTCGCATTACCAAGGAGATGGTCCGCCGTGGTTAACGTCATCGACTACATGCCGGGCGATACGCTGCTGCATCGCCTGAACCCCGTCGTCAAACTGGGCCTCGCCGCCGCCATCATCGTCGGCATCTTCTTGTCCGACACCTACGTGGCGCTGCTGGGCTTTTTGGCACTCACCCTTGCGCTGGGCGCCCATGCCGGTGTCGTCGACCGTCTGTTCTCGCTGCTCAAGTTGCTGATTCCGCTCGCGCTTATCATGCTGGTGCTCCAGCTGGCCTTTATGCGCGATGGCAACGTTGTGTGGGGCTTTATCACCGACACGGGCCTCATCACAGGATCGAAGGCCTGTCTGCGCCTGCTGGGTGTGGCGTTACCGCTCATCCTCATGCTCATGGTGACCAAGCTCAACGACCTTGCCAACGCCTGCGTCGAGGTGCTGCACGTACCGTATCGCTATGCCTTCACCTTTACCACGGCGCTGCGCTTTGTGCCGGTGTTTGGTCAGGAGATGAACGCCATCATGGAAGCGCAGACCGCGCGCGGCGTCGAGTACGACACCAAGAACCCTATCAAGAAGCTTAAGCTCATGTTGCCACTGTGCGTGCCGCTGCTCATCTCGAGCGTGGCCAAGACCGATGCCACGGCCTTGGCGGCAGAACAGCGCGGCTTCTATCTGCGTACACGCGCCAGCTCGTACAAGCGCTACCCCATCAAGGGCCTGGACATCGCCGTGCTCATCGTCAGCATCGCCCTCATCGCCATCGGCTTCCTGTTCTAGTTCGCCACCGGCAGCAACCGCCCAACGCAAAAGGCCTCGGCTCGCACCAAACGAGCCGAGGCCTTTACTGTTTCACCAGATAAAAGCTACCAAAATTAACCTGTCCCTTTTTTGGCAGGTCGGAAGCTAGAGGCGGTAGGGAGCGCCGCTGCGGATGATGGATTCGCGCACCAGGACATCCATGGCATCGAGGGTGATCTCGGGCATCTCTCGATACTTCTGCAGCACCGATAGCTCGGTGCAGGCCAGAATGACACGGTCGCAGCCGCTACGGGCGAACTCCCACATCACGCGGTCGAACTTATCCATATCGGGCTCACGTCCGGCCTTCACATCGTCGTAGATAAGCGACATCACATCGTTCTGACGTTTCTCGCTGGGATAGACGACCTCAACACCCGCAGCCTCGCATTCGCGGCCGTAGACGCCCGCGCCCACGGTTCCGTCGGTGCCCATAATGCCAATCTTGTGCACCGGCTCGGCCGGCATACTCAGGTTGGGGTCGAACTCGCACTCCCCCATCACCGCACCCGCAAGGGCATAGCGCACCGACTCACGCGGCATGTGGATAATCGGCACCTTCGTAAACGACTGGATCTGGTCGTAGAAGTAGTGCGACGTGTTGCAGGGAATGGCAATGTGCGCACAGCCCAGCGACTCGAGTGCCTGGCACACTCTTTCATGGTCGCCAGCAGCTTGGCATGCTCGCCGGTCTTAATGGCAAGCGTGCGGTCGGGCATGGTCGACTTGGAGAGCACCACCATGTCGATATATTCCTGATCGCAGGCAGCAGCCGTATGGCGCACCACCTGGTCGTAGTAATACGACGTGGCCTCGGCGCCCATGCCGCCGATAACTCCCAGCTTTTCCATCGCCGCCTCCTTGGTGACGCTTGCGCAATTGCGCGTATCATACCCGCGCCCGCCCGATGTAAACCGGACGGCGCCGCACTCATCTACTTGTAATACGTCTTGAACAGCTTAAAGTGGCGCAGCTTGGTGTGCCACATGCGCAGCCAGCGGTTAAAGACAAAGTCGCCCTTCATAAACGAAGGGTCGGCGCCCTTGCCTTCCTTGTCCAGGCGATGCACCTCCGCGCGCAACTCGGGATCCTTGACGTACTTGTCGACGACGCCCATGGGAACGACCATCCACAGTGCCTCGTCCTGCGCCGTCACAAACTCCGGCTCAAACGGGCGGTTGAACACATACTCGTCCACCACATACTTGGCAACGTTAAAGCCGCTGTTAGTGACGTAGTAGTTGCTGCGACCTTGGCGCGTGTTGAAATCGAAGAACTTAAACGAGCCGTCGCGTTCGTCGTACTTAACGTCAAAGTTGGAATAACCCACAAAGTGAAGGTCCTCGAGCAACTTGCGCACGCCGCCCATGAGCTCGTCATTGGGCTCGGTGATGATACAGGCGTGGTTGCCGACACCGTGAGGCTGATGCTCCTCGAGCAGCACGTGGCCCAGGCACATCATGCGGACCTTGCCGTTGCGGTCGGAATAGCTGGTGAGCACGCGCATATACTCGTCGTTGCCGGGCACGCGATCCTGCAAGATCAGGTCGTCGGTGTAGCCGCTGGCATACGAGTCGCGAATGACCTGTTCCAGCTCGGCACGGTCGGCAATCTCATAGGCCTTTTTCTGGCCCTCGAACTCGTGCTGCCACCACATGATGCCGTCGGAAGGTTCAGGATCATCGGGTAAGGAAAATCGATCTGGTCGAGCACTTCGGCAGGTGCCTCGCCTTGGGCATTCAGCATCGCCATGGTGAAGGTAAAGGTATGCGGATAGGGCACGCCGTGCTTCTCGCACAGCTCGTAGAAGATCTCCTTCATCTGACACTGCTCAAGCATGCTGTAGGAGCGTAAGGCGCGACGATGTTATCCGCCAGCTCATGGGCATCCTTGGCCTGAGCCACGAGGGCAACATAGTTATCGCCACAGCCCACAAGGACAATCGTCTTGTCGGCATGCGCTTGGGCAATGCCGTTGACGGTTTTGAGCATCACGGGCATGGTGTCGATATCCACGTTGGGCGTGTAGTCGATAATCTGGCTGCGGTAAGCGGGACCCGTCTGGTACTTGCCAAAGACCAGACTCTTGACCTGGTACTCCTCATAGAAGGCGCGCGCCACCGAATAGGCGTTGATGTCGCCTCCGAGCAGCACGGGAATGAACTCGCGCTCTGTAAACTGCAATGCCATGGAAACTTCCTATCATGAACTGCCCACACAACGGGCGGTCTTTGCGCAACTGATTTATTCTAGCGTGCCAAGCCGCCGGCGCCCAAAGCTCCACCGTATCTATGGCAATCGACGTGATCGTCCAGCATAAAGCCGCACTCACCGCGATGGGGCCTTGTAGCCGCAAACCCCCTGTTGAGATAGCTTTCACGACCGAAAGCCCGTCCGCAAACAGGCCCCCGTAACGTTAAAGTTGAACTCTATGGTTTCTCAACAATTCATCATAACTGCAGGTCAAAGCCAAAGCCTCAAGTTCAACTTGACCCTTTGGAACCTTTAAGGTTCAAGTTGAGGTCGAAAGCAGTAGTAGAATACCGTTCGAACCATAACCTACGATTGATTGCAGAGGGACTGGATGCAGCATTCGAATCATCGCACCGCAGCGCTCATTGCGTCGAAGCCGGCTCGTATCATCACGAGCGCCGCGCTCGCCGTTGCGCTGACGGCCACGCCGATGCTCTCCCCCGTTGCGGCGTATGCCGCCTCGCAGGCAACGCAGGACCAGCTTTCCGCAGCCCAGCAGAAGATCGAAGCCGCCACGAGCGCCTACAACGACGCCCGCACCAAACTCGATGACCTGCAAAAGCAGATTGACTCCAACGAGGCAAGCATCGAGGAAATCGAGGCTAAGCTTCCCGAGCAGCAGGCCAAGGCAAGCTCCGCCATGCGCGATCTGTACAAGTATCAGAAGGGCACCAATCCCATCGTGAGCTTCCTGGTCAATGCGCAGAGCCTGGGTGAGTTCATCACGACCTGCAAATACACCAACCAGATCACGAGCTCGAGCGTCAACGAGATCGAAGAGCTCAATAATATGCAAACCGAACTCGAGCAGAACAAGGCCGAGCTCCAGCAGGCCAAGTCACAGCTTGAGGCAGAGCAGAAAAACGCCGAGGATGCGCTGGCGCAGGCCCAGCAGCTCCGCAGCGAGGCACAGGCAAAAGCCGAGCAGGAAAATGCCGCCGAGCTTGCCAAGCTTGAGGCCGATAAGGCCGCTGCCGCCGAGAAGCTCTCGGGCGAGGGCGTAAGCGGCGGCAATTCCAGCAGCCAGGCCACCAACACCAACACCACCATAGACACCACGGTGAACAACTCCAATACCGGTAGTTCCGATTACGATTCGTTCATTAATGAGTGGACGAGCCGCATCGACAATTATCTCGCCGGCTCCCCCATGGCAGGCCAGGGCTATAACTTTGCCGTCGCCGCTTGGAATACCGGTGTCGACCCCCGTTGGTCCCCCGCCATCGCCTGCATCGAGAGCACCAAGGGTGCTTATTGCGCCAATTCTTACAACGCCTGGGGCTGGAGTGCCCGTGGCGGCGGTTGGCGCAGCTTTGGCAGCTGGAGCGAGGGCATCTCCGCTCACGTTGCCTATCTGGGCGCCAACTACGGCTCCACCCTTACCCCGGCAGCGGCCAAAAAGTACTGCCCGCCCACGTGGCAGGACTGGTACAACAAAGTCGCCGCTCAGATGAACCGCATCTAGGTGCAACTGCAAAGGGCCCCAATGGGGCCCTTTTCTTTTAGGTAGCGGAGGTATCGACGACGCCGGTCGCATTGGCAACCGCGACTATGACGATCATGCATAGGAGCAGCACACCCAATGCCTTGAGCCAGAGTTTCGCGAGTTTCTTGCCGCGATAGCTGTCGAGCAGTACGAATCGCCGACGAAGACGGCGCTTATCGAGCAGCGCAAAATGCATAAGCACCATAAGGCCATCGACAAAGAAAAAATACTCGATTATGAGAAGCCACGTCGGGTAGCCTTGGTTTGCTCCCGTGGGGTGAAAGACGGCAAAGTGACTTCCGGCAAAGAACACAAGTAGCGAGAAGCAGACAAGCGTATTCCAAATGCGCCCCAGAGACTCCGGAACGCGAGAGAGCAGACCGCATGCAGTGGAGGCGGCAGGCCTAGGAAGCTGCGGGGTTCTGGAGCCCTTGGGGCGTCAACACCGTCTCCGAGGCCGGAGTACGGACAGGCGCAGGCGCAGGAGGCCGCACGGGGCGACTCAGATCGTATGCCGCGCGCGTAGCCCGTCCCAACGCTTCCGCACTCGCAAAACGCTTAGCCGGGTCGAGCGCCATCGACATGCAGATGACATCGGCAAGTGGAGTGGGAATGCCACGCGCCTCGCATTGCTCGCGCATGTCGAGCCCTGGTTTAGGGTCGATTCCCGTCAAGCAGAAGAACAACAGGGCGCCAAGTGCGTAGACGTCGCTGCGCACACTCGTCTGCCCAAACCCATACTGCTCGGGCGGCGCATAGGGTCGCGTGCCAAACTTGACGGTGTCGGCATCGGCGCCATCGCGCCATACGCGCGCGATCCCCAAGTCGATAATCACCAGCGATGAAAACGTCAGGCCCTCATCGAGCGTACGGCTCGCACCTGTCACGATGATATTCGATGGCTTGAGGTCGCGATGGATCACCGGCGCGACGTCTCCCCCGCCATTGCAAAACCGGCATGGAGCTCGCCCACGGCGTCGCAAAGGCAGGATACAATTCACATGCATAATCGGGGGTGGCTCCCAGACGGTCCACCAGCACCCCGAGCGTCTCACCTTCGATATATTCCATAACCACGTTAAGCTCGTCGCCCACACGACGGCAATCGACGATTCTGGCAGGTGCTCAAAACGCCTGCCCGCCCGCTGAGCGGCAAACAGACGCTCGTATGCCCCGCCGATTTGAGCCGAGGCATCGATGCGTTTACGGACAAAGGGGCCGAGAGAACCACCACCGGTTCCTTCAAAGTACACGAGCTCGGTTGTTTCAACGGACGAGCGCTTAAGTACACGCTCCACGCGATAGCTGTCGTCGCGATCGAGCGACGCCAGATGTTCGGCAAGCGCTGCGGTCAGCTCGTCATCGGAATATGTTGTGGTCTGAGTATCCATAGCCTCCATCATAGCGCAGGGCGCAGACACCCCATGGCATCCGCGCCCCGTTCGTTTGCATCGTTGTTCGGCAGCTCCGCCGGCTCAGATATCAGCCGCTAACTCACCGTCTCCTCGCCAAAGCGATACAGCTCCTCGTTGACCTTTTGGAGGCTGCACCCGCGATCGATGCAAAAGATGATAATCGCATCACGGCGATCCTTGCAGTTAAGGACGCTTACCCCGGCAGCCGTCAGTGCACGGTTGGCCTCTTTGAGCGTCAGCGCCATCGCAAAGGCAATCTGCAGCACCTTATTGCGACTCGGATTGCGCGAACCAGTAAAGATCTGATAGCCAAAGGTCTCGTTGAGGTCGGCCATACGCACCACGCGCGAACGCTCCAAGCCCTTTTCCTGCAGCAGCTGCTTCAGGTAGTCCGAAAGCGACGGGGCGGCAAAGTCGTGCTCCCTGATATAGCCATCGATGTTCGGTGCATCGAGAAGCTCATTGAGCAACTCCTCAGTCAGCTTTTTATCGGGCATACGACTTCACCTCCCCCAGTGCATGCAACATGCTAGAAACCGCTTACGTCCGAACGCTCCCAGCTAGCAACCTGGTCGGGAGACACCGTACCCAGCGCCTCGAACTTCCAGGAACCGCCCGCCTTCAGATGATTGGTGTTTGCAAGAGCCGTTCCAACCTGGTTGCCATCGGCATCATACAGAACATACTCAATCTGAATGTAGCTCTTTTCCTTGTCCGTGTTATTGGTCAGCGTGCCCGTGATCTTATAGGCAAACTGATTGGAGGTGTCTTCAGCCTCGTCAGCAATGGTATACGGTTCTTGCGGTTCTTTTTGCTCCTCAGCCTGCTGTGTCGCCTCGGCAGGTTTTGCCGAATCGCTCGCAGACGAATCGGTTGAATTGCCACCCATAGAGCCCACGGCACCGACGATAACCAGCACCACGATGATGCCTAGGACAATCTTGCCGATCGGCTTCTTTCCCTCTTTTGCCATTATTCATCCTTCCTACAATCCGGCTACCGTGCCGGCACACAGCACATCGTAGGAAGGATTGAATTTGAATTCATTAGCTGAGAGCTAAGGTTGCAGTAAACGGCCAATGCAGTTATCCAAACGCCGAGCAAACGCACTCTGCACGACCGTCTGCTGGCAGTGCATCAACCACCGTGACGGATTCCCCGGTAAAGGCACTGATCATCAACAGGGCAAAGAACACCAGGTAGCTGACACTCAGCGGGTACGCAATGATCAGGAATACGACCCAACCGACATTGGTTTTACCGTCGGCACGGCGTTGCCCGCGATTGCGGCAGAGCCAAATCGTCACGCCGATGGCAGTGATAAACAGTACGAGTGCCGCCGCAGCCAGCCCAGCAAGCACAAACATCACGCCAATGCTCACAGCAATGACCGGAAGTAGCAGCAAGCCACACCCGCATCCACCCGGACTATATACGGCAGACTGTCGGCGTCGTTCCATCGTCACTCCAAGCCAAGCAATCGTTTGTAGACATCGAGGCCCTTGAGTAGGATTTCCTCGTCAAAGAGCATGCTATCGGTATGCAGGGCGCTTGTTACATAGGCGGGGCAGCCATCCGAATCACTCGGGTTGTCTTGGCCCTCTGGCACGCCCGTGCCCAGCAAGAAGAACACGCCCGGCAGATGCCGCTGATAGAACGCGAAATCCTCGGCGATTAGCAGCGGCTCGTCCACGAGCTGCAATTCGGGCAGAGCGGGCGCGATTCGGGCAAACAGCTCGGGGTCGTTGTCGACCGGCGGATAGCCTCGGCAAAGTCGAGATCGTACGTGCAGCCCGTTGCAGCGCATGCCTCATCAAGCACGCGGCACACACCCTCGCGTGCACGGTCGAACATGTCGTCCGTAAACACACGCAGCTTCCGGCCACATGGGCCTCCCCCGCCACCGCGTTGCAAACCGTACCGGCCCGCAGCAGACCAAACTTACCGATACAGGGCTCGTCGGCGCCCAACTCGTCCATCAGCTCGCGCTCGGCAACCAAAAACTTCGCTGCCGCCAACGCGGCATCGTGCGACTCCTCAACCGGCACACCATAAGTCTTAGCAATATGGATACTCGTACCGTGAATGTGGATATGTGTCTCGCTCGAGCGCGCCAGCAGCGGGCCGGAACAACTCGCCAACGTGTTCGCAGGCAGATCGGGCCACACGTGAAAGCCAAAAATGCGGTCGACCCCGTAGCGCTCGAACACACCGCTATCGCATACCGTCTTGGCGCCACCGGTCGTCTCCTCGGCAGGCTGGAACACAAAGAGCACGTTGTGTTTGATGGCACCTGGCTGCTCGCGAATCGTACGGTCGACATACGTCGCGGCGGCAAGTGCCATGGCCATGTGTCCATCGTGTCCGCAAGCGTGCATCTTTCCGGGATGCGTCGAAGCAAAGGCCGCACCCGTCGCCTCCGCGATGGGCAGCGCGTCCATATCGGCGCGAATCGCCGTGGCATGCGCGGCGCCCGCGCCAGCGTCGAAGAAAGCACAGACGCAGCTGGGGCACGGATAGGTCACCTCGCAGGTGAGCGGCGCCAACACGCCCTCGATATAGGCTATGGTTTGAGGAAGATCGAAATCGAGCTCCGGAATGCGATGAAGATCGCGGCGATAGCGACGGAGTTCTTGGAGCTCGGTCATAGAGGATCCTTTCGTGAGACACATCAGTTTCACTTATTGTGATGCAGAATTGTGAAGCCCTTGTTTCTAGCATGTCCCTGCATTTTTTAAACGTTATATACGAATACTCTTGTTTGGTAAAGTGCAACGTGGTAGGGTCGTTACTACTTGATAGAGGCGCGGGCACGAAGAACCGCGGGCGAGCCGGCAGGCTTTGACCCCGTGGGGAGGCGAAACCCGCCGAACTGGGCTTTTCGGGCACGAACAACCTGGTGGGCCTGTGGGAAACACCCACAGGACTGTCTGCAGCAATGCGGGAGCGCTATCCGGACATTGGGTCCACGCTATGCGGATTCGATGCGCAGGTAGCGCCGTCTGGATAGCGAGGTTTACGGGACATGTCATTGACTCCCAACGAGGCATATGCGGCTAAGCGGCCGTTTGTGGACAAGGAGACACTCGAGCATATCGTCGAGCAGTTCCCCACGCCGTTTCATCTATACGACGAGGCGGGCATCCGCCGCAACATGCAAGAAGTGCGCGACGCCTTTGCATGGAACCCGGGCTTTAAGGAATACTTTGCCGTCAAGGCCAACCCCAACCCGGCGCTCATCTCCATTCTCAACGAATACGGCTGCGGTTGCGATTGCTCGAGCTATACCGAGCTCATGATCGCCCGCTCGCTGGGCATCACGGGGCATGACATCATGTTCTCGTCCAACGACACGCCGGCGGCGGACTTTGAGCTCGCCGACAAGCTGGGCGCCATCGTCAACTTTGACGACATCAGCCACATCGAGTTCTTTGAGCGTGTTGCGGGACCCATCCCCAAGACGGTCAGCTGCCGCTTTAATCCAGGCGGCCTGTTCCAGCTCTCCAACGGCATCATGGACAACCCGGGCGACTCCAAATATGGCATGACCACCGAGCAGCTCTTCGAGGCCTTCCGCATGCTCAAGGCCAAGGGTGCCGAGGACTTTGGCATCCACGCATTCCTTGCCAGCAACACTGTCACCAACGACTACTACCCCAAGCTCGCGCGCATCCTCTTTGAGCTTGCCGTACGCCTGGAGCGCGAGACCGGCGCACACGTCGCCTTCATCAATCTGTCCGGCGGCGTCGGCATCCCCTACCTGCCCGAGCAGCAGGCCAACGACATTCGCGCCATCGGCGAGGGAGTACACGCGGCATACGACGAGATCCTGGTTCCCGCCGGCATGGACGATGTGGCCATCTGCACCGAGATGGGCCGCTTTATGATGGGCCCCTACGGCTGCCTGGTCACCAAGGCTATCCACGAGAAGCAAATCTACAAGGACTATATCGGCGTGGACGCCAGTGCCGTCGACCTCATTCGTCCCGCCATGTATGGCGCTTACCACCACATCACGGTGATGGGTCAGCCGGGCGGCGCCGACAAGGCCACAGCGCCCGTCACGAACACCTATGACATCACGGGCAACCTATGCGAGAACAACGACAAGTTCGCTATCGATCGCGAGCTGCCGCATATCGACATGGGTGACCTGCTTGTAATCCACGATACCGGCGCGCATGGCTACTCCATGGGCTACAACTACAACGGCCGTCTGCGCTCCGCCGAGGTCCTGCTGCGCCCCGATGGCTCGGCCGACCTCATCCGTCGCGCCGAGCGCCCGGGCGACTACTTTGCCACGCTCGACGTGCTGCCGTGCGGCCGAGAGTTGCTGGCCAAGTCGCGCGCCGAAAGTGCCCGCCGCCGCGCTCAGGACGAGCGCCTGGCCGTCGCCGCTCAGTGGAACAAACGCATCCAGATCGCGGAAGCGAAGGAGAAGAACATGGACATCCGCAATCTCGAGGGTTCAATCGTCGCCCTTGTCACGCCGTTTAAAAAGGACGGCAGCGTCGACTTTGACGCGCTCGAGCGCCTTATCGATTTCCACCTGCAAAATGGCACCGACGCCATCCTCACCCTGGGCACCACCGGAGAGAGTGCCACGATGACCGACGACGAGGACAACTCCGTTGTCGCCGCAGTGGTCAAGCAGGTTGCGGGCCGAGTCCCCGTTATTGCCGGCTCGGGCTCTAACTCCACGCAGACCATGCTCACTAAGTCGCTCACTTACCAGGGCCTGGGCGCCGATGGTCTGCTGCTCATTACCCCCTACTACAACAAGTCTAACGAAGAGGGCATCTACCAGCACTTTAAGACCGTGGCCGACGCCGTGGACATCCCCTGCATTCTGTACAACATCCCCGGCCGCTGTGGCTGCGGCATCAGCGAGCGCAACGTAGAGCGCTTGGCCGCGCACCCCAACATCATGGGCATCAAGGAGGCCTCGGGCAACGTCGCCTACGCGGCCAAGATCGCCCACCTGCTGTCAGACGACTTCCGCATGTACTCGGGCGAGGATGCCCTCACCGTGCCGCTCATGAGCCTAGGCGCTTCGGGTACCATCAGCGTGTGGGCAGACGTTCAGCCGCAGCTCGTGCACGACATGTGCCGTGCCTATCTGGACGGCGACGTGGAGCGCGCCCGCGATATCCAGATTGCCGGTCAGCCGCTCATCAACGCCCTCTTTAGTGAGGTCAACCCCATCCCCGTCAAAGAGGCGCTCGCTCAGATGGGTATGATCGAGGCAAACTACCGTATGCCGCTGTGCCCCATGGCCAACGACACGCGCGCTGCACTTACCGATGCTTTGAAGGGAGCTGGTCTGCTTGATTAAGACCGTCATTATGGGAACGGGCCGCATGGGCTCGCTCATCCGCACTACCGCCGAGGGCATTGTCAACGCCGCTGGAGAGGCCGTTTTTGACATCGTCGCCCAGATCGGCTTCGACTTGTCCGAGCTCGAGAACGCCCCAGCAGCCGACGTCATCATCGACTTCTCGAACGTTGCGACCTTCAATGCTGTCGTCGCCTATGTCGAGCGCACGGGCGCGGCGTTGGTCTCGGGCACCACGGGCTACACGCCCGAGCAGATGGATCGCCTGCGCGAGCTGGGTCAGAACGCCCGCGTCATGCACTCCGGCAATTACTCCATCGGCATCGCGGCCCTGCGTCATCTGGTGGCACAGGCCACGCGTGAGCTGCCCGGCTTTGACTGCGAGATTGTCGAGACGCACCACAACCAAAAGGCCGACGCCCCCAGCGGCACCGCGAAGCTGCTGCTCGACGCCGTCGTCGAAGCCGAGCCCGAGGCAGGTTACCACCCCGTCTATGGCCGCGAGGCATGTGCGGCGCACGCGACCCCAAGGAGATCGGCATGCACTCGCTGCGCGGTGGCACTGTCGCCGGCGTGCACGAGGTGAGTTTCTTTGGCCAGGACGAGGAGGTCACGCTCACACACCGTGCCACGAGCCGCCAGATCTTTGTCAACGGCGCCCTGGCCGCCGCCCAGAAGCTCATCACCCGCGACCCCGGCTTCTACACCTTCGACCAGGTCATGTTTGCCTAACCAGGTATCAACCGTATCCACGAAAAGGAGAAACAGCATATGAGTAACGCAGCCGAGATGGATGCACAGGAGATTATCAACTACATCGCCACCGCGCCCAAGAAAACGCCCGTCAAACTGTACGTGCGCGAAAAGCCGGGCATGAAGGTCCAGTGGGGCAATGCGCACGTCTACGGCGGTCATCGCGGCAAGACCGTCTTTGGTAACTGGGATGAGCTTAAGACCATCCTGGTCGCCAATGCCGATTCCATCGACTACTACGACGTAGAGAACGACTGCCGCAACTCCGCCGTGCCCATGCTCGACCTCAAGGGCATCAACGCCCGCATCGAGCCGGCGCAATCATCCGCGACTGCGTCGAGATCGGCGATCGCGCCGTCATCATGATGGGTGCCATCATCAACATCGGCTCCGTCATCGGCGAAGGTCCATGATCGATATGGGCGCCGTGCTGGGCGGCCGCGCCACCGTGGGTAAGAACTGCCACATCGGCGCCGGCACCGTGTTGGCAGGCGTCGTAGAGCCCGCCAGCGCCACGCCCGTCATCATCGAGGACGATGTCATGATCGGCGCCAACGCCGTGGTCCTGGAGGGCGTGCACGTAGGCAAGGGCGCCGTCGTTGCCGCCGGCGCCGTGTGCGTCGAGGACGTCCCCGCCGGCGCCGTCGTGGCCGGTGTCCCCGCCCGCGTCATCAAGATGCGCGACGAGAAGACCGACAGCAAGACCGGCCTGGAAGAGGACCTGCGCCAACTGTAATAGTTACGGCGTTTTACCAAACGCCGTAACGACTCGACGCTACAAACGCCCCAGAGCGGCAATCTGACGTTCAATCGTCGGGCATGACCAAAAGGTCAATGCCCTCCTCTTTCACGTCACCTTGCTCGCTCTGGGGCGTTTTCGCTGATTTATGCTCAACCAGTAGCGTAATTAAGCCCCGAGTAAAAAGGGCCGAAGCCCTCATCCGAGGCTTCGGCCTTTGTTTTTTGCAGCGTCCAGGCGCAGTTTATCGATTCTCGATGCTGCCGATGTTTTTGAGCTCGATGGAGATGAGGCCGTTGGGTTCGTTGACGAACTCGATGTACTCGGAGTTCGAGCCCATCTCGGCCGGAAAGCTGATCTCGATGCCCGTGTCGGTACGAATCTTGTGGTTGCGCACGGCCGCACGCTCGACCTGCTTGCGCTCCACGGGCACACGCTCGGCACCTTCTCTTCGGTCAACGCCGCACGTACGCTCTCCTTGATGACCGGTTCGTCCTCAAAGACTCATCGACGATATCCCAAGGCGGAAGCTCCTCGTCATCCTCGACCTTCTCGGCAACGGCAGCCTTAACCTTAGCGAGCGCTACGGCCGTATTGGCACCGTGCTCCTCGGCGACTTCCTCGACCACACGCGTCACGGTGTCGATGACCTCCTTGCCCGATACGCCCGTGTCGCACTGCAGCAGGCCATCGGGGATAAGCATACGGTCCTCGCCGGCAATCTTGCGCTTCTTGTCCACGTAGCCGATCTCCATGGTACTCGCGCGCACGATGGCATAGCTCGGCACCTTTTGCGAGGGGTTCGGCAGAATGGCGTAGTGGCGCGCGATGTCGTTGCGCACCTCTCCCTCCTCGCGGCCCACTTCGTGCATAAAAGCCTGCTTGGAGCCCAGCAGCATCACGGCAAACCAGCGGGCATCCTCATCGTCGTCAAAATCGGCCACGAGCACGTCGGTGGACTCGGCTTTCTCGGCTTTGGTGAGCTCGGAGGAGATAAACTCTGCAATCTGCTGCGACAGTTCCACGAACTCGCGCTCGCCAAAGAAATAGCCCTTGAGCTCGCCGCCAAACGCAGAGTTCTCGGCAAACGTGGCGCGTTTATTGTCGGCCGAGGTACGTGCGCGGCGCAGATGCGTGGTCACGAAGTTGCGCACGGTACGACTCTCGATATCGAGCTCGCGCTGGCTCATGACGTTGACGGCAGAGTCAAAGTCCAGGATATGCAGAATCGCGTGATTGATTATCATATACGGCATTCCGTTCTAGATCGATTTCGGCACGAACCAGTATAGCGGTCGAGCCCTCCCCGAGCGCATCGAAGATTGGTGCATCGGGGACAGGTTGCTTTGCATCAATGGCTAGCGCAGGAGCTCGGACTGCCAAGCCTCGAGCTGTTCTGTCAGACTCTTACCGGCAGCGGACATGTCGATCTGGGGTCGTTTGGGCAGCAGTGCGCACTTAAGGATTGCCACGATGGTCTGCGAGACAAAGCGTCGTGTATCCTTGTCGAAACCTTGCGCAGTCTGGAGCATCACGGGCAGGCTCTCGCGCAGATTCCCAGCGATATCCGCAAACCGCTCAGCACCCGTAGCCTCAAACACGGAGAACAATGCATCTACAAAACGCTCGCGCTCGGCAGGCCCCACTGCAAGCAGCATCTCGCGAATGGAGCCATCAACGTATCGAGCACCGGCGGACAGGCGCTCACAGTACACGAAGTCGCGACCATCAACCACCCAGCTAAAGGGATTGTGCTGCAGCAGGCTGAACTCGGTGCTCTCAACGATGGCATAGTCCTCCTGCGTCTCGAACATCATGCCAAAGATCGACGACCGAGGTAGCGTCTTGTCGATTCGACCGGAAAGATCGGCAAAGGCGTTGCCGTTCAGAAACTCCTCGACGAAACCCGGACCATCATGGGAATACGCCCGTTCGATTCGCGCACGGGCGACATCGGAGCACATCGCCGCACCGTACACCGCAAGGTTTCCACCCTTGGAATGACCTCCGCACAAAAGCGGCCCGTCAATCGCATCCGCCGCCTCGTCCACATAACGCGCCGCGGATTCCTGGGCCGGCACAGGATACCGGAACGCCATGTTAAAGTCCTCTTTCCAGCCCACAATCGTGCTGTCGGTCCCCCGGAAGGAAAGATAGCTAAACCCCGCCGGAAACCGGAACGCCATGGCTGCAAACTGCTCTGTCGCCACCACATCGCTCACGGCACGATAGCCGCAAACGTGCACGCCACGGTAGCGAGGGCTTGCTGCCACGGCCTCCAACAAGGCCCTGCTCCCCTCTGGATCCCACAAGTCGTCAATCATGTCCCGGTAGCACTCGGCACGCAGCAGCTCGCGTACGTCTAGGCCCTGCCAGTTCGTCAGCTCCGCCATATCACCCGGCAAACGCAAATAGGACAACCACGCAAAGACGAGGCTATCCACCGCGCAGAACGGCCTCTCCTCAAACGGATCAAACGCCGTCTGGGCATAGGTCAAAAAATTAGGCGAATCCGACATGGCCCTCCCATCAACTATGGTGCATTGGGGTCAGGTTACCTTGCACCAAAAAGGCGCCCGGGCCGTGTGGACCCGGACGCCTTCATTGTAACTTTTTGCTCTAGCAAGCTTGATTTAGCAGGAGAAGTCGACGCTGTCGATGATGTCCTTGAGGGCCTTTGCAGAGGCGGTGAGCTCATGCTGCTCGCCATCGTTCAGCGGCACGGGGACGCGGCAGACAACGCCGTCGCGGCCAACGACCGTCGGCATGGAGATGGCAAGATCGGACAGGCCATACTCGCCCACCATGAGCGAGGAAACGGGCAGAACGGTCTGCTCATCGCGCATGACGGCAGTGCAGATGCGCTTAACGGCCATGGCGACGCCGTAGTAGGTGGCGTGCTTCTTCTCGATGATGGTGTAGGCGGAGTTCTTGACGTCCTCGGCGATGCGCTTCTCGGCAGCCTCATGCTCCAGATGACCGTGAAGCTCGCAGAAGGTGTTCAGCGGCACGCCGGCAACCTGGGCGCTGGACCAAGCGACAAACTCGGAGTCGCCGTGCTCACCCATGACATAAGCCTGAACGTCGCGCGGGTCAACCTCGACGTGAGCGCCGAGCATCTGCTGCAGACGGCCGGTGTCGAGCACGGTACCGGAGCCGATGACATGGCCCTCGGGCAGGCCGGACATCTTGATGGCGGCGTAGGTCAGAACGTCGACCGGGTTGGAGACGATGAGCAGAATGCCGTCGAAGCCGGACTTCTTAATCTCGGGGATAATGGACTTAAAGATGTTAACGTTCTTGTTGACCAGGTCCAGGCGGGTCTCGCCGGGCTTCTGGGCAGCGCCAGCGGTGACGACGATCATGGCGGCGTCGGCGACATCGGAATAATCGCCAGCGTAGATCTTCATCGGCTCGGCAAACGTCATGCCGTGCGCAATATCCAGAGCCTCACCCTCAGCGCGGTTCTTGTCCACGTCGATGAGAACCATCTCGGAGAACAGACCACTCTGCATCAGCGCGAACGCCGAAGACGAACCGACGAAACCGCAGCCGACAATAGCGACCTTCTTCTCGTTAACCATTAGAAACTCCCATCTCTCTCCACAAACAAGCCGCCCGGGAACGACCCGAGCGGCTTGCCGTAATCCCAATACATCCAATCGGGACTTTGATTATGCTCCTATTCGCAGCCAAATATCGACCGTTTGCCGAAATTATTTGCAGAATTCGTAAAATAACTGCACGAAATCGGTTTCGAGCTATTGACGAGCCGAAATAGCTTTCTAATACAGGCCGCTTCGCGGATGCCTCGACAGCCAAAGCGATCTGGTCGGGCGGCAAAACCAGCGCCATACGCACGTGTCCCTCGCCCGAAGGACCAAAGCTCGCGCCCGGCGTCACCACAACACCGGCCTTCTCCATGAGCTCCTCGCAAAACGTCATGGAATCGGTGCGACCACCGGGAAGCTTGGCCCACACAAACATGGAGCCATGCGCGTTGGGACGCTCCCAGCCCAGGCCCTCAAGACCGTCGCACAGGGCATCGCGACGCTCCTGGTACTTCAAACGCTGCGCCTCGACCTCATCACGCGGACCGTTCAGGCAGGCGATAGCAGCCTTCTGGATCGGGAAGAACATACCGAAGTCGATCTGGCTGCGTAGCTTGGCAAAGGCAGAGACCACGTCCTCGCGGCCGACCAAAAAGCCGATGCGAGCACCGGTGACGTTAAACGACTTGGAGAGCGAGAAGAACTCAACGCCCACCTCGAGCGCACCGGGATACTGCAAGAAGCTGCCGCCCGGCTCGCCGTCGAACACGATGTCGGAGTACGCGTTGTCATGGACGATGAGCAGGTCGTGCTCGCGGGCAAAAGCGATGAGCTCCTCGTAGATCTCGGGCGTGCCCACCGAGCCCACCGGGTTGCGGGCAGCGACACGATCATATACTTGGCGCGGTCGGCCACTTCGGGATCGATGCCCGCCACATAGGGCAGGTAATTGTGCTCGGCAACCAGCGGATAGTACTCGAGCTTGGCATCGGCGATCTTGGCACCCGCCTCAAAGACCGGGTAGCACGGATCGGGAACCAAAATAGTGTCGCCCGGATCGAGCAGGGCCAGGCCCAAATGGCCCACGCCCTCCTGCGTGCCGTTGCACGACTGCACCATGGACGGCGTAATGCCGGAGACACCAAAGCGACGCTCATAGTAATCGCACACGGCCTGCTTGAGTTCGGGCAGGTCACGCAGGGCATACTTCCACATCTCGGGATCTTTGGCTGCTTGCGTGAGCGCCTCGACCACGTGGTCGTACGGCTTAAAGTCGGGCGTGCCCACGCTCATGTTGTAAATGGTCTTGCCCTGAGCCTTCAGCGCGAGCAGTTTGTTGTTGAGCGAGGCGAAGACCTCCGCGCCAAAGCGGTCGAGACGCTGCGATGCCTGCATGGTGCCACCTTTCGATATGAAAAACGCGGCGCTCCGACAAGAGCGCCGCGCGATACGGGCCATCAGATTGCAAAAGTGTAACGCTTGCAACCCTCGTATTGGTTCAATTTAGCCAACCTTAGTCAATTGCATTGAGCGCATCGATCTGCGCAAGCCACAGACGCGAGCTGGCGTCACTCGGCATACGCCAATCGCCGCGCGGGCTGAGCGTCACCGAGCCCACCTTGGGACCATCGGGCAGGCAGCTGCGCTTAAACTGCTGAGCAAAGAAGCGACGGTAGAACGTACGCAACCACGTGTGGACGGTCTTGGCGTCGTAGACGCCCTCGAAGCTCTTGAGCGCCATGCGGTAGATCTTGCCCGGCTCAAAGCCAAAACGCAGCAGGTAGTAGAGGAAGTAGTCGTGCAGCTCGTACGGGCCCACCAAATCCTCAGTCTTCTGCGCAATCTCGCCGTCGCCCGTGGGCGGCAGAAGCTCGGGAGATACCGGCGTATCGAGGATGTCGAGCAGCGTCTCGGCAATACGCCCGCCAAAGACATCGGCAGCATAACGCACCAGATGGCGCACAAGCGTCTTGGGCACGCTCGCGTTGACGGCATACATGCTCATGTGGTCGCCGTTATAGGTAGCCCAGCCGAGCGCCAGCTCCGACAGGTCGCCCGTGCCGATGACAAAGCCGCCAGCCTGGTTGGCCAAATCCATCAGAATCTGCGTACGCTCGCGGGCCTGGCTGTTCTCGTAGGTCACGTCCTGCACGGTCTGATTGTGCTCAATGTCCTTAAAGTGCTGCTCCACGGCCGCGTGGATCGAAACCTCGCGGAAGCTCACACCCAGGTCGCGAGCAAGCGACTCGGCGTTGGACTTAGTGCGATGCGTCGTGCCAAAGCCAGGCATGGACACGGCCGTGATACCGGTGCGCGGCAGCCGCAATGCATCGAAGGCACGCACGGTCACAAGCAGTGCCAGCGTGGAGTCCAGGCCGCCCGAAAGACCGATGACTGCAGCCTTGGTACCCGTATGGGCAAGGCGGGTCTTGAGGCCGGCGGTCTGCAGGTCGAGGATGGTCTCGCAACGCTCGGCCAGGTCACCATGGTCGGCCGGAACAAAGGGTGCGCGGGGGAAGACACGGTCGATGCCGAGTGCATCGCGCAGGACAGGCTCTTCGGCCAACACGCCCTCAAAAGAGAACTCAACGGTCGTGGCCTCCGGCGCATCGTCCGCGCGCGTCCACGTCGTCGAGCGACGGCGCTCGGCAACCAGACGATCGAGGTCGACATCGGCAACCGCCATGTCGCAGGTAAGCAGTTTGGTGGCGGCCAGCTTAGAGCCGTTTTCGTAGATCAGGTTCTCGCCCGCAAAGACCATGTCGGTCGTAGATTCGCCCTCACTCGCATCCGCGTAGGCATAGGCGCAGTACAGGCGCGCACTCTGGTTGGAGATGAGCTGCGGCGGTAATCCGCCTTGCCGATAATCTCGTCCGAGGCCGACGGGTTGAGGATCACCGTCGCGCCAGCAAGCGCCATCTCGGTCGAGGGGGGCGCCGGTACCCACAGGTCCTCGCACACCTCGACACCCAGCACCAGATCCTCGGCACCTTCATCGCAGCAGCGGTAGACAAGCTCCGAGCCAAGCGGCACCGGACCCTGACCAGCAAATTCAATCCACACGGGATCGGCCGGCGCCGGAGCAAACCAGCGGCGCTCATAAAACTCTCCGTAGTTGGGCAAGTACTTTTTGGCCGTAAGGCCCAAAAGCTCGCCCGCACAGCACACGGCGGCGCAATTGTAGATGTTTTCAGCCACCGCGACGGGAAGACCGATGGTAAAGACGACCGGCAACTCACGGGTTTCATCGAGGATATGCGCCAGAGCAGCCTCGCAGACATGCAGCAGTGTGCGATTATGGAACAGGTCGGCCGCGGTATAGCCGGTCAGGTTAAGCTCGGGCAGCACCAGAGCATGAACGCCGCGCTCGGCAGCATCGCGAACAGCCGCCAGCGCAACCTCGACATTGCCCTCGACATCGGCGACGCGAATCTGCGGCGACGCCGCCGCCACACGCAAAAAGCCATCGTTCTTATTAGCCGAAACGCAGCATTGCCTTGTTGATCTGGACACTGGAGGCCCCTTCTACCCTGAGATTCAGTCTAACGGACGTTCACATATCTCTAACTAGCCAAAGCAACCTCCCAGTTACTGAGACGCCAACCTGTGCTAAGAGCATGTATTCCAAAAATATCTTTAATTAAAAAAGGAGAAATCGATAATCGACTTCTCCTTTAAGCGAGGCAAGTAAATTCCGAAACTAATGGCAGAATTTATCCATGTAGTCCTCAAAGTCGAACACTTCTACCACGACGCCCTCTTCCTGAGACTCTTTCAGTTGCTCCAAGAGATCTTTGTTAATAACGTCCATGTAGAAACCTCCTCTATCTAATCAATTGTAGTATATCTGCTTTCATGCAATTATCAACCAACTTGTTTAATTGCTCCTCGCTTGCCGATAGTCCCCCTTTTTTTCAAAATGTCGCACACCTCGTTCTTAGTAATCGGCTTTTCAAACAACGAAAGCAAAGCGAACGAAAAATCATTAACCGCACACATTCTATGGGTGGCACAACTCAGCAGTACTCTTAACCCCTCTTTTGAGCGTCCGACTTCTTTAACAAACGAACTTTTAACCAATTGAAAACCATTATCGTGCATTACATAATCGGCATCGATATTTGTATTCAGCAATCCATAATGCAACAGTTCTTCTATCGCCCTTGTCAGCTCGAGGTCGCCCTGATCAAGAATAAGAGAAATGCTACAATCGGCCTCCAATAAACGGGCCAACTTAAGGTATACCAACTGGGAAACAGCATAGACATGATGGTATTCAGAATTATAGAAGTAGGCAAATGGCTCAACGAGCACGACAGAGGTCTTGGAATCCAGCCAGATTCGATCAGCTGGATTTAGACTAGTTAGCCGTCGCTTTACTTTGGTCAAATGTCCCTTATACCTGACAGCGTGAATAGAATCTAGGATCCAGGTCACCTCTGAAATATGAAGGCGCTGGGGCAAGTCAATTGTGTCGCTACCGTTTATGACCTCTTGCATATAAAAATCAATATGATGCTCATCAGATAAGGATTTTGCTTCATTTAAAGTTAAACCAGTGCCTGAAACATAATCCACTTCGAGGCGCAAATCCTCATATTGGGACTTCGGCATTACAGAGACACCATACTTATCGGGATGATTCCAAACATCCGACCCCATAACGAGACCAAAATTCGTAAATCCTCTCGTGGAATATGGAACACCACATACCTGTTTTGAATAATTCAAAACATTCTCTGTATAAGCTAAGGTGTTCAGAGCCTCTTCTTTAGTTTCGGTCGGAAAGCCAATCATAAAAAATAGATGAACAGGAATACCCGCATTGAGACAATCATGGATATTGCGATCAATCCAATCAACTCTCGTGTTCTTCTTCATTAGATCAAGAACTCTTTGGTTGTATGACTCGAGGCCAAACTGAATCTGCCTACATCCACTTTGGTATATCTTGTTAAAAACTTCTGTACTTAGGGTTGGAGAGAACCTCGTTTCTCCATGCCAGAAAAACGTTTTTCCCGATGCGTTTATTTCATCCGCGAGTTGCTCCATTCTTTTGCCTTCGAATGTTTCATCCACAAAAGAGAAAACTCTCGTGCCGTATTTTTCATTTAACCGACACATTATTTCAAATACTCTCGATATAGGCATCTTTCGGTAACAACCACCGGTAGCACCGGGAATGGTGCAGAAGGCGCAATGATTAAAACACTGCCTAGAGGAATAAACCGGCAATATTAACTCAGGCATGAAGTATTTAGAAAGGGCGAAGCATCGAAATCGGGAACTGTATCGTTGATAAATGTTTGCTCAATCCGATGGTTTTTATATATCTTTCCACCTTTAGCATGGCAAAGGTTTGGAACACAGTCGAGATTGTCATCACCAGAGTCAAGAGCCTCAAGAAGACGTGCAAGCGGCTCTTCGCCGTCATACATCATTATCGAATCAATGTATTCAAAAAAGGGATGCCATTCTTTCATGCAGTCATCTGCTAAACGAGTAATGTAATTGCCGCCCAATGAGACGTGTTTAACAGATGGACATTCTTCCTTAATCAGTTTCGCTAACGTAACTGCAGAAATCAATTGGAAACAGCCGCTCACCGAAATCCCAATAAACTCGATTTTTTCCCTCTGAATACGCTTAAGAAAGGCAGTTTCATAGAAGGAAATAAACGGATTATGCAAGGTATCTGCAAGCGATTTCATTATTTCTGGTGTCGAATAATAATCATAGGGCAGATCTATGGAGTTGAACGTGTATTTAACTCCATATGAGACGTGATTTATGATATAGAGTGCATTTCTAAAAATGTTTTCAGCTTATTGTCTTTCTTTTAGATTAAAGTATCGCTTCGATCTGAAAATATCTTTTGCCTCGTCAACATTAAGTGCCGACTTTTGTATCAACTCGATTGTTAATTGAACATTCGAACTAAACGAATCCTTTGATTCCCGATACCTTTTACAGCACTCTTCGACATGTCTAAAAGATAGGAGGTCATCGTAAAATTCCACGTTTAAGTCAACAATGTCAACTTTGTATTGTTCAACCTCTTGAAGATATGACTTCAAAACAGGCAAGGCAAGATACGGCCCCACTGGACTCCATCCTGGGGGAAATACTAAAAGCGTTTTAGGCATATCAACGTCACATCTTTCGCAAATAATTCAATTGAAACACAACTACCATCATAATTGAAAATACACCAAGTCCTGTAACGAGAATTGAGAACATCGCGATGCTCGTGAACAGCGAAACAAGAAGTGTTGAAATAACAACAGCAACCGATTGCAAAGACTCCCTAATTGAAAACAGGCTTATCGATTCAGATCCGTCTCTCGCCAAATCCTGCAGCGATGTTATGAGAAGCACATCTTGAATGGCGTTTCCGGCACCGACGATAAAAAGGAAAATAAACGATATCCCAGACGCATAGCGATAGCCAAACGCCAGATACGCACCGAGCGCAAGATACGTCACAAAACAATATGATTTAACGCAATCGGAACCACTGATTAAACGACCATATATTGTATTTCCGAACAACAGTCCGATTGTAAGACTACTCTGAAGGAATCCGTATTGTATCGATGACGAGTCAAATTGCAATTGCGTTATAGCTGGCAAAAGAGAATTCAGAGAGCCGAATGCCACGCCACTAGAAATATCGATTAATAGGAAACCAATTGCCAAGTGCTTCGCGCTAAGATCACTAAATGCAGTCCTGTTTTTTTCATTTTTGCTTATTCCCTCTTTATCATTAACCTCGATAATCGACGGAATATCTCGCAGCAACCAGAACGACGCGGCAAAAGAAAGCGCGTCTAATGCAAGAACAGCCTCCGCCCCAAATTGAGCGACAACAAAACCGCCGGCAACTGGCCCCAGAACCATCATCAAATTCTGCAGGAACCCAAACGAATTATTAATTACGTCGCGATTGATACTATTCGTATTGGCTCTTAACAACGAGTAAAAGCAGGGCATTTCTACCGTTCGGCAAAGCGATACCGCGCACGTAATAGCAAACATACTCCATTTACTATCAACAAAAATATAGCAAACGAATAATCCCGCGCGAATTAAGTCTGCCAATCTCATGGCCTGCAGTGTCCCGATACCCATCTTCTGAGGCAGCTGCGCGAGCGCAACTGAAAACAGAGAGGGGGCAAATCTGCAGCAGACCATCAAAGCAGTTGCAGAAACATCGTGAGTTACCTCGTAAATCAGCATTGGCAAAGCAATATTCGCACACCAATTGCCTATTTCGCTTATCCCTCTAGCAATATATAGGACCCGAACCGGACGGCTAGCTCTCAATACCGTGAACATCACGATTAACCTCGTATTTCAGGCCTCGTTCATCCCTTAATAGGAATCCATAATCAACCAAGTACCGCCTCAACACGGCATAATCAGGATAGAGCTGTGACAGCACACGATTAACCTGAAGCTCCGTATAACTTGTATTTAATTCAAAGAAAGAGACGGCCCATAGCAGCATGATTCTTTTATAGCTTTCCTTTTTTGGAATTGAAACCAGCTCGCCATTCTTGAGAAATCGTTTTTTAAAGTCTATTAGCTCATCCATTCACATCCTCCATTTCATACGCATCTAATACTAAAAATGCATACGCTTTAGGTCATCGCATTCAGCTTCTTTATTCGAACTAAACTCGAACTAATCTAAATTATTTGCTCAGACACTCTTCGAAAGCTCGTTTTTCACTCTGAGTAAAATGCCCTTCCCAGTCAGTCCACGAACAGGAAGGCAACTCACAACGAGCGGAGTCGAAGCCCTCTGCCGTCGGTCGCTCAAAATGCACGATAACCTTTTCGATATCGCCATCTGTAATCAGGTCAGAATGAATGACCTCGGTTCCATCTTCGAATGTCATATACGGGTACATCACGTAAACCACCTCGCAAACATAAATCCAGTTTAGCATCAAGCTATTGCACCAAAGACAGCAGGCCCCCTTGATGAGTTGATGGTATCTGTTAAATGTCACGTACGATTCACATCTGGTGGGTACCCTGATGGCTACACGAAACGAAGCAGATTTACACCGGGAGGACCCCGTATGGCAACCAAGTACACCGACGCGCCGCGCACGCGCGTCATGACACCGGCCGCGCTCAACAACGGCGTGCACGAGAACCATTCCATCGGACAGACCATGGCCATCGCGCCCAAAAAGGGCCTGTTCGATGACATTTCCATTCCCCAGATCGTCGCCGGCGCCGCAGCTGCCGCCACGAGCGTTGCGCTTGCCTCCAAGATCGGTATCGCCGGATCGGTGATCGGCGCCGCCGTGAGCTCGGTCATCACCGTTGTGTCCTCGCAGGTCTACCGCCACTTTATCTCCGCCAGCGCCGAAGCAATCAAGGGCACGCATGCCGCTGTTGACTACCCCGCCGGCGCCTATGAGCCCGTTGAGTTTAATGCCGAGGAGCACCTGGGCGGCGCCGCGACTACGCAGGAGATGCGCCAGGTTGCGGGACGCGCGACCACGGCGCGCGTCGCTCCCAACAGCCTGCGCGCCAAGGCGGCGGCCGAGCGCAGCCAGACGCAAAAGAAGGTCATCATCTTCTCGATCGCTATCGCCATCGTCGCGGTCATCGCCTGCGCGGGCGCCATCCTTATCACCACTGCCGGTGAGGGTCTGGGCGAGCGTCCCGAGCCGATCCTTTCGTCGCGCACGACCGAGAGCGATGCAGATGGCAACACCCAGTCGCAGGATCAGCAGGCAAAGACGGACGATACGCAAGACAGTTCTACCTCTGCCAATTCATCCTCGAACACCCAAAACCAATCGCAGGGCACCGATTCCTCTACGGCCAACAGTGGCACGCCGTCCGGCACGACTGACTCAAGCCAAACGACTGACGGTTCGCAGCCGAGCACGGGCGGCCAGACGAGCGACAGCACTTCGGGAACGGGCACAGCAGACAGCAGCAACACCAACAGCTCGAACAGCTCGAGCGAAACCGCGTCCGGCACGGCATCCGACAACTCGAGCCAAGGCACGGCATCGGGCAACTAAGCACATTTGCCTCTCATAGATAACCGACCTGTATAACGGGCGCGAATCGACAACGGTTCGCGCCCGTTTGCCTTGGGCGCCGCCATGGCGAACGCTATGCGATGGTAAGATGCTTTACATGTGTAAAGAGGAGATTTGCCATGAGCAAGACAATAGTTAGGCCCACGCTTTCGCTGGGCAACCACATCTATCTGTATCGCCTGCTACGCGATGCAATCGGATGCGGCAAGCAAACGTTTATGACGCAGGTCGAGGAGGCACTCGCCGCGGGCGATATGACTGCTTATGACCTGGGCTTCGAGTCCACGCGCGAGTTGCTCGAGGAACTCGACGACTGCATTAAGCTGACTGTCTTTAAGGGCGGTCGTCTGTATGCCACGGTCATCGCCAACGAGGCCTGGGACGCCGCCCTTGCCAAGGGAGACGACAAGCCCAAAGCCGCTAAGGGAGCCAAGCAGTCCTACAAAAAGAAAAAGCGCGGTGAGAAGGACCTCAAGGCCGTGCGCCCCAAGCGCGTTAAGCGTCCTGAGCCCGAGCCCGTGGTTGAAGCTGTGCTGGAGCCCGAGCCCGAGGCAGAGATCGAAGTCGCTATTGAGGCAACAGCAGAAGCCGAAACCGAAATCGCCGCCACGACCGATCCCAAAGTCATAACCGAGCAGGAAGCCACTGCGGAGCTCGACGAGGCTCCCAAGTCGACAACCGAAGAAGCCGCCAACCAACCCGAGACGCCTGCGTTCCAAAACAGCGATGTCTTTGGCGACGAGCCGAGACGATCAGCCCGACGAGCCCGACGGTCAAGACGCTACCGAGTCGACGCCGGAACCCGAGACGCCGCAGCCTGCCATCTCGCTCACGGTCGTCTATGACCCCGAGAACGCCACGCCGGCATCACCACCATGGCATCCACGCCCATCGAGGCAAAGTCGAGCGTCGAGAATGAGAACGCGACGCAGGTTGAGGTTGAAACCGCAGTTGCAGACGCGCCCGTCACCGTGAAGCCCGCAGATTCCGAAATCAAGCCGGAAGTAACGCCGGAGCCCGTACCCGCCATCGAATCCGTGCCCGCCGCTGCTTGCGACCAATTCCCGCATCCGCACCGGCTTCGGCACCCGCAGCGGCCTCAACCCCCGCACCCGCAGCGCCCGCCATCCCCAAGGACTTCCCCGTCGATTTCGCAACCGAGGTCTTCTGCCCCGGCCCGCTTCTGCACCAGCTGTCGACCTATCTCCCCTACGGTGCCGACACGCTCGGCATCGTCGGCGAGTACTACTGGATCGCCCGCGAGCGCGGTACCATCGAGGCCGCGCGAAACCGCGCAAGCTTCCCCCTGCGCTACACGCAGGCCGGCGAGCGCCACGAGGTTGCCGTGCGCATCCGCCGCAACACCACCGGCGGCCTCGGAGCCACCTGGGCCATCGACAAGGTCGAAGCCCCGGTCGAGTAAAAAACGGCCTCGGATAGCCAATTGACCATCCGAGGCGTTTGAATTCAGGCCTTTTAGTTGTCATCGGCGCATATAGACACCAGAGAAGCAAGCTCATCCTCAAGTTGCGGAGCAAAGTATCTAAAAGAAACCTGCGCTCCGGTCGGTATCGACTCAATCATATTCGCAGCATTATCTGAAACTCGGTACGATGCAGTTTCACCTGTCTTCAAATCCTCTATTGAGCAGACAGCGTCTTCAGCATCATTCGACCTAAGCACGCCTTTTCCTTGTAACATCACATCGGCATGCCCGCCAGCTATTTCTAATGAACCTGAGTCTGTCGCAGTCACTTCTCCGGAACCTCCGCGCGATATCTCTTCCTTTGTTGAACAGCCCACCAATGAAGCCATCAGCACCAAAGACAGAGCTAGACGAATCGCCCTACTTCGAAAAAGTCGTTCCATAAGTCCACGCATAATAGCTCTGATCATACTTCAGGAAGGATAAAGATGAATTCCAGCCGTCCGCTATGCCAATCATCTGCCTTGTCTCTCCAGTTTTCTTACCAGTAAGTGTGGCGTAAGCCTCCGCTGTTACAGAATGGGCTGATCCGTTGTACAAACTCGCATGTAAAACATTCGGTCTATTAGAGTTAATCTCATTTTGAATGCTCGCGATAGCCGGAGAGGAGACAGTGCGGGCGATAAGAGCACTTCCTCTGCTTGCGCAGTAATTTGTAAACCCCGTTGCACAGGTTGATATCGGCGTTCCGCCCAAAACAACGCCGGGAACAGTCTGTTCTTCAGCGGAAAGAGCATGGGTATTGGTGTAATTCCATATCTGCATATATTGCGAAGGGTCGCTATATAAATTGGCAATGCCATACAGTTCCGCAACGTTCGAAAAAGCGGTCACCATACAAGCATAGTGGGCAGTAAGCCTCTTAATCTCGCTTTCATCATATGACATAAACTGAGAAATGGAACGAAATCCAGATACTGTGTAATCCTGCATTTGAGTTGCGTAAATTACGACATCGTTCCAGCTTGAAGGTTTATTCGATAAAACGACAGGCCGTCCTTCTATGGAAACAGCCGGGATTGTTCTTCCGCAATTTGTTGTTATTGAACCGTCCAAAGATTGCACACCGAATTCGAATGGATTGATCATTACGACTGGGTTATTGAAAGAATAAGACTCAACACCAAGATCTCCTCCCCGATCCATAGGCTGACTAAGCCGTCTCCAAAACGATATCCCGTAAGTATTTCATCATCTGAAGCATCTAAAACCAAATAGCCCGCGGCTCTATTGAATGTCACAACCGGAACAATGTAGCCAAGCGGGGACCCATCAACGTCTACAAAAGGAATAGGGTCAGAAGGCGTATACGAAGAGCCGAGGAGTCCCTTTATATATTTATCGGCAAGCTCTTGCGCAATTTCTGAAGTAAATTGTATCTGCTCACCATCAATATTGCCCGTCGAAGCAAAAACCTCTTTCGGACGTGCGGCTAAGGCGACAATTGAAGACGCGACAAGTTGCAGAAAACGACGACGCGAAAGCAGATGTTCTTCTTTCTAGAGGAGCGACTTATAAGATACTCCTATTCTATAACCTTTTTTGTAACGTTACAGCACTGGTTATATTTCAATTCGATTTGCTTATGTCCTTGTAACCCAATACGTCTTTACGTTTTAAACGGAATTAGAAAATCACTCATAGCAAAAACGGGCTTTAATCCCAAAGAGATGACTTTGATTATGAATCAAACCAGCAGCCAGGGCATAGCTGCAGTGCAATTGCTACAAGAAAGGCCGCCCTTGCTGGCGGCCTTTCTACTTGCTACTAGTCACGCGTGAGCTTGCGGTGAATACGATGCGGCTGGGCTGCGTCCTCGCCCAAGCGCTCGATACGGTTGGCCTGATAGGCCTCGAAGTTGCCCTCGAACCAATACCAGTTGCCCGGATTCTCGTCGGTGCCCTCCCACGCCAGAATGTGCGTGGCGACGCGGTCCAGGAACATACGGTCGTGGCTAATGACCACCGAGCAGCCCGGGAACTCGAGCAGCGCCGCCTCGAGCGAGGACAGCGTCTCGACGTCGAGGTCGTTCGTGGGCTCGTCGAGGAGCAGCAGGTTGCCGCCCTGCTTGAGCGTAAGCGCCAAGTTCAGACGGTTGCGCTCGCCACCGGAGAGTACGCCAGCGCGCTTCTGCTGGTCCTGGCCCTTAAAGCCAAAGCTCGCCACATAAGCGCGGCTCGGAACCTCGGTCTCGCCGACCATCATGTGGTCCAGGCCGTCCGAGACGACCTCCCACAGGTTCTTGTCGGGGTCGATGCCGGAACGGTTCTGGTCGACGTAAGAAATCTTGACGGTCTCGCCCACCTCGAGCTCGCCCGAAGTCAGCGGCTCCAGGCCCACGATGGTCTTGAAGAGCGTGGTCTTGCCCACACCGTTGGGGCCGATGACGCCCACGATGCCGTTGCGCGGCAGGGTGAACGAAAGGTCATCGATGAGCACGCGGCCATCGAACTCCTTGTGCAGATGATGGGCCTCGAGCACCTTGTTGCCCAGACGCGGGCCCACGGGGATGCGGATGTCGGTCCAGTCGAGCTTCTGGCTGGCGCGGGCCTCGGCCTCCATCTCCTCGTAGCGAGCCAGACGGGCCTTGTTCTTGGCCTGGCGAGCCTTGGGCGAGCTGCGTACCACTCGAGCTCGGCCTCCATGCGCTTGGCGAGTTTGGCGTCGCGGTTGCCTGAGCCTCGATACGGGCGGCCTTGGTCTCCAGATACGTGGAGTAGTTGCCTTGTAGGGATAAAGGTGGCCGCGGTCGACCTCGCAGATCCACTCGGCAACGTTATCCAGGAAGTAGCGATCATGCGTGACGGCAAGCACCGCGCCTGATAGTTGTGCAGGAAGTGCTCGAGCCACAGGATCGACTCGGCATCCAGGTGGTTCGTGGGCTCGTCGAGCAACAGCAGGTCGGGAGCCTCGAGTAGCAGCTTGCACAGGGCCACGCGACGGCGCTCGCCGCCGGAAAGCACGTTGACCGGCATGTCGGAATCGGGCAGCTGCAGGGCGTCCATGGCCTGACCGAGCTTGGAATCGATATCCCAGCCGTCGGCGGCGTCGATCTCGTCCTGGAGCTTGCCCATCTCGGCCATGAGGGCGTCCATATCGCAATCCGGGTCGCACATCTCCTCACCGATCTTGTTGAAGCGATCGACCTTGGCAATCATATCGCCAAACGCCATGCGCACGTTCTCGATGACGGTCTTGTCGTCATCGAGCGGCGGCTCCTGCTGCAGGATGCCCACGGTGTAGCCGGGGGTAAGCCTGGCATCGCCGTTGGAGACTTCCTCGATACCGGCCATGATCTTGAGCAGGGTCGACTTGCCCATGCCGTTGGGACCCACGACGCCGATCTTGGCACCGGGGTAGAAGCTCAGGGTCACGTCGTCAAGAATCACCTTGTCGCCATGGGCCTTACGAGCCTGATACATCTGGTAGATAAACTCTGCCATTTGCCTGTTTTATCCTTTCTACCTGCTGTTTCCCTATTCTTGATTCGCTTTAGTGGAAACGAAATGAGAAAACCAGCTCTGAAACTTAACGAAAAAGGGGCATGGTTGCCCACACCCCCTAATACTACCTGGGAAAAGTCCCCCGGAACATACTATGAACTGCGTACGCTAGTTTTCCGCAACCTTAGCGAACGGCTCGCTGCGATTTACGCCACAGCAGATACGAATAGGCGTAGGCAGCTCCGGCCGAACCAAACGCCAGAGCCGCAATCACCGCGGCGACGACTTCACTCGAAAGCACGCTGCCCGCCACGCCCATCACAATCAGGCCAACACCCAGCACCATAAAGCAGGCACCGCCAAAGCGCTGCGTACGGCGCCAGTTCTCGGGATCGGCAAGCGCCCAGGGCGTCTTGATACCGAGCGTATAGTTCTGCTTCACACGCGGCAAGTAGTTGCCTACGCCGATGAACAGCAAACCGACAGCACCGGAAATCAGCACGTTGACCGAACCGACCGCCGGCACCACGCCCCAGACCGTAAGCTCTCCCAGCCAGCTTATGGCGCACATGAACAAGGTGAAGGCAATTACGAAGCCCTGATAGAACTTACCCGAGGTTCGATATGCCTCACCTTTAGGATCGATGCGCGGCACCACGCAGAACATTGCGAGAAGCGCCAGAGGCAGCACGCCGAGCGCGGAGGCCATCCAGCTAGGACCCCAACCGTCGACAGCGCCGTTCGCGCCCCAGTGCGTGGGAATCTGCGCAGGCAAGCTCGGCATCACCATGAGGTGCGCTACGACATTGGCGACGCACAGAGCGACCAGCGCAATCCACACGCGCGACGATACCCCTGTGGGGTGAATGCCCTTGTTTTCGTTATTCATCCTTATCACCTTCATTGTTTGTAAAACCCATAAACCAGCCAATTAAATCCTGCATGACGGTGGTGTTTAAGCTGTATACGATGTTTTGGCCATGGCGCTCGTCGGTCACCAACCCGGCGTTTTTAAGCGTCGCCAAGTGATGGCTCAGCGACGGCTTACTGATATCGAAATGCTTGGCAAGCTCCCCCGCCGTGCAATTGCCCTCGCGCAGCAGTTCCAAAATGCGCCGCCGCGTAGGATCGGCCAGCGCCTTAAAACCCTCTCCCGGCATAAGACCTCCTCTCGCTATCTCTCGCGACGTGCACACTATACTCATTATTTAGATGTTTGTCTAATTATCTAATAGCAATGTTATGTATAGAACATTCGTTCGTTTTTAGATACAATGGGTCCAGAAGCAGATGGGCCAGCTCCCTCTTCCCAAGAAGGAGATGGACTATGAGTATTGATAATGTCCTGACGTTGTTATTGCTTGTAATCGCGGCTGTGGAACTCGGCATCCACATAGGAGGTCGAATGAAATAGCCGCCCCCGCGTAATGCGAAGACGGCCACTTCTCACGCTACAAACGTGTTTGGGAGTTGGCCAACCCGCTGCAACGGGTGCCATCTGCTTCATCTTATGCGAATCCTTGCCTCATTTCAACAAGCCCCTAGGGCTCAAATGGAATCGCGATAATACCTATAATGGTGATAGCTAAAACACGATTCGCTTCCCCATCGGAGGATGTCTATGACCGAAACCGCTGCTCTCGTCGAGACACGCGACACCAAACTCGAGATCATCATGGGCCGTGAGGCACTCGATAGACTCGCCAACGCCACGGTGCTGGTGCTCGGCTGCGGAGGCGTGGGCTCTAACTGCTGCGAGGCACTTGTCCGCGGCGGCATCGGTCATTTCGTCATTCTGGACAAGGACATCATCGCGCCCAGCAATATCAATCGCCAGGCCATCGCCTTTCACAGCACCATCGGCAAGCGCAAGGTGGACGTGATGGAAACCATGATTCGCGATATCAATCCCGCCGCCACCGTTATCAAGCGCACCGAATACCTGCTCAGCGACAACATCGACGAGTTCTTTGCGAGTGTTTTTGAGCAGACGGGCGGCAAGCTCGACTACGTCGTCGACGCCATCGACACCATCTCGGCCAAGCTCACCATTGCCAAATATGCTCAGGACCACGACATTCGTTTGGTTAGCTCCATGGGCGGGGCCAACAAACTCCATCCCGAGTGCCTCCGCTTTGCCGACATTTTCGATACGGTACGTGACCCCATGAGCCGCATTATGCGCAAAGAATGTAAGAAGCGCGGAATCAAAAGCCTGCACGTGCTGTTTAGCTGCGAGGAATCGGTTAAGACCCAACCCCGCGACCCTTCCAACATCCACGAGCGTACCGAGTTGGGTACCGCCAGCTTTATGCCGCCCATCATGGGTCAGATGATTGCCGGCGAGGTTATCCGCCAGATCAGTGGCCGCGGCACCGAGCGCGTGCGCGCCGATGGCCAGCGCCTAGACTAGCGGAGCGCGCCGAGATGGAGCCCCGGTTATTTGATGCACACTGCCATCTTGATCTAATGGCTCACCCGGACGCCGTTGCCGATGAGGCAACGGCGCTGGGCCTGATTCTATTTGACTGCGGCGTCGATCCGCACGACTTTGCACGCGCCAAGAAGCGCGCCTGCGGCCGTTCAAATATCTTTGCCGGCATCGGCCTCCATCCCTGGTGGCTCGCCGACGGACGATATGGCAACGCTGAAATCAATCTGCTTTGCGAAGTTGCTGCCCAAGAGCGCTATATCGGCGAAGTCGGACTCGACTTTTCCGCGCGCTTTGCTGGAAGTGAGCCGCTACAAATACAGGCATTTGACCGGCTCTGCGATGCGCTCGTGCAGCATCCTCTTACCGGGCGCGTGATATCAATTCACGCCGTTCGTTCGGCGGGAACCGTACTGAACGTCCTCGAATCGCATGGACTACTCATCCCAAACTCCGACTCCCCCGTTATCATCTTCCACTGGTTTAGCGGCACTTCGGACGAACTCGTCCGCGCGCGAAACGCAGGCTGCTATTTTTCCGTGAACGAGCGCATGCTCGCCACCAAGCGCGGTCGCGAATATGCCCGACAGATTCCACTCGACCGTCTACTGCTCGAGACTGATGCGCCGGCCGAGCCAAACACAGAAACAAGCGTGCAATCGCTCATCAGATCGCTCGCAAGGACCTCGATGCGCATTGCCTCACTCAAAAACTGTGACGCAAAGCGCATCGAGTCGGTAGTTTTAGCAAATGCGCACTCTGTTTTTGACCTTCGCTAACCCCTGTGGGCAAAAATGCCAAGGGACATGCGAATCGCACAACGCAGTCCCTATTGGCAGGCAGTACAATTCGGCAGCATTACACCAATTCGTGCATGAGATCACGGTTGCGTGCATACAATTCGTCAAAGATATGACGGCGCGACGCATATAGCTCGTGGGCAGCCATATCGGGCACGATTGTTTGTGCAACGCCAAGGACTTGGGCGAGTTCATCCCATGATGCATAGGCGCCACCTGCGAGAGATGCCATGATGGCATCACCGAAGCATGCGCCACCGTAACCTTGGCAACCGAGACCTCGCGCCCGCATACGTCGCGATAGCCTGCATCCAAACTGGATTCTTGGTTCCACCTCCGACAAGCATAATGCGCCCAATTGGCAGTCCATGCTCTCGCTCGATAATGTCGACATGGGATGCAACGGTATACGCGACGCCTTCCAAGGCGGCGCGAACCATATGGGCTCGCGTATGCCTTCCGGTCAGGCCAAAGAAGACGCCACGCGCCTCGGATCATTGAGCGGAGTACGCTCCCCCGCAAAGTACGGCAGGCACAGGAGCCCATCGGCACCCGGCGCCACATCGGCGGCATCATGCGCCATGACCGAATATGCATCGGGGCCACCGTGGCCCTCGGCCTCCACGGCGTCGCGATACAGCTCTTGGCGCAGCCACGATGTGAGTGCACCCGCCGTATTGGTCCCCGCGCAGATCCCGTAAGTTCCGGGAATGATAAACGTCCCTGGCCACAGGCGGGCATCATCGACCATATGATCAGCTAGGTAGATGAAATACGCCGTGCTCCCCAACTGAACCATCATATCGCCGGGACGAAATACACCCGTCGAAATGGCCTCGGCACCAGAGTCGCCCGTTCCCACTAAGACAGGTGTCCCTGCCGCGAGCCCTGTCGCCTCAGCCGCGCGCTGCGTAATCACCCCGGCAATATCGGTAGCCGACATTACCTCCGCCATCTGGTCAGGCCGGCAGAAACGAGCACATTCCCGAGCATCAACCCTCCAAGTGTAGCGGTCGTATAGGGGAAGAAAATCCTCCGCCAAATAACGGTCCACCGTAAAACGCCCCGTCAACTTTGCGCACAGAAACGATGACGCCGTCAGGAACTTCGCAGCACGTTCGTGCACCTCGGGCATATTCTCCTTAAACCACAAGATCTTAGGAGCAATATCTGACGAACAGGGATCGTGCCCGAAAAGCTCGCACGCGCGATCTGGCCCATATTCGGAAAGAAGCTCGTCAATCTGCGGTTTCGAACGTGCATCGACTCCATACAAAATCGCGGGCGCCAGCGCGTTGCACTCGGTATCGACCGGCACACAGTCGCAACCCAATGCGGAAAGGCCCACGCATCCGATCTGTGCCGCGTTAACCCCCGATCGCGCCACCAGCTCGCGCGACAGGCGGCAAAAATCGCCCCACCAAACTGCCTCCGCATCATGCTGGTACCATCCATCACACGGGTTGTCCGTCTCGTGTCCACAAGAGGCTTGGCAAACGATGTTGCATCGATCATCGATTAAAACGCCTTTAGAGGCGCTTGTCCCAATATCAATACCCAGATAGAGCGCCATAGGTGCCTACTCCCCTCGCGCCGTACGAGCGGCAGCCATAAAATGAGCTACCCGCTCAACATCAACCGGAGCATCCAGCTTTCCGTCGCGCTTTAAGCACGTGCCGACAAACGCGCCATCGTAGTGAGCAAATACGTCAGCCACGGTATTTTCGCGACAACCGGTGCCACACACCACAGGTACTTGGCCAACACGCTCGCGGACCTCATCGGCAAGCTCGCCCGAAGCGCCGCGACCGGCAGCCGAACCGCCGATGACCATCGCATCCGGTAGGCAATTAAAGAGAAGTGAATCGGCAATGTCCGCAGTCGTGCGGTCGTTGAGATAAACCTCCCCCTCGCTCGTGATGAAGTGAAAAAGCTTGAGGTCGTCCAAGCGCAGCGCCGCCTTGCGACGCATGGTGTGCGCGAAATCTCGGTTAATCAGCCCGAGATCACCGGCCCAGGCACCGCAAAAATTGCAGCGCGTGAACTGCGCGTCGACGGCAGCGCACAGCTCGATTGTGGCATCACCATCGTAAATTGCCTCAGCTCCCCAAGGAGTCGACAGATCATGGATAGAGCCCCGATTACATAGCCCATCGATGCAAGGGTTGAGGGAGAAACGTGCTGCTCATAGGGCATCGAGAGCTCATTGGTAATCAAAATGCCATCGACACCGCCCTGCTGCAACGCCTCGAGATCGCGCTTGGCGGCTTCCACGACCTGCGACACGCTTCCGCCCGGGTAATACAGTGGATCGCCCGGCAGAGGACGCAGGTGCAGCATTCCGATAACCGGCTTTTCGGTCTTGAACATCGAGGTTAGAAACGACATAACGTGCTCCTTCTTAGGGTCATTGCAGGGACGTTACTCCCCCAGCACCTCGACGTACACTTTTCGCTTCTGCGGACCGTCAAACTCCGCAAGATAGATGTTCTGGGCACCTCCGCACACGATGTGGCCATCTTGGACGGGAAAGAAGCAACTGTTTCCACTAATCATGCTCTTGATATGCCCACAGGAGTTGTTGCCGGTGGCTCCATAGCTCGGCAGGAAGTGTGCATGCGCATAGGGGGCATCGAGTGGGGCGATGCGATCAAGCGTCTCCATAAGATCCGTCTCCACGCAGGGCAGCCCCTCGTTTACCACGATTCCGCAGGTCGTATGCGACAAAATAATCGCTGCCAAGCCATTCGTCACCGAGCTGCGTTCGATGGCATCGTGCACGTCTTCGGTAATATCGATGAACTGGTCCGGAGCAGTCGATAGATAGCTCAATGTCTCGAGCGTCACCATGTTCACTCATCCCCTTCAAGAAAACGCAGGGCATTACCCAGTAGAGCCTTTCTCGCGCATCATCGCGCATGGGCACGGTATCGAGCGCCCGCTTGAGTTTGAATGCACGGAAGCGCGGCGTATTGCTGGCGAACATCACTTGGTGCGATAGCGCGCGCTCATACCACAGCGGCCCCATATCGACCGTGAAAAGACGCTGCATCATCTCCTCGGGCGAATCGATATAAGTGATAGAGGTGTCCGCGTAGCAGTTGGGATACTTGAGCAGCATCGCCACGGTCTCGCGCACCCAGGGCCAGCCAAAATGGGTCAAACTAAAACGCACATTTGGATGCGTTGCGATTGTGTGCTCAAATGCAAGCGGGTTACTGCGCGAGAGCTCTGCGCCCGGCTCCCAAGACATACCGGCATGGAAAACCACCGGCTTGTTATAGCGCTCGCACAGTTCGTAAAGCGGTTCGGCCACAGCATCATCGGGGGCAAAACCCTGCTTTGCAGGATGCAGGCAAAGCCCCTTTGCCCCCAACTCGGTAAAGGCGCGCTCCAATTCGTCTGCGGCACCGCTCACCTGCGGGTCTACGCTCGCAAATCCCCACAGACGATCGGGATGTGCGGCAACCAGCATGGCAATCTGGTCATTGGTGCCAAAGTGCCCTCCGCATGCCGTGGTTACATCGAGCGGCATGAGCACGCTCTTCTGCACATCGCAGACGTCCATCTCGACTTGAAGCTCATCCCAATCCATGGGGCCCATATGCCCCATACCAAATTCTCGTGACCAAAAACCGAATCCATCAGGCTCATCACCCGGCGTACAGATCTCGCCGTAGAGCATAGGATGGACCAACATGTCGATAACCATTTCGTACTCCTTTCCAGGCATTTGACCCTAGTACGGCTCAAACGAACCAATCACTCGGGACGACAGCTCAGCGCCCGCCTTCATACACGCCGGAATATCAAGCCATCGATCACGCCCTTGGTAAACCCGGCGATATACGAGTCGCCGGCACCCACGGTATTAACGACCTTCTCCGCCGGCACGATCCCGCACTCATAGAAGCGCTCACCGTCATAGGCAATGCTTCCCTTCTCGCCAAGCGTGGCAACCGCAACGCGCGGCCCCAATTCCTGCGCGTGACGCACCCAGTCCCGCAGCTCCGGAGTGTCATCTTCAAACGACATAAATGCGTAGTCAACGTAGGGAAAATGATTCTCGCAGGCATATTCGGGATCCTGGCTGAACACCGAGAAGTCCATAACCACCGTCTTGCCCGCATCATGCCACTCGGGCAGGAGGTCCAAACAATTGCCAAACAGGTCGGTATGAATGATGTCATGCTCTAGGATAAACGCCCGGTCATCTTCATTCGGACGATATGTCTCCATTACGCCATCGATTGCCTCGAGATGCACGCGATCGACGCCGTCTTTCAATGCCATGAGCATCACCGAGGTGTCGCCATCCTCCACCCGCAGATGAGAGATATCAAACCCCTCGGCGGCCAGCGCCTCTCTCATCTTGTCTCCGTACTCGTCCTTGCCGACAACCGACACGGCGGATACCGAAACGCCCATTCGTGCAAGATGGATACCCCAGTCAATGCCATTACCAGTCGGATAGAACACGCCGATGTTTTGATAGACGTCCGCACAGCAAAAACCAGCCGCACACGCTTTAATACCCATGGTCTTCTCCAATGTTCAAAAGGGGACCCACCACATGGCGAGCCCCCTTTTTCGCGTTTCGCTTATTGTTTTGCATCGGCTGTCCAAGGCCTCATAGCCAGACCGCCGTACGCTTTCTTAAGCTATTCGACGATTGGTGCTCCGTGGCCCCAAGAACCTTCCATGCCGCACACGGTCGAGGCAAACCCGGCAGCAAAGTCGAGCGCGCGCTCGATGGCCTCGGCGCCACCCTCACCACGCTTGACGGAATCGAGATAGCACATCAAAAACGAGGTGAGGAACGAGTCGCCCGCCCCCATGGTGTCCTTCATGTCCGTTACCGGTTTAGCCAGCTGGCGGTAATAACGCTCGCCGTCGTAAGCGATGCAGCCCTCGGCGCCCGCCGTAGCCGACACAAAACGCGGACCCAGATCCTTCACCCATGCCAGACGCTCGCGAATCTCGTCCTCACTCGCGGCATCCGCCGCACTAAAGAAAGCAAAATCGACATAGGGCGCAATCTGCTCGTAGTACTCGTCGGTGGAGTCGTCCGAAAAGTCAAAAGAGACCGTGACGCCCGCAGCCTTCAACTTGGGCAGCTCGCGCTCGGTGAAGCAATAGTTGCCCGAATGAACCACATCGAACTGCTTCATGTACGAAAGGTCAAAGCGATCGAGAACATAGCGCGCATCGCCACGGATACCGCCCTCGTTGGAGCCGAGGAAGACACGGTCACCGTCAACGACGGTCACGCGAGCCGCTCCGTTCTCGCCAATCATCTGCTCGCACTTGTCAAGCTCGATACCCTCATCCTCGAGGCTTGCAATGACATGCTCGGCAGCGGCGTCATTGCCAAAAATGCCCATGTATGCAGAGCGTGCGGCACCGCATTTCTTGGCATAAACGGCGAAGTTCACCGCATTGCCGCCGGGATACATGGTGTGGATATGCTCGTAGCGATCGACGACGTTGTCGCCAAATCCGAGCGCGTTAACGTTAAATGCCATGGCCTTTGCCCCTTCTAGTACTCGACAACACCCATATAGCGACGGAAATCGGGATCGTGATCAAACACCTTGCCGCGTGCAGCACGCAGCTCGCAGTTCATGGCGTAGAACAGCACCGGGTCCAGATAGGCACGGACACTCGCCGGCACGGCTTCCATACCGTACTCCTTGGCATCGAGCACCATCAGCGTATCGGTATGCGTCTTAAGGAACGCAAGGGCGCGCTCGTCCATAGCACGGCACTCGCTGGAGCCCATCTGCAGGAAGTAAAAAACGCCATCCTGAGTAGCCTCGAAGGGGCCATGGAAGTACTCGGCAGAGTGGATGTAGCTGCAGTGCTGCCACTGCATCTCCATAAGAGAGCAGATAGCGAAACCGTAGGTCTGGCTAAAGTTGGGACCGCTGCCCAGAATATAGAAGAACTCATGCTCCTGGCAAAGCTTGGCAAAACGATCGCCCAGCTCGGCATTTACCTTCTCGCGTGCCGGGGGAAGAATCTTATCCATCTCGGCGATACCGGCATACATATCGCCAAGATCGACGTAGCCCTCCTGCTGATCGAGCAGCTCTGCCGCAAGCGACAGCGAAATGCCAGCGGGGACCTCGGCCTGCGGCACACCCTCGCCCCACGGGTAGACCCACGTGGTCCACTTGCCAGAGTCAATCTTGGATCCAGCGTTGTCGGTCTGGGCGATCACCGTAGCGCCGGCGGCAAGGGCGACCTCACAGCCCTCGACGACCTCGGGGGTGTTGCCACTGTGGCTGCAGGCAATGACCAGGGATTTCTCACCCAAGCGGCGAGGACGCATGATATCGAACTCGCGAGCCGTATAGATATACGAAGTGAAGGTGGTTGCCTCGCGCTGCAGAAGCTCATGAGCCGGGATCAAATCGATCATGGAGCCACCGCAAGCAATCCAGTAGACGCTGTCGAACTTGCCCTTCTCGGCAATTGCCTCTTTGATCAGATCGTGTGCGTTCATATCCAGTTCCTTTCTTGTTTGGCCCGCAATCAATGACGTTGGTTGCGTAGCCGATAGTTGTTTTAGTCAATCAGATATTTCTCGAATGCGGCCATATTCTTGGCATCTGCCGCCGCAGGGTCATCGTAGTAACGACCGTCCGTGATTTCCTGGCCCAGCATGCCGTCGAAACCATGGGCGTTGAGTGTGGCGACGAAGGAGTCCATATCGTGCTTGCCATCGCCCCACACCAGATGGCCATACGGATCACCGTCGATAAAGTGCATCTCGTGTATTGCCCCGTCACCAAAGGCGGCAAACCAGTCCTCGAGCGTCTCACCTGCAACGCCCATCGCGGTTGTATCAACCATGGGCTGCAAGTACGGGCTCGCGACCTCGTCAATCATGCGCTTCGCATCGGAAACCGTCGTCACAAGGTTGCTCTCCTCGGGACGCAGGCTTTCCATCGTAAGCACCAGACCGTGCTCGCCGGCATACTCCGCCAGAATGGACAAGTGCTCGCGGCTGCGCTTCCAGGCTTCCTCGCGGTCCTCGTCCCAGTCGCCCCAGCCCGAGTTGACGGACATACGGTCGCACCCAAGTACCTCGGCAAGCTCAATGCCGTGCTTAAAGTACGCCAGGCTGCGCTGTTCATGCAGCGGTTTGCGTGCGCAGTACTGCCAAGGATAACAAACATTCTCGGGGCACAGAGTACGATACCTAAGCCCACGGTCTGCAGCCTTTTTCGCCAGGACCTCAGCCTCAAAGTAGCCCGTATGGTCGAGTGTCACATGCGGCTCTGCACACCACAGCTCAATGGACTCAAAGCCCAAACGCTGCTGTACATCAAGGAAGTAATCGAGCGACCACATGATGTAGTGGATATTCATGCCCGCAATCTGTTCGCGGCGCAGCGTCGGTTTGGATTCAGACATCTTATGCCTCCTTATTTCGATCGAACACGATTTGTCCGTCCGACATCGTCATATCAACCAAAAGATCGCGTGCGTCGCGATAATCGAGGTCGAACACATCCCGATCGAGCACGCAGATATCGGCAAGCTTGCGACCTCGAGCGTACCCAGCTCGTCTTCGCGCATCAGATCGTACGCGCCCCCGGCAGTCCAAGCGCGCAAGAGCTCGACAAGTGTTAGCACGTTGGCCTCATTCACGGGCAGTCCATCGTCGAAGTATCCGCCGCACGCGCTGTAGATTGACTCGCCCAGGCTCGGAATCAGCAGCGGCAAATCCGTACCACAGCATACCGTGCATCCAGAATCTTCCATGCCGCGGCGATTCCAGCTGTGCAAAAGTCGCGTCTCGCCAATTTGTCGACGCATCATCGACAGGCAATCCTCGCGCCGGTCCAGCGTCAAAATCTGCGGATAGACCTCGCAAATTCCACCTAACTTGCCAAACTCGACAAGATCGGTCGGATCAGAGTTCTCGAGATCGGTAATCGCATGGCGGCGAAGCAACCGTCCATGCTCGTCTCGAGGCAGCGAGGCATAGAGCGCCACGGTGCGACGAACGGCGCCATCGCCCTGGCAATGCAAGGAATATCGGAAGCCGTCAGCATCAATTGCGCGCAGCTCGTTCTCAATCAGATCCCACTCGGCTCCTCGACAACCGTCTTGCCGGCAGCGCCGCATCGGCCGTGTCCTCATAGGGGTCAATCATCTCGGCAAGCCCCGCCCATACGCCGCGATCGGTCATGCGGTTGAAGCCAGAAAAACGAACGAACGGACCCCGGAAGCGCTCTCGTGCCTCGCGAGCATATGACAGATTTGCACCGGCACCCACCGGCTGCGACATCATAGAAACGCGAACCGTCAGCTCACCAGATTCCTCACGGCGAGCCATTTCGTCGGCAAAACCGTAGTAGTCATCATACGTCATCTCCTTGATGGCGGTAACGCCGCGCTCGTTAAGCATGCTCATGTAGTCCGAATACCCCGCACGTACCTCGGGCAGCGCGAGGAAATCGCTCATCATGCGCCAGATCTTCTCGCATAGCACGCCTGGGGTGTGAAGCCGTATCGCGCACTGGCGGCAGCATTGAGAACGCAGGTCTCCGCACCCGGTGTAAAGCAGACGACAGGGATATCGCCAAAACAGTCGTCAAACACAGCTGCCGTATTTGCGTTCTCGGCATCCGATGCCAACGTTTCGGGCAGGTTGTGGCCAAAAGCCGCCGCGCAATCCGGATGATCTTCTTTCCATGCACGCAAGAGCGGCACGGCCTCTTTGGCATCAGCGATGCCGGACAGATCAGGCCCCAACGTCCGCAGCGCCCAGCCTGTATAGAAGGTATGTACATCGATCAGGCCAGGCATGACGGTGCGGTCGCCAGGTCAACTACCTCGTCCGCCTGGGTCAAATACGAAGCTACCTCACACTTGGTGCCAACCGCCTCAATTCGATTGTCACGGACTGCTACGAAACCTTCAAACGGCAGGTCCCCCGTACCGGTAAAGACGCTCTTAGACGTCAGGACCGTCAAACGATCGGACATTATAATCACCTACGCCGGAAGCATGCCAGAAATGGCAGTAATGACCAAGCCAAACACGACCATGAAGATGAAGAACTTCCAAATGGTCTTCCACCATTGGCCAAACGAAATCTTAGCCACGCCAAGGCCGGCAACCGTCATGCCCGCCACGGGACTGATGGTGTTGATGGTCTGGTTGGCAAACTGGAGCGCGGTAACGGCCGACTCGGGATTGAGGCCCATGAGCTCGGTCAGGGGGCCCATAACGGGCATGGTGAGTGCCGCCAGGCCAGAACTCGAGGGAACCAGCAAAGAGAGCAGGCCAAGGACGATATACATAAACGTGGTGTAGACGGCGGCGGGTGCACCGGCGAGCGCAGTAGCGAGCGCCTGGAGGATGGTGTCAATGATCATGCCGCCCTCGGCGATGACCAGAATACCGCGAGCGATACCGATAACGATGGCGGCGTACGCAAAGTCGGCGAGACCTTTAACGAACTCCTCAGCAATCGTCTGCTGGTCAAGACCGCCCAGGATACCGGCAAGCAAGCCCATGCCAAGGAACACGGCGGAAATCTCATTCATGTACCAACCCTGGGTAACAAGACCCCAGACGATAATGCCCATACCGCAAGCAAAATCGATAAGCACGAGCTTCTGACGGGTAGTGAACTCTTCCTCGATGGAGGCATCGGTCACGGAAAACTCGATACGCTTGAGCTTATCGTCTCGTACGTAATGGACGACTCGGGGTTTTTCTTGACGCGCATGGCGTAGCGCATGGCCCATGCGATACCAACGGCAGTGAAGATGACCCAAGAAACGGCGCGCAGCCACAGTTGCGGATTGCCCTCGATGCCAATGATGCCCTGGGCGATCAGAACATTAAACGGATCGATGGTCGAAGCGCAATATCCCAGGTTAGGACCAAGGAAGCAGATGATGAATGCCGTCATCGAGTCATAACCGATACCCATCATGATGGGAATGAAGATGGCATAAAACGGCAGGGCTTCCTCAGACATACCAAACGTGGTGCCGCAAATGGACAGCAACGTCATCGTGATGGGAATGATGAGGATGTCCTTGTTCTTGAGCTTTTTAATCACACGGCTCATGCCGGCATTCAAAGCGTTGGTCTTGGTGATGATTGCGAACGATCCGCCAATCAATAAGACGAACGCAACGACGTCGGCAGCCTCCTGGATGCCTTAGTGGGCGCTTGCAGGACCGCGAAGATATCCTGACCCAGATTGATGGTCTCGCCGGTCTCGGAATCGGTGTAGTTCTTATCGACCTGTTCATAGGTTCCAGCAACGGCGACTTCACGCTCGCCCGCCGCTGTCGAAATCATCTTGCGCTGATACTGACCAGAGGGAACGATCCAAGTCAAGACCGCAAAGACAACGATCAGCAAGAACATGATCGTATAGACATGCGGTAATTTGAACTTAAAACGTCTGTTTGTCTTCTTCGCCTTCGTATCTGACATAGATACCTCCAAAGAACTCGAGACTGCATCGCATCTCGCCTCAACGTTTGCACAAGGCAAACGTTCTATGACGTTCTATAGACTACCAGCAGCTTTTCTCGTCATCAAGATAATTTCAAACTGATTGCCGCAACGCGGTTGAACGGTTGCGTTTGCGCCGTGAACGGTATGGAAACGCCCGGTGAGATGATACACCGGCGTTTCCATACGCAATGTCCTAGATGTCAAAAACGTAGCGAGACCCAACGATCCGCTGACGACCGATGATAAACGGCCGCCGCTGCTCATCGAAAAAGAAGGCTTCCATATAAAACAAGGGTTCGCCAACGGGAACTGCCAACAACCGAGCGACCTCGGGCGACGCGCACGCGATCTCAAGCGTGCATGGTCGGTAAACGCGGGCGTGCGGCCCGTCCGGTTGCGCACGAACTCAAAAATGGATTGGTTAGATAGAGGTGCCGTTGATAGATAGGCGTTGTCCTCGTAAACATATATGTTGTTCTCGAGCATGACAGGGACGCCATCGGCAGTACGCACGCGCTCAACGCAGATCAAGTCAGTTCCAACGGGAACACCAAAGAACTGTGCTTCGGTGGAATCCGCCGGCAGCATCTTTCTCGAAATGACACGCGCCCCCGGTTCCATTCCGTTTACGCGGCATGCGTCCGAAAAACTCTGGACGTCACCCTTCTGGACAATCTTGCGCTTGAGCTTGGGGGCATTGACAAACGTGCCTTTCCCCTGTCGCTTCGTTAGATAGCCCTGCTGGACGAGCTCCTCAATAGCGCGTCGCACGGTAACGCGGCCAACTTTATAGCTCTCAGCCAATTCGAATTCGTTGGGTATCCGCGCACCTGCCTTGTAGGCACCGGAGTTGATTCCGTTTTTGATGATATCGATAACCTGTTGGTACAGCGGTATCGCTGCTTTACCGTCAGTTAGCCCTTCAGTCGGTGGCATATACCCTCTCCAAGCACAATTAAGTCTAAAACGGACTTAGGGGCATTCAACAAGTCCTTAAGCCCGCATTAGCTTAAAGTATGCTAGGTGTCGCACCAAAATGTCGGCTATTTACTCATCAGACCCGAAAAACGCGCAACTACCGCGCTCCTAAGAAAGCTCCAGCAGCTCCGGCAGCTGGTCGATAATCTTGTCTGCGGCATCCTGGCTAAAGCCAAAGCGCTCCTCGCGCTTGGCAATGACCGTCAGGCCGGCTCGCTTACCCGCGGTAATGCCCGGAACGGAATCCTCAACGCAGCAGCAGCGATTCGCGGGCAGCCCCAGCAGGTCCAGCGCATGCAGGTAGATGTCGGGCTCGGGCTTGCTCTCCTTAAACTGCTCGCCGCTCACCACATACTCAAAGGCATCCGACAGCCCGCATGCATTGAGCACTTCCTCGATGCTATCCATGGGCGACGAGCTAGCAAGCGCCACGCGAACGCCGCGGCGCGGCAGCTCTCGAATCGTATCCACGGCGCCTGGGTTAATCAAAGTCTGATAGTCGCGCGGACGTTTATGCGCCCACTCATCCCAACGGGCCAACGCCTCCTCGCCAGTAAAACGTCCCTTACCGGCACGCTCAAACCAATCGACCAGCATGTGGAGAAAGACTGATGCGAGGTACCGACCTGCCCGTTCAACTCCTCTTGGGTCAGGTTCAACCCAAGCTCCTTGGCAAACGCGGCAGTCTCCCCCAGGTAGTAATACTCGGTATCGACAATGACACCGTCCATGTCAAAGATAACGGCGTCGAACGGAAATGCGGACACGGCACCCTCCCTAACAAAAGGCACCCGCAAGCGGACGCCCGAACCATGCACTATCGGCGATTCTAACCCAGCAGCTTATCCAGCGCCACCGCAATACCGTCTTCGTTGTTATTGGCGGTCACCATCTGAGCAACTGCCTTAACCTCATCGACGGCGTTGCCCATGGCAACACCGGTGCCGGCCCACTCAATCATGGACTTGTCGTTCTGGCCGTCGCCAAACGATACGACCTCACTGGCATCGATGCCAAGCTTGGGCAGGGCACCCTCGAGCGCACGGGCCTTGTCGATACCGGGCGCCGTGTACTCAAAGTACCAGTCGGCCGTAAACATGCCCGAAAGCGTCTGGGTAAAGGGCGCATACATCTCCTCGTAATGCGCCTGCAGATAGGTCGGATCGCCCGCCGTCAGCAGCTTGTCCACGGGATAAGTGTTCACGACCTCATGCAGGCTCTCCACCTCGCGGATCTTAAGGTCGCACGCATCGCGCTCATACTTGACGATATTCTTCTGCAACCCGTCAGACAGCGTGATCATGCAATGGTACGAGTCCTCGACGTGCAAATCGCGACCGAGCGAAATCATAGGGATCACGTCGAAATTGCGCAGATGATCAATCAGACGGTGCAGCTCGTCAGCCGGCATGGCTTGGTCAAAAAGGACCTCATCGGTCTGAGCGTCGACACATGCGCGCCATTAAAGGCAACTAGCAGACCGTCATGGTTTTGAAGGTCAAGCTCCCGCGCCAAGGCGTGCAGCCCCCATGCGGGACGCCCGAAGCCAAGATGAGCTTAATGCCCGACTCCTGCGCCGCGAGCAGCTTCTCGCGCGTACGCGGGCTAATCACCTTCCGGTCGTTGGTGAGCGTACCGTCGATATCCATTGCGATGGCCTTAATTGCCATATGTGCCTCCTTGCATCGTTTTTATCGCGCATCATCATATCCGAGGCGAGCGTCCCTCATACGGAACAATTAAGGACGAATGCAAAACACACCGGACGGCTGCGGACAAATAGCCAATAGCAAAGGGTCCGCATCCCAGCGGATGCGGACCCTAATCGATCATACGTTAGTTTTCGCAGTGACTACTTGCGGTGCGCGCGATAGAACTCGATGAGCGCCTGGGTCGAAGCGTCCTGCTCGGCCTTGGCGGCGTCGTCGTGGAAGGCAGGGGTGATCTGCTTGGCAAGCTGCTTGCCCAGCTCAACGCCCCACTGGTCGTAGGAGTCGATGCCCCAGACCGTACCCTCGACAAACGTGATGTGCTCGTACAGGGCGATGAGCTCGCCGAGCGCGAACGGGGTCAGCGTGTCGCCGAAGATCGAGGTCGTCGGACGGTTGCCCTCAAAGCAGCGGGCCGGGACGATCTGCTCGGGCGTGCCCTCGGCGCGCACCTCATCGGCCGTCTTACCAAAGGCGAGTGCCTTGGTCTGGGCCAGGAAGTTGCCCAGGAACAGCTCGTGGACGTCCTGGCCGCTGTCGGTTGCGGGGTTGGCAGTGTTGGCGAAAGCGATAAAGTCGGCCGGGACCACCACGGTGCCCTGGTGCAGCAGCTGGTAGAAGGCGTGCTGACCGTTGGTGCCGGGCTCGCCCCAGAAGATCTCACCGGTGTCGGAGGTCACGGCGCTGCCGTCCCAGCGGACATGCTTGCCGTTGGACTCCATGGTGAGCTGCTGCAGGTAGGCCGGGAAACGGTGCAGGTACTGGCAGTACGGAAGCACGGCATGGCTCTTGGAACCGAAGAAGTTGACGTACCAGACGTTGAGCAGGCCCATCAGCGCGACGGCATTGTTCTCGAGCGGGGTATTGCAGAAGTACTCATCGATAGCATGGAAGCCCTCGAGGAACTGCTGGAAGCGCTCGGGGCCGAGCACGACGATCAGCGACAGGCCCACGGCGGAGTCGACGGAGTAGCGGCCGCGACCCAGTTCCAGAAGCCGAGGCGTTGGCGGGTCGATACCGAAGGCCTCGACCTTCTCGAGTGCGGTGGAAACGGCGACGAAGTGCTTGGCAACGGCGTCGGCGTTCTGCTCATCGGAACCGTCGATGGCGCCTGAGCCTTGAGCTGCTCGAGCATCCAGGTCTTGACCTCGCGGGCGTGGTGAGGGTCTCAAGCGTGGTGAAGGTCTTGGAGACGATGATCACGAGCGTGGTCTCGGGATCGAGGCCCTTGAGCTTCTCTGCCTGATCGTTGGGGTCGATGTTGGAGATATAGCGGCAGTCGATACCGGCGTCGGCATAGGGACGCAGGGCCTCGTAAGCCATGACCGGGCCCAGATCGGAGCCGCCGATGCCGATGGACACCAGGTGCTCGATCTTCTTGCCGGTAACGCCCTTCCACTCACCGGAGCGCACGCGCTCGGCGAAAGCATACATGCGATCGAGGACCTCGTGCACGTCGGCGACGACGTCTTGGCCGTCGACGATGAGCTGGTCCTTCTCGCTCGCCGGACGGCGCAGCGCGGTGTGCAGGACGGCGCGGTCCTCGGTGGTGTTGATGTGCTCGCCGGAGAACATGGCGTCGCGGCGCTCCTCGAGCTTCACCTCGCGGGCAAGATCGCACAGCAGCTTGACGGTCTCATCGGTCACCAGGTTCTTGGACAGATCGAAGTGCAGGTCACCGGCGTCAAAGCTCAGCTTGTTCACGCGCTCGGCATCGGCGGCGAACCAGCCTTGGGGTCGATACCCTCGGCCTCGAGCTTCTCCTGATGAGCCTCGAGCGCCTTCCAAGCGGCAGTCGACGTAGCATCGATAGGTGCGGCAACAGTTGCCATAGAGTCCTCCTCAGCATACGGGCGCACGCTCCATGCGCCCGGACATTCAGATGCCACTATTCTAGCGCAGGTCAAGACTATAATCAGCGAGCGTTGCCAATCGGCCCCCAAACGGCAACCGACCAAAAAGGGACAGGTTTATTTTGGCAGGTCAAACGCTTTACCTACCAAAATTAACCTGTCCCTTTTTGGCAGGTTTTGACGGTGTCCGCGCAAGCAGGTATTATCGAACAGGTATTCGATAAGAACATGTGTTTGATGGGAGGCTCGGATGGAGCACGAGCAGCACACCTACATCTGCATCGACCTCAAGACGTTTTATGCCAGCGTCGAGTGCGTCGATCGTGGGCTCGATCCGCTCACCACCAACCTGGTCGTTGCCGACGAATCGCGCGGACGCACGACCATCTGTCTCGCTATCACGCAGACCATGAAGGACCTCGGGATACACAACCGCTGCCGTCTATTCGAGATTCCCGACGGCATCGACTACATCAAAGCAGTGCCGCGCATGCAGCACTACATGGAGGTGTCGGCGCAGATCTACGGCGTCTATCTGGAATACGTCAGCCCCCAGGACGTGCACGTCTACTCCATCGATGAGTGCTTTATCGACGTGACGCCCTATCTGGACCTTTATCACACCGATGCCGAAGGGTTCGCCTGCATGTTGCGCGACGAGGTCTTGGGGCGCACCGGCATCACGGCAACGGTCGGTATCGGCCCCAACCTATTCCAGGCCAAGGTGGCGCTCGACATCACCGCCAAGCACGTAGCCAGCCGCATTGGCGTACTCGACGACGGGACCTTTCGCAAGGAGATCTGGCCCCATCGCCCCATCACCGACATCTGGGGCATCGGCCCCGGCGTGGCGGCCCGTCTCGAGAAATACGGCGTCTACGACCTGATGGGCGTCGCCGCACTCGACGAGAACCTGCTCTACGACGAACTCGGCGTCAATGCCGAATATCTCATCGACCACGCCTTCGGGCGCGAGCCGACAACCATCGCCGATATCCAAGCCTATCGCCCGCAAGCGACCTCGACCACCACAGGACAGGTGCTCTCGAAGGGCTATGCCTACGAGCAGGCCTACACCGTCTTGCGCGAAATGGTCGACAACGCCGTGTTGGATCTAGTCGACAAGCACGTGGTGTGCGACAGCATCTCGCTCTTTGTGGGCTATGCAAGCGAGCGCGCCGACATACGCCGGCTCAACGCCAGCGGCACGGCGCAGTATATAGACGGCTGCGGACACTTGCGCTCGAGCACCTCGGGCATCGAGCCCGCAGCGACCGACGGCCCCGAGCTCGCGCCCCGTGCTCCCAAGCCCGTCCAGCGCGATGACGAAAGGCGTCGCCTGGTGCGCGAAGCGCAGGCAATCGATGGCATCTTTGTGGGAGAGCATGGCGGCAAACCGCGTGGTGGCTATGCCGCACTCTTTGCGCACTCCAACGCCTCGCGAAAGCTGCCCGAGCGCACTAATTCGTTTAAGAAAATCATGGGGTATTTCGATGACCTTTGGGCACAAATGGTCGATCCCAAACGACCGGTCAAGCGCATCAACCTGGATTTGGCAATCTTGTGCCCGAGGAATTTGCCACCATCGATCTGTTCAGCGATATCGAGGCCGATGAGCGCGAGCGCGACCTGGCGCGCGCCGTCCTGGCCGTGAAAGGCAAGTACGGCAAGAACGCGCTCGTCAAGGGATTAAGCTTTACCGCCGGCGCCACCGCGCGCGAACGCAACGGCCAAGTTGGAGGACATCGTGCCTAAACCCAAGCAGCAGCCCGTGCGCCCGCCGACCGCCTTCGAGCGCCTGGCGGACCCCGAGGGCAGACGCCGCGCCGCCGACCCCAACCTCACTGCCAACGGTGCCGTGCGCGCCAACCGCGCCGCACAGTTTATGCCCTTTGCCGCCCTCACGGGATACTACGAACTCGTGCGCAAGCAGGAAATCACCGTCGAGCCAAAACGTGAGCTCACGGAAGAAAAAGCCCTCGCGCTTTCTAAAAAGCTCGAGGGTCTCAAACGTGGCGACTTGATTCGTGTCACCTATTACGATACATACGGCTATCGCAGCCGCACCGGCATCCTCGACGAGGCGCTCCCTGCCTTCAAGCTCCTCAAACTCCGAGACATCGCCATCGACTTCGACGACATCCAAGACATCGAACTGCGCGGACGAGCCTAGCCAAGGAAGCGCATCCAGGGCGGCGCTTACAGCGTCATGACGTAGTAGCCGCGTCTTTCACGGCCGTCTCGAGGACACCACGATCAACCGGCTGCTTAGAGCGCACGCGTGCCGTGTGGTCCGCAAACGTCACCGTTGCCCACACGCCATCCAGCGCATTGAGGGCATTGGCTACGTTCTGAGCGCAGCCGTCACAGTTCATGCCGCCGATGAGCAGCTCATCGCTATAGGGATAGTGTGACGCATCGGTATCCACCACAACAACCTTTTTGGCCTTCTTGCCGCTCGTACCATCGCTGCAGCAACTCTTCCCGTGTGTCGAAGCGGCAATGCGACGCAGTCCAAAAAACATGCCGACGGCAATGACGGCCAGCACGATGAGATTCGCAGGTTGAGCAAGTCACTCATGCGCTCCCCTTTCAAGTAGCACTATCTAGATACCCCCATGGGGTGCCCCCATCTTAACCCAAAATCATGTCTGTTCGGTCAATTAGTTTCCCTCTTCAAACTTTTTTGTTGACCATGGCTTACTTTCGTGTATAAGTTTTCCTAGGCTAACATTTTAGATCCGTAAGGAGCGCCGTGACTCGAACCATAGACATCCCAACGTTTCAGGCGGCAGTCGTGCGCAACTGCTCTCCCACGCTCGCGGGCATCAAGCGGCATCGCTCTTTACCTATCCAGGCACCTACGCCCACGGGGACGGCTCGACCACAACCGAAACCATTGCAGAACGCCGAGCACGCCTGCTCAACGTTATCGCCCAGTGCAATCGCGAGCTTGACCCGCTCGGCATCCACCTGAGTGTTTTGGTCTGGCGGCCCTGCGGAGCGCTCGTGTACGCGTACCAAGCCAAAAACCTCACCACCTATTTCGCAGACCCTCGCGTCCAAACGGCGCTCACCTCGGAAGGCTACGACACGAGAGACCTTTCGGCATGCCTTGTGCATTTGGCATCACGCATCACGCTCGCGAGCAATAACGTCGCGGAATGCGCCTGCAGCCAGACTCGATGCGCACTACCCCAGCAAGCTAGCTGCAGCAAAGACTGCACCTGCGAGTTTCCGCACGAAATAGGCTACTTCCTTGGATATCCCTACGACGACGTGCACGAGTTTATCGTCCAGCGCGGCGAGAACTACAAGGTCTTTGGGGCCTGGAAGGTCTACGCAAATGTCGAGCAGGCGCTTGCGACGTTTGATGCCTACCGTGCCTGCACCCAATACTTCACTTTTATCTATCAGCAGGGCTGCAGCCTGGCGCAACTTGCCCAGGCAACCCGATAGAACGTACAAGCCGCGGCAAGCGCCGCACGACCGAAAGGACAAAACATGAGCAAGATCGCCGTCGTCTACTGGAGCGGCACGGGCAATACCGAGGCCATGGCAAACCTCGTCGCCGAAAGCGCCACGTCCGCGGGGGCCGAGACTGAGGTCATCCCCTGCGCCGACTTCTCTGCCGACAAGGCCGCCGAATATGATGCCTTCGCCTTCGGCTGCCCCGCCATGGGCTCCGAGGAGCTTGAGTATGACGAGTTTCAGCCTATGTGGGACGAGGTCAAGGAGACCCTCGGCGACAAGAAGGTCATCCTCTTTGGCTCCTATTCGTGGGCCGAGGGCGAGTGGATGGACAACTGGAAGGCCGACGCCGACGAGGCCGGCGTCAACGTCGTGGACTCCGTCATTTGCTACGATGCGCCCGACGATGAGGGCGAGGCGGCCTGCAAGGCCCTCGGAGCCGAGCTCGCGTAACGAAACCAGGCCTCCAAAAGAGCCTGTATCACAGCGCATCCCCATCCCTACAAAAGAGCGGGGCTGAATTCAAGTCCAGCCCCCGCTCTTTTGTAACGGCAGTTACATCAACCGGCTATGAGATATTGCCCAAGAACGCCTTGGTGCGCTCGCTCTTGGGGTGGTCGAAGACCTCGCTCGGCGTACCCTCTTCCACAATGACGCCGCCGTCCATAAAGACGACGCGGTCGGCGACATCGCGGGCAAAGCCCATCTCGTGCGTCACGACGATCATGGTCATACCGTCGCGCGCCAGGTCGCGCATGACGCCCAAGACGTCGCGCACGAGCTCGGGGTCGAGTGCCGACGTGGCTCGTCAAAGAGCATCACGTGCGGGTTCATCGACAGGGCGCGGGCGATGGCCACGCGCTGCTGCTGGCCGCCCGAAAGCTGACTCGGCATAAAGTCGATGCGCTCGGCAAGACCGACCTTGGTCAGCTCCTCGACGGCAATCCTCTCGGCCTCTTCCTTGCTGCGCTTGAGCACCTTTTGCTGCGCGAGCATGACGTTCTTTTTGACTGACAGGTGCGGGAACAAATTGAACTGCTGGAACACCATACCCAAATGCGTACGTACCTTGTTAAGGTCGACGCCCTTGGCGCACACGTCCACGCCCTCAACGACAATCGAGCCACTCGTGGGATGCTCCAGGCGGTTGATGCAGCGAAGCATCGTCGACTTACCCGAGCCCGAAGGACCCAGAACTACGACGACCTCGCCCTTATGCACATCCAGATCGATATCGCGCAGGACCACGTTATCGCCAAAGGTCTTCTGGAGGTTCTTGATGCTGACGACAGCCTCGTTCGAGTTATTGGTTTCGCTCATGATAGGACCTCCTTACAGACCGGCGATGTGATCGGCGGGCGTCGCGACGACCTGCCCGGCGCTCTTGGCGGGACGCTTCTTCTTGGTTTCGGCCGTACCCAAAAGCCTCGCCTCAAGGCCGCTCACCAAGCGAGCGAGCGGCAGGGTGATGACCAGATAGAACAGGGCGGCAACCACGTACGGCGTAATGGAGCCCGTCGTGGCCACGATGGTGCGGGCGTTCATGACGATCTCAACCACGCCCACAGCCGCGAGCAGCGACGTATCCTTGTAAAGCAGGATGAACTCACTGGTCAGCGTAGGCAGAACATTGCGGAACGTCTGCGGAATCATAACGTAGAGCAGCGTCTGGAAGGCGTTCATGCCCAGCGAGCGCGCGGCCTCGTTCTGGCCCTTGGGGATCGACTGAATACCGGCGCGGAAGATCTCGCACAGGTAGGCGGACGAGTTCATGGCCATGACGATGACGCCCAGCACATAGTCGTCAACCTTGACGCCGGCCAGCGGCAGGCCAAAGAACGCGATGTAGATCTGCAGGAACGCCGGCGTACCGCGGATGATATTCACATAGATGCCGGCAAGGCAACGCAGGATGCGCGACTTGGAGATGCGCATGAGCGACAAGGCAAAGCCAAAGGGAATTGCCAGCGGAAACGCCACGAGCACGATCGAGAGCGACATGAGGAAGCCCTTGAAGACGATCGGCAGGCTCTGGACCAAAATGACCGGGTTCAGGAACAGGCGAAGGAACATGTTGGAATTCCACGCCTCGACCCACGGCTGCTCCTTAAGGTCGGCCAGGAAGTTATCGAATGCCGTCACGCCCTTAATCTCGACGGAAGGAATCTTAGAAATCTTCTTGGTCGAACCGTCGGCGAGCGTATAGGTGCCGCTGAAGGCCTCGTCGCCGCCCTCGACGGGAAACGTCACGCCGTAAACCTCGACACGGAAAAAGCCGCCGGCAGGCGCCGTCTCGCCAAAGTCGATCTTGAGCGTCTGGCCGTCAGCCTTGCACGTGGGCTTCATGGGCGTACGATCCATGAGGTCCTCGCCCGAGAGCATCGTCAATCGCGTGTCATCGGTACCAAACGTCGTGCCGTCGACAAACGTCAGCGAAAGACCGCTCAGCTCCTCATCGGCATCGGCCTGAACTTCCCAGGTAATGCGCGTCTCGGTGCCGCCGACCACAGCGCTGCCCGAACCGGTGTTGGGTCGGGCGGTAATCTTTGCGGTCTCAAGCGCCTGGGCGGTCGTGGGCGCATATGCCCCCGCGCACACCAGCGCGAGCGCCACGGCCATGACGCAGGCTAGCTTTTGGAGTAAGGCGGGCAGTGGAGAACGCTGCTCCGTGGCCCCTTTGTTCAATCGAGACAAGGTGGCTCCTATCGTAGAAGTTGCCGGCAAAACAAGACGGAAACGCGGTCCGTCGAGAGAAGCGCAAAGGCCCTCCCCGCAAAACGGAAAGGGCCCGCACGCAATCAAGCATTAATTTACTTGATGCTGTACTTAGCCATGAGGGCGTCGACGGTACCGTCATCGGTCAGGTCCTTGATGGCCTGGTTGATGTCGTCCTTGAGCTTGGTGTTGCCCTGGTTGATGGCAATGGCGTACTCCTCGCCGGTGCTGACCTGCTTGATGGTCTGGCAGGTGTTGAACTGCTCGGCGGTCAGCTGGCTGGCAACGGAGCGGTTGGTGACCACGGCGTCGCCTTATCGGACTGCAGGGCGCTGAAGCACTCGGTGGCGTCCTTATAGGGCACGATCTTAGCCTTGGGAAGTTCGTCCTGGGCAAAGGCCTCGGCGGTCGAGCCAGACTGGACGATAATCGTGGCGTCGGCATTGTTGAGCTTCTCGCTGTAGTTGTCGGCCGTGATGTCGGTGTTATCGACCTTGGTCACGATAGCCTGGTCATCCATGTAGTAGGAGTCGGAGAAAGCGACTTCCTTCTCACGCTCGGGCGTATCGGTGATAGCCGCGATGGAGACGTCGTACTTGGCGCCCGAAGCAACGCCCGGGACCAGCGTGTCAAAATCATTGTTGACATACTCGACATCCAGGCCCAGCTTGTCGGCAATGGCCTTGATGAGCTCAAGGTCAAAGCCCTGATAGTCACCGTTGTCGTCCTTATACTCAAACGGAGCGTATTCGGCAGAGGTGCCGACGGTCAGCGTACCGTCCTTGACAAGCGCGTACTCCTTGGAGCCGTCGACCTTCTCGACCTTCACGTCGTCAGAGCTGCTGGAACCGGCATCGGAACCAGAGGCGGCGTTGGACGAGCCGCAGCCCGTCAGTGCAAGGGCGAGTGCCATGGCACCCGTGGCGGCAAATGCGCCAAGCTTCTTGAGCTTCATGATCAGTCTCCTTCCAATGACCCCACATGATTCAGGGGTCTGCAAAAACTGATGGCTATTATGCACCCGCTTGTGAGAATCTGCAATTAGAAAACTAATTGAAACAAACCCATAACGTGAATGAAGCACTCCACTTTGTGACAGTCATTACTGCTGCAATGACCTTAAGAGTTTGATTTCAGCTGCATAACCTGCAAGTTCGTTCGGCGTCTCCAAAATGAACGGCAATGCACGCAAACGGCTATTCGATACAATATTCTGCATAACCTGCATACCACCGCCAAACTCCTCGCTACCAAGGTGGCCCTTGCCGATGCACTCGTGGCGATCCTTGTGGGCGCCGCAGGGGTTCTTGGAATCATTGATATGCACGGCGCGCAGGCGCTCGATACCCACGATGCGATCAAGCTCGTTGAGCACGCCGTCAAGATCGTGGACGATATCGTAGCCGGCGTCATGCACATGGCAGGTGTCCAGGCAAACGCCCAGCTTGCCCGACAGCTCGGGGCGCTTGTCGCAAACGCCCTCGATGATGAGCGCCAGCTCCTCAAAGCTGCGGCCCACCTCGGTACCTTGCCGGCCATGGTCTCGAGCAGCACCGTCGTCTGCTGGCCCTCAAACATCACCTGACACAGGGCGTCGACGATCATCTGAATGCCGCGTCGGCGCCCTGCCCCACATGCGCACCAGGATGGAAGTTGTAGTAGTTGCCGGGCAGCGCCTCCATGCGCTGCAGGTCCTCGGCCATGGCCTCCAGGGCAAACTCGCGCGCCCGTTCCTTGGCCGAGCAGGGGTTATAGGTATACGGGGCGTGTGCCACAAGCGGACCAAAGTCGTTTTGCTCCATAAGTTCGCGCAGGGCCGCCACGTCATCCATGTCAAGGTCTTTCGCCTTGCCGCCGCGCGGGTTGCGCGTAAAGAACGCAAAGGTATTGGCGCCAATGGACAACGCCGTCTCCCCCATTGCCCGATAGCCCTTCGTCGTCGAAAGATGGCACCCAATCGTCAGCATCTCCAGCTCCCCCTCATCAGTTGCGGTGAAATAGTTCCTGTTTGGCCCCTATTCTGCCGCAAACAGGAACTATTCCACCGCAAGTTATAAAAGGGTCATGAGGAGCGCGCTATGCGGAAGGCTTTAAGCGCGGCCGTTACGGGGCCAGGTTGGAAACGTCGGCGCACATCGTCGAGACGCTCGGGAATATCGATGTGTTGCGGGCAGTGACGCGCGCATTTGCCGCATTTAACGCAGTTGCTCACCAACTTGGGCTCGCTCGTCCGCACCGCGCTCGCCGTAAAATACTGCGATAGACCCGTAAACCAGCTGTGCGCATAGCTTGCATTGTAGGCGGCAAAACACCCAGGGATATTGATGCCTTTGGGACACGGCATGCAGTAGCCGCATCCCGTACAAGGCGCGCGATTCGATTTTTCAAATTCCGTCAGCACGCGCGCAATGGTATCGAGCTGAGCGCCCGTCATCGAATCCGGCAGGCTCGGTCGGCCAGCGCCGCGTTCTCATCCACTTGCGCGGTATCGGTCATGCCCGAAAGCAGCATCGTGACCTGAGGATGGTTCCACACCCACGAAAGCCCCCAGGCGGCAGGAGTGCGCAGGCGCGGGTCATGGGCGCCATCGAGCACGGCGCGGGCCCGCGGCGGCAGCTTGCCCGCCAAACGCCCGCCCAACAGCGGCTCCATCACAAACACCGCGAGCCCGCGATCCGCAGCCTCCATGAGCCCGCCGTTCCCGCCTGATATCGCTCTCCAGCGTAGTTGTACTGGATCTGGCAAAAATCCCAGTCATACGCGTCAAGCATCGTGAGGAAGTCCGCCGCACTGCCGTGATACGAAAAACCTATCTGGCGAATACGCCCCGCAGCCTTTTGGTGCGCAATCCAGTCCTCGATGCCCAACGCCACCACGCGCTCCCACTGGGCGGGCGAGGTGATGTTGTGCATAAGGTAGTAGTCGATATGGTCGGTCCGCAAACGGTGCAGCTGCTCGTCAAAAAAGCGGTCGAAATCCTCCGCACATTTGCACGAAGCGTGCGGCAACTTTGTCGCCAGCAACACCCGGTCACGCAGCTCCAGGCGCCCAAGCGAGGCGCCCACGCACGCCTCGTTACCGGGATAGAGATAGGCGGTGTCCAGATAATTAATCCCCTGCTCCACCGCACGGGAAATGATGGCATCGGCCGTCTTCGCATCGGGGTGCCCCGGCGCACCGGGAAATCTCATGCAGCCCAGACCCAGAGAGGATATTCGGTTACCACTTTTGGGGTCAACGCGGTATTGCACAGACCCTCCCTTCGCCATCAGCGCCCCGGCAAGGCGAAACACAATGGTCACGCAGCCGAAACATCGTGGAATCGCAATCGAGAACGTATCGTAACGCAGCAGAAATCGAGCTGTCACGGCACCGCTTTAACATCAGCAAAAAGCCCGATGAAAGGAGCAACAAACAAATACGGCCATCCGGTGCACGCAGCATGGTCCGGCAGCATACAATCCATCAGGCGCCCCTTACGCGGGCGCCTTTTATATGGGGAGATGATTCGCATGCAGATCAACAAGATCGCCTTTATCGGCAAGGGCGGCGTCGGCCTGCTCTACGGCAGCATGATTGCCAAGGCCCTCGGCAATGACGCCGTCGAATACGTTATGGATGACGCCCGTTTTGAGCGTCACGCAAACGATGCGCTCACCGTCAACGGCAAGCCCTGTGCGCTCAAGTCCGTCCGCGCCAGCAAGGCAACGCCCGCCGATCTGGTCATCCTGACGGTCAAGACCACCGGTCTCGACCAAGCACTCAAGACTATGGAGCGCGTCGTGGGACCCAATACGCTCATCGCCTCGCTGTGCAACGGCATCACGAGCGAGCAAAAGATTGCCGAGCGCTTTGGCTGGGAGCATACCGTTCTTGGTATTTGCCAGGGCATGGACGCTGTGTTTCTCAACGGAGAGCTCACCTTTACCAACACGGGCGAAATCCGCTTTGGCGCGGCGGCCGGTACGGATCCCGCAGCCATCACCGCAATCGACGAGCTCTACACGCGCTGCGGCATCGCACACACCGTCGAGAGCGACATTGCGCACCGCATGTGGGCCAAACTCATGCTCAACGACGGCATCAACCAGACCTGCATGGCCTACGGCGCACGTACGGAAGTGCCACGGAGCCGGGCTCCGAGCAGCGTCGCTGCCTTGTTTCCGCCATGCGCGAACGCTTGCGGTCGCCAACGCCGAGGGCGTTGAGCTGACCGAGGCAGACCTGACGCAGATGGTGCACCTCATCGAAGGAATCGATCCCGCCGGCATGCCCTCGATGGCGCAAGACCGCGTCGCGCGGCGCAAAACCGAGGTCGAGGAGTTCGCCGGCACCATCTGCCGTCTGGCGGCCAAGCACGATATCCAGGCACCGCAGAACGAATGGCTCTATCAGCGCATTCGCGATATCGAGGCAAGCTGGTAGCGCCCGACTCACCACGTCAACAGACTCAACAGCAAAGCCGCCGCAAGGGCACTCCCCTTACGGCGGCTTTCATCTTCATCTATAACCAGTAGTCGATGTCCCGACGGTTAGAGCTGCGACTCCGAGGCCTGGCCCTCATCGTCGCGACAAAGGACTACACCCGCACTTCCCAGCAGCGCGGCCGCAATCAGCGCGCCGACCACGATTGGAGCAGCCCCGCATGACCCCTGCACGCCCGCAATGAGCGCGGCCGTAGGACCAAGGCAACCAAGCACCAATGCGACGACGGCAACGGCGATATCTCGAGCGTTCACAAGACCACTTCCTCCAAGAGAAAGACCTTATTTCTCATGAACTAGTGTGCCCTGCGCCCATATGCGCGGCGTACTGCCACAGTAAGCGCTCTGTTAACTCAAGCACGCACAAAAAACGAACGCCCTTACGTTGCCCAAAGGCTCGGTAAAGACGCCCGCCCGTCATGTCCTATTGGCTTATGGCAGATTACCAGCCAGTGTAGTAGTCGGTGGTTCCGGCAGCGCAGCCGGAGTCATAGACCTTGCACTCGCCCTTGGAACCGGTAAACGTAGAGCCTTGGGCCTTATCGCCCGCGGCAACGACGTAGTAACCATCGGAATCGCGCCAAAAGCCCTCGGAATCCTGCGTCCACTCGCCCGTGCGGTGGTGATACAACACGTTGCTGCTGTAATAAGTCTCGCGGCGGCCGTTATAGTTATTGACGCCGCTCGAGCGCGTCAGACCCGAGCCGTTCGCGTAATACGCAGCAGACGTATAAGACGAGCCGGAGCCGGCGTTGTAATACGAAGCCTGAACGGCCTCAGCGGCCTCGGCTTCGGCTGCGGCAGCCTCGAGCGCCTCGCGCTTGGCATCCTCAAGCGTGGAGCGAAGCTCGTCGAGCTCGGTCGACTTGGCGTCGACTTCCCCCATCGTCAACAGGCTACCCGCACCGTCGATGCAACCCTGCAACACAGCGCGCTCGTCATCGGTAGCATAGTCGCCATACATATTCATAATGATCTGAGCGCGCATCTCCAGGGAATCGCGCTTTGCCCCCATCGAGGCGTTCCACTCCTGCATAGAGCCATAACCGTCGCCGCGGTAGTCAACGGGCTGCACCAGCGTCGCCTCGGACGGCGTTGATCCGACCGTATCGGATAGTGTCGCCGCGTGGGCATCAGTTGCGCCGGCGCCCGCCAAAAGTGCCACGGTCAGAGCGGCGGAAAGGGCGGCGGCTTTCGGTTTTCGTGAATCGATCCTCATGTAGCTGGAAACCTCCGTAGTGCGTTTTTGCTGCGTGTGAGCTACGTGTGATTTAATCGCGCTGCATAGTACCCCGAGCAAATCGCGACCTGCGGTTTTACTCAAAAGGCGCACGTCAATTGCGTAAAACTCACATCCTCTCAACAGGAGTTTTCCACAACTCGAATGCATAAAGCATGCCAAAAACCCTGTTTTTGCACCCTCTCTATGCAAAAACGACGCCTGTGCAACCATTGTTCGCACAGCGCCTTGAGCAGGCATTTTATGCAGTTATACCTATCGAGTCGCAAGGGGTCCTTGCACAAGTCGCCTTACTCGTCCAGCGCGGCAAAGGCCTGCTTCAGATCCCAAATGATATCCTCGGCGTTCTCGGTACCGATGGAAAGACGGATCGTGGAGGGCGTGATGTTCTGCTCGGCGAGCTCCTCGGCAGAGAGCTGGGAGTGCGTGGTGGTAGCCGGGTGCACGACGAGCGACTTGACGTCGGCCACGTTGGCGAGCAGCGAGAACACCTGCAGATGATCGATGAACTTCCATGCAGCCTCCTGGCCACCCTTAATCTCAAAGGTAAAGATCGAAGCACCGCCACGGGGGAAGCACTTCTGATAGAGCTCGTGATCGGGGTGCTCAGACAGGCTCGGGTGGTTCACCTTGGCAACGTGGCTGTCGCCGGCAAGGAACTCAACGACCTTCTTGGTGTTCTCGACATGACGGTCGACGCGCAGCGACAGAGTCTCGGTGCCCTGGAGCAGGACCCAGGCGTTGAACGGGCTGATGCAGGCGCCCTCGTCACGCAGCAGGATAGCGCGGACATAGGTTGCGAAGGCGGCGGGACCGGCAGCCTCGGCAAACGAAACACCATGGTAGGAGGGGTTGGGCTCAGCGATCTGGGCGTACTTGCCACTCGCCTTCCAATCGAAGTTACCGCCGTCGACGATCACACCGCCCAGCGAGGTACCGTGGCCTCCGATGAACTTGGTTGCGGAGTGGACGACGATGTTGGCGCCGTGCTCCAGCGGACGGAACAGATACGGGGTGCCGAAGGTGTTGTCGACGACAACCGGCAGACCGTGCTTCTTGGCAATCTCGGAGATGGCGTCGATGTTGGGGATGTCGGAGTTGGGGTTGCCGAGCGTCTCGAGATAGATGACCGTGGTGCTGTCCTTGATGGCAACCTCAACCTCTTCCAGGTTATGGGCATCGACAAACGTGGTCTCGACGCCAAACTGGGAGAGCGTATGCTCCAGCAGGTTGTAGGAGCCACCGTAGATGGTCTTCTGAGCCACCACGTGGTCACCAGCTGGGCAAGAGCCTGCAGGGTATAGGTGATGGCAGCAGCGCCGGAGGCGACGGCAAGACCTGCCACGCCGCCCTCGAGCGCGGCGATACGGTCCTCGAAGACGCCCTGGGTGGAGTTGGTCAGACGGCCGTAGATGTTACCGGCGTCGGCAAGACCAAAGCGGTCGGCGGCGTGCTGGGAGTTGCGGAACACATAGCTCGTGGTCTGGTAGATCGGCACGGCACGGGAGTCGGAAGCGGGATCGGCGCTCTCCTGGCCAACGTGCAGCTGCAGGGTATCGAAACCAAAGGTGTGCTCGGGGTTGTTGATGAACTGGCTCATGATGATCTCCTTGATCGAGCGAAAGTAAGTAAAAAGAGAGAAGTAAGTCGCTGTCTCCTGATCACGCCGACGGGCGCAAACAGGAGCCCGGCATTCGTCTTGGTAAGCAATTCATATGCGGGCCTCCTTTCGCGTCCCGATTCCGTGGTCGGCTTAATAACCTACCGCCTTTGTGTGTTTTGAATAGTACGGGCATTGTCTCCCTCGGTCAATCACTTAAAAGCGCTAACTTATTATCTGTTTTATAGATAACTATCGAAAGGATGGCGTCGATGACCCTCCAGCAGCTTCGTTTTCTGATCGCCGTGGCAGAGTCCGGCTCAATCAACGCCGCAGCTCAGCGCCTCTATACCGCTCAGTCCAACATCTCAAACGCCGTCAAAAGCCTGGAACAGGAGCTCCATCTGGAGATCTTTACGCGCTCCAGCCGCGGCGTCACGCTCACCAACGACGGCACCGAGCTTTTGGGCTATGCGCGTCAAGTCGTAGAGCAGGCCGATATGCTCGAGGCCCGCTACGAGGACGGCGGCACGCCCCAGGCGCGCCTTGCCATCTCGGCCCAGCATTACGCTTTTTCGGTTGAGGCCTTCGTCAACGTCGTCGAGCGCTGCCGGGACAGCAAGTTCGAATTCATCATGCGCGAGACCACCACGTCGCAGATCATCGATGACGTCCGCGCGTTTCGCAGCGACATCGGCATCCTCTATCTGGACGACTTTACGCCCGCGTTCTGCAGAAGGCCTTCGCCGATGCCCGCGCAAGCTTCCATCCCCTCTTCGACGCGACGGTCCACGTCTTCGTTAGCGAGCGCCACCCGCTCGCACGCCGCCCGCAGCTGTCCCTTGCCGACCTTACACCCTATACGCGCTACAGCTTTGAGCAAGGCACCTCGAGCTCCTTCTATTACGCCGAGGAACCTTTTAGCTATATCCCTTGCGACCGCAACATACGAATCTCGGACCGCGGAACACTTACTAACTTACTTATCACGTCGAACGGTTACACCCTGTCGACCGGTGTCCTCTCCAATGAAATGCAATGGGGTATGGCATCGATCCCGTTAGCAGACGCCCCAACGATGCACGTAGGCTATATCATGCACGACGAGCGCAAGCCCTCTCCCCTCTTGCAGCAATACCTCGACGAGCTCAACCGCATCATCCGTGCCAACTAACTGTCGGAAGACGGGGTAGAAATCGTAGATTGCTAGCCCCCGGCGGGCATGGCGCTACAATGGTCACTCACACGAAACGTACCCAACGAAAGGAAGCCCGTGAAGGTCATCATCTATACCGACGGCTCGGCCCGATCAAATCCGGGACGCGGCGGCTACGGCGCCGTGCTCAAATACACCAACCCCGCCGGCAAGACCTTCACCTCCGAGCTTTCGCGCGGCTACGCCAAGACCACCAACAACCGCATGGAGCTCATGGCGGTCATCGTGGCGCTCGAGGCACTTAACCGCCCCTGCGAGGTCGAGGTCCATTCCGATTCGCAGTACGTCGTCAACGCCTTCAACAAGCACTGGATTGACGGCTGGAAAAAGCGCGGATGGAAAACCGCCAACAAGCAGCCCGTCAAGAACCGCGACCTGTGGGAGCGTCTGCTTGCCGCAAAGAGCAAGCACAAAGTGGAGTTCATCTGGGTTAAGGGCCACGCCGGCCACGAGCTCAACGAGCGCTGCGATGAGCTCGCCACCACGGCGGCCGACGGCAGCAACCTCGATATCGATACCGGTTTTAACGAGAGCGACCTGTAACGGCGTTTTCGCACGCTATTTCCTGCCCCCTCGCGCTACACTCATCCTGTAAACCGAACGGCACGAGGGGGATACATGCTGCGTATAGCGACCATCGGCACATCCATGATCACCGACGACTTTATCCAGGTCGTCAACGCCAACGACCAAGCCGCGTTTGTGGGCACGCTCTCGCGCGATGCCGAGCGCGGCGCCGCCTTTACCGCCGAACACGGCGGCGAGCGTAACTTCACCGCACTTGACGAGCTTGCGTCCGCCGACGACGTCGACGCCGTTTACATCGGCAGCCCCAATGCGCTCCACTACGAGCAGGCCCTTGCCTGCATCGCCGGTGGCAAGCACGTCATCGTCGAGAAACCCTTCTGCGCCACCGAAGCGCAGGCGCTGGAAGTCTTCCGCGCTGCCGAGGCAGCAGGTGTCGTAGCCCTCGAGGCCATGCGTCCCCTCCACGATCCCGCCTTCCACGCCATCGAGGACGCCCTGGGCGAGATCGCCCCCATCCGCCGCGCCTCATTGCGCTTTGGCAAGTATTCCTCGCGCTACAACGAGATTCTCGCGGGACGCGCCACCAATATCTTCGACTGCAATATGGCATCGGTTCCCTCATGGATATTGGCGTCTACACCGTCGAGCCCATGGTCGAGATTTTCGGCATGCCTCCGGCCTTACGAGCATGGCTACTCTGCTCGACCCCACCACGCGACAGCTCACGCACGGCCCCATCGACGGCTGCGGTTCCATCCTCGCCAGCTACGGCGGTGGCCGTATCTCCGTCGAGCTTGCGCACTCCAAAATTACGAATGACCTGCTGCCCTCGCAGATCGAAGGCGAGCGTGGCACTATCCAGATCGACCATCTGTCCACGCCCCGCAACGTCCGCATCGACTATCGCGGCGACGTCGTACGCGGATCGGCAACCGAGGCGCCGCGCGAGCAAGGCGACAACGGCCGCGTGCTCGACCTGCCCAAATCGAGCAACACTATGGAATACGAGCTCGCCGACTTTATCACCGCCATCGGCGGCATCGATAACGTTAAGGAAGAGATTTGGGAGACCCCGGCGGGACGCCACGAGCTTGGCCACTACCGCGATGTCACGCTCGTCTCGCTGCGCATCATGGATGCCGTGCGCCAGCAGGCCGGCATTACCTTCCCGGCCGACGCAGGCAAGCAGGCCTAGCGATGGGCTTCTTCGATACGTTCTTCTCCAGCGTCACCGGCGGCAGTCGAGAGCCTCAAAAACCATCAAACGTCGAGCTCGAGCTGCGCCGCAGGCTTACTGTGCTCGCAAGCGACGAGGCCACTCAAGACACTCCCCTGCGCTATTTCCTACGCTGGGAGGGGCAAGTCCAAGGCGTTGGTTTTCGCTTTACCAACACCAACCTCGCACAGGCACGCGCACTCACCGGCTGGGTGAGTAACATGGAAGACGGGTCAGTCGAGATGGAGATACAGGGAGCTCCGGCAAACATCCTGTCTCATCTCGAGGCGCTTCATGCCTCCTACGAGCGCATGGGAACGCGTTTTCGCCTCGTAGACGCCCAGACCCGAGCCCCACTTGCCAATGAAGACCGTTTCATTCCTCGTTATTAGTATTGTGTGCTAAATACGGTATCATTTACCTACGACCGTTGATAGAAAAGAGGCGAGGCGCATGGCGGTGCAAAGAAGGAATACCAAGCAGCGAAAGCTGGTTCTTGACGCTGTGCGCCAAAGCTATAACCATCCCACCGCCGACGAAATCTACAACGCCGCACGCGAACAGGATGACAAGATCAGCCGTGGCACGGTCTACCGCAACCTCAATCTCTTAGCCGACGCAGGGAGATTCTCTCTATTAAGACGCCGGGCGGCAGCCGCTTCGATCGCACCGTCGAGCCGCACGCACATATCATCTGCACCTCGTGCAGCCGCGTCATCGACGTACCGCTCCCCTTCGATGCCCAGCTCGACGCCAAGCGTCCGAGCAAATCGGCTGGCACGTCACGTCGCACTACACCATCTTCGAGGGCCTCTGCCCCGACTGCCGGTAAATGTTTGGAACATGCCTTAAATCCACCTTTTCGCACTTTGCAGCAAAAAATAGATTTCTAGGTATGTCCCGAAAACCTACTCGGCAAGCAGGCGGCGCAGTTCTTCTTCGACCGCGTGCACGTAACGGACGCGGTCGTTGATGCCACACATAGAGGGATTGCAGCTCTCCATTAGATAAGGATGGCCCACTACGTTGAGCATGTCGCGGTCGTTTTCGTTATCGCCAAACGCCATCATCTCATCGGGCGAAATCCCCAGGGCACGACCGTAATCGGCAAGCGCGGAACCCTTACCCGAATCAAAGCCGATAAAGTCCGTCCACTCGGTTCCCGACGTCATCACATCAACCCGATCGCTAAAGCGACGCACAAAATACTCCAGCGCCGCCGGCTGATTCACCTCGGGCGTCTGGAAGGCAATCTTAATGACGTCCTCGTCAATGTCTTCGGGACGGTCGACTACCGCCACATCGCAGTGGACCTCATAGCGCAAATGGTCGACGAACGCATCGTTGCCGCTCATGGTGTAGAGGTGCCCCTCGCAAGAAAGGGTTACGTCGGCATGGGGGTAGGCGACCACGGCATTCGCGATATCCATCGCCAGGTCACGCTCCATAGAGCGTTTGACAACGGCACGCCCCTCGCTCATCACCAGGCTCCGTTTTCGCATACATAGGCGAGCTCATCGGCCATCGGGGCAAACAGATGGCGCAAGCTCGCATATTGACGGCCGCTCGCCGGCATAAACACGATACCGCGACGATGCAGCTCATCAATGAGCTCAAAGGCCTCGGAACGCGGCTCGCGCTCCCCCGGATGCAGCAACGTGCCGTCCAAATCGCATGCAATCAGCTTGATTCCCTCAAGACCCATATGCTTCCCCCAAAGCCTCCTATCAACAGCAAGACGGACCTTGATTGGTCGCCCCTCAAAGCCCGCCCTGCGCATACGCGCGCTTAGCTGCGCGTCTTTTTTACGATGGTAAAGTTGGGAGCCATGCTCACGACGACCTCCGCCGCACTCGACGCAAAGCGCCGGTCCGAATCGAGTTCACGGGTAACCACCGAGAGCCGAACGCCCTCGACGCCCCGGAGCATGCAGCCCAAAACAGGCTGCACCGGCGTATACATGCGCACGGTATGCTCGTCCGAATCGCCTCGGAAAAGCGGCGTGTGCATATTGCCGATCTCCCAGCACGCATGCGCGAGCGCAATCGGGTCCATGCGGTCAACTTCGACCAAATAAACCTCGGCGCTGCGCAGACGTACGACAACCACCACGGGCACCGCACCCGTGTGGTCGATAGCGAGCACGTCACCGTCGGCAAGACGACCGCCGTCGCAGTATCCAGCCGAACATCGACCGTGCGCCCCAGCACCGTCACGCCCGCAAACGCGCATACATCAGCCTGGTCCCAATCGAGCAGCAGCTCGTCAACTTCAAAGACGCCGCCCAACTTCCGGCGAAGCAGGAGTTCATAGGACGGATCGTTGAGATTTCCCAAGCATGTCGTCGAAACCAAGCGTTCAGGCATACTCTAACCCTCGACCTCGACGAGCTCGATATCAAAGTTGAGGTCCTTGCCGGCCAGCTCGTGGTTGGCGTCGAGCGTCACGGCCTCGGGCGTCACGTCGATGACCACGGCGGGGACGGGCATGCCGCTCGGCGTGGACAGGAAGAGCTTCATGCCCTTCTCGATCTGCTCGATATTGGGAACCTGCTCGGCCGGGAAGGTCAGAACCATCTCGGGATTGTGCTCGCCGTAGGCATCGGCAGCAGGAATGTGCACGGTCTTCTTCTCGCCCACCTGCATGTCGACAACAGCGGCGTCGAAGCCCTTGATCATCTGACCGGCGCCACAGGTGAACTCCAGCGGCTCGCCGCGATCGTAGGAGCTATCGAACTGCGTGCCGTCATCGAGCGTGCCGCGATAATGGGTCTTGACCTTCTTGCCCTGGTTGGACATGGTAACCTCCGTGATAAGGGCGGCGCACAACGCGGGCCGCCGTGAACATATGGCGCTAACTATACCCTAGTCATACAATTCAATGACAGTTTGCAAAGAAACGCTGCAACCGGAGGAACCATGGCATATCCCGTATTTGACCTACACTGCGACACTGCCGACCGAATCGGCTGGGCCACGCTCGATCTCGACCTGCGCTTTACCGCCGGCACCGACGGTTATTTCCCCGGCGACGAAACGCATCCGCAAGATTTCGACCTCATCGAGGGTAACGCCTGTGCCATCTCGCTCGCAAAGATCGGCAACACGCCGTGGGCACAGTGCTTCGCCACGTTTGTCCCCGACGAGATTCCCACCGCCCACGCCGCGCGCTTCCAGGCGCAGATCATGGCGCATATGAGCGGCCAGGCAATGCTCAACCACGACCGTATGGTCAACGTGCGCAGCGCCGCAGACATTCGCCCCGCGCTCAAGGACGGCAAGGTCGCTTGCATCCACACCATCGAAAACGCCACGTTCTTTGCCGAGGACCCCGCGCTGATCGAGGTGCTCAAGAGCTTGGGCGTACTCATGTCGTCACTCAGCTGGAACGCGCAGGGGCCGCTCGCAAGCGGACACGATACCCACGCCGGCCTCACCGCCGCCGGCATCGAGGCACTTACGCAGATGGAGCACGCCGGCATGGTACTCGACGTCTCCCACCTCAACGACGAGTGCTTTGACGAGGTTGTCGCCCACGCCACGCGCCCCTTCGTCGCCAGTCACTCCAACTCCCGTGCGGTTTGCGGCGTCAAACGCAACCTCACCGACGACCAGTTCTGTACCATTCGCGACATGGGTGGCATCGTCGGCCTCAACTACTGCAGCGAGTTCCTTTCCAACGACGCAACCGACAAAACCGCCGCAGACGTCACCTTCGACCAGCTAGCGGCACATATCGAGCACTGGCTCGACCTGGGTGGCGAGGACGTCATCGCGCTCGGCGGCGACTGGGACGGCGCAACTGTGCCCGCCTTCCTCTCCGATGCCAGCAAGATGCCCGAGTTCCAGAACATGCTCTCCAAGCACTTCGGCAAGACCGTGATGCAAAAGCTCTGCAGCGACAACGCGCTTGCCTTCTTTGAGCGTTATTAATTTCACATCCCTTGAGCAGGCCGCATGCCGAACGGTCGACATGCCGGCCCGTCCCCAATCTGAAGGACCGCTTTTGACGCAGCAGTTTACGTTTTCCGTATCCCGACCGGATGGGACACCCATCCCCGTCGTCGTTACCAAAAAGCGCGTCAAGAACTTCAACCTACGCGTCACATCGAGCGGTGAGGTCCACGCCAGCGCACCGCTCGGCGCCAGCCGCGAGCGTATCGAAGCGTTTGTGAAGCGCAACAGTGCCTGGATTATCAGCCGACTTGCCCAGCGCGAGCAACGTCAGGCGACGGCGCAAGAGCCGCTCAGCCCCTCGTCCATCATTGCACTTTGGGGCAAGCCCATCACGGTACAGGATGCACTCGATCACAACTTTGCATCACCCGCACCGCGACCCAAACAGGCCACCTTCGCAAGTTTTATGGGTACCGATGAGCCAAGTGGGCGCGCGCAGGCAAAGCAGTGCACGGCCCTCGACGGCCTAACGTCCGATGAGCTCCAGGCCCGCGTCGACCAGCTCTATGCAACCGAGGTCACCACGGCACTGCACGATATGGTGCACGCATACGAAATCGCAATGGGTGTCGCCGTTTCCCACGTTTCCGTACGCAGCATGAAAACGCGTTGGGGCTCATGCACGCCCAAATCCGGCGCCATTCGCATCGCGCGCGAGCTCGCCGCCTACCCTGTCGAATGCCTCGACATGGTTGTCGCCCACGAGCTCGTCCACTTGCTCGAGCCAAGCCACAATCAGCGGTTTCACGCCCTGCTCGACACGTACTGCCCCAACAATAGGGCTCTGTCGCAGCGGCTCAAAAAACCGCCTGCCAACGAGCTGTAGGGCCGGTTAGCGCACGCGCTCGATCTCGACACCGCAGCTTGCCAGGGGAAGTCCGACGGGCGCCCAAGCTTATCGAGCTTAACACGCACGCCAAGCAGCAAGGGGTAACGACGTAGCAGCATCTGGGCCACACCCTCGGCCGCAGCTCGATGAGCTTAAACGTATGCTCGCGCAGATAGCCATCGACATCGTGGCACACCGAGCCGTAGTCAATCGAGGCGTCCAGGTTATCGTGCTCCCCCGCTGCACGCAGGTCGGCATAGAGCACCAGGGACACGATGAACTTCTGGCCCAGCGCGTTCTCTTCGGGATACACGCCATGGTTGGCAAAAACCTCAAGGCCATCAATGACAATACGATCGGCATGGCGCAGATCGTCATAGCTCACGTGGGGCACCGCCGTTGCGGTGGATATTTCGCCCCTTCCACGGCGAGCGAGCTCGGCGCCTTCAGTCTTGGTTGCATTCTCGGGCAATTTCTTGTTACTCATCGCGATCGTCTCCTTCGTTTAGAACCCCGACCGCGCAAACTAACTACACGCGAATCGACAGGTTCTTTTTATCATCGCTCCAGTTGCAAGCATTGCGCGCGGGGCATGCAAAGCAGGCGCGCGACGCTTTGTCGGCTGCATAGAGCAGACGCTCAAGCGGTTGGCTGTTCACGCGCAGCTTTCGATGGCTAGAATGGCCGTCTTAATGGCTGCGGCATCGGCCGGCTCAAACGCCACGTCATCGGGCATGCCGCCGAGAATCGCATCAGCGACGCGTTCGCTTGCAACATCATGGGATATACCCGATTCATACTGTTCATCTTTGCCGATATCGTGGAGAAGTGCCGTGGCATAGATGACCTCGCGGTCAAATTCGAGCTGTTCCTCAAGATTCTTAATCCACATAATGCGCGCGACATCCAGCAGATGGTCAATACCGTGGCGGCAAAAGATGCGCCCCGATTCCAACTGTGCAATGTTGCCCAGGTGCCGCCGGAACAGCCCGTTGGCACAAATGTAATCAATGCGAGGCATGGCGCCAAAGGGAGTCAGGCCCGAAGCCATAAAGCCGCGACGCGGCGTCCCCTCATCGGTCTTCGATGTAAAGTCATTGACGACTCTCATGGTTAGCGGCCCAGCATCCTAAAGAACCGCTCCTCGAGCGCGGGATCGGTCTCAAAGACGCCGCGACGAGCGAGCGTCACGGTCTTGGTGCCGGGCTTTTGCACGCCGCGCATGGTCATGCACATGTGCTCGGCTTCCATCAGTACAATCGCCCCTTGGGGAGCAAGATATTCCATGAGGCATCGGCAACCTGTGCACACAGCTGCTCCTGCAACTGCAGACGACGGGCATAGACCTCAACCGTGCGAGCAAGCTTAGACAGACCCGCCACGCGGCCGTTAGGGATATAGCCAATGGCAGCCTTGCCATAAAACGGCAGCAGATGGTGCTCGCACAGCGAGTAAAACGTAATGTCGCGCTCGATAACCAAATCGTTCGAAGCGACGGCGAAAGTTTTGGACAGATGCTCCTCGGCGCTTTGGTCCATACCGCCGGCAATCTCGCCATACATACGGGCGACGCGTGCCGGAGTCTCCAGCAGGCCCTCACGAGTTGGGTCCTCGCCTATACCTTCAAGCAGCAACTTAATGGCAGTCTCGACTTTTTCCTGATCGACCATCTGGGCCTCACTTTTTTCGATTTCGCGTTCGCGCTATGGTACCACGCCGGCACGCAACCTCTGCCAGCTACATAGTATGGTCGAATAGACCGGATCGTCCCGCCAAAGCTCCACGGCATCGCAAAGCTCAACGTTCTCACGCTCGGCACGGGCACGCGTGGCGTTCATATCAATCACGCGCTGATTGCTTGAGCCCCTAAAGCGCAACGAGATATCGTACAGATCCTGAACAAACGGGCCGTCCACCAACATGTCGAGGCAGGCAAGGATGCGGTCCGTCACCTCGGTATGATGACGACCGCCCGGCATAAGCTCCTCGAGTACGTCGCCAGTAAAGCACCAAATAGTCTTCCCCGACCCCACTGGATAGGCCGCGCGAACACGCTCGACAAAATCAACGAGCCCCGCCTGATTCTCGGGCTCCATGGGCTCCCCGCCCAGAATCGTCAGACCATCAATAAAGGGATGGTCGAGGCTCTCGATAATCTTATCCTCGACGGCGCGATCGAACGGCTCGCCCGCAGCAAAGTCCCACGCGACAGAGTTAAAGCAGTTCTTGCACCCACGACGGCACCCACTCACAAACAGAGAAGTACGAACGCCTTCTCCATCAGCAATGTCGAAATACTTAATGTTCGCGTAGTTCATAGGTAACTCTCCCGGGAGGCCGGGACATATCATCCCGTCCTCAAACATTCTCGGCCTGCGGCCTGCGAAACTGCGGGCGGGACGATATGTCCGACCTCATGCAAAGGGTAACTCAATGAACAAAGCGAACATCGAGTATAGGGTTCGAGGTCCAATAAAAACTTTGTTGCAGCTCAACCGCCATCGCAAGTAAATCGCAGCTGCAGCCCGAATTATTTCCGCTAAGAACTTCGAGGAGTGAGCAGACCGCGTGCTGCATCTCAGCTACGTCAACTTGGCCGCCCCGTAGCGAGGCCCCGGACCTTTGCTCGATATGAGTTCCGCACGAACAGGAGGCGCCAGTGGCGCCTCCGTCGTGAGCCAAGACTGTCCGAAATAGCGAGTAAAGGTCCGGGGCCTCGCTACGGGGCGGCCTGGGATGGTTATTAGAGATGCAGCACGCGGTCGCGGATCTCCTCGGTTCGACCTGGTTCCAGAACTGGGTACCGATGTAGCCGCATGTACGACGGGCGACATTCATCTTCTCCTGGTCGCAGTTGCCGCAATTGGGGCACTCCCACACCAGCTTGCCATCGTCCTCGACAATCTTAATCTCGCCGTCATAGCCGCACACTTGGCAGTAGTCGCTCTTGGTGTTGAGCTCGGCGTACATGATGTTGTCGTAGATGTACTGCATCACGCGAATAACAGCCTTGAGGTTGTCCTGCATGTTGGGAACCTCGACGTAGGAGATAGCACCGCCCGGCGAAAGCTGCTGGAACATGCCCTCAAACTTAAGCTTGTCGAAGGCATCGATCTCCTCGGACACGTGGACGTGATAGCTGTTAGTAATGTAGCCCTTGTCCGTCACGCCCGGGATAATGCCAAAACGACGCTGCAGGCACTTGGCGAACTTGTAGGTCGTCGACTCCAACGGCGTGCCGTACAGCGAGAAATCGATGTCGCTCGCAGCCTTCCATTCCGCGCACTTGTCGTTCATGCGCTGCATGACGGCCATGGCAAACGGCGTGCCCTCCTTCTCGGTGTGGCTGTGACCCGTCATGTACTTGACGCACTCATACAGGCCAGCATAGCCCAGGCTGATGGTGGAATAGCCGCCCACGAGCAGCTTGTCGATCGTCTCGCCCTTCTTCAGACGCGCCAGGGCGCCGTACTGCCAAAGAATCGGCGCGGCATCCGAAAGCGTGCCCATCAGGCGCTCATGACGGCATAGCAGGGCACGATGGCACAGCTCAAGGCGCTCGTCGAAAATCTTCCAGAACTTGTCCATGTCCTGATGCGAGCTCAGCGCGACATCGGGCAGATTGATGGTCACAACGCCCTGGTTAAAGCGACCATAGTACTTAGGTTTGGTCGGGTCATAGTTCAGCGCGTTGGCGACATTGTTAAAGCCGTTGCCCGAACGGTCGGGCGTCAGGAAACTGCGGCAACCCATGCAGGTGTAGCAATCTCCGTTGCCGGCGGTCTCGCCCTTCGACAGCTTGAGCTCGCGCATCTTCTTCTCGGAGATGTAGTCGGGCACCATGCGCTTGGCGGTGCACTTGGCAGCCAGCTGGGTCAGGTAGAAGTACGGGGAATTCTCGTGAACGTTATCGTCCTCGAGTACGTAGATAAGCTTAGGGAACGCCGGGGTGATCCACACGCCTGCTTCGTTCTTAACGCCCTCATAGCGCTGACGAAGCGTCTCCTCCACAATCATGGCAAGGTCGTGCTTCTCCTGGGGCGTACGGGCCTCATTGAGATACATAAAGACCGTCACGAACGGCGCCTGGCCATTCGTGGTCATAAGGGTCACGACCTGATACTGAATCGTCTGGACGCCGCGACGAATCTCATCGCGCAGGCGATCCTCAACGACCTCGCGCACCTTCTCGGCAGACGCCGAGACACCGAGCTCCTCAAGCTCGCGAGCGACCTCGCCGCGAATCTTTTGACGGCTCACCTCAACGAACGGGGCGAGATGGGTCAGCGAAATAGACTGGCCGCCGTACTGGGAGGAAGCAACCTGGGCGATGATCTGCGTCGCGATGTTGCAAGCGGTCGAGAAGCTGTGCGGCTTCTCGATCAGCGTGCCCGAGATGACGGTGCCGTTCTGGAGCATGTCCTCCAGGTTCACCAGATCGCAGTTGTGCATGTGCTGGGCAAAGTAATCCGAATCGTGGAAATGGATCAGGCCCTCATTATGGGCATCCACGATCTCCTGGGGCAGCAGCACGCGCTGGGTCAGGTCCTTGGAAATCTCGCCGGCCATATAGTCGCGCTGAACGGAGTTGACGGTCGGGTTCTTGTTGGAGTTCTCCTGCTTGACCTCTTCGTTATTGCACTCAATCAGCGACAGGATCTTGTCGTCGGTCGTGTTCTTTTGGCGCTTCAGGCTCTGAACATAGCGATAGATGATGTAGTGGCGGGCAACCTCGTAGCAGTCGAGACGCATGATCTCGTCCTCGACCAGATCCTGAATCTCCTCGACCGAAACAGTGTGGCCCGCGTTCTCGCATGCCTCGGCGACGTTTTGCGCCGCATAAACCACCTGGCGGTCGGTAAGACGAGAGCCCTCCTCGACCTCCAAGTTGGCGGCGCGAATCGCATTGACGATCTTATCGATGTCAAAGACAACCTCGGTGCCGCTGCGCTTGATGATCTTCATCCTCTTGCCTCTTTCGCGTCGTAGTCTCATTGCGTTTCAGAGCCAAACGATGCCCGGCAGGGCTTGCCCCCGTCTTGCGGCGCCGTCGCGCAATCTGTGTTCTCGATAAACCATAAGCCTCCATGCGGACATTCCCAGGAGCCGATCAAGCGGCTCAAGGACACGTTCAAAAGAGGCAGTTAAGGTCTTCGTTCTCTGTCCGCCATCTATCATACGACAAAGAGGCATCTATATCCTGTATTCTTTTTTTAGGTCAAACACAACATATAGTGTTTCAGCAGGTCAAAGCAATTGGTCATTTTGCAGACGCATTAAAAATGAGGGGTATTTGACAAGTCGGTAAAACGTTACCAACACGGCTACCTGCATGGCAGTTATAAAACCCCCTTAGTCAAGCCGCTGACAAATCCTACCAAAACCAAGCCGCTCACGCCAAAAGAATCCAAAAGATTATGCTTGACCAACATGTTGCGGTCGTGCCTTGCCGAGCTCCATGCAACCGCGGCACGAATCCTTGAAAGATATGTGCATGCAAACGGAGAAGATGGGAGTTTTCTCGGATGACTACTGAGAAGCATTCCGGAAGATCAAAAACTCGATATTTGGTGACGTATTTGGCGACCCATTTGGCGACGTAAAACAAAACAGCCCAGAGGCGTTGCCTCTGGGCTGCGAACATTTGGTGGGCGTTAGAAGATTTGAACTTCTGACTCTTCCGTGTCAGGGAAGCGCTCTCCCCCTGAGCTAAACGCCCAAATGGAGCGGACAACGGGGCTCGAACCCGCGACCCCAACCTTGGCAAGGTTGTGCTCTACCAACTGAGCCATGTCCGCCTGCGAGGATTTAATATACGGGATGATCCACCCAAATGCAAGAACTTTTTTTGAAAAGTTTTGCGACGCCCTCGCGAACCTCGCAAAGACATCAGCCACCACGGAAAGCACAGGCAAACGCAAACTCGCCGCAAGAGGCCCCTACAACTCAGCGAGCATGATCCAGGCAGAACTGTCCTGCGCGAGCCTGCCGTCTACAAGCGGTGATGAGGTGAGCAGGACCCTGCCCGCCGGCAGCTCCACGGGTGCTGCACCGAAGTTCGTCACACACGCCCAGCCGTTGTCGCGGCGATAGGCGATGACGCCACCCTCAGCGCCCTCGGCACCATCCGCAAGGCCGGTGCGTCCGTCAAGATCAAGCCACTTAAGATCGTTGGCGCACCCGCGCAGCTTGCGCCGCAGCCAGAGGGCGTCACGATAGAGCGCAAGCATCGATGTCGGGTCCGCTTCTTCCCTATCGGCAGCGTAATCGGAAAACCATGCAGGCTGCAGCAGATGGGGCGCCGCATCGGCGTCCGCCGGTGAAAACCCAAACGATCCGCCCTGCGCGGGATCGTCCGCCGCCACCCACGGCAGGGGCACACGGCAGCCGTCGCGCCCCTTCTCGCGCTTCGGTCCGTGCGTATTGGTCGCAGTAGGATCTTCGAGTGCGGCCCACGGGATATCGGCCACCTCAAAAAGGCCGAGCTCCTCACCCTGATACACGTATGCCGAGCCCGGAAGCGCCAGCTCGAGCAAAAGGGCCGCCCGCGCGCGGCGCTCGCCGAGTTCACGGTCCTCGTCATAAGACGACCCGTCGCGTAAGAGCCAGTCGAGCGCAATCTGGTGGTAGCGCGTCGCTTGATCTGCGGCAGGGCATAGCGCGTCGCCACGCGCGGCACGTCGTGGTTGGAGAGCACCCAGGTCGAGGCGGAATCGGATTCTATAGCTGCCTTCAAGCCCTCCTCGATTGCAGCGTGCATGTCATCATAGGTCCAAGTGGCCTTGGCAAACTCAAAGTTGAATGTCTGGCCAAGCTCGCTGGGACGCGCGTAGAGATACTGGCGCTCAGGCAGCACCCACGCCTCGGCAACGGCGCTGCGTGGCGGATCATAGCGGTCGAACACGCGGCGCCACTCGCGATAGATCTCGTGGACCTCGTTGCGGTCCCACAGCGGATGGGTGCCGTCGTCAACCATGTCATCGCCCTCGGCGAGATGCCACCGGTCGAGGTCATCGCGGTCGAGATCCTTGGCGAGACCGTGCGCCACATCAATGCGAAAGCCATCGACGCCTCGATCGCTCCAAAACGCCAGGACGTCGCAAAAGAACGCATGAACCTCGGGGCACGACCAGTCAAAGTCCGGCTGCTCGGGCGTAAACATGTGCAGATACACTGACCGTCCGCGACGCGCGTCCAGGCGGGGCCGCCAAAGTTGGCATTCCAATTGGTGGGAGGCAGCTCGCCATGCTCGCCGCGACCATCACGGAAGATATAACGGGCGCGCTCGGGCGATCCGGGGCCGGCGGCAAGAGCGGCTTTGAACCAGGGGTGCTGGTTGGACGAATGGTTGGGCACGATGTCGACGATGACCTTGATGCCGTGCGCGTGAGCCGCAGTGATCATGTCATCGAAGTCGTCAAGCGACCCGAGACGTGGGTCGACATCGCAGTAGTCCGCCACATCATAGCCGCCATCGACGAGAGGCGATGGGTAAAACGGGCTCAGCCAGATAGCCTCGATACCCAGCCGCTCAAGATAGTCCATCTGCTGGGTAATGCCCGCGATATCGCCCAGACCCGAACCAGTCGAATCCTTAAACGAGCGCGGGTAGATCTGATAGATCGCGGCATCGGACATCCATGGGCGCGACGAGGACTTTTCTGTAGCCATGGGATGAGTCTCCCTTGCAACGAGGTTTTGCGAGATGCCCACGATGATACGCCCAAAGCGGACATTCGCGGCAAACAACGCCACAGCCACGCCCCAAAACGCTCGCTCCCTCTCGGGTTCGAGCCCAAGCGATGGGTACGAAAAAGCCCGGCTACCGTAGTAGTCGGGCTGCTGAGTTTGGAGCGGACAACGGGGCTCGAACCCGCGACCCCAACCTTGGCAAGGTTGTGCTCTACCAACTGAGCCATGTCCGCATATGTAAAACAAAACGGGCGCCGGAGCGCCCGGATGTTGCCTGGAGGCGAAGCGGATTCGAACCGGGGGTAAAGGCTTTGCAGGCCTCTGCCTTACCACTTGGCCACTTCGCCGAAAAAGGACCGCTTGAGACGGTCCGGAAATGCAATGGAGCGGACAACGGGGCTCGAACCCGCGACCCCAACCTTGGCAAGGTTGTGCTCTACCAACTGAGCCATGTCCGCTTGCGGGTTATTAATTTACGCGAGTTACCCAAAAGACGCAAGTACTTTTTTCAAAAAAGTTGTTCGCCACATGCTCTTGGCAGATAAACATGCCAAAACGATTTACTAGGCGCACGATTCCAACGTTCCGCTAAACAGCTTTACCATCCGAACGCGCGTACCGGCACCATCAGTACGACGGGTAACCTCCACGTTGTCGACCAACATGCGCATGAGCTTGATTCCACGCCCGCGTTCCTCAGTCGTAACCGGTTCACTCGACCCGTCGATCGAATAGCCCGCCCCACGGTCGACAACCTCAATCACGACACGATCGCCATAGGCCTGAACCGTCAGGATGCATCCGATACCACCCGCATGGTCATACGCGTTGCCCAGCGCCTCGCCCGATGCCAATGCGACGTCATAGCGCTCATCACGCCTCAGGGGAAGCGATTCGAGTAGCTCGGCAATACGATGACGATAGTATGGAAGGTTCTCGATACCCTGGCGCACCTCGACACTCTTGCTCCAGCGAGGCAATTCCCCCACCGGAATGGCAGGAATCGACTCCCGAGCGAAGCCCGCAACATGGAGGATGTCGACAAGTCGGGCAATCTCCAAAAAGCGAATGACCTCATCGGAGGCGTTAACGAGCGAAAGCAGGCCCTCTCGCCTCATGAGCTCTCTGGCGCGTGTAAGCAAAAACGCCAAACCCGTCGAGTCGATAAAGCCACGGCCTGGCAATTGATGACAACGCGGCGCACGCCCCGGTCGATCAAATTATCCAACCGTCGGCGCAGCGCGGGCACCGAGGCGATGTCGACATCACCCGGTGGCGTCAAAACCGCTATGTCATTCCACTCATTCATACGACCATGGTTCCCCAAAAGAGCTCGCTCGATGCACACATATCTACAACCGTGTAGGTTTCGCCCCTCAAGCGTCGCAGCCTACGATCGGCCCCGTAAAAACTCAAGGGAAACCAACGCGATATCATCGTCCAGCGCCGACTCGGTAAAGCGGTCAAGCTCGCTCAAGACCTTACCGCAGATTCCCGATACGCCCTCACCCGAGACAGAGAGCAGAAGATCACGAAGCGCTGCTCGCCAAAGAAAGCACCAGAGCGATCGCGCGCTTCGATCGTTCCGTCGGTATACATAAAGAGCATGTCACCAGGAGCGAACGTAAAGACGCCCGTCTCGTACACCATGCTCTCAAAGGCACCGATCACGCCCGATTGACACCCAAGGAGCTCCACTTCTCCCCCGCAGTCTCGCCGCCACCAAGCGGCGTCGACGACGGCCGAATGACCATAGTGGGAGGATGTCCCGCAGAGCAATAGGTAGCGCGACCCGCCTTAAGATCGATCTTGCGATAAACGCCGTCACAAACGTCTCGACTCTCGAAAAGCCCATGAGCATGCTATTGAGCGAGCGAGCCATGCGGGCAGGCCCCGCACCCTCCAGGCATAGGCCGTCAGCGCCGTCTTGACGAGCGCCGACATCGACGCCGCCTCGATTCCCTTGCCGGACACATCTCCCAAAATCATAACGGCGCAATCATCGGGAAGACGAACAAGCGTATAGAAGTCACCGCCGACCAGCGCCGAATTCGTTGCCGATAGGTACACCGAATCGGCGGCGATTCCCGGAACGTCACTAAGCGAATTTCTCATGCCGATCTGAAGCGTCTGAGCGATATGACGCTCCTCGCGCTTTTGAGACTCACCCTCATAGATCAGCTCAAAATCGTGAGCCAAATGCACCATGTAGTCGTATTCAAGGTCGTCGATTGGTTCCTGGCTGCCATCACGGAGCAGCAAGGCGCGCGTTGTCGGCCCCTTTGCGACATCAGCGTGAACGATCGCATCGTTGTTTCGCTCGTCATCCGCCTCCGAGCGATAGCGCCCCGCCTCGATACCGGAGTCGACATACAGTCCCTGACACGGCAGGCCGTGGGCTCTCAGCCATGCACCCATAGGCGTGGATTCATCCACGCGCGTTAGGCGCACGTGCTTGAGATCGTCAGCGCTCGTCCCGCCCAGCACCGACGTCTCGAACCCATCGGAAGCTGATCCCAGGCGCGCTGCCGGCGTCGTGACAGAAAAGAAGAGCGACTCCGGATCGCCCGGCAACGCTACGCGACTGCCGCCCTCAAAATCGATGACATAGGTTTCGAGACCCGCATCATACTCCACGGGGCAAAAATGACAGTTGAGCACGGCGCAAATTTCCGACGATACCGCGCGCGAAGCGACGACGGGATCATCAAGATAGGTAAAAAGCTCATCGCGCAGCACGTTGAGCGAACGACCAAGTTCTGCCGTGCGGCGCGAACGTAAGCTCGACGCCATGCCGACCATCTGAATAGACAGGTAATCGCAGATGACCTCGAGCACGTTAAGGTCATAGGCAAGCGGCGCCTGTGGACGTTTCCAGCCGACCTCCAACACACCGAGCACCTGCGTGCCGTAAAACACGGGAAGACAGATCTCACTGCGATACGGAGGCATATCCTGCACGCGCAGCAAGTGTTTGGAACGATTGTCCAAATCCATGAACATACCCGAAGCAACCCGGTCGCCCTCAAGGTCCTGCTGGATCGACAGACGACAGGCACGCGACTCACGAAGCACGTAGGTCGGAATGCCCGCGCCGTACGGCATAAATTCGGAAGGTAGCTATCATGCAGCTCCTTGGAAACACCGCGGAGCTTAAAACCGCCGCTCTCAGAAAAATAAATCGCAGCTCCAGAGGCATCGAGCGTTCCGACGAGCTGATTCAAAACGGTATCGAGCAAGCTGGGGAGCTCATCGGAGCCCACGGTACTCATAATGACCGAAAGGGTGCCCGAAAGGCGTTTATTCGCCACCCTAAGCTCCGATAGCGCACGTTTGAGCTGACGATCGTGGGAATACTGCTCTTCGATGCTGTGAAGCGCCACCAGGACGCGCGGCGCGCGGCGTCCAAAGATGCGTGGAGGCGTTACGGAGCCCGCACGAACCAAGACGGGGATAAAAGAGCCGTCACTCAGCTTGAGCATCAGTTCGTTCTCGGAGCCATCAGTTTCAAATGGCAGACGATGTTCCGTCGCACGTTCAAAAGCGGACGAGTACAGGACGTCTTTAACATCTCCACCGATGACGTCGGCACGCTCCTCGCACATCAAGCCAAGTAAGCGATTATTCACATGCAGAATGGTTCCGTCGAGCTCGCAAATGATGACAGCATCGCTCGTGATCTCGACCAGTTGGGCAACATCTGCCCACTCGTTGCGTTCAAGCGTTTCCATCGTGGACCTCACCGTCTATCGGTAACAAAAAAGCCTCCGAAGAGGCTTCTCAAATGCGATGGTGTCGGAGGCGGGACTTGAACCCGCATGACCAAAAAGCGGTCACTAGCACCTCAAGCTAGCGCGTCTGCCAATTCCGCCACTCCGACATGCTATGTTGTTGATTCACGGTTCGTTTTGTTGGAACCGCGCGTTCAACGAGGAAGATAATAACCTATGATTCGAGAACTGTGCAAGCACTTTTTTCAAAAAAGTTTACGAATTTGTAAATGAGCAGGTAGATCCGTATGTCCGGCCCCGAATCGTGTTGCTCCCGCGCGTCCTCGGGCATGAGCGATATTGCTGCGCACTTCGTGCTGCAAAATATCGCTCCCCCTGCGGAATGCGCCGGGAGGCAACACCGATTCGGGGCCTGCAAATACGTACTTCAGGCACAGTTCTCAAACATGTTCTGAGGGCTGATATAAATTTAGTGGCTCGGCCTTGCCGAGCCCTTATATAAGGAGGCCGGAGCTAAAGCTCCGGCCTCACTCAATTTCTTATTAGATAAAGTGAGCGATCGAGGAATCGCACTCCCCTGCCGAGTTACCGCAGGGCCCGCCCTGGCGTTACTTTTCAGAACATCCCGCAGGATGCAAGAAACCCCCGCCGCACGAAGTGCGCAGCGGGGGTTTCTTGCATGTCCGAGGACGTTCTGAAAAGTAACGCCAGGGCGGGCCCGGACAAACAACCGACTACAGGTCGATGTGCGATTCCTTGATCGGGAACGGCTCCGCGAAGTGGCAGGCACAGCAGTGGCCCGGAGCGACTTCCTTAAACTCAGGCAGCTTCTCGGAGCAGATGCCCTGAGCGATCGGGCAGCGCGTGTGGAAACGGCAACCGGTCGGCGGATCCAGCGGTGACGGCGGATCGCCGGCGAGGATGATGCGCTTACGAGTCTTCTGGATGTCAGGATCGGGCACCGGCACAGCAGACAGCAGCGACTGCGTGTACGGATGGTGAGGCTCACTGTAGAGCGTCTTCCAGTCCGAAACCTCGACCATCTTGCCCAGGTACATAACGGCAACACGGTCGGAGATGTGCTGCACGACAGAGAGGTCGTGAGCAATGAAGAGATAAGCCGTACCGAACTTGTCCTGAAGTTCCTTAAGCAGGTTCAGGACCTGTGCTTGGATGGAAACATCCAGAGCGGAAACCGGCTCGTCGCAGATAATCAGCTTGGGCTTCAGCGCAAATGCGCGGGCAATGCCGACACGCTGGCGCTGGCCGCCCGAGAACTCGTGCGGATAGCGGTTGATGTGCTCGGGATTCAGACCGACGACGTCCAGCAGCTCGCGGACACGCTCGATACGCTCTTCCTTGGTGCCCACGCATGAATGGTCATGGGCTCAGAGACAATCTCGCCGATGGTCATACGAGGATTCAGCGAAGCATAGGGGTCCTGGAAGATGAACTGCATCTCGCGACGCATATCCTTGATCTCGTGCTTGCTCATCTCGCAACGTCTTTGCCCTGGAAGAACACTTTGCCTGCCGTCGCTTGGTCAGGCGCATGATGGTGCGGCCCGTGGTGGACTTACCGCAACCAGACTCGCCGACCAGGCCAAAGGTCTCGCCCGGATTAATCTCGAACGAAATGTCATTCACAGCAGAGACGACACGCTTGGAGAAGCGCTTGGCGAACATGCCGGACTCAGCGGGAAACTCCTTAGAGAGGTGCTCGACCTTCAGCAGCGGAGTACGCTCGTTGGTATCTGCCATTACGCCTCGCCTCCCTTCTTGGAATCCTTGCGCGTACGGGACGTCTCAGGAGCGTTCTTGAGGAACTCGGGGTCACCGGAGTAGTGGCACGCAGAGTAATGACCAGACTCGGTGACAACGCGCTCGGGGCGCTGCTTGCGGCACTTATCGGTCGCATAGGGACAACGAGGCGAGAACACGCAGCCCTCGGGCAGGTTCATGAGCGAAGGCGGGTTGCCGTGAATCGGCGTAAGCGGCTTCTTCTCTTCGATGGCCTGCTCCGGGATGGAGCGGATAAGGCCCCAGGTGTAGGGGTGGCGGCTCTCGTAGAAGATTTCCTCAGCAGTACCGAACTCGACGGGACGGCCGGCGTACATAACCATGATCTTGTCGGCCATGTCGGCGACGACGCCCAGGTCATGGGTAATCATGATGATGGCGTTGCCGTTCTTCTCCTGCATTTCCTGCATGAGCTCGATAATCTGAGCCTGAATGGTAACGTCCAGAGCCGTCGTGGGCTCGTCGGCAATCAGAATATCGGGATCGCAGGCAAGAGCCATAGCAATCATGACACGCTGACGCATACCGCCCGAGAACTGGTGCGGATACTCATTGACGCGCTTCTCGGGCTCGGGGATACCCACGAGGTCCAAAAGCTCGGTAGCGCGCTTGAGTGCCTCCTGCTTGGAGTAGCCACGGTGCAGACGAAGGCCCTCGCCCACCTGCTTGCCGATCTTATAGACCGGGTTCAAGGAGGTCATAGGATCCTGGAAGATCATCGCGATATCGTTACCGCGAATGTGCTGCATCTCTTCCTCGGTCATTTCGAGGATAGAACGACCGCGATAGCGAACGTCGCCGCCCTCAATCTTTCCCGGAGGCATCGAGATGAGGCCCATGATGGTCATGGCGGTCACGGACTTACCGGAGCCGGACTCACCGACGACACCCAGGGTCTCGCCGCGATCGAGCGTGTAGGACACACCGTCGACAGCGCGAACGACGCCGTCCTCGGTATGGAAATACATCTTAAGGTCATCGACCTCGAGCAGATGCTGGCCCTCGGGAACCGGCTGGTCCTTCAGGTCCACATAGTTCTTGTTCTTCTTCATCCTTATGCGTCCTTCATCTTGACGTCGAGGGCGTCGCGCAAACCGTCACCCAGCAGGGTGAAGGCGAGCACCGTCGAGAGAATTGCCAGACCGGGCATGATCATCATCCAGGGAGCAGTCAGCAGATACTGCTGACCGTCCTGAATCATGGAGCCCCACGAAGCGTAGGCGGAATAACGCCCATGCCGAGGAAGGACAGAGCAGACTCGGTCAGGATGGCGCCACCAATGTTCATGGTTGCGTAGACCACGATGGAGGCGACGGAGTTCGGGAAGATGTGACGCACGACGATACGAGCATCAGATGCACCCATCGCGCGCGCAGCATCAACATAGTCGTTTTCCTTGACGGTCAAGATCGCAGAGCGGAAGACGCGCGCAATCGAAGGCCAGCCGAGAATACCGATGGCGATAAAGACGTTCTGAAGACCGCGGCCGATAACGGCGATCATGGCGACAACGAACAGCACGTACGGGAACGCCAGGAAGATGTCCGCACAGCGCATGATGATCGTATCCCAGATGCCGCCGTAGAAACCGGCCAGAGCACCCATGACCAGACCGATCAGCGTGGAAATCGCGGTGGCCATAATTCCGACAGACAGCGAAACGCGCGCACCGTAGATAACGCGGACGAGAATGTCACGACCAAGGGCGTCGGTGCCAAACGGGTGCTCTGCACACGGAGCCAGCAGCGACGTCTCGGCCATGGTGGTCGAGTCGGAAGCCGTCGGAGAACCGAGCCAGGGCTTAGCCCACAGATCTGCGGTCAGGGCAACCACAACGACGATGATGATCCAACAGACACCGATAACGGCGAGTTTGTTCTTACGAAGACGCTTAAAAGCGTCGCCCCACAGCGTGCGGGACTTCGCGGGAGCAGATGCGGCCTTGGTGGCGGTAGCCTGCTCCTGAGACTGAGAATCAGTTTCCTGCATGAGACGTACCTCCCTTAGGCCTTATCCGACGGACCGCCAAGGCGGATGCGCGGGTCGAGGAATGCATAGCTAATGTCGACGAGCAGGTTGATCACCATGACGACGACAACGATGAGCGTAACGCCGCCCATAACGATGGGCCAGTCACGCATGCTAATGGCGCGATAGACTCATAGCCGATACCGGGCCAGTTAAAGACCGTCTCGGTCAGGATGGCGCCCGAAAGCATGCCGCCAAAGTCGACACCAATATAGGTAACGACGGGGATGAGTGCATTCTTAAGCGCATGCTTGACGATGATCGCGCGATTGGAGAGACCCTTGGCCTTTGCCGTACGGATGTAATCCTGGTTCATGACGTCAAGCAGCTGCGAGCGCATAATGCGGGCGGCGTAAGCGGTCGAAACCGAAGCCAGCGTAATGGTCGGAAGCACATAGTGCATCCAATCCTGATACTGAGAGCTGGAACCGCCGGCACCCGAGATCGGCATGGAGATTGCACCGCCCGTGGCGTCCTTGAGGATGACGCCAAAGAACAGCTGCAGCAACATACCGAGCCAGAAGGCCGGGACCGCAACGAGGATCGACGTGGTGAGCGTTACCAAAATATCCCAGAAGGAATAACGCTTTACCGCCGAAATGATACCCGCACCGATACCCATGATTGCCTCGAGCACGATGGCGCACGCGGCAAGTTTGATCGTATACGGATACTTCTGGGCAAAGATATCCGTAACCGGCAGCTTGCGCTGATACGAATTGCCCAGATCGCCATGAAGCAGGCCGTTCATGTAATACAAGTAACGGTCCACGAGCGACGTTTGAACGGGATCGCCGTTCTCGTCAAGGATCGCGTTGCCGTCCTCGTCCGACTGGACCAGGTGATAGCGGACGCGAAGCTGAAGCTCCACCTCGGGGGACAGAGCCTTGTCTCCACCGATCAGCTTGATCGGATCTCCCGGCACGATATTCTGGAGGCGAACAGAATCAGCGTAACGCCCAAAAACACCGGGATGAACTGAAGCACACGTTTAACGATGTACTTACCCATACCACTCCCCTATCTAGGGATTAACCTAAATGGATGCCGATCGCCAGACCGGCATCCCAAAATTACCATCAGCCAGTTTACCCCAGGTTAGGGAGAACTGTATGTTTCCCATGAGGTCTACGTAAATACTTGACCCTCACGGAAGCTGCAAACTCTTAGGCGAGCTCAGCGGTACCCAGCTCGGCATGCTTCTGCGGATCGACATAGAGGTGCTTGATGCGATCGGAGCCGACGATGGTGTGCGTGTAGAACATCACCGGGATGACCGGGCAGTCGGCAGCGACCATTGCATCGGCCTCCTGCATCTTAGCGACGCGCTCCTCGTCGTCAACAATAGTACGAGCCTCGTCGACCTTGGCGTCGAACTCGGGGTTGCTGTAACCAGAGCGGTTGTCGCCACCAAGGGAGTCGGAGTGGAACAGCGGATACAGGAAGTTGTCCATGATCGGGTAGTCGGCAATCCAACCCAGACGACCGAACTGATAGTTAAAGTTCTGATACTGCTCGAGCAGGGCAGACCACTCGGGGGTATCGGAGACAGCGGTAACGCCAACCTTGGCGAGGTCGCCGATGATGGACTCCATGATCTCCTTGTGACCGCCGTCCTGGTTGTAGGAAAGGGTCACGCTAATGCCACGATCCCCGTTAGCGCCAGCGGGAGCAACCTTGTCGAGGTACTCGTTAGCCTTGTCGACATCGTAGGCGCAGAACTCCCATGCGCCCTCCTTGTAGCCATCGATACCCGGAGGAACAATGCCGTCGGCAGGGGTACGGGTACCTTGAAGATGGTCTTGCAGATGGCCTCACGGTTGATGGCCAGGGAGATGCCCCTACGCAGGTCGGCGTTGTTGAACGGCTCGGCCGTGGTGTTGCAGGTCAGATAGTACGTGGAAGGCTCGGCGCCGAGCAGCATGCGCTCGCCGTCACCCATGGTGTAGCCGTCCTTGGACACGCCGCGATCCTTCTTGGCGGCATCGATCTGAGCAACGGGAACGTCGCAGACATCGAGGTTACCGGCCTGGAACTCCTTGTAAGCAGTCTCCATGTCCTTGATGACCTGGAAGTGGATGCCATCGATCTTGGCCTTGTCGCATAGTAATCGTCGAACTTCTTGAGGTTGATCTCCTGACCATCCTCCCACTTGCCGTCCATCATGAACGGGCCGTTACCGACCGGTGCAAGATAGAAGCTCTTGACATCGGACTCTGCGCACTCGGGAACCGGGGCCAGAGCCGGGTGAGAGGCGACGAAGGGGAAGTCGGCGTAAGCGGAAGACAGCTTGACGACGAGGGTCTCATCGTCGGGGCAAGTAACACCGCTGAGCTCGGTAGCGTTACCGGCAAGCAGGTCGTCATAGCCCTCGACCATAGAAAGGTGATAGGAGACCTCGGAAGGGCCGTACTCGGTAGCGATGGCCGACTTGGTGTTGACCAGACGCTCCCAACCGAGCTTGAAGGACTTGGAGGTAACGTCGTCACCGTTGTGGAACTTGGCCTTCTTGATCTTGAAGGTGAACTCGGTGGCGTCGTCGTTGGCCTCAAAGGACTCGCAAGCCAGCGGAACGATCTCGCCCTTCTCGGCGTCATAAGAGGTCAGAGCATCAAAGAGCTGGTACTCGACCTGAGTGCCCTGGTCCTCCTGGACGTTATAGGGGTCGATGCAGACCGGGTTGTTGATGTAGAAGTTCAGCGTCGAACCGGACTCAGAACCGGAAGCGTCGCCGCCCTTCTTGCCGCATGCGGCAAGAAAAGCCATGGAGCTCGCAGCAAGGGTACCGCCGACAAAGGCGCGACGACCCATAACGGGCTGGTGGAACATAGAATCAGCCATGCCATCCTCCTTATGAGATAGGACAAAGTAAGTTCGGTCGGGCAACGTCAAGACAGCCCAATCGAACCATTCAAACGCGGTCCGCCGTTTTGGCTGGTTATACAAAGCGGACCAACGTATTGCAATACAGTAGCGCATTTTATGCACGATTTGGGGCTAATTCCGGTTAACGGTCGAGATTTTCTTTAGTTGGGCGAAGTATATGAGGATATTTTGACTCTGTTACAAATATGTAAACAAAAAGGGTCCCGCACTTGCGGGACCCTTTTCAAGTATTTATGCGGCTCGTGATTAGTAGCCCACGATGCTGCGGGAAGAAGAACATGCACAGCACGACGCACACGGCAAACACGACAGCCATGATGACGGTCAGGCGGTCAAGGTTCTGCTCCATAACGCCCGTGGCAGAGCTGGAGTTATACAGCGAGCTGGCAATCATATCCGAAACGCCGGTACCTTACCGGAATGCATCAGACGAGAATCGTCAGCGCCACGCAGAAACAGCCCAAACGACAAACAGAAGAATCTGGAACGGACCCATAGATAATCTCCTTAATAGAACAGTTCAAACTCCAGTACTGTACCACAATCCCCCGCTCTCCCCTACCTGCCACTCAAGGACGGGGTGGAAATGGCAGAAATACCAAAAAGGGGGTTGTCCGGTTGTGGACAACCCCCTTGCTAGAAAACGGTATTTGTTTTCTATTAGGCCTCGGTAGCGAGCACGCGGCCCGTCATCTCGGCGGAAGGCTCAATACCAGCCATGGTGAGCATGGTCGGAGCGATATCAGAAAGACGGCCGTCCTCGATACCGGTGAGCTGTGCCTTCTCATCAACGATGATGAACGGCACGCGGTTGGTGGTGTGAGCCGTGAACGGATGCTTGGAACCGTCGGAAGCAACGTCAAACATGTGATCGGCGTTGCCGTGGTCGGCGGTAATCAGCGCAAAGCCGCCCTTAGCGAGAATCGCCGGGACAACCTTGGACAGGGCATCGTCAACAGCCTCGACGGCCTTAACGGCGGCGTCGAAGACACCGGTGTGACCAACCATGTCGCAATTCGCGAAGTTCACGATGTAGAAATCAGCGCGTTCCTCGTTGATGGCGGCGACGAGCTTCTCGGTAACCTCGGGAGCGCTCATCTCGGGCTGCAGATCGTAGGTAGCGACCTTGGGGGAAGCGACGAGCACGCGCTCCTCGCCCTCCTTGGGCTCCTCGATGCCGCCGTTGAGGAAGAACGTCACGTGGGCGTACTTCTCGGTCTCGGCGGTATGCAGCTGCTTCAGGCCATTGGCGGCGATAACGTCGGCCAGAACGTTCTCGGGGAACGTCTTGGGGAAGGCGACCTCGACGTCAAACGTCGGGTCGTACTCGGTCATCGTCACAAAGTGCGAAAGCTTGATCTGCTCGCGCTCAAAGCCGTCGAACTCCTTATCCGTGAACACGCGAGTCATCTGACGAGCGCGGTCGGGACGGAAGTTGAAGAAGATGGCCGCGTCGCCCTCGTGGATGCCTTGTTGTGGGCAGCGAAGGGCTCGACGAACTCGTCGCCGCGCGGATCCTTCTCGTAGTAGGCCTTGATACCGGCAACAGGGTCGGTATCGGCATCGGATGCGTTGACCATGACGTCGTAGGCGCGCTGGATGCGCTCCCAACGATTATCGCGGTCCATGGCCCAATAACGGCCCGAGACGGTGGCAACGCGAGCGTCGCAACCGGTCTCCTCGGAGATCTTAGCCAGGAAGGCGCAGAACTCACTCATGTAACCGGCACCGGACTGCGGGTCAACGTCGCGACCATCCATGAAGGCGTGGACGCGAACGGTCTTGACACCGTGCTCGGCAGCCATCTTGACCAGAGCCTCGACGTGGTTCATGTGAGAATGAACACCGCCAGGCTCATAAGGCCCATGAGGTGGAGAGTCTTACCGTCAGCCTTGACATCGTCCATAGCCTTGACGAAAACCTCGTTCTTGGCGATGGAGCCGTCCTTGATGGCGTTGTTGATGCGCGAAAGCTCCTGGAACACGATGCGGCCGGCACCGATGTTGAGGTGACCCACCTCGGAGTTACCCATCTGGCCGTCGGGAAGGCCCACGTCCTCGCCCGAAGCACCGAGCGTGGTGTGGGGGTACTTCTCGTACAGGCCATCAAGGAAGGGCGTCTTGGCAGCGGCGACGGCGTTCTCGCCATCGGCCGGAGCAAGGCCGCAGCATCCATGATAATCAGGAGTGCAGGAAGATGACGTTGTGCCATATGTCCTACTCGCCTGCCTTGACGACCATAGAGGCGAAGTCGGCAGCCTTGAGCGAAGCGCCGCCCACGAGGCGCCGTCAACGTCGGGCTTGGCGACGAGCTCGGCGATGTTGCCGGGCTTGGCGGAACCGCCATACAGCACGCGGATGCCGTTAGCGAGCTCCTCGCCGAACATCTCCTTGAGGGTCTCACGGATAGCACCGCAGACCTCCTGAGCGTCCTCGGCGGTAGCGTCTTGCCGGTGCCGATGGCCCAGATGGGCTCGTAGGCGACGACGACCTGCTTGGGGCAGGTGATCTCAAGACCAGCAAGGCCAGCCTTGACCTGGTTCACGACGTGCTCGACATAGGTGCCAGCCTCGCGGACCTCGAGGGACTCGCCGCAGCAGAAGACGGGAACAAGACCGGCGGCAACAAGGGCCTTGGCCTTCTTGTTCTGGTCCTCGTCGGTCTCGTGGAAGTAGTCGCGACGCTCGGAGTGACCGATGATGCAGTAGGTGCAGCCAGCAGACTTGAGCATATCGCAAGAGGACTCACCGGTGAAGGCACCCTTGGCCTCCCAGTACGCGTTCTGTGCACCGAGGGCGATGGGGGCAGCCTGAATGCGGTCATGAACCGTGGTGATGTCGATGGTCGGAGGGCACACGAGCACCTCGACGCCGGCCGGAACCTCGGGCAGAGCCTGAGCCAGCTCGTCGGCGAGCTTGGCGGCCTCGGCGACGTCGTTGTTCATCTTCCAGTTACCAGCGATAAGAAGGGTGCGATTAGGCATCGAGAAGCGCCTCCACTCCGGGCAGGGCCTTACCCTCGACGAGCTCCATGGAAGCGCCACCACCGGTGGAGATCCAGCTCATCTTGTCGGCCAGGTTGAACTTGTTGACAGCTGCGACAGAGTCGCCACCGCCGATGATCGAGGTGCAGTCGGCTCGGCGACAGCCTCGGCGATAGCCTGGGTGCCGTGAGCGAAGTTATCGAACTCGAAGACGCCCATGGGGCCATTCCAGAACACGGTCTTGGCGCCCTTGACAGCTCGGCGTAGAGCTCCTCGGTCTTGGGGCCGATGTCCATGCCCTCACGATCGTCGGGGATAGCGTCGGAAGCGACAACCTCGGGGACAGCGTCCTCGCCAAAGTGATCGGCAACGCGGTTGTCGATGGGGAGCAGGATCTTGACGCCCTTCTCCTCGGCCTTCTTGAGCATCTCGCCAGCGCGCTCGACCCAGTCCTCTTCCTTGAGGGACTGACCAACGGACAGGCCCTGAGCCAGGAAGAAGGTGTAAGCCATACCGCCACCGATGATCAGGGTGTCAGCGGAGTCGATGAGATGATCGAGGACGCCGATCTTGGAGGAAACCTTGGAACCGCCGACGATGGCGACGAAGGGGCGCTCGGGATCGGCGAAGATACCGGTCAGCGTGTCGACCTCCTTCTCGAGCAGGAAGCCGGCGACGGCAGGCAGGTAAGCGGCGGGGCCCACGACGGAACCCTGGGCGCGGTGAGCGGTGCCGAAAGCATCGAGAACGAAGACGTCACCATAGGATGCGAGCTTCTTGGCGATCTCGGGGTCGTTCTTCTTCTCACGCTTATCGAAGCGGACGTCTCGAGAACGAGAACCTTGCCCGGCTCGACGGCAGCGACAGCCTCGGCAGCCTTCTCGCCGTAGGTGTCGGCGACAAAGGCAACGTCGAGACCAGAGAGCTCGGCGAGCTTCTTGGCGACGGGCTCGAGGGACAGCTCGGGCTGGAAGCCGGTGCATCGGGACGGCCGAGGTGGCTCATGAGGATGACGCGAGCGTTGTGCTCAACGAGATAGTTGATGGTGGGCAGGGCAGCCTTGATACGGGTGGTGTCGCCAACGACGCCATCCTTGATAGGCACGTTGAAGTCAACGCGGACGAGAACGCGCTTGCCGTCGACATCGATGTCGCGGACGGTCTTCTTGGTAAAGGCCATGTTTGCTTCTACCTTTCGTACGTGTCTGCCTCCCATTACGGCAGACGATTTCCTATAAAAAGGGCGCGACCCTAGGGTGTAAGCCTATAAGGCCGCGCCCTTCTTTAGACGCTCAACGAGCTATTCGCTAAAAGCTAAATTAAGCAACGAACTTCTCGAAGTACTTGATGGTGCGGACCATCTGAGAGGTGTAGGAGTTCTCGTTGTCGTACCAAGAGGTGACCTGAACGAGGGTCTGGCCGTTGCCGAGGTCAGAGCACATGGTCTGAGTGGCGTCGAAGATGGAGCCGTGGGTCTCGCCGATGATGTCGGTGGAGACGATGTCGTCCTCGTTGTAACCGAAGGTCTCGGAGATGGTGGCAGCGTAGGCCTTCATAGCAGCGTTGACCTCGTCGACGGTGACCTTCTTGTCAACGACAGCGTAGAGGTTGGTGATGGAGCCGGTCGGCGTCGGGACGCGCTGGGCGGCACCGATGAGCTTACCGTTGAGCTCGGGGAGAACCAGGCCGATAGCCTTGGCAGCACCGGTGGTGTTGGGGACGATGTTGACGGCGCAGGCGCGGCTACGACGCTTGTTGCCCTTGCGCTGCGGGCCGTCGAGCGGCATCTGATCGCCAGTCCAGGCGTGAATGGTGGTCATGATGCCGGACACGATGGGAGCGAAGTCGTTCAGACCCTTGGCCATCGGGGCGAGGCAGTTGGTGGTGCAGGAAGCAGCGGAGATGATGTTGTCCTCAGCGGTCAGCGTCTCGTGGTTGACGTTGTACACGATGGTGGGCAGATCGCTGCCAGCCGGAGCGGAGATGACGACCTTCTTGGCGCCAGCGTTGATGTGGGCCTGAGCCTTAGCCTTGCTGGTGTAGAAGCCGGTGCACTCGAGAACGACGTCGACGTCGAGGTCGCCCCAAGGCAGGTTGTTGGCGTCGGCCTCCTTGTAGATCTTGATCTCCTTGCCGTCAACGGTGATGGAATCCTCGCCAGCAACGACCTCGTGATCGCGAGCGTAGTTGCCCTGCGTGGAGTCGTACTTCAGCAGGTAAGCGAGCATATCGGGAGAGGTGAGGTCGTTGATAGCGACGATCTCGGAGCCCTCATGACCGAACATCTGACGGAAGGCCAGACGACCGATGCGACCGAAGCCGTTAATAGCAACCTTTACTGCCATTGTGTCTCCTTTCGTAAGGCCCCCGCAAGCTACAGCGCCTGCCGTTGAGGCCCACAAACTAACCACTCGCCTAATATACCTTTTTTTGACTTGAAATTCACGAGAATGCTCGAAATTGAAAATCAAATTTACGTTAAAACGTTTTAAAGAATAAAGTAGCAGCTAAATCCGTATATAAGTCGATACTTTAAACTACTTGTTTGCTTCAATGAGCTTTTCAAGCCTCAAAACTCGATGGTAGAGGGCTGACTTCGACAAGGGAGGGTCAGCCATCTCCCCCAAATCACGCAGTGACAGATCGGGGTAGCGCTCGCGCAGGTCGCAAAAGACCGCCAAGCATCCGGAAGCGCATCGCGAAGGCCACGCTGCTCGAGCTCATCGATAAGCGCAAGCTGATGTTGGGCGGCACCGGCGCTTCTGGTCTGGTTGGCGAGCTCGGCGTTCACGCGACGGTTCACATCGTTCTTAACCAACTTGACCGCGCGCGCTCCTCAATCTCGGCAACGCTGCGCTTGGCGCCAATCAGCTTTAATAGATGCTCGATTTCCTCGGCGCTCTTAATGTACACGGCATATGACCCCCGCCGTGCATTAACACGAGCATGGACCCCAATCTGCTCCAACAGATCGCAAAGCCCCTTGGCATATTGCTCGCCCTGCACAGCGATCTCCAAATGAAAATCGCCGCGTGGATCAGCCACGAAGCCGCCCGCGATGAGCGCGCCGCGGATATAGGCAAGTCTACAGCAAGGACGGGCAACGATATGTCGGGGTACGCCGGCGACAAGTCCTCCCCTACGGTCGAGGATACCCAGCAGAACCAAGGCCTTATCCAGGTCTGGCTGATCAGGCAAGGTGATGAGATAGTTTCGAACCTTATGCAATACAGATTTACGGACGGTGAACTCCGTTTTGAGCTTAAGGATACGATGCGTCAGCGTGATCATCGTGCGCGCGACGGCTCCCGTCTCAGTCGCAACCGTCAAACGATACCGCCCAGAGCCGGTAAGCGAGAGCGTACCGCTCACGCGCGTGAGGGCGGCAAGCGTCGACAAGTCGCAGTATTCACATTCGGGTTCGCAGCGCGCAAGCTCGTCGCGCACCTCAGCGGTAAACGACATGCAGGCCTATGCCTTCGTGTTGGCGCGCGACAGGTCGCGGTGGGAAATGCTCACGTGATATTGGGCGCCTTCCAAATAACGTGCCGTGGCCTCGGCGATGGCAACGCTGCGGTGTTGACCGCCCGTGCAGCCGATGGCAATAGAAAGCTGTGGCTTGCCCTCCGCGATATAGCCGGGCATGACCGTATCGAGCAGCTGCGTCCAAGCTTTCCAGAACTCCTGGGTCTTGGGATGGTCCAGAACAAAGTCGGAGACCTTCTTATCGAGACCGGTCATGGTGCGCATCTCGGATCGTAGAACGGATTGGGCAGGAAGCGAACGTCGATCATAATGTCCGCCTCGACGGGCATACCGTGCTTAAAGCCAAACGAGAACACGTGAACGTCCATGAGCTGCTGGTCGGACAGCTCGGAAAATGCCATACGTAGCTTGTTGCGCAGCGCAGAGGTGCGCAGACGGCTCGTGTCGATAATCATATCGGCTCGGTCGCGCACGCCCTGAAGCTGAAGGCGCTCGCGCTGAATGGCATCGGCCGTAGTCTCCCCCGGCTTGGCAATGGGATGACGGCGGCGATTTTCGCTGTAGCGACGAATCAGCACCTCGTCAGAAGCCTCCAGGAACACGATGTCGCAGCTCATCTCGCGCTCTTCGAGCGCGGCGACCGCATCGAGCAACTCGTCAAACAGTCCCTGGCTACGCAAATCGCAGGTGACGGCGAGATGCCTGCCCACGCCCGTATTGATGCCGACGAGCTCGGCAAGCTGGGCGATGAGACGCGGAGGCAGGTTATCGATGCAAAAATAGCCCATGTCCTCGAACACGTGCATGGCCTGCGTGCGGCCCGATCCGGACATTCCGGTGATGATGACGATATCGGGGATGCGCTCCGAGCGCTCCGCCGCATCCATGGCATCTCCCTTTTGCATGTGCTGCCTCCCGAAAACAAGCGCGGGACCCAGCAACCCGGATCCCGCGCGGTCAATTGCCTATATTGAGTATACCGCCCCGAGCGGATACGAGGCCTGTCTTACGCCTCAAGTGCAGCCTTGAACCAACTCGTAATACTCGTGGGGTGCGTGATGGCGGTGCCGACGACAACGGCCCAGGCGCCAGCATCGATCGCGGCGCGAGCCTCCTCGGGCGTATGCACGCGACCCTCGCAAATGATAGGAAGGCCGGGGAATTCCTCAGTCGCCTGACGCAGGAGCGGCAGGTCGGGGCCATCGGCCATGGTGCAGTCGATGGCGGCGACGCCGTGAGAAAGCGTGGTGGATACCAGGTCAAAGCCCATATCAACAGCACGGCGAATATCCTCGATGGTGGCACAATCCGCCATCAGGAGCACACCCGCCTCGTGCAGCGGGCGGAAGGTATCCTCGACCGTCTTGCCATCGGGGCGCGGACGATCGGTGGCGTCGATCGCCACGATATCGGCACCGGCAGCAACGCAGGCGCGAGCGTGACGCAGCGTCGGCGTGATGTAAACGCCTCGTGCCCATCCTTCCACAGGCCGATGACGGGAACCTCACAGCGACCCTTAATGGCGGCAATGTCGGCAAGGCCCTGGCAGCGAATGGCGGCGGCGCCGCCGAGCTCGCAAGCGCGAGACATTTGCGCCATGGTCTCGGGCGTACGAAGCGGCTCGCCATATACGCCTGAACGCTCACGACGAGCTTGCCCTTCAGGGACTGGATCAAAGGATCGACGGTCATGTTCGACTCAACCTTTCTCAAAACAGCCTTCTGAGACACCGCACCTTGACGTTCAAACCGTCGCTCGCGTACCGAAGTACGCTTCGCTCCTCTTTCACGTCAATCTGCGGCACCTCAGAAGGCGCGCTTGGTAGTTATGTTTACTTCAACGAGGCAAGAAGATGCTCAGCGGCACCGATGAGCGGAGCATCGCCCTCCAGAGAACCGATGAGGATCGGCGTGTTCTGAAGCGGATCGAGCGCCTGGCTGGCATAGCCTCGTGCACCGAATCCTTCCACGTCTGCGAACGCCAATCGGGACCTTGGTGAATCACGCCGCCCGAAAGCACGATGACCTCAGGGTCCAGGATGTTAGCGAGCGAGCCCAAGCTGGCCCCCAGCGCAAAGCCGGCGTCATGGATGACCTCGGTCGCCTTTGCGTCGCCCGCACGGCACAGGTCGTTCACATCGCGACCGACCGAAGGACGGCTGGGGTCGACGCGACCAAAGCGCTCATCGTACATACGACCAATGGAAGTGCCCGAAGCTACCGACTCCAGATGGCCGGAACGCCCGCAGGCGCAGGGAATGCCGGCGGCAGCCGAGCACTCGATGTGGCCCATATGGCCGGCAGCACCATGGAAGCCCTGCATCACGCGGCCGTTCTCGACATATGCGCCGCCGATGCCCGTACCGATGCCAAGACACAAAACGGAGAACTTGCCCTTGCCGACGCCCCAGTGGGCCTCACCCAGAGCATGAGCCTGCACGTCGCCTACGACGGCAACGGGAAGACCGAGGTCCTCGCGCAGGCGCGGCCCCAACTGAACGCCGGACCAGCCGGGCATGATCTCGTTGGCATACGCGATGGCGCCCGTCTTGGGATCGACGACGCCGGCGGCACCGATGCCGACGCCAAGGACCTCGACATCGGGATTCGCCTCGAGAGCAGCCTTGATGGACGCCTCGATACGCTGGAAGACGGCCTCGCCGCCCTCTTGGGCCTCAGTGGGAACCTCGGCCTCAAAAACGGGATGAGGCACGCTGCCGTCAGCCGGGTACTCCATGATGCAGTCGCGATCTTAGTTCCGCCGATATCGACAGAGCAGACGTACTTGTTCTCCATGTCGCTCTCCTTAGGAGATAAAAACAACTACAGGAAATGAAGGCGGTGTTATCGCCGCAACTTAGTAAAGGTTTCCCAGGTGCCGAGGTTGGGGTGAAAGTGGTCGGGACGTGACCCATTAGGTCAACGCCCGA
>ENA-OQDE01000009-OQDE01000009.1-human-gut-metagenome-genome-assembly--contig:-NODE-9-length-112476-cov-35.336051_pt1 | contig 112476 bp, 132 predicted proteins | sample MGYA00242768_ERZ504595 | MGnify/ENA primary metagenome ERZ504595 (study PRJEB26092, sample SAMD00036307) | human gut metagenome | host: Homo sapiens | study: EMG produced TPA metagenomics assembly of...
TGTAGGCCTTCTGGGCCATGGCGACCACCCCTTCGACTCGAATTCTTGACGGCCTGAACAATCGTCAATATCGGTCGGAGGGGTGGCTTTGTAAAGCCGTTTGTCTCCACCCGCGTAGCGGGTGGTTCAAAGCTGGCCGCTGCGCGGCCAGCAGACTAAAGTCTTGAAACAAAAACCACCACAAAGGTGCCCCTTTGTGGTGGTTTGCGCGTCAAAAGTGAGCGTATCGCTATTTGGAAAGCTCGTCGGCGAGGGCTTCGATCTGTGCACGCGAGGTGTCGTTGAGCGAACCCAGGACGGTCACCTTGTTCTGCGTCAGGGTGATGTCCTTCATGCCCTCGAGCTCCTTGGTCATAACCTTAGCGGCGGCAGGTGCCCAAGAACCGGCCTCGACGAGCGCCACCGTGCGGTTCTGGTAGGCATGCTCGGCGAGCGTATGGATGAAGGTGCTCATGCACGGGAAGATCTCACCCTGATAGGTGATGGAGGCGAGTACCAGGCGGTCGTAGCGGAACGCATCCTCAACGGCCTCGGCCATATCGTCGCGAGCCAGGTCAAAGACGGAAACCTTCTGGCCGCGAGCCTCAAGCGCGGATGCGAGCTCCTCAACGGCAGCCTTCAGATGGCCGTACACGCTCGCATAGGCAATCGTGATGCCTCGTCCTCGGCTGATAGCTCGACCAGGTGTTGTACGTGTCGAGGTAATAGCCCAAGTTCTCGGTCAGCACGGGGCCGTGAAGCGGGCAGATAATCTGAATGTCCAGATCGGCGGCCTTCTTAAGCACGGCCTGCACAAATTTGCCGAACTTGCCCACGATACCAAAGTAGTAACGGCGCGCCTCGCATGCCCAGCCTTCCGGGTCCTCGATGTCGTTGGCGCCAAACTTGCCAAAGCCGTCGGCACTAAAGAGCACCTTGTCGGTGGCCTCGTAGGAGAACAGCACCTCGGGCCAGTGAACGTTGGGGGCGCCGACAAACGTTAGGCTGTGGCCGCCCAGGTCGAGCACATCGCCCTCTTTGACGACCATCTTGCGCTCGGGGAAATCGGTGCCAAAGAAGTTGACCATCATGCGGAAAGCGCCCATGCTTGCCACGATCTGTGCCTGGGGATAGCGCTCCATAAAGGCGGCAATGCCGGCGGAGTGATCGGGCTCCATATGGTGAACGACCAGGTAGTCGGGCGTGCGACCGTCGAGCACGGCTTCGATGTTACCGAGCCACTCGTCGACAAAGCCAGCGTCGACCGAATCGGCGACAGCGATCTTTTCGCCCAAGATAACGTAGCTGTTGTATGCCATACCGTTCTCGGACACATCGTACTGGCCCTCGAACAGGTCAATGTCGTGGTCGTCGACGCCAACGTAGCGGATATCCTTGGTGATCTCCATCAGGCAAAGCCTCCTAGATAGACAAAAGAGCCCGTCTATCATAGCACTCGGCTGCATCCCAACAGCTATCTGCCGGCATCCTTACCGATTGTTATTGAAATGCGATAAAACGCCGTTTATCAGCACAAACTATGCGCGCGGTATCGCCGTGCTATGTCGAATGATGAGTTGTCCGGGAATACGAATGGCAACAGTTTTGCCCGCCGTACCCGCCTCGGGAACCGCATGCTCAAACACCTCGCGTCCGCGCTGATGTAGATCGAACCGCACGGTCGTGAGCTCGTTATGCGCGACAAAGTCGTCGAGCGAGTCATCGACACCCACCACGCTCACGTCCTCGGGCACGCGCAGGCCGCTATCGCGCAGCGCCGCAATAGCGCCGTTTGCCATCTGGTCGTTTGCCGCGTAAATCGCCGTCATGGTGCGGTCGTGCTCGGCCAGATATCTGCCGGCCTCGTAACCGCTGTTAGCAGACCAGTCACCCTCGAGCGGCTCTACCGGCTCGATGTGTTTACGCTCGAGCGCATCCTGCCAACCGGCGCGACGAAATTGCTCGTCGACCGAAAAGGACGGGCCGCCAATATAGCGAATCTGCTCGTGCCCCAGCTCAAACAGGTGATCCATAAGCAATAGCGAGCAGCCGTAATGATCGGAGTCGACCGTGGTCACCGCGGGTGCGCATACATGGTAACGATGACCGTGCCAATGCCCAGCAGTGGATCAAACGTCTCAAAATCGGGCGCCATACGGCTCATGCCGATAATGATGCCGTCCACCGGCAATGCGGCCATACGACGCGTGGCCTCGGCAAGCGAGAACTCCTCGGTCTTGGACATCTCGACCAGCGTGATGGCGCAGCCGCGCTCGCGGGCCGCGCTGGCGATGCCGTCGATCATTGAAAGGTTGCCAAACTTGGTGACATCGTTGATGCACAGACCGACCGAATGGTAGCGGCCGTCGCGCAGCGAGCGACCGGCATAACTCGGACGAAAGCCGAGCTCTTGCATAGCGGCCTGCACGCGCTGGCGCGTCTGCTCGTTGACGTTAGGGAGGCCGTTGGCGACGCGCGAAACCGTCTGCTGCGAAACGCCAGCAGCGCGGGCGACGTCGGCCATGGAGACCGGACGCGTACCTGTATCGTTGGACGGGCGCCTTGCCACAGGATCACCTTCACCCTTGCGAGATCTGAATAGCGTGCATGCCGGCCCGGGCAGAAATACACCCCGCGCCGAGGCCCGCTATCATCGGACGCATGTTAACGTACTCTACTTTTTCAATCCGCAACTCTTCTGCTCTATAAGTCCATACGGCGATACCGTTCACGGCTGAATTTCTACCGATTACCAGATTCTCAAAAAGTGATAAGTGTTGTGTTATGAGTACGTTAACATAGCCCGTAACGTGCGGCATCGTGAACACTTGGTTCACGCCGCTTCAAGTTGTTAACGTACTCATAACGACGCAAAACTCGCCCGTGCGCACCAAGGAAAGGACTCCCATGACCACTCCCGACGAAAAGACATTCGCCACGCTCACCAAGCTGTTTGAGGAGGAGTTTGGGCCCATCGGCGATCGCCAGGTGCTCTATGTGCACGCGCCCGGCCGCTCCGAGATCAGTGGCAACCACACCGACCACGAGGGCGGCCACGTCATCGCCGGCTCGCTCGATGTCGCTGTCGACGGCATCGCCGTGGCAACCGACTCCAACAAGGTCCGCGTCGCCGACGAGGGCTATCCCACGTTTGAGATCACGCTCGACACGCTGGGTATTCAAGAGTCCGAGAAGGGCACGTCTGCGAGCCTCGTCCGCGGCATGGCCCACGAAATCGCTGCTCTGGGCGTTGAGCCCAGGGCTTCGACTTCGCCTTCACCTGCTCTGTCCCCTCGGGCGGCGGCCTTTCGAGCTCTGCTGCTGTCGAGGCGGCATACGGCCGTGCCATGGAGACGCTCTGGGGCGCGCCCGCCATTGAGCCCGTCGCGCTCGCTCAGATGAGCCAGCGCACCGAGAACAACTACTACGGCAAGCCCTGCGGCCTGATGGACCAGGCCGCCGTATGTCTGGGCGGCCTTGCTACATGGACTTTGAGGACCAGGCTCAGCCTAAAACCCAGAAGCTCGAGCTCAACTTTGAGGATCACGGTTATGCGCTCGTGCTCGTTAAGGTCGGTGCCGACCACGTGGCAGCCACCGACGACTACGCCGCCGTTCCGCGCGAGATGCAGGACGTCGCCGCCGAGTTTGGCAAGGAACGCCTGTGCGAGGTCGATGTTGCCGACTTTGACGCCAAGCTCCCCGAGCTGCGCGCCAAGCTGGGCGACCGCGCCTGCCTGCGCGCCGTTCACTACTGGTACGAAAACGGCCTGGTCGACAAGCGCTGGGCTGCCCTGAACGCCGGCGACATCGATCAGTTCCTGGTCCTGACGCGCGAGTCCGGCGCCAGCTCTGCCATGTACCTACAGAATGTCGTTGCCAAGCTGGGCTCCGAGCAGCCCTCGATGTATGCCCTGGCACTGGCCGAGCACGTGCTCGACGGCCGTGGCGCCGTCCGTATCCACGGTGGCGGCTTTGGTGGCACCATCCAGGCCTTCGTGCCGCTCGACCTGGTCGACACCTTTATCACCAAGATGAACGGCTGGCTGGGCGAGGGCTCTGCCCGCCACTACGCAATTTCTGACAAGGGGGCTTACGCGGCATGGCTGTAATGACTGACGTGCGCGAGGCCGCGCAGAACCTGATCGAGTACGCTATCCACCGATCGATGATCGGCCAGGACGATCGCATCTGGCGTATAACACCATTCTCGAGTGCATCGGTGCTACGGGCCCGGCGCTCGACATGGCCTGGGCGCTCCAGGTCGAGAAACTCTCGCTCTTGCACCCCGACACCCTGCCAACTTTGACCTTGAAGGCACACTTGCCGCGCTTGCCGAGGCGGCTGTTGCCAACGGCGCCGCCGAGGACACGGCATCGGGCCGCGACCGCATCGCCATGCGCATCATGGGCGCGCTCATGCCAAGGCCTTCGGTTGTAAACGAGGAGTTCAACGGACGCATGGGCGTCAACGAGCCCCGCGCCGCGACCGACTGGTTCTACGGCCTGTGCTGCGACGCCGGCTACGTGCGCCGTGCCGCCATCGCGCGCAACATCAAATGGAGCACCCCCACCAACTGGGGCGACCTGGAGATTACCATCAACCTGTCCAAGCCCGAGAAGGACCCGCGAGATATCGCTGTGGCAGGTGCAGCCAAGAACACGGGCGAGAAGTATCCCGCCTGCCAGCTCTGCATCGAAAACGAGGGCTATCCCGGACGCTCCGCCGCAGCCGACGGCGGCGCCATCCCGCCCGCCAGAATCTGCGCGTTATTCCCATTCAGCTTAATGGCGAGCGCTGGGGCTTCCAGTACAGCCCGTACGCGTACTTTAACGAGCACTGCATTGCCATGAGCTCCGAGCATCGTCCGATGCACGTCGACCGCAAGGGCCTGACCTGCCTGCTCGACTTTGTGGACCTGTTCCCGCACTATTTCATTGGCTCCAACGCCGACCTGCCCATCGTGGGCGGCTCGATCTTGTCGCACGACCACTTCCAGGGCGGCGCGCACGAGTTCCCCATGATGCATGCCGCCGAGGTCTCGCAGTTTAGCGTGCCCGGATTTGACCAGGTCACCGGCACCGTGCTGCAGTGGCCGCTCTCGGTGCTGCGCCTGCGCTCGCATGACCGCGCTCAGCTGCTCGACGCTGCCGAGAAGATTATCCTCGCCTGGCGCGAGTGGACCGATGAGTCTGTGGGCGTCATCGCGTACACAGCCGATGGCGTGGCGCACAACACCGTGACGCCCGTCATCCGCCGCGTCGACTCTCGCGGAAATGCCGGCGGCGAAATCTACGAGGCCTACCTGGCGCTTCGCTGCAACATCACGACCGACGAGCATCCGCTGGGCGTGTTCCACCCGCATGCCGAATACCACCACATTAAGAAGGAGAACATTGGCCTGATCGAGGTCATGGGCCTGGCCATTTTACCGCCGCGTTTGGTTCCCGAGCTTGGTGCCGTTCGCGAGCACCTGCTGGCAGCCAAGGCTGACGCAAGCTACGATCTTGCCGCCGCACTCGAGGGCGACAACCTTTGCCGCAGCCACACTGCGTGGGCCCTGGACGTCTACACCCGTCGTGCCGATGAGCTTACGGCTGATAACGCCATCGACATCCTGCACGAGGAGGTCGGCGTGGTGTTTGGCCACGTGCTCGACAACGCCGGCGTCTTTAAATGGGACGAAGCCGGCCGCGCCGCCCAGCAGCGCTTTATCGACTCGCTATAGAGCACGGGCCCGAACGTTCAACAGCAGCCCGCACGACATAGCCACCTACACGACAACGGCGCCCGCCGGCAACATCGCCGACGGGCGCCGTTTTCTGATGCAAGGGTAACTAATTTGCACCAAAACAAGGAGTGTCCCAAACTGCCGGCAGAAAAAGAACGTCCCCAGATGCCGACCTAAACCAACACATTATTCGATGGAAAAACGTGGTTGCCTCCCACATTATTCGATGGAAAAACGTGGTTCATTCCCACATTTTTCGATGGAAAGACCAACACGGTCTTATACTAACCATGATCGTTAGGAGGCAGTATGCAGCGACAGCTAATGGACGAATTCATCGCTTGGAAATCTAGGGCAAACCGCAAGCCCCTCCTGCTTAAGGGGGCCCGCCAGACGGGAAAAACCTGGCTTCTCAACGAATTCGCAGGCCAGCAGTATCAAAACGTCATCCGTTTTGACTTTATGCTCGAACCGGGCGCACGTTCGCTGTTCGACGGAAGCCTAGACCCCAAACGCATCATCTCCCAGATAGAGCTCCTGCGCGGCCAGACCATTACGCCGACAGACACGCTCATCATCTTCGACGAAATCCAAGAGGCACCGCGTGGCATCACCTCGCTCAAATACTTCAACGAGCTGGCGCCGGAATACCATATCGTGGCAGCCGGCTCCTATATGGGGCTCGCGCTCCGACGCGAAAACGAGTCGTTCCCCGTCGGCAAGATTGACCAGCTTGCCATGCGCCCCATGGGGTTTGTCGAGTTCGTTCGTGCCGTCGATGGCGATCCGCTCGCAGATGCCATCCTTGCCGCAGACATGGACCTGCTGGCAAACGTTTCCGAAAAGCTCGAGCGCCTGCTCAAGGAATACCTCGTTGTCGGTGGCATGCCAGAAGTTGTCTCCGCTTTCGCCGCCTCCCACGATTTCATCGAGGCCCGCAGGCTTCAGCAGCAAATCATCGAAGCTTATGAATCCGATTTTGGCAAGCATGCGCAGCCGCATCGTCGAGCGCATGAGGCTGGTTTGGAAATCCCTTCCCGGCCAGCTCGCAAAGGAAAACAGGAAGTTCGTCTACGGCGCGCTTCGTCCCGGGGCGCGCGCACGCGATTTTGAGGAAAGCCTCCAGTGGCTCATGGACTATGGAATCGTTCATAAGGTACCACGTGTTTCCGCCCTAAGAGCACCGCTCACAAGCTACGAGGATCTCTCGGGCTTCAAGCTGTTCTGCATCGACACCGGCATCCTCGGAGCACTCTCCGGCCTCACGCCAGCCATTGTTCTGAACGGGCCCGCTGTTTTTACGGAGTTCAAAGGCTCGCTGACCGAGCAATACGTCGCACAGGAGCTTTTGCTCCAAGGCAATACTCCCGCGTATTGGTCATCCTCCTCCGGCAATGCAGAGACTGACTTTGCCATCGACCATGCGGGGACCGTGCTTCCGCTCGAGGTCAAGGCGGCAGAGAACCTCAAAGCAAAGAGCCTGAGGATTGCCTGCGAGAAGTTCAAGCTCGAGCGCTGCGTGAGAACATCGTTAGCGGCATATAGAGACGAGGGCACGCTCGTCAACATTCCGCTCTGGGAGATTGGGCAAATCGACAAGCTGGCATAGGCGCTGTGAGGGGGTGTCCCGTAAGGAGTGTCCCAAACTGCCGGCAGAAAAGGAACGTCCCTATCTGCCGCATTCCCGAAGCAAGGCAACGCCGATGTTTTGGCAACGGCAGCGAGCGGGCCGCATTTGAGACAAGGTGACGTGAAACGAAAGGGCGCTGACCTTCTGGTCGCGCCCTTGAAGTTGAACGTCAGATTGTCCAAATGCGGCCCGCGCAGCGTCGAGCCATTACGCGGTTTGGTAAAACCGCGTAACCCTACAACTCTACGACCTCAACGTTGCTGTAGACCTCGTCCCAGCGGTCCATGACCAGGTGGCCGGTCTTGGGATCCATGGCGTTGAGCTTGCCGCAGGTATTGGCGGTCTTGAGCACCGTGACATCGTCGGCACCAGCAGCAATGGCATGCGCAAAGCCGGCGATGGTCGAGTCACCGGAACCCGTCGCGTTCACAGCCGCAATCGCGGGCGTCTTGGCGCGGAACGCGCGGCCCTCATGGAAGCCCACCGAACCGGCAGCGCCCATCGAAACGACAACCCAGGGGATACCGGCAAAGCGGTCATCGGCGGCAAGCGCCTCGCGCAGGGCATCGACATCATCAGTCGTAAAGGACGTACCAGCAGGCCGTTAATCTCGGTCAGGTTGGGCTTTACGAGCTCAGGCTTAGCGTCGGACTCCAGCGCGGCCTCCAGCGATGCACCCGAGGTGTCGAGCAGCACCTTGGCGCCCGCCTCCTCGGCGATCTTGACGAGCTCGGCATAGTAGCCGGCATCGACGCCACGCGGCAGCGAGCCCGAAAGCGTCACAACGTCCGCCTTCGCCGCAAGCTCGGCGAACTTGGCCGTAAAGGCCTCGAGCTCGGCCGGGGCGATCTGCGGGCCGCTCTCCAGCAGCTCGGTCTGATTACCCTCGTGCAGAATATTCAGGCAAATGCGCGTCTCACCGGCGATGGGCACAAAGTCGTTCTTGACGCCGTCGGCATCCATAAGCTCGGCCATATAGGCGCCCATGTGGCCGCCGAGCAGACCGGTCGCGAGCACGTCGTCGCCCAGCTGCAGCAGCACGCGGCTCACGTTGAGGCCCTTGCCGCCAGCGGTCTTTTCGGGCGTCACACGGTTAACATCGTCGATGATCAGCTTGTCGAGCTGATAGCGCGTATCAATCGACGGGTTCATGGTAACGGTCAGAATCATATTGAACTCCTGTTCCGGGGCGGCATGACCCACCCCAAACATACGATAGCTCGTTAAAGGATCTCGATCTCAAAGCCGCGGGTGACGGTCTCCCCCGGCTTGGCAACCAGGCAGCCACGCTTGTGCTCCAGAATATCGTCCTCGTCGGAGCAGGTGGACAGGCCGCCCCACGGCTCAACTGCCACAAAGTCGCCCTCGGGCTTGCTCCACACAATCAGGTATGGCATATCGGGGAACGTCAGGCGCACGCCCTTGTCCTCGGTTTTCTTGGTCAGCGTAACCACGCGGCTCTCGAGCACATCAAAGATGGTCTCCGCGAAGTCGAAGAGTTCGTGGGTAAGCGGCAGGTTCTGGTCGATCATGGGGTTCTTACTGCGATGCTCAACATCAATCAGGCCCGTCGAGGGAACGGCAGTACAGAGCTCGGCGGCCTCACGCTGATCAAAACGAAGCTCATAGTCGTCATAGGACTCGCCCTCGTCGAGCGGGCACTTAAAGCCGGGGTGGCCACCCACAAAAAACGGCATGTCCTCGGTGCCCTCATTGGTCACCTCGTACGACACGGCCACCTTTTCCGAATCGACCTTGTAGCGAGCAACGATCTTAAACGGATACGGGTACTGCTCGAGCAACTCGGCATGGTCGGCAGAGCTTAGGCTCAGCGCAACCATGTTGTCGCCCTGCTCCTCGAGCTTCCACTCCTGCTTGCGCGCAAAGCCGTGGCGGGCAAGCTTGACCTCGTATCCGCCCATGGTCATCGCGCGGCCCTCACGAAGGCCGCCGCAGATCGGGAAGCAAATGGGAGCTTGGCCCGACCAAACCGCCGGGTCACCCTGCCACAGGTACTCGCGTCCGTTGCTTTAATCGAAGTGAACGATCCGCCAGCCGTGCTCAGTGCCACACGAATAGAACCGTTATCAAGAACAAACTCCATAGGAGCCTTCCCTTTCGTACGCCAGCCCGCCGAGTCAGTGGGGCTGATAGAAAACCGGCCCGCGCCCCCTCACAGAAACGCGAGCCGTCAATTGAAAAGCTGCAGAATGCCAGGGACCGCCAAGAGCGAAGCACTCAAGCCAAGCAAGCAAACGTGTTATCGGAGCAGCTAGCTGTACCAGAAAGCTTCGCAACAACAGGGGCAACCCCACAGGTACCCCCAACGTCAGCGAGCGGCGCCCAGGTGCCGCAGATCGCCGCGAAAGAGGAGCGACGCGTACTTCATGTACGCGAGCAACGGTTTGAGCGGCGAGATGGGGTGCCTGGGGGCCGCGCAGCGTCGGCCGGTCCGGCGTTCGGTAGAACGCCGGAACCCCTTAGTCGTGGTATTCGCCGCGGTCCCACTTCTCGAGGAACTCGTCAAAGAAGTGCGGGTCGGCCTGAGCCTCGGCGTCGGCCTTGTTGCAGGCGTCGATCTTAGCGATCAGGGCATCGTGCTCGGGAGTCTTCTCGTAGGGCTCCTCCAGGAAGGCAAGCATGATGTCGGCCATCAGGAACTCGCCGGTGATCTTGCCACCAAAGCCCACGATGTTGGCGTTGAGCTCACGACGGGCATACAGGGCAGAGGTCATGTCGCGGACCAGGGCGCAACGGGCGCCGGGGACCTTGTTGACGGCGTTGGTGATGCCAATGCCGGTGCCGCACAGGGCCACACCAAAGTCGGCCTTGCCGCTGGCAACAGCCTCGCCCACGGCCTTACCGTAGATGGGATAGTGCGTACGGGTGTGGCTGTAGGTGCCGCAGTCGAGCACCTTGTAGCCAGCCTGCTCCAGGCGGTCGGCCAGATAGATCTTCTCGTCCGTAACGATATGGTCGCAACCGATTGCGATGGTCTTCTTCATCAGAACGTCCTTTCGTCTGAATTCACAAGTTGAGGTAGAAGTTCGAGTTCTCGGTGGCTCTCGTTAGGCCATCTTGTTGAGCATGTCGACACGGATCTGGTGACGGCCGCCGGCGTACTGGCGCGCAGGAACTCGCGGGCGATCTTCTTGGCGACCTCGGTGCCCACACGCCCGGGCCCATGGTGACCATGCGCGAGCCGTTGTGCTCGCGGGTCATGTAGGCGGAACGCTCGTCGGAAATGTTGGCGACGACCATGCCCTTAATCTTGACGGCGGCCATATAGGAGCCGACGCCGTACTTATCGAATGCGAAGCCCTGGGAATCCTTGTGCTCCAGCAGGTCCTTGGCAACGGCGGTCGCGGAATCGACAAAGTCCGCGGCAGGGGTCTCGGAATAGTCGACGACCTCGTGACCGTCGGCGATGAGCATCTCCTTGATGGACTCCTTCATCGACATACCGTCGGCATCGGAAGCGATTACAACCCTCATGACATCCTCCTTGAGAGATACGCAGGTGCGTAGTTTCTGTTTGGAAGTGTTGAATCGCGTTCAGGTCCGGGCATCTGAATGTGCGGTTCTTCACTGTTCATGTTTATTTGAACACATTCGAACAGTAACTGCAACAACTATTTGTGTATCTTTGTTCTTTTTTGAACAAATACCGTTCACAGATGATTGCTGACCGTTTGGACCGGGCGCGGACGTAGCGACCATGCGTTCAGTAAACAAAAAGGGCGGCGAGAACGTGTCTCGGCCGCCCTTCGGCGGTATTCCCCGGTATATACAGCTGTTTTAGCTACTCAGACCGTCCGCTCTTCTTGGCATGTTTGGACGGAGCGCTCAGAAAACGACCCGTCAAATAGTTCGCGGGACCGGAGATATCAATCCCCAGCAGGGTGTGCCCCAGCCACAAAAACGCCGCGAGCACCAGCAATGGAATCACGCACGAGGTCACGATCATCACGATGACACCTTCGATCAGATCGGTCACCTGCTGCACGATTTCGTCGGTCATCTGCTTGGCACCGCTGGTCACCGATGTGACGAGACCCGAGGCGCCGTCGGCAAGCTGCTCAAGCACATTCTTGGACTCTGTGGACTCGGTCTTTTTCTTGCTTACTTTGGAGCTGTCGCTATCTGCCGCACCCGCAGCGTCGGCCGCCTTTTGCTCGGCCGCCTCGATGCTCACTCGATACGTTTCGTCGACCTTTTGCGACACCCATACACTTGCAGGCACCAAGGCCATTCCGATCATGGCGACCACCAGCACGCGAGTCGCCACGCGGCGCAGGACAGCGCTCGTGCTCCAGCGCCCGTGAATGCCGAGCGACACCGCAAAGAGTACCAGCGCAAACGGGATCAGGATGCCCAGGCCAACCGACCACAAAATGGTCAGCAGGTATTTCTCGAGGTAGAGCACGGCAAGCACGATGCCCAAGTTACCCGAAAGCTGTGCGAGCTGCTCGGCAACCGGTGTTCCCGTATCACCCGGCAGCGCGGTAATGCCCGCAGACAGCGCCACGCACGAGGTCGTGAGCGCCAAAACATTGCCCTTCTTTTGATCGATGACCTCGATGGTGGAGTCCCATGTCTTGGTATCGGCGAAATGCGGACGAGCTACAAAGCCCGACAGCAGCGCCAGCACCACGAGTGCAACGATAAAGCCAATCTGCAGCTTTTTGTTTGCGCACACGACATCGGACAGGCTGGGCTGCAGCTCGGTTACCGTCGTGTGCTCGGTTATCTGGACAGGACGCCCATAAGCCATCTCGCGCGCGTCTCTTTTTTGTATTGACCGTTACCTGGCATTTGGATACCTCCTCAGTCCGGTCTGTATTGCGGATGGAAGTATACCCACCCAGTAAAAAACTGAACGGGAGGACGAACGGAGCGCAACAAGACTGTCCCCAATGACTATCTCGGGATGAGTTGCGGTGGAATAGGGATTGTTTTGCGCCCGCCGGCTCCTATTCAGTCCCTATTTCACCGCAACTTGGAGGAGGACAGAAAAAGCCCTGCTGCGGCAGGGCTTATGAAAGGGGACTTGGTTGTGAGGGCTCGTTAGGCGAGCTTGGCCTCGAGCTCGGCGATGCGCTTGTAGGCATCGATGGTAAAGCGGGCCTGCTTCTCCAGGATCATAGTGGTCATGAGGGTGTCCTGAGCGTGAGCCATGATGAAGGTCATCTCCATCTCGCCACCGCCGGCCTCCTGCGAAAGCAGCTTGGTCTGCGTGTCGTGGGCACCGATGAGCGCATCGCTGGCATCCTTGTGCAGCTGCTCGGCCTTCTCAAAGTCACCCTCGCGAGCAGCATCGAGCGCTGCAAGCAGATCGGTCTGGGCGTCACCTGCGTATGCGACAATCTCGAATCCAACCATCGAGATTTCTTCTTTGGTTGCCATATTGCGTTCCTTTCACATATGAACCAACGGAGAGCATCGCGTCCGGGCATACGCGCTGCGTTCTGTATGGCAGAAACATTAACATTCAAACAAAAAAGAACAGTGCAAAACGTAATTTCAAGCTATGAACGGTCACTTTTCGCCCGTGAACGGTTTTTAAACCAATCTGAACAATATCGAACACAATTAGCGGAAACCCAAACAGGCCCGTGCCCTAGCGCCAATCGCGCACCGTATCGCCCTCGACGAGTACGCCCGGAAACAGCATGTGCTCCACACCGGGTTCAACGCCCTCGCACCGGCGATCTTATCGACTGCCCACATGCCGACACGCTTGTTGTCAAAGCGCACGGTGGCCAGGCGACGATCGGGCACGATGTCGCCCAGACTGTCATCAACACCCACCACGCTCACGTCCTCGGGCACGTGCTTTCCGCGCGACTCGAGTCCGCGAATGCAGCCGTAGGCCATGGCGTCGTTGGAAGCATAAATGGCCGTACAGGTCGGATCGTCCGCCAGAGCCTGACCGGCAGCATACCCGCTCTGTGCCGTCCAATCGCCACGAACGAGCTGCGGGGGCTCAATGCCATGCGCGCGCAATGTCTCGCGCCAGCCTTCTCGCGCCGCATGCCCGAAAGCGAGCGCTCGGGGCATGAGATAAAGTGCACGGTCTTGTGCCCCCGCCCCAGCAAGTACTCGACAACTTGACGCGAGCAATCGAACTGGTCGTTATCGACCGTTGAACAGAGCGGGTGCTCCAGCATGGTAACGAGCACCGTCTGCATACCGGGCAGCGGCTCAAAAGTGCCAAAGTCTGCCGGCATGCGGTTCATGATCACGACCATACCGTCTACCGGCAGCGCGCTCATGCGTGACGATGCGCTCTCGAGGGTATACGGATGCCCGCCTACTTTAGTGAGGGTGATGGCATAGCCATGTTTGTCGGCCGCGGCGGCAAAGCCCTCCATACGGTCGAGGTTACCGGTACCGGTAATGTTGAACATGGCGACGCCGACGGTCTTAAACTTACCGCGGCGCAGCGATCGACCGGCAAAGTTTGGGCGATACCCCAGCTCGCGCATGGCGGCACGCACGCGTTCCTTGGTCTCGGGGCGCACGCTGGGCGAATCGTGCACGGTGCGCGAGACCGTCTGCTCCGAGACGCCCGCGAGACGCGCCACATCTTTGACGGATACCGATTTTTTAACAGCGGCCATAGGTCGATCTTTCTATGTCAACGATGCCATTGGTGGCACCCTACGCAGTCAAATGAAACGTCTTCAAGTATATCTAACGCCGCCTCTGCAATACGCTTACCACCCAAAACCTACCGTTCACCGACATTTCTGCTTCCCCGAACGGCTTTTGTCGCCCAAATGTTAACGTTGCCATCGTGCAAACACAGAGCCACCGGGCGGCTCAAACGTTTACGCATAAGGAATCGACGGTTCGCAGGCACAGGAACCACCGGTTCGCGTCTTTTTTTTGTGTCGCAAAATGGCAACGTCAACATTTTGGCAACCGAACGTCAAAAGCTACCATCGTTGCTAACCCACCGACTCTTAGGAGCTTTGCATGGAGCAACTCATCGCCACTATCGAAAAGGGCCAGCCCTTTTTCAACGCGATCGCCCGCAACAAGTACCTCAAGGCGATCCGCGACGGTTTTATCTCCGTCATCCCCATCATCATCTTCTCGTCCATCTTCTGCCTCGTAGCCTCGGTCCCCAACATCTGGGGTTTCTACTGGCCCGATGACATCAACAACGCCCTGTGGAAGTGCTACAACTACTCCATGGGCATCCTGGCAATCGCCTGTGCCGCCACCACCGCCAAGCACTTCGCCGACGCTCAGAACCGCGACCTGCCCAAGAACAACCAGATCAACTTTATCTCATGCATGTGCGCGGCCATCATCGGCTTCTTGCTCCTTTCGAGCGACACCATCGCCACGGACGCCGCCAGCGGCTTCAACACCACCTACCTTGGTTCCAAGGGCCTGCTGACTGCCTTCATCGCTGCGTTTGTGACCGGCATCATCTACAAGTTCTTCATTAAGCGCAACATCACCGTCAAGATGCCCGAGCAGGTTCCGCCCAACATCTCGCAGACCTTTAAGGACATCATCCCCTTCTCCGTCTGCATCGCCGTCTTTTGGGTCTTTGACATCGTCTTCCGCGCTGCCTTTGGCTTCTGCTTTGCCCAGGGCGTCATCCAGGTGTTCCAGCCCCTGTTCACCGCTGCCGACGCTATATCGGTCTCGCTGTGATCTACGGCGCCATGAGCCTGTTCTGGTTCGTCGGCGTCCACGGCCCCTCGATCGTCGAGCCCGCCATCGCCGCCGCCCTCGTTGCCAACATGACCGACAACCTGGCTGCATTCCAGGCCGGCGAGCACGCCTCCGCCGTTCTGACGCAGGCGCCCAGTACTTCGTCGTCTGCATGGGCGGCACCGGCGCCACGCTCGTCTTGGTCTTTATGTTCTGCTTCCTGGCCAAGTCCCAGGAGATGCGCGCCGTCGGTAAGGCCGCCATCGTCCCCGTGTGCTTTGCCGTTAACGAGCCGCTGCTGTTCGCCGCACCCATCGTGCTCAACCCCGTCTTCTTTGTCCCGTTTGTCTTTGCCCCGATCGCCAACATCTGGATCCTCAAGATCTTTATCGACTTTTTGGGCATGAACGGCTTTATGTACACCCTGCCCTGGACTGTCCCCGGCCCCATTGGCACCATCATGGGCTTGGGCTTCCAGCCGCTCGCCTTTGTGATGCTCGCCCTTATCCTGGTCGTCGACTTTGTTCTGTACTATCCGTTCTTCCGTGCCTACGACGCCCAGAAGTGCGCCGAGGAGGCCGAGATCTCCCAGGAGGAGCTCGCCGCCAAGAACGCCGAGAAGGCCGCCAAGCTCAACGATGCCTTCCAGGCAAGGCCGACGCCAAGAGCGTTGCCGCCGGCGCCGCTGCCGAGGCCGTGAAGTCCGATGCCCCCGCCGTTCCCGCAGCACCCGCTGCCGAGGCAACGACCGCCAGCGACCTCAACGGCAAGCGCGTGCTCGTGCTCTGCCAGGGTGGCGGAACCTCGGGCCTGCTCGCCAACGCGCTGGCCAAGGCTGCCAAGGAGCGCGGCATCAATCTTGAGACCGCTGCCGAGGCCTATGGCAACCACGTTGACATGCTTCCCGACTTTGACCTGGTCGTCCTGGCCCCGCAGGCCGCCAGCTACCTGGCCGACCTGCAGAAGGACTGCGAGCGCGTGGGCAACAAGTGCGTCGCCTGCCGTGGCAAGCAGTACATCGAGCTCTCCCAGAACGGCGATAAGTCTCTCGCCTTCGTAAGCGAGCAACTTCGAAGTAAGTAACGCCCAAGCCAGCCGACCATCCACAGCCGGCTGGCCCTTCGATTTAGACGATTGGATCATCATGTCCGTTAACCCCGCTAGCGTCACCAACCCGCCTGCGCAGTTTCCCGAGGCTTTGTCTTTGGCGGCGCCACTGCTGCTTACCAGGTAGAGGGCGAGACCCGCACCCACGGTAAGGGCAAAGTCGCCTGGGACGACTTCTTGGAGGCCCAGGGGCGCTTTTCCCCCGATCCCGCTTCGGACTTCTACAACCAGTACCCCGTCGATCTGGAGCTGTGCGAGGAGTTCGGCATCAACGGCATTCGCCTCTCCATTGCCTGGAGCCGCATCTTCCCCAACGGCACCGGCGAGATCAACCCCGAGGGCGTGCAGTTCTACCACGATCTCTTTGCCGAGTGCCACAAGCACCACGTTGAGCCGTTTGTCACGCTGCATCACTTCGATACGCCGCTTCCCCTCTTTGAGAAGGGCGACTTCCTCAACCGCGAGACCATCGATGCCTTTGTGGACTTTGCCACCTTCTGCTTTAAGGAGTACGCCGACCAGGTGACCTACTGGTTCACCTTTAACGAAATCTGGGCCGACGCTCCAACACCTACATCGAGGGCACCTTCCCCGGTGGCGTCAAGGCGCATCTTGCCGAGGCCTTCCAGTGCGAGCACAACATGATGCTCGCCCACGCCAAGGCAGTGCTGGCCTTCCACAACGGCGGCTTTAAGGGCAAAATTGGCGTCATTCAGTCGCTGGAGTTTAAGTATCCGCTCAACGAGAACGACCCCGCCGACATCAAAGCCGCCAACAACGAGCACGTGCTGCAAAACCAGTTCTTGCTCGATGCCACCTTCCGCGGCGACTACGCGCCCGACACCCTCGAGTGCGCCAACCGCCTGGCCGCCGTCTCGGGCGGCACCATCGAGATCCTGGACGAGGACCTCGAGATTATGCGCGAGGCAGCGCTCTACAACGACTACCTGGGCGTTAACAACTATCAGTGCCGCTTCTTGAAGGCTACGACGGCGAGAACGACCTGCACCACAACGGTACGGGCGAGAAAGGCACCGGCCGCTGGCGCGTCAAGGGCATTGGCGAGCACGTGAACAAGCCCGGCATCCCCACCACCGACTGGGACTGGATCATCTATCCCGAGGGCCTGTTCGATCTGCTCGTCTACATTAAGCAGCGCTACCCCAACTACAAGCAGATCTTCATCACCGAAAACGGTATGGGTTACAAGGACCCCTACAAGGACGGCTTTGTAGACGACCAGCCGCGCATCGACTACATCGAGCAGCACCTGCGCTGGTTGCTCAAGGCCATGGAGGTGGGCGTCAACGTGGGCGGCTACTTCCTGTGGAGCCTGCAGGATCAGTTCTCCTGGACCAATGGCTACAACAAGCGCTATGGCTTCTTCTACGTTGACTTTGAAACCCAGAAGCGCACGCCCAAGGCAAGCGCATACTGGTATAAGCACGTGGCGCAGACCCGTCGTCTGGACTAGCGGCTGGCGGGGTCGCCTGCCACATAACCTGTCCCCATTTCTCAGCCGGGGGCGGCACGTCACACGGCGCGCCGCCCCCGGCCTTTTTTGGGCGGTTCGGGGGCCGCTTGTCTCAATCTGTAACATCTAGCCGAGTTTTTGGGTCCAAGCTGTTACAGATTGAGACGAACAGGATTGCTCTTTCCGAAGAATCTAAATCTGTAACACGTAGCCCGCTTTTGACCGTCTACCTGTTACAAATCGAGACAGACGGAGTAGGACCTAACCCCGTATGTCCCTAACAGTCGAGCGTTCGACCAGCGTGCTCGGCACATGAATCGCCTCGATAGACGAGCTCTCTCCAATCGCCGCCTCAAACGCAAGCTTACCGACACCGCGCAAATCAAATCGCAGCGTCGTCAGCCGATTGTGAGGAACAAATCCCTCGAGTGCGTCGTCGATACCAACCACGCTCACGTCGTCGGGCACGGACAGGCCCGCGTTCTCGAGCGCGGCGATAACGCCCAGCGCCATCTGGTCATTTGCCGCAAGCACGGCAGTCGGCGTCTGCGACCCGCCGGCAAGCACCTCGGCCGCAATCCGCTCGCCCATGGCGTACCCACTGTCCGCACTCCAATCGCCACGCAGCATCGGAGCGGCATCGACATGAGCACGACCCAGCGTATCGCGCCAACCGGCCTCACGAAAACGCGAGGAAATCGAGTTTTCCGGACCCGCCACAAACCGCATATTCGAGTGACCATGTTCCAGCAGATAATTGGTCAACAGCTCGCACGAACCATACTGGTCGGAGTCGATCGTCGTGCAGCGCGGATGCGCATACATGGACAGGATGACCGTTCGCACTCCCGGCTGGGGAACAAACTCCTCAAAATCGGGAGCCATGCGGTTCATGTTGAGAATCATGCCGTCGACGGGTCGCTCGACCATGCGGCGCGAGGCATCGGCAAGTGCATAGGGCTTGTCGCCGCCCATCTCGATCATAGTGACGGCAAAATCATGCTCGCGCGCCGCTTGCATGATACCCTCGAGCGTCGCCAGGTTACCGACACGTGTGATGTTGTACATGCACAGGCCAATAGAACGATACGACCCGCCGCGCAACGCCGCTCCAGCAAAATTGGGACGAAAGCCCAGCTCTTCCATGGCGGCCAGCACACGCTTGCGCGTCTTTTCCGTCACGTTGGGCATACCGTTGACCACGCGAGACACAGTCTGGCGGCTCACGCCAGCGAGCGCCGCAACCTCTGCCGCGCTCGCCGAACGACCATTCCTTGTCTGCTGATCCATGCCTTCCACGCTAACCTGCTTCCCAACTATTCCCCGCGCCCATGGCGCATCGTACATACATTGATAACGTGCTCATGATACCCGAGCCATATACCACAACATGAAAACTTCTGTCAATCAAAACCGCTTACCGAACAAATACAACCGTTCGCAGCTGTTTGAAGTTGTTTTGTTTCTATACATCCCAGCCGGATGTTAACGTGCTCATTGTCAAATGTTCACGTGCTCATTTTGGTTCTAATCATTTTAAGATAGTGTTTATCGGGCTTTTTCACCGCTGAACGCTAACCAGGGAGCCTCCTGAGCGCAAACACACAATATCGAACAGCGAGACGAGAGGATGTATGCATATGTCTTTGCTAAACCGCGTACAGCAGCTGCCGAAGGGCTTTGTTTGGGGCGCCGCAACCGCCGCGTACCAAACGGAAGGTTCCACGAAGGTGGCAGGCAAGGGTAAGACCATGTGGGACGATTACCTTGTCGCCCAGGGTCGCTTTTTGCCCGACCCGGCCAGTGATTTCTACAACCGCTACGAGGAGGATATCCGCCTTTCTGCCGAGCATGGACTCAACGCCATTCGTGTGTCCATCGCCTGGACCCGCATCTTCCCCAACGGCGACGATGCCGAACCCCTCGCCGAGGGCGTTAAGCACTACCACGAGCTGTTCGCCTGCTGCAAAAGTATGGCGTCGAGCCCTATGTGTCCCTGCATCACTTTGACTCCCCCGCCGCCCTGTTCAACCAGGGCGACTGGCTCAACCGCAAGACCGTCGACGCCTATGTGCGCTATGCCGAGTTCTGCTTCCGCGAGTTCCGCGAGGTCAAGAATTGGTTCACCATCAACGAGCTCATCAGCCTCTCGCACTCCCAATACATCCAAGGCAACTTCCCGCCCAACCATCACTTTGATGTGACGAGCGGCATCCAGAGCCAGCACAACGAGCTCGTTGCCCACGCCCGCGCCGTCAACCTGTATAAGAATCTTGACGAGACCGAGCACCTGGCGGACGCATTGGCATGGTCAACGTCCTGACGCCGGCATATCCTGCCACCGACTCGCCCGCCGACCAGCACGCCGCCGACCTGTACAACGCCTTCTACACCGACTTCATCATGGACGGCGCCTTCCTGGGTCACTACTCCGCGCGCACCCTCTCACTCATCAACGAGATTCTGCGTGCCAACAACGCCACGCTTACGGTTGAGGACAGCGACATGGAGGAGCTCGCCAAGGCGGCGCCCCGCAACGATATGTTCGGCCTCAACTACTATCAGTCGGCGTTTATCGCCGCCTACGATGGCGAGTCCACCAACAGCTTTAACGGCACCGGAGACAAGGGCACCTCGTGCTTTAAGTTTAAGGGCGTCGGGCAGCAGGTCGATATGCCGGGTATCCCCACCACCGACTGGGATTGGCTCATCTACCCGCAAGGCCTCTACGACACGCTCAAGCACATCAGCGCCACCTATCCCAACCTCCCCGTCATCTATATCACCGAAAACGGCCTGGGCCACAAGGACCCCGAGCCCGACGCAAACGGCATCGTCGCCGATCCCGAGCGCATCGACTTTGTCGACCAGCACATGGAGAAGGTGCTCCAGGCGCGCGCCGAGGGCGTCGACGTCCAGGGCTACTTTATCTGGAGCCTGCAGGACCAGTTCTCGTGGGCCAACGGCTATAACAAGCGCTACGGCCTGTTCTACATCGACTTCGACACGCAAAAACGCTACATCAAGCAGTCGGCACTCTGGTACAAGGAGCTCGCCGACACTATGGCGGACGCGCAGTAGCGCATCGCCTCGCTTTCCCCCGAGAAGGAGCGGCCCTATGCGATACAAACCCAGCCGCTCCCCTCTCTCCCCCTGGGACCGACCCCGCCTGCACCCGGCTTTTAGCAAGCGGGAGACCATATAGGTTTTCAACGTCCATGCCATTAAGATTTCATGCAAAGAGGAGCGTGAACTATGGAATCGATCGTTAAGTTCTTGGAGAAAGGTCAGCCGTACTTCGACAAGGTCTCTAAGAACATCTACCTTCAGGCCATTAAAGACGGCTTTTTGGCAGCAATGCCCATCATCCTGTCTTCTTCTGTCTTCCTGCTTATTTCGACCCTGCCGGGCGTTGTCGCCACGGTCGGCGGCTTTACGCTGCCCGACTGGTGGAACGTCGACGTCGTGAACTTCTGCAACAAGGTTTACAACTTCACGATGGGCGTCGTGGGCATCATGGTCGCCGGCACCACCGCAAGCGCGCTGACCGGCTCCAAGAACCGCCGCATGCCTGCCGGCAAGGCCATCAACGCCACGAGCACCATGGTCGCCGCCATGTGCGCTATGCTCATCTTGGCCGTTACCCAGACGAGTGCCAAGATCGACGGCGCCGATGTCTCGGTGTTCTTTACCGACAACATGGGCACCAAGGGCCTGCTGAGCTCCTTTGTCGCCGCATTTGCCACGGTCAACATCTATGCCTTCTGCATTAAGCGAGACATCACCATCAAGCTGCCCAAAGAAGTCCCCGGCGCCATCGCCCAGAACTTCCGCGACATCTTCGCCTTCAGCTTCTCCATCCTGTTTGTCGCCGTCATCGACGTTATCTGCCGCACCTGCTTGGCCGTCCCGTTTGCCAACGTCATCTCCACGCTGGTGAGCCCGCTGTTCGCCGCTGCCGATTCCTACGCCGGCCTCGCCTCATCTGGTTCATGATCCCGCTGTTCTGGTTCATGGGCATCCACGGCCCCTCGGTCGTTAAGCCCGCCCTCAACGCCGCGCTGTTTGGCAACATCACCACCAACCTCGCCACGCTGCAGGCCGGCGGTCACCCCGCCCTCGCCCTGACCGAGAACTTCGGTAACTACATCGGCGAACTCGGCGGCACCGGCGCCACGTTCATTGTCCCGATCATCTTCCTGCTCTTTATGCGCTCCAAGCAGCTCAAGGCCGTCGGCAAAGCCTCTGTCGTACCCGTGATGTTCGCCGTCAACGAGCCGCTGCTGTTCGCCGCGCCCATCATCCTCAACCCGTACTTCCTGATCCCGTTCCTGTTTGCCCCCGTGGCCAACGTCCTCATTGGTAAGTTCTTCATCGACTTTTTGGGCATGAACGGCTTTATCTATGCCATGCCGTGGGCACTCCCCGGACCGATCGGCACCTTCATCGACACCAACTTCCAGCCGATCTCTCTGGTCCTGGTTGTCGTCCTGCTGGTCGTTGACTTCTTGATCTACTACCCATTCTGCAAGGCCTACGACAACGTCCTGTGCAAGCAGGAGGCCGAGACCCTGGCCGAAGAAGAGGCCGAGGAGGCCAAGGCCGTCAAGACCGCTGCCGCCCCCGCCGTTGAGGCTCCTGTTGTCGAGACCTCTTCTGCCACCGAGGCCTCCGCAGCTCCGTCCGCCCTTAAGGGCAAGGATCTGAGGGTTCTGGTTCTGTGCGCTGGCGCCGGCACCTCTGCACTGCTCGCCAACGCGCTTAAGGAAGGCGCCGACGAGCTGGGCATCGACATTACCGCCAACGCCGGTGCCTACGGCAGCCACTACGCCATCATGGACCAGTACAACGTCATCGTCCTGGCTCCGCAGGTTCGCACCTATTACAACGAGATGAAGGCCGACACCGACCGCCTGGGCATCACGCTGCTGTCGCCCAAGGGCAAACAGTACATCGACCTCACTAAGGATCCCAAGGGCGCCGTCGCCTGGATCGAGGAAAACCTCGAGGCATAAGACGCTGACACCACCTGCCGCTTGCAGACAATAAATGGCCCGTGCATCGATGTGTGATGCGCGGGCCATTTTGTTTAGACCGCACCCGTCCTCCTGTTCATCTCAATCTGTAACATCTAGCCGAGTTTTTCGGTCCTAGCTGTTACAGATCGAGATGAACGCACAGGCCAAGCCGAAAATCTCAATCTGTAACATGTAGACCACTTTTGACCGCTTAGACGTTACAGATCGAGACAAACGGAATATACCGGACCGAATTGTCTAAATCTGTAACAACTAGCTGAGATTTTCGGCCCTACCTGTTACAGATTTAGACGAACAGGCCGAGCACGTCTACGCCCGCAGGTCCTTTACGCTGGAACGTTCGACCAACACGCCCGAGACGAGCGTACGGCTTCTGGAGCTCGGGGCTTCCAAACCCGCAACGACCTCGTTAAGCGCACGGATGCCCAGCTCGCGGTGGCGAAACTTCACCGACGTCAGAATCGAGTTGGGAATCGTCTTGTAGAGCTCATCGTCGAAGCCGATCACGGACACGTCGTCGGGCACACTGAGCCCTTTGTCACGTAGAGCCACCATCACGCCGTTTGCCATGCAGTCGTTAGCAGCGAGGACCGCCGTGCAATCGGGTTTATCGGCAAGCACAAGGCCCGCGGCATAGCCACTATCCGCATTCCAATCGCCTTGCAGAGGTTCGGGCGGCTCAATGCCACGCGCCTCGAGTGCCGCACGCCAACCTTTCATACGGCACTGGCTCGACAGCGACTCTTTCTTACCCGAAACGAAATACACGTTCTTGTGACCATGATCCAAGAAGTACTCGCACGCCATGCGCGCACCACCCTCTTGATCGTCACTAACGGTAGAGCAGGTAGGATGCTCCATCGGCGTGATAATCACCGTCTTGAGGTCCTTCGGTGCCTCAAACGTATCAAAGTCGTCGACCATCTGGCGCAGATTGAAGATCATGCATCAACAGGCAGCTGCGACATCCTGCGCGCTGCGTCGGCAAGGGTCATCTTCTCCCCTGCCCGCTTTTTGATCATCGTGAGCGCAAAGCCGCGTTCTTCGGCGGCATCGGCGATACCGTCAATCATGTCCACGGCGCCGCCCGACAAGTGGAACATCACCACGCCGATGCACCCGTAACGGCCCAACTTGAGTGAACGCGCAGCAAAGTTCGCCCGGAACCCAAGCGTCTCCATGGCAGCATGGACTATCGCGTGTCGACTCTCGCACGCTATCGGGCTCGTTGATCACGCGCGACACCGTCTTGAGAGAAACGCCCGCGGCAACTGCCACATCATTCATTGAGACATTTTTCTTGTCCATCGTTGCCACTACTTCTCCAGTCGGTTTTACATCGCTTGTTTTTTGCGTTCTAGCATACACTACCTGCCCGACTGACAAATCAGCCGTTTATCGGACAATATCGACCGTTCACCCGTAAATCCTTGTTGCTCTTCCAAAAATGTCTTACGTTGTCATTAACGAAATGACAACGTTGTCATTTCGCAATGCCTTCCTTAAGCAGGAAGGTTTCCGGGCAGTCCTGACCATCCATCGACGACCAGTTCCATCCACATGCGTCGCGCATTAAGTAGCAAAGGAGCTCTATGGACGCCATCGTAAAGATGCTCGAAAAGCATCAACCGTTCTTTGAGAAGATCTCGAGGAACGTCTACCTCCAGGCCATTAAGGACGGATTCCTTGGGTGCATGCCCATCGTCCTCACCTCTTCGATCTTCCTGCTGATCGCCACCCTTCCCGGCGTAGTCGGCATCACGCTGCCCCAGCCGCTTATCGACTGGTGCAACAAGCTGTACAACTTCACCATGGGCGTTATGGGCATCATGGTTGCTGGCACCACTGCCAAGAACTTCACGGCTTCCATGAACCGTCGCATGCCCGCCGGCAAAGTGCTCAACGACGGTTCCACCATGGTGGCCGCCCAGTGCAGCATGCTGCTGCTCGCCGTTACGCAGTTCACCACCAAGTTCAACGGCTCCGAACTTTCGGTCTTCGATTGCACCAGCATGGGCACGCGCGGTCTGTTCTCGGCCTATATCGCCGCGTTCATCACCGTGTGGGTCTACAAATTCTGCGTCTCGCGCGATCTGACCATTAAGCTGCCCAAGGAGGTCCCGGGCGCCATCGCTCAGAACTTCCGCGACATTATCCCCTTTGGCGGCGCGTCATCATCTGCGGCATCATCGATGTCGTCGTGCGCAACCTCATGGGCGTTCCGTTCTCCGAGCTGCTTATCAAACTGCTCTCCCCGCTCTTTACCGCTGCAGAAACCTATCCTGGCCTTATCCTTATCCAGGCAGCCACCGCGTTCTTCTGGTTCATCGGCGTCCACGGCCCCTCGATCGTCCAGCCGGGCATCGACCCCATCCGTCTTGCCAACCAGGCCGAGAACCTGCAGGTTCTGCTGGCAGGCGGCCACCCCGCCCACTCCCTCACCTTTAACATGTCGCTCGTGGGTGAGTTCGGCGGCACCGGCGCCACGTTCATCGTGCCGCTTCTGCTGATTCTCTTCATGAAGTCCAAGCAGCTCAAAGCCGTCGGTAAGGCCTCGATTGTCCCTGTTGCCTTCGCCGTCAACGAACCGCTGCTCTTTGGCGCGCCGATGATCCTTAACCCCTACATGCTCATCCCCTTTGTTGCCGCCGGCTGCGTCAACGTGAGTGTTGCCAAGTTCTTTATCGACAATGTGGGTATGAACGGCTTCTCCTTCGTGGTGCCTTGGGCTACCCCTGCCCCCATCGGCATCTTCATCACCACGAACTTCCAGCTTATCGCCCTGGTATTTGTCGCGATCATCATCTTGCTGGACGCCATCATCTACCTGCCGTTCTTGAAGGCATACGATAAGCTGCTCTGCGACCAGGAGGCCGAGCGCGCCGCCGAGCTGGGACTCGAGTCCGATGGTGCCGCTTCCGTCGCCGCCAACGCCTCTACGCCCGCTGTCGAGCAGGCCACCGCTTCCGTCGAGACGACCGTTGCCGCCGCCGACAGCAAGCCTGTCGCCGATCAGCCGAGCCCGCTGCCGATGCATCCGCCAAGAAGGATGTCGATGGCCTGAAGGTCCTCGTCCTGTGCGCCGGCGCCGGCACCTCTGCCATGCTTGCCAACGCCATCAAGGAAGGTGCCGCACAGACCGGAGAGAACATCGCTTCCTCGCAGGCGCTATGGCCAGCACACTGCCATCATGGATCAGTACGACGTCATCGTGCTCGCTCCGCAGGTTCGTAGCTACTACAACGACATGAAGGCCGACACCGATCGTCTGGGCATTAAGCTGCTCGCCCCGCGCGGTAAGGAATATATCGACCTTACTCGCGACCCCGCTGGCGCCATCAAGTGGCTCCGCGAGAACCTCGACTAGTTCCTCCCTCTGTTGGTGCCCGGATCCCCAGTTCGGGCACCTCTCCCTATTCGTATCCCACAGAAAGGATGACTCATGACCAACCCCATGCAGTTCCCCGACGGCTTTGTGTTTGGCGGCGCCACCGCCGCTTACCAGGTTGAGGGTGAGACCCGCACGCACGGCAAGGGCAAAGTGCCCTGGGACGATTTCCTGGCTGCTCAGGGTCGCTTCTCCCCCGACCCCGCAAGCGACTTCTACAACAAATATCCGGTCGATATCGACTTGTGCCAGCGCTTCGGCATTAACGGCATTCGCGTCTCCATCGCTTGGAGCCGCATCTTCCCCAGTGGCACCGGCGAGATTAACCCCGAGGGTGTCGCTTTCTATCACGAGCTTTTCGCCACCTGCAACAAAGCTGGCGTTATCCCCTATGTCACGCTCGATCACTTCGATACGCCCGAGGCCTTTTACCAGAACGGCGGCGAGGGTTTCCTGACGCGCACGACCATCGACGCCTTCGTCGAGTACGCCAAGTTCTGCTTTGCCGAGTTCACCGAGGTCAAGCACTGGTTTACCTTTAACGAGATTCCCGCAACCGCCGAGGGCAGCTTTATCGTCGGCAACTGGCCGCACGGCGAGAAGTACCGCCTGGACAAGGCCTTCCAGCTCATGCACAACATGATGGTGGCCCACGCCAAGGCTGTCGTCGCCTTCCATGAGGGCGGCTTTGAGGGCGAGATCGGCATTGTCCAGAACCTGGAGCCCAAGTATCCCCTCGATCCCAACAGCGCTGCCGACTGCGAGGCGGCTCGTATGGCCGACGTCATCAACAACCGCTGGGTACTCGACGCCACCTTCCGCGGCCACTATGCAGCCGACACCATGGAGGCCGCGACCAAGCTGGCCCATATCGCCGGCGGCGAGCTCGACGTCCGCGACGAGGACATCGCCGCGCTGACCGCCGCGCTCCCCTACAACGATTGCCTGGGCGTCAACACCTACAAGTGCCAGTTCCTGCGTGCCGCCGAGGGCGAAAACGACATCAACCACAATGGCACCGGCGACAAGGGCTCCTCGCGCTGGTTCCTCAAGGGCGTGGGCGAGTCATGCGTGCGCGAAGGCGTACCCACCACCGATTGGGACTGGATCATCTATCCCGAGGCCTCTACGACCTGCTGCTCCGCATTAAGAACGATTACCCCAACTACAAGAAGATCTACATCACCGAGAACGGCATGGGCTATAAGGACGACTTCGAGGACGGCTTTATCGACGACGCCCCTCGCATCGACTATATGCGTCAGCATCTCGCATGGGTCCTCAAGGCAATCGACGGCGGCGTAAACGTCGACGGTTACTTTGTGTGGTCGCTGCAGGACCAGTTCTCCTGGACCAACGGCTACAACAAGCGCTACGGCCTGTTCTACATCGACTTCGAGACCCAGAAGCGCTATCCCAAGGCGAGCGCGTACTGGTACAAGAACGTCGCGGAGACCGGCCTGCTCATAGCCTAATTCAAGCCGCATACCCCCTGTCGGCCGCATGTGAGTCCCTCCACGGGATCGCATACGGGCCTTTTTGTTTTGGTTCGGCCCGTGCGGGCCGTTTATCTCGATCTGTAACATCTAGCAGGGATTTTCAATCCTAACTGTTATAGATTTAGACGAACGAGCAACCAGGGCTAAAAGATCTCAATCTGTAACACGTAGCCCACTTTTAACCGTCTAACTGTTACAGATCAAGACAAACGAACGGTCCGAACTTGAAGATCTCAATCTGTAACACGTAGCCCGTTTTTTCACGTCTACCTGTTACAGATTGAGACAAACGGGTAGCCCGAAGCAGAATATCTCGATCTGTAACATCCAACCCGGTTTTCTACTCCCAATTGTTACAGATTGAGATAATCCAACGACGCCGACGTTTTAACATACCGTGGTACAATTGTGTCCCAACGCAAAGGAGGTACCCATGTCAGCTTGTGTGCCCGTCCGAGATATGAAGGACACTGCTGCATTCACTACGCTTGTTGAGTCTGAGCGCGACGTCACCGTAACTAAGAACGGCTACGAGGCCATGCACTGCATCAGCAGCGACCAGTATCGCCTCATGCAAGAAGAAATCGCCAAGGCAAAACTGTTGTCTCGTATGATGTTGGCAGAAGACGAAATATCGCAAGGCGACTACAGCGACTATGACACCTTCGTGACCTCGATACGAGACAAATATGGCCTATAACGTCGTAATACTCAAAAGCGCGCGATATGAGTACGAGAGTATCGTCGGATACCTTGCCCAAATCCTCAAGAATCCGCGCGCAGCGGGCAATTTTGTCGCTGAGTTTGAATATCAGCTTGATTTGCTTCGCGAGCAGCCGCTCCTACGACCTCTCTCACACATGCAAGAGCTGGCGGCACGTAATTACCGATCGTTTCCCGTCAACAACTACGTGTGTCTATACAAGTTTGAGCACGAAACAATCTATATTGCCCACGTCTTTCACCAGTCACAGGACTACGCCCGCTTGGTCTAAGATATCTCCCGCAGTACGAACTAGCAGATGACCTGCGTATGCTCCTCGATGGCGGCGCGATCCTCGGCGGCGATACTCGGCTCGCACACCACGGCGTCCAAATTATCCAGACGACAGAAGGTGTAGAAGTCGCGCTTGCCGATCTTGCTGGAGTCGGCGATCAAGTAGCGCGAGTCGGCCTTGCTAAAGGCGAGCTGCTGGATACGACCCTCATCCATATTAGACGTAGACACGTCGCCATCCAGAATGCCGTTGGCGCCGATAAACGCCGCATCGATACCCAGCGCACGCAGAGTATCCTCGGCCGTTGGCCCCACAAAAGCGGCGGTGCGGCGACGGTACATACCGCCCACGAGGCACAGGTCGCAGTCTTCGCGCGCCTCAAGCAAGTTAAACACCGAAAGCGAATTGGTCACGATGCGCAGGCGAAACGCCGGCAGCATCGAGGCCATCTGCTCAACCGTGGTGCCCGTACCCAAAAAGATGGTCGAGCCCTCCTCGATGAGCTCAACGGCGCGGCGCGCGATCTGCAGCTTTTCCTCGGCATGCTTAGTGCGCTTTTCGCTGTGCGAATACTCATGGCGCAACATAGCGTGGGGACGTCCCTGTGCACTACGGGCGCCGCCGTGCACGCGCTCGATCTCGCCCAGGCTCGCAAGTTCCTCAAGGTCGCGGCGAATCGTCATATCCGAAACGCCCAGCGCATCCGAAATCTCCTTGACCGAGACCGTGCCCTGCTCTTCGAGCAGCTGACGAACCTTATCCTGTCGCTCTGCCTTAATCACGATGAATCCTCGCCGTTCTTTGCGCGCATATCATTCAAACAGTAACGAACAAATTGTATCAGACTCGTGCGGGTCAAAAATGAACACCCGCACAGCTCCAATCATCACTTTTTTGAGAAAAATACCCCCTGCTTTAGTGGGGTGTAGTGATAATCTCGCCTGTTCGCGCTACAGTTTGTCCGAATTATCTCGATGTTAGGAACCAAATGATCACTTCCGAGCTTTTCGGCACCGCGCCGTGCGGTACCCCCGTTCATCGTTACACCCTCAACGGGCCCGAGATCTGCGTTCGCATTATGGACTATGGCGCCACCGTGCTGGGTATCGATGTGCCCGACATTCCCGGCAACGTGCGCGATGTGGTGCTGGGCTTCGATAAGCTCGAGGATTACTTTGACAACCCCGCCTGCTTTGGCGCGACCATCGGCCCCGTGGCAAACCGCACCGCGGGCGCCACGATCACCATCGACGGCACGGACTGGCATATGCCGGCCAACGAAGGCGTCAACAACCTGCACAGCGATCTTGAGCATGGTCTGCACAAGCGCGTATGGGACGTTGAGCTCGACGAGACTCACAACGCCGTGCGCATGACCACCTCGCTTAAGGATGGCGAGCTGGGCCTGCCCGGCAACCGAATCTTTACGGCTGTGTTTACCGTTACGCGCACCGGAGTCTTCCGCATCGAGTATGGTTGCGAGAGCGACCGCGCCACCTACGTGTCCATGACCAACCACACGTACTTTAACCTTGCCGGCCATAACGCCGGCATGGACTGTGAGCACTTCTTTATCGCCAACGCTGCCCACTACTTGCCCATTAACGAGCAGAACATCCCCACCGGCGAAATCGCTCCGGTCGAGGGAACACCGTTTGACTTTCGCGAGCTGCGCCCCGTCGCACCCGGCATGGAGGCCGACGACCCGCAGATTAAGCAGGCCCGTGGCTACGATCACTGCCTGTGCATCGATGGCTATCAGTACGGCCGCAACCTGCGTCGCGCCCTACATGTCGAGGAGATGTGGACCGGTCGTGAGCTGGACTACTACACCACCGCCCCGGGCGTGCAACTCTACACCGGCAACTGGCTGGGCGACGAGCACGCCAAGGACGATGCCAACTATGGCTGGGGCGCCGGCTTTGCCCTCGAGGCCGAGATGTACCCCGACACGCCGCACCAGCCGCTGTTCCCGCAGGGCATTGTGGGTCCGGGTCACCCCTACAGCAATATGATCGAATACCACTTTATGAGGCACTAGGCCCACAACGCGACATCTCGCACAGCAACGCCCGCCGGCACCACCGCCGACGGGCGCTGCTTCATGCCTAAATCCTTCTTTTCGATGCCACCGAATTGGTGACATAACAAAACTATGCCGAATTACTACGATGAACCCACTATGTCCGACCACGCGCTGGTTTATAAAAAATTAGCAACTCGTCTACCTGCGGTTTTATTCTCTGCAAATTTGGCATGCTCGGCGATAAGCAATTCATCGTAGTAAACCGGCATAGTTTTGGCGGACAGCGCCACACAGATCCCCTACGAAGGCAAAATGATCCGTTTTCCTCCGTCCCCAAGGGATCAGTTGAACAGATTGCCGATGGGGTCGGGGGCGGAACTGGGGAGATAGCGGATTTCTAGTTCTATGCCGAGCTTTTGCAGCTCTCTGAGAACAGCGACGTCTGTGTCGTCTACGGCAACTGCGGGCGTTGCGGGACGCTTGCCCTCCCCTGCCTGCATATGACCAATGCTGATCTTGGTGATCGGCACACCGCCCTTAACCAGCGCGAGCGCATCGGAGGGTGAGGCCACCATGATCAGAATCAATTGGCGAGGCGTTGCGGTATGAATGACGTCGATGGTCCTTTGCACCGAGAAAAACCGCGTCCAAACGCCTTCTGGCGCCGCCACCCTCATGGGTGCCCATTGGCGCGAATCTGCCGCGATCTCATCGTTGACGATTAGGACAAGGTTGGAACCCACGGCTTCGTTCCACAGCTCAACGTCTTGTCCGTAAATGAAACGGTCGTCGATGCGTGCGAGAAGAATCTTGGGTTGAGTCATCGCTGCCCCATTCTGTTTGAGACCCGTAAGAGCAAGACATCGCGTCTCCAATATTAGTGCATTTAAAGTGAGAAAAGCCGTCAGAACACTTGCGCGGATTTGCGATGTCCCGTATCATAGACAGCCGTTGACGCCTCAGTTGCGCCATCACATGGCCGCCAGCGTAGCTCAGTTGGTAGAGCACCGCTCTCGTAAAGCGGGGGTCACCGGTTCGAGCCCGGTCGCTGGCTCCATTGCACAAGATAGCCGCCTTCGGGCGGCTTTTTTGTTGCTGATTTCGGGCGCGCTTCCGCCAATCCAAGCACAACGCCGCCGAAAACTCTCCTACTCAACAAAAGCCCCGCCAACCGCAATCCCCAAAGGAACCGCGTTCAGCGGGGCCCAAGCGAGCTCCCCCAAGGGATAACGCTCGCAACACGAACAGCTCAGCCGAGCAGCGCGCTACTCCTCCCAGTAAGCATCTGCAAGCAGCTTAAAGCAAATCTTCTTGACCGGCTGCGCGCCATCGCCCTGGAACTCGAGCGTGGGCATGTGAGGCTCGCCGGCAACAAACAGCGCAAACTTGTCGTCAGCAAGATCGCCGGCGATCGAGGCGTCGGAATCGACCAGATCGTAGTCGTCCTTCTCGTCAAACTCCTGAACCAGCGTCAGGCTGCCCGTGGCAACCTTAAAGGCCTCGCGACCCTCGACGTCGATCTGCAGGTCGTGATAGCGCTGATGCGTCTCATAGTGAGCCTCGGCTTCGGGACGCGTCGTGGGAGCCATGACGTTCGCAAAGACCTTGTCGCCCAGAATCGGATGGCTGCCGACCTCGAGCTTCGCCGGATCGTTCTCCTCGAGCCAGTCGATCAGCACGTCGAGGCCCTTGAGCATTCCACGGTACTCCTCGATATCGCCCAATGCACCGTAAATCATCTAAATCCCCTCTCGGATCGTTTCTTTGGCGGCTACTCGGCAAACGCATTACCGACGCTGTTGCCACCCACATGCGTCTCGACCAGGGTAAGGTCGGGATTGAACACGACAGTGTCGGCGTCGCGCCCCGGCATAATGCTACTGCACTTGTCGTCGACATGAGCTGGCAACCGATGCCGGGGCCGCAGCACAAGCTCCTACAGCTCGGTCACGACAACGCCGTTGTAAACCTCGTCCCAACGATCCATAACCAAGTGGCCAGTCATGGGATCCATGGCATTGAGTTTGCCGCAGGTGTTGGCGGTACGCAGCACCGTCTCGTCGTCGGCTCCGGCAGCAATCGCATGTGCGAAGCCGGCAATGGTCGAATCGCCAGAGCCCGTAGCGTTAACGGCGGGGATATCGGGGGTCTTGGCGCGGAACGCACGGCCGTTATGGAAACCAACGGAGCCGGCAGCGCCCATAGATACGACGACCCAGGGGATATCGGAGAAGCGGGCGTCAGAGGCGAGCGCGGAACGGAGCTCGTCCACATCGTCGGTGGTAAAGCTCGTGCCCAGAAGGCCGTTAATTTCGGTCAGGTTAGGCTTAACCAGCTCAGGCTTGACCTCGGACTTGAGCGCAGCCTCGAGCGAGGCGCCCGAGGTATCGAGCAGCACCTTGGCGCCGGCGTTCTCTGCAATGCCCGTGATCTTAGCGTAGTAGTCCGCCTCGACGCCGCGGGGCAGCGAACCCGAGATGGTAACGACATCGGCCTTGCTCGCAAGCTCGGCGAACTTGGCGGTAAAGGCATCGAGCTCCTCGGGGGCAATCGTCGGGCCGCTCTCGAGCAGCTCGGTCTGGTTGCCGGCGTGGAGGATGTTGAGACAAATGCGAGTCTCGCCCTTGATGGGCACAAAATCATTCTTAATGCCGTTGGCATCCATGAGCTCGGCCATATAGGCGCCCATATGACCACCAAGCAAGCCGGTTGCCACAACGTCGTCGCCCAGCTGGCCCAGGACGCGGGCCACGTTGAGGCCCTTGCCACCGGCGGTCTTTTCGGGCGTCACGCGGTTGACGTCGTCGATAATGAGCTCATCGAGCTGATAGCGCGTATCGACGGACGGGTTCATCGTAACGGTGAGGATCATTTCTAGCTCCTTATCTCGCAGGCTCCTTATGCCTTGCAAAACGAATTGGCTACATGCGACTACAGAATCTCGATTGTGAACGAGCGCACGATGGTTTCTTTGGGCTTGGCGATAAGGCAGCCGCGCTTGTGCTCAAGCACGTCATCCTCATCGGAACAGGTCGAGAGGCCGCCCCAGGCTCAACTGCCACAAAATCACCCTCGGGCTTGCTCCACACAATGAGGTACGGGAAGCCCTCAAAGCTCAGGCGAACGCCCTTGTCCTCGCCCTTTTTGGAAAGCGTGACCTGACGGCTCTCGAGCACGTCAAAGATGGTCTCCGCAAAATCGAAGAGCTCATGTGACAGAGGCAGCGTCTTTCCCACCATGGGGTTCTTGGAGCGGTTGGTCACGTCAATCAATCCGGTCGAGGGAACGGCGGTGCAGAGCTCCGCAGCCTCGTCTTTCTCAAAACGCAACTCGTAGTCCGTATAGGCCTCGCCCTCGTCGAGCGGACACCTAAAGCCGGGGTGTCCACCGATAAAGAACGGCATGTCCTCGGTGCCCTCGTTGGTAACCTCATAGGAGACACGCACGGCGGCGTCCTCGAGCGTATAGCGGGCGACAAGCTTAAACGGATACGGATAATCGCTCAGCAGCGCGGCGTTATCCTCCGAAGCCAGGCACATCGCCAGCTCGTTCTCGCTCTGGCTCAGCAGCTTCCACTCCTGTTTGCGCGCAAACCCATGGCGAGCGAGCTTTACATGATGCCCGGCAAACGTCATGGCGTTGTTATCGCGCAAGCCTCCGCAAATCGGGAAGCAAATCGGTGCCTGGCCGGACCACACGGCGGGATCGCCCTGCCACAGATACTCGCGACCTCCGGCCTCGATCGAGGTAAACGAACCACCGGCCGTGGAGACCTTGATAGAAATCGAATCGTTGGAGAGAGCGTATTCCATTGTCCATCCTTTCGAACAACTGCTTTTTGCTCGCAAGAACCCGTCTCGGCCCTGACCAAAGGACAAACCCGCACGTTCATCGATGCGTCCGGTTTCCCAGCCATGCAACGGGGTACCATACAGACATTGATGCAATTACAGCTGAAAGGCCTTCTTATGCGAACCATCATCCTTTATGCCTCACGCCACCACGGCAATACGAAAAAGCTCGTGGACGCCATCGTCGAGGCGCACCCCGAAATCGATACCCTCGACGTGAGGTCACTCGGTAAAAACGAGTACCCCGACCTGCACGAATACCATCTGATCGGCGTCGCCACGGGCATCTATTACTCCGAGATCGACAAAGATATGGCGCGCGTGCTCACGAACGTACTGCAGCCGCAGGACAAGGTGTTTGGCCTTATGACCTACGGTGGCAAAAACAAGTGGTACGGCAAGGATATCGATGGCATCTGCCGCATGAGACAGGCCATCTTTATGGGTGTCTACGGCTGCCCCGGCTTTGATACGTGGGGACCGTTCAAGCTCGCCGGCGGCGTCCAGAAGGGGCACCCAACTGCCGAAGAGATTAAGGGAGCCGTCGATTTCTTCAACAAAATCGAAGACGAGTACGGCGACATCATCGTCGAAGAGTATGCCAAGCGCGAGAAGCGTCTAGCCTACGAGAAGGAGCATCCTGCAGGAGGTCTGGTGGCCGGCGTCAAGCGCACGGCAAAGAAGATCGCTAACAAGCTGTAACTGTAAAGGTGCTTTTGAGCGTTTAACCCATACGCGGTCCGAGCAGATTCGGGCCCGCCGTCTTTTTCTATCGTTACTCGGTAAAGGCGTTGCCGACGCTCTGGCCGCCAACATACGTCTCGACGAGGGTGAGCTCATGGTCGAACACGACAAAGTCGGCGTCGCGACCCGGCATGATGCTGCCGCACTTATCCTCGATGTGTGCAGAGCGCGCCGGCACCTCAGTTGCCATGCGAATGGCGATATCGGCGCTGGCGATGCCCCAGTCGACGATGTTCTTGACGCCCTGGGCAAGCGTGAGCACCGAGCCGGCAATGCTCTTGCCGTCGGCGAGCCAGCACAGGTTGTCCTTCATGATGACGTCCATGCCACCACTGGTGTAGCTGCCCTCGGGCATGCCGCCGCAACCCAGGCAGTCGGTGATGAGCACCGTGTGCTGCCAGCTTTGCCTGCAGCAGCGCCTTGATGGCGGCAGGGTTTACGTGCTTACCGTCACAGATGATCTCGGCGTAGTCTCGGGCGTGGACATGGCAGCGCCCACGACACCGGGCTCACGGTGATGCAGCCCGCGCTGGCCGTTATAGGTATGCGTAAAGCAGCTGGCACCGGCGTTGATGGCGGCGATGCACTCATCGTAGGTGGCGTCGGAGTGACCGATGCTGGTCACCACACCCTTGGCGTTCAGAGCAGCCGCATAAGCAGCGGCACCGTCGCGCTCGGCCGCCATGGCGCTCTTAACGATGCGACCGCCCGCAGCCTCCTGCCACTGATCGAAGACCTCCTCGGAGGGATCGATAAGATAAGCGGGGTTCTGCGCGCCCACGTGCTTCATGGTAAAGAAGGGGCCCTCCAGGTAGATGCCCTGAATGCGAGCACCGCAGAAGTCGGGGCCGCGACCCTCGTCCGCCTGAGCGATGGCGGCGCAGGCGTCCTTGATCTGCTCGACACCATCGGTGAACGTCGTGGGCAGCCAGCTGGTGGTACCGCGACGGGCAAGCTCGGTCGAGCTGATATCGATGCCTTCGGGATCGTTATCGGTAGTTGAGTGGTTGTAGAAGCCATGGATGTGAGTATCGACCATACCCGGTGCGATCCACGATCCCGTGTAGTCCTTAATCTCGCAAGAGGGCTCGTCGGCCTGCCAGGCGCCAAAGACGCCATCCTCGACCATAAGATAGCCGCCCAGCTGCGGGCCTGCCGGCAAGAAGAACTTGTCAGCCTTAATTGCGTACGTGCTCATATGCACTCCTTGCTTCTAAAGCAGTTGACTGTGGTGATGCTTATACCCGGTCCATGTAAAAACAAAAAGCGCCCGCCCGCCGTTATGAGCGGACGGGCGCTTACAGGGGGGACGCGATTAAGCGGTGAAGGGGTGAATCGTCACGCCCTTGACCACGCGGTTGACCGTGCCGGTGGGGCTCGGCGTATCGGGCGTGTTGCCCACGCGCACGGAGTTGAGCAGGCTGATAGCCTGGGCAAACATCACGAACGGCAGGGCAAGGTAGCCCTCGGGAAGCGCCTCGTAGCCCTTAAAGGTAAAGGACTCGCCCTCATAGACGGTGGCACCTTCCTGCTGAACGGCGACGGTGTGCTGAGCGATCTTGTCGCCACCGATCTCGTTGAGGATGTCGATATCGTACTGACGGGTGTAGGCATCGTTGTTGACGAACACGAACACGAGGTCTTGTCGTCGACGAAGGACTTGGTCCATGACGATAGCCCATGGAGGTGTCGTAGGAAGTAGCGACCAGACCGTGAGCGAGCTCGAGGATCTTGAGCTGGCTCTCCTGGGCAAGGCCACCGAAGGAGCCAGAACCCAAGTAGGTCACGCGGTTGAAGTCGCCAGCGAGGTAATCGGCGACCTCGGACTCGCGAGCGATAACCTCCTCGCCCATCTTGGCGATGGTCTCGACCCACTCGGCCTTCTGCTCGTCGGAAGCCTCGTCAAAGATGAGGGTAGAGAGCAGGGTCATGCAGGTGTAGGAACCGGTCATGGCGAAGCCCTTGTCGTTGGCGCGCGGGATGAGCAGCGTCAGCGCATTGGGATCATCGGCGGACTCGACGGCAAGCTTGCCCTCGGGAGCGCAGGTGATGTTGAGGAACTTGACGTTGTGGACGAGCTCCTTGGCGACGGCAACGGCGGCAAGGCTCTCGGGGCTGTTGCCAGAGCGGGCAAAGGAAACCACGAGCGTGGGATCCTCGGCGCGCAGGAAGTCGCGCGGAGCGCTCACGATGTCGGTCGTGGCGATGGGCTTAAAGTCGTAGAGATCAGTGTTGCCAGCGTGACGCAGGTACGGGGCGCAGGTATCGCCAACGTAGTCGGACGTACCGGCACCGGTGAAGACAACGGACAGACGGCCCTCGCCCATAGCGCGAGCCTCGGCCAGAAAGGCTCGATGGCTCCTTGTTCTCGCGATAGATGTTGAGCGTATCACGCCAAAGCTCGGGCTGCTGAGCAATCTCGGCCGTGGTAATCTGGGCGCCGAGCTCGGTGAGCTCCTCGACACTCTTCTCGAACATTTCTAATACCTCTCTCTAGAAGTAATCCTCTGACGTGCAATTATACACTTCGGTTGGTTATCTGGTAGTAACCAGTTGACTGCAAAGAATCAACACAACGAAACAAGTGCATCATTAATCGTTGCGCTGGTGGTAAACCTTGTATTTAAACTGATCGGCACGAGCAACCGAGAGTGTATACTCCACAACCTCGCTTGACTCGTTATACGTAGTCCTGACCAAATCGAGCACAGGCGAGCCCTCGACAATTCCCAAAAGGTGGGCGTCGGTGGGACGGGCTATGCTCGCATAGAACTCCTCTTCAGCCACGCGTATCTTTTGCTGAAAGTCTTGCTCAATCACATCGTAAAGCGGCTTGCGCTCCAGCAGCGGTCGCTTTAGGGACAGAAATTGACGAACCGGTAGATAGCTGCGTTCGACCATCATGGGCATGTTGTCGGCAGAACGAAGGCGCTTGAGCTTAAAAATGCGATCACCGATACGTAATCCCATATGCTCGGCCAGATTCTTATCGGCTCCATCTCGCAAAAATCGAGAATCGTGGTCTCGGGGTCGCGACCATCGCGCGCATCTGCTCGGTAAAGCTGTAGGACTGCATAAGATTGGTTGCCTTTGCCGAACGGTCGGTCACAAAGGTACCGCGACCGTGCTGCCGAACCACCAGTCCTAAACGCTCCAGTTCCTGCAGAGCCAGGCGTACCGTAGTGCGCGAGAGACCATAGCGCTCCGAAAGTTCGCGCTCGGAAGGAATCATGTCACCGGCGCGATATTCATGGTCAATCTTTTCGGTCAGAATATCGACCAGCTGATCGTACAGCGGTTGCTTGCGCGCTCCGATCGCCATCCTATCCTCCCTTTTGCTCAAACTAGGCTACTACCTTGTGTTTAGCATTATCTGTCTGCCACACCCGAATCATCAAGAAAACAAAAGCCGCGCGCTCTTTCGAGCACGCGGCTTTTAACATACACATGGCTTAAGGGGTCGGGGTGTGAGCCGCGTAGGGACACACCCCTCAAGCTAGAGCCTTACCAGATGCTCGGCCAGAGACCAAGCGGGCCAGCGCCCAGGATGCCGAGGACGAAGAGCAGCAGAATGCCCTTGGTCGGGGTCCAGCTGTGCTTAGCGAACATGTAGTAAAGCAGCAGCGTAAGCATAAGCGGGACGAGCTTCGGGACGATGGTGTTGAGGGTGTCGGCAACAGAGAAGTTGACCGGATCCTCGGTGACGGTAGCGTAGGTCACGGACTCCATGCCGTTGCCCAGATCGGCGACGCCGCACTTGACCTCGTTGCGTCGGCATCGACGGCGGTGAGGGCGTTGCCGTCCTCATCGGTCATGGCGATGGTACCGGCCTCAGCGGTCTCGGTATCGATGCCCTCCATACCGGTGAAGTTCTCGGCCTCCTTCTCGGAGACGATCACGGTAGTAGGGGCAAGGCCACGGGTGGTGCCGTTGGGGATCTGGAGGTTGATCTGGGTGCCACCCATGGTGACGACCAGGCAACCGACGACGAAGACGCCCATGATGGAAGCGGCACGCGTGAAGGCCTGCATGTTGGCGGTCAGAGCGTCAATAGCGCTGGTGCCAAGCTTGTAGGACCAATTCATGAGCCAGAAGCGCAGAGCGAACTGGACGACGTTGAAGATCACCAGGAAGATGATCGGCGCAGCGGCGTTGCCGTTGATGGCCATGTTGGAGGTGATGCCGGCCGTGATAGCACGAGCGTCAGCCAGAACAGGGCGTCACCGATACCACCGAGCGGGCCCATTGCGGCGACGCGGACGGCGCGGATCGTGGGGATGTCAACCTTGTTCTGCTCGAGCGAAAGCACGATGCCCATAACAAAGGTGACGAGGAACGGGTGGGTGTTGAAGAACTCCAGGTTGTGGCTCATGGAAGCCGCGAGGTCGTTCTTGTTGGTGTGGATCTTCTCCAGACCGGGGATGATGGAGTAAAGCCAGCCAGCGGCCTGCATGCGCTCGTAGTTGAACGATGCCTGCAGGAAGCAGGAGCGCCAAGCCATCTTGTTGAGGGTCTTCTGGTCGAGCTGCGGAGCAGGAGTGAGATCCTCGTAGTGCTCCGGGATCACATACTCATTAGATGCCATCTTCGAAGTCACCTCCGTCAGAAACAGCTGCACCCTTCAGCTCGGTCTGCTGCTGGAAGTCCCAGAAAGCGATGCCGAAGCCGATGAGAGCGAGGATGAGCAGAGCAGGGGTTGCCAGCGAATCGTTGGCAACAGTGATGAGCGCGAGGCCAAAGCCCATGAGGAAGAAGCCCCACATATCGCGGTTCATCATAACCTTGAGCAGGACGCGAAGCCGACGAAGCGCATCATGCCGCCTGCAGCGGAGAGACCGGTCTGCAGCCAAGTCGGGATGGCAGAAGCGATGGTCTGACCGATGGTAGCGCCAGCGATGAAGAACAGGGTGACGACGACAGCGAAGATCAGGCCGAGCAGAGCATGGCGAAGTAGTTCAGGCGCTCGATGCCCTTGGTGTCCGCGTTGTGAGCCATGTTATCGGCCGTGGACATAAGCGGGGACATAAGCGTGAAGACCAGGGTAACGCCAAGCTGGCCAAGCAGAGCGAACGGAATGGCGAGGCCGACTGCCGCGTTGGGCTCGAGGCCCGTGGCGATAGCGAGAATGGCTGCCATGATGCCGCCGATGACGGCGTTAGGCGGCTGAGCGCCTCCGATCGGCATGTTGCCGATCGTCATGAGCTGATAGGTACCACCCACGAGAAGACCGGTGTTGAGGTCGCCAAGGATAAGACCGATGACGCGCCGGTGACGATGGGCTGATAGAGAGACTCGAGGAAGTCAAACTGGTCGATTGCCGCGATGAACGTGACGACGAAGACCAGAGCGATCTGGATGATCGAGTATTCCATCTTGCTCCTCCTTTCAAAATGTATGTACGCACTTTGGATTTCACGTACAGAACGTCAGGGTTTCACTCCTGACAACGTGGATCACGAGGATTACGAGAAGAGCTTGCTCGTGTCCTCAACAGGCGTGCTCGGAACGCGCCTGATCTCCAACTCCACCCCCAATTCCTGCAGCTCTTTAAACGCAGCGACATCCTCGTCGTTAACTGCGACGGAGGTGGCGACTTGGCGCTTTCCTTCCGACATGTGCATGTTGCCGATGTTTACCTTCTTTATAGGCACACCGCCCTTGACGAGCGTAAGCACGTCTTCCGGTGTTTCGGCCACGATGAAGATCTTCTGGCGCGGGCTCGCCTTGCCAATGACGTCGATGGTCTTCTGCAGAGAGAAGAAACGCGTAGCGACGCCGGCGGGAGCGGCCATCTTCATGAGGTTCTGGCGCATGGTGTTGGACGCCACGTCGTCGTTGGCGACGAGGATGAGGTTGGAGCCAGGGTGGAGTTCCACTGGGTGGCAACCTGACCATGAACCAGTCGGTTATCGATGCGGGTAAGAAGAATGTTGGGTTCTGCCATGTTGATCAGCTTCCTTTCGTTATTTGCTGACGACAGTTACTTGATCTCCTGAATCGCGTAACGCGAAACATCTACGACGGCTCCGGATCGGACTTTGATCTGGACCTTCTCGCCTTCGATGCCTTTGACGGTTCCGTAGATACCGCCGGCGAAAAGAACCTCTTGACCCGGCTTGAGCTCGGTGTGCAGCTCCTTGAAGTACTTCTGCTTCTTCTTCATGTTGATTTGCGACCAGATGGTGTAAATCAAGCCCATGATGACAAGCAGGCCTAAAAGGGCGACCGAGGAGCTCAGGACGTTGCTCCGAAATCGGCCATTAGATGCCGTCCTCGTCGCCGAAGATATCCTCTTCCTCGGAGCCGGCAACGGATGCGACCGTCTGGGCGGTGACGCCCGTCTGGCCAACGGTCACGGCCTGCTCGCCAAGCTCGGCGAGCGTGGCATTGCCGCGGAGGAACAGAAGCTCAATAACCATGGGAAGGTTGGTGCCAGTCAGAACCTCGACGTTGTCGACATCCTGGGCAATCATCATCGACTGGTTGAACGGGGTGCCGCCAAGCAGGTCGGTAAAGACGAGCACGCCATCGCACTCCTCGCGCATGGCGGTAATAGCGGCGCGGAGATCCTCACCGTAGGATGCGGCCTGGTCGCCCTCAAAAGGAACGACGGTAAAAGCAGGCTGGTCGCCAGCAACCATCGCGATAGCGCTTGCGATGCCGGGTGCGAACTGTCCATGACCGGTAAGAATAAAGCCAACCATTCAAATTTCCCTTCCGAAGGTGTGTACGATCTGAGTCCGATGATGTTCGGAAGCCAGCGGGCGAGTGCCCTTAAAGCTTCTTGGAAAGCGTTCTTTGAAGACCAGTGGTCTCTCAACTGGTAGTAACCACGTGACGTGTTGTTGTCACTATATCATCACAGAAGAGGTCGCTTTCGCTGATTCACGCAGTAAAACGTTTTTGCACCGCTCACGGCGATAAATCGACCGTTTACCGCTCGTTAACACTTCTACCTGCGGTTTTGAAACCGTTTCGAAATACTTTGACGAAAGATCGGAACCTTTTCTGTGTCTAAACAACGCAGGGTGGCCAAAAAAGGCATGTAGAAAAAATGCAGGTCATTGTGAAGATTTGTGAATTGGTCTTTTTGACTTAATACCAGTTAGAACCAGTTTAGAAATTATCGGTGAACGGTAGTTTTCGACCGCTCAGCGGTTATTTCCAATCGTTTGCAGCTCCTTTTCCATATGAATTAGGGAGACCCGATGAAGCACTTGCGCGGTTGCGGGAAATTTCAATACTCGTCCATCCCCCACGTGCCAAACTCTCACTCCCTAAATATGCCATAAGCTCTCGCTATTCGTCTTACAAACATAACTTACTCTAATCTGTAATTGTTTATCGTTTATCATTAAGTATGTTATAAGATTTAAATATCATCCTAGACATTGGTTGGAGGAGCTATGATCCGCTGGAACGTATCCAAATCGAATGAATCCATCAACCGCGAACAGGCAATAGCCGATCTGAGGAAGCTCGCTCACATCTGCAAATGGGCCACAATCTGCACCGCCGTAGCGCTCGCTCTGGGACTTCTCGCAGTCATTGCAATCGAGCTTCTACTCATATTGCCTAGCCTCTCCCAAGGGTTCTGCCTCCAATCCGTAGAGCTTAATGCCGGCGAAGGGCCATCTCTCGCTCTCGTCGGCGCCAATGAACAGACCCCTCTTATACTTGTCGCGCACGACGGTCATACTGCCATAGGGAGCGCCATGATGACATGCCTTGCGCTTGCCATTGTGCTAAGCGCATACAGGTTTTTCTCCGCCATTGAAAAGGCGGGCAGGCCCTTTGACCTCGAATGCATCCGCATACTACGTCAAGTAGGACATTTGTTCCTTATTGGCGGCGTTGCTGTGAAGCTTCTTGGTGCCATAGTCACGGGGCTGATACTCTCAGGATTTGGCGGCAACTTTACGGATGCGCTTGGCGGCCAGCACCTCGACCTCTCTATGGTCTTTGCAGGCCTGATTATTAGCCTGATTGCCAGCGTCTTCCAGTACGGGTGTATCCTGCAAATACAAGATGACGAGTTGCTCTAGGGGGAATCCATGATTATTCTGCGGCTCGACCGCATGCTCGCCGAACGCAAGATCTCATCCAAAGAGCTTGCGGAACGCGTGGGCATCTCCCAGGTCAATATGTCGCGCATCAAGACGGGCAAGGTTTCTGCCGTGCGCTTTTCAACTCTTGACGCGATATGCCGGGCACTCGACTGCCAACCGGGCGATGTACTGGAATATATGCCTGACGATGAAGCCGATAACCTCTTTGGACTTAAAGATTAATTGAGATTATTTAACTACCGGTACCTCCGACGTAATGAGCCCGCTAGAACGGATATCGTTCTAGCGGGCTTATTCAGATAGTTCGGCTACGCGATCGGTAAGCTCAGGCAGATCTTACGCAAACAGGCCGTAAATGCTGATGTTGGCCTTGGCGTACAGGCTGTTGGCGTACTCGGTCCACTTGGAGCTGGCGCTCGAAGCCTGCGAAGAATACTGCTGGTAAGCGGTGTAATAGGCGGTCATTGCCTGCTTATAGGTCGCGCTATCGGCCGTAAAGGCATCGTCGGCGAATGCCTTGGCGTAGGTGCCATCGGCGTCCTTCCAGGTGCCCTTCTCGCTATCCCACTCATCGCCGGCAAGGTTGATGATGTAGTCGGCGTAGTCCTTGCTCGCGGTCTCCTCGTTGCCGTCAGCAGGCTCGGTCGGGGCGGTCGGCATGCTTGCGGAGCTATCGCCCACCTTCTTCTTGTAGAGCTTCTGCAGCGTCGCGGACTGACGGACGATCTGCTTGGCCTGGTCCTTGGACACGCCGTACTGCGTGGCCATGGTCTTGTAGTCGGAGGTGCCGATGGAATCCTCGGCGTACTGCTTCATTTCCTTGGAAGAAACGGTAACGCCCTCGTCCTCGGCAGCGTCCAGCAGAATCTGGTTGCGCACGTAGGACAGGATGACGTCAGCAGAAGGAGCGGTGTAGTTGCCATCGCTATCCTTGACGGTGTCGAGGCTGTACTGGCTCTCGATGGCCTCACGCGCGGTGATGTCGCTCTTCTTGCCGTTGTAGCTATAGCTTGCCACGGTCGAATCGAGCTGGTCCTCGGTCAGGGTCGCCGAGCCGACGCCCTTGCCGCCAAAACCACCGTTGCCGATAAAGAAGCCGACCACGGCAGCGATCACGACGGCGACCACAAAGATGGCAATCATCGTCTTCTTGTGCTTGCAAGCGTGGTCGTCCACGTCGGAGTCGTCGTCCTCGTCCTGCTCCTCGGGCATGAGGTTCTCGTCAGCGGCATCTGCGGCAATCTGAGCCTCCAGTCGGGCGTCCTCCTCCTCGGCCGTCGTGCCGGCGGCAATGTGCTCGGCAGACGTACCGGCGACCAGATCGATCTTCTCGTCCTCGTCACCGTCGGGGCCTTCGCCGCGCTCGATGATCTGGATGCCGTCGATCTCGTCCTTCTCGTCCTTCTTTTGAATCAGACCCATATCAATTACTCCTTGTTAGGAAACATAGTCCCCAATAGAATACGCCCGACGAGGCGCCGGGCGTATTGATTCTTAGGTTATACGCAAACACTTAAGTACTATTTAGGCGTTTGCAGCGTGCATACCTTAGGCCAGGTGCGCGATAACGGCATCGGCAAAGGCCTGCGTGCCCACAGCGCCCTCAACGGAGCCGGTCTGGGCACGACGCACGTCACCGGTAACCTGCTCGCCCTCGTCGAGCGTGGCGGAGACGGCGGCACGAATGCGATTGGCAGCATCGTTCTCGCCAGGTGATCGAGCATCATCGCAGCAGAGAGGATCTCGGCCGTGGGGTTGGCGATATCCTGACCGGCGATATCGGGCGCGGAGCCGTGCGTTGCCTCAAAGATGGCGCAATCGGCACCGATGTTGGAACCCGGAGCCATACCCAGGCCACCAACCAGGCCGGCGCACAGGTCGCTCACGATGTCGCCGTACAGGTTGGGCAGCACCAAGACATCGAAGTCGTTGGGGTTCTGGACCAGGCCCATGCAGGTGGCGTCGACGATCTTGTCGTTGAACTCGATATCGGGATAGTTGGAGGCCACCTCGCGCGCTACGCGCAGGAACAAGCCGTCGGTCGCCTTCATGATGTTGGCCTTATGCACGGCCGTCACTTTTTTGCGGCCGCAGCGGCGGGCATACTCAAAGGCATACTCCACAATGCGGCGGCTCTTGGCGATGGAGATCGGCTTGATCGAGATCGCGGAATCGGCGGCGAAGGTCTTTTGGCCCGAACGCTCGACAAGCTGCGAGAGCTCCTCGACCTCGGCAGCGCCCTCATCGAACTCGATGCCGGCGTAGAGGTCCTCGGTGTTCTCGCGCACGATGACCAGGTCGACGTCGCGGAAGCGCGAGCCGTCGCCCGGCTGCGACAGGCAGGGGCGCACGCAGGCGTACAGGTCGAAGTGCTTGCGCAGGGCGACGTTAACGCTGCGGAAGCCCGTGCGACCGGCGTGGTGATGGGGCCCTTGATGGCAACCTTGGTCTCGGCGACCGCATCGAGCACATGTTGGGGCAGCGGCGTGCCAAACTCGTCCATGACGCCGGCACCGGCCTCCTGGACGTTCCAGTTGATCTGGACACCGGTGGCCTCGACCACGCGGCGCATGGCCTGCGTAATCTCGGGACCGATACCGTCACCGGGAATCAGGACTACATCGTGCGCCATAATCTGTTACTCCTCGTCTTCGGCGTCGTCAGATTTTTTTACGCTAGCACGCTTCTTCTTTTTGGAGAGATCCAGGCCAAAACGTTTAACAAGCATTTCGCAAATCTCGCTCGAACGGGCCTTAAGATAGCTGCCCTTACCGTTCTCGGCATCGAACTTAAGGCGCAGCGCAAGCTTCTCGGCAACCTCGGCGTCGATCTCGCCCTGGCAAAACTCGTACAGGCAACCGAGCATGTCGCGATACTCAAGGTCGCGTGGTAGCACTGGATGGCCTCGTCCAGGATGGGCCAAGCCTCGCGCGAACGCTCGACGCTCGTGGCACCCCACACGCACAGCAGGCGGAAGGCGGCATAGCGCAGCGTGGAGGAGATCTCGTCGAACAGTGCGGTCTCGGCGCCCTCAAAGGCATCGCCCAGCTGCTCGGGGCAGGTGGTGGCGAGCGCCGTCAGGGCATCGAGGGCCTCCCAGCGGGTCTGCGCCTCGGGGCGGTCGAGCGCCTCGATCAACGCGGGCACGCAGGGCACGACGCGCTGCGGATCGCGCTCGGCAAGCAGGTGCAGCACGCGGGCGGCAAACTGGCGGATGCGGCGCGTGGGGCAGCCGAGCTCCTGGACCAGACGGTCGACGGCGTTCTCGTTCTCCTCTGCCAGCTGGAGCTGTGCCAGCTCCTCGTCGGTGAGCTGTTCGTCTTTGTTTTCTGCCATAGTTACCTCTTCTTTTTATTTCTTGGCGTGCTTGCCAGCACCCTTGCTGTCATCGGTGACCGAGATGAGCTGCCGGTCGGCCGCGCCATTGCGACGTGCACGGCGGCGCTCCTCGGCGTCGCCCGCGTCGGCGGCGGCGCGATGAGCCTTGTTGACGTTAAAAACCTCGTCGTGCTTGCGCCATGGACCGACGGACTCGCCAAAGCTCATCTTAAGGCCGGCGATAAAGCCGCCGAGCCAGCCGATCGGCGCAAACTGCACCAGCGGGAACAGCGAGAACACCCAGGTCAGTAGGACGACCGCCGCCGCTCCTGCAAAGTTGGCAATCCAGTAGTCGCGCTTGGTGATGACACGCTTTTCGCACGCCCACTGGCCGCACAGAAAGCCGATGTAGATCGCAAAGAGAAAGAGTACCAGCGCAAGCACCACGAACGTCCAGCTCATGGGCGCTACTCCCCGTGATGGTGGCCGCAGCAGCACTCGTGGCCGTCGTCATGGCCGTGGCCGCCGCAGCACTCGTGGTCCTCGCCATGGTGATGGCCACAGCCGCACTCATGGTCGTCGCCGTGCTCGCCGCAACCGCAGCCGTCCTCGTGAGCACCATGCTCTTCGGGACGATACTGCGACCAGTCCAGACCGGCGGCGATGGCGTCGGCCTCCTCCTTGTAGAGGACCGTGATGGCCTGGGTGCCCAGCTTGGCGCCACCGATGGCGTCGAGCATGTCGTAGAGCGTAAAGGCCACGTCGGCGCCGGGCAGCGCGAGCTCGCGATCATCGGCGTAGGCGAGCGCCAAACGCAGGTCCTTAATGAAGTGCTCGACCATAAAGCCGGGCTTGTAGTCGCCGTCGAGCGCCTTGGGAGCCAGGCTCTCCATGGCGCCGGACTTGCCGGTACCGCCCAGGATCATCTGGCGGGTCTTCTCCAGGTCAAGGCCGCTCAGCTCGGCAAATGCCATGGCGTCTGCCATGCCGACCATGCAGGCGCCCAGCGACACCTGGTTGGCGAGCTTGGCAGCCTGGCCCTTGCCGGCGCCGTCGAAGCAGCAGATGTTGGCCGCAAAGGTGGCAAGGATGTCGCGGACCGGCGCGATGTCGTTCTCGGTAGCGCCCACGATAGCCGTGAGCGTACCGGCGATAGCGCCCGACTCGCCGCCGGTGACGGGGCAGTCAAACGCCATGCGGCCGGAAACCTGGGCGGCCTCGGCAATGTCGCGCGCCAGCTCGGGCGAGCTTGTGGTGAGGTCGATCAGGACCGCGCCGGGCTTAGTGCACGCGAGCAGGCCGTCGCCCGCCAGGTAGAGTTCCTCGACCTCGGAGGGATAGCCCACCATGGTAAAGACGACATCGGCGTTCGCCGCGGCATCGGCCGGCGTATCGGCCCAGACGGCACCGCGCTCGATAAGCGCTGCGGCCTTGGACTTGGTGCGGTTGTTGACCGTGACGGGATAGCCGGCGTCCAGAATGTGGCCGGCGATGGGGGCACCCATGATTCCGGTGCCGATGAATGCGACGGAGAGCTTGTTTGCCATGAAACCTTTCCTTTTGGGTTGGGTGTTATTACCAGGTTGAATACTCGGTGCCAGCGTTTGGGCTGTGAGTTGGGATCGATTACGGCCGCGTTACTTGCCTACTGACCGCGCACGCGGCGGGCGATGCGGTCGGAAAGCGACGCCTTGTCGGCGCGGTTCTTACCCCAAAACGCGCAGGCCACCATGCCGGGGCCCACGTGCGAGCCGATGGTAGGACCGACGGAGCTGCGAATGATCGTGACGTCGGCGCAACCCTCCTCCTTGCGGATGGCGGCTTCGAGCCAGTCGCCGTCCTTTTCGGCATCGGCCGTCATAATGGCGATGGGCATGGTGCGATCGGGCACATAGTTCTCGCGGAACGACTTGAGGATGGACTTGAGCGCCTTCTTGCGGCCGCGGTTGACGCCGATCAGCGACAGCGAGCCGGCAAGGTCGTAGGAAAGCTCGGGCTTGACGTCGAGTTTTGCCGTGAGCTGCGCCGCCGCGGGCGGAATGCGGCCGCCAGCAGCCAGTGCGTCGAAGCTCTCGAGCGTAAAGTAACCGTGGACATAGGTCTTAGCCTCGTTTACCCAGTCGACCAGCTGCTTGGCGGTCAGTCCCGCCGAACGCTGGCGCACGGCCTCGAGCGCCAAGAGCGCGCCGGTCGCGCAGGGCAGAGCGTTGTCGACCACGTAGAGCTCAAAGTTGGGATACTCGGCGCGCACGGCATCTGCCGCCTGGCACGCGGAGTTGTAGCTCGACGACAGCGCCGAGGTAAAGCACAGGTAGACCGTGGGCGTGCCCTCTTTGGCGCACTCGGTAAAGAACTCGATATAGCGACCGAGCGACACAGCCGAGGTGGACACGCGGGCACCGGCGCGCATGCGGTCGTAGAACTCCTTAGGGCTCATGCTCGACCAGATGTCGTCCGTAGCTCCTCGCCATCGATAATGAAGGGGAAACCCAGGATATCGACATCGAGGTTCGCGGCGACCTCGGGGCTAAAGTCGCAGCAGGTATCGACGACGATGCGGCAACGGTCCGAATGACCGGCGGATGCGGCCTTGTCCATCAAAGCGACTCCTTACGTAAAAAGGCGGCCACCCGCATGGGATGGCCGCCAGCCGTTAACTCATGCAAGTTAACGTATTTTACTCGTCAAGTGTTTCGATGCGGGGCTTGATGATGCCATATCCACCATTCTTACGGTGATACACCACATTGATAAGGCCGGTCGTCGCGTTCTCGAACACGTAGAAGTCGTGACCGAGCAGATCGGTCTGCACCAGCGCCTGCTCCTCAGTCATCGGAGTGACGTCGATAACCTTCTCGCGGACGAGCAGGTCGTCTTCCTCCTCGGGCAGCAGCAGGTCGGCCAGATCCTCGACGCGCTCGACCGGTGCGACATCCGCGGCGCTGGCACCACCCTGGCGGTTGTCCACGACCTTAGTCTTGAACTTGCGCAGCTGGCGGGTAACCTTATCGGCGGAGAGGTCGATGGCGGCATACATATCTGCGCCGTGCTCGGCAACGCGAATCACAGAGCCGCGGGCACGAACCGTGACCTCGACGATTGCCGGGTTGGGGTTCGAGGGGTTCTTCTCATAACGAAGCACGACGTCGACTGTCATGGGCTCGATATCGAAAACCTTGAGCGCCTCGCCGATCTTCTCATCCACATGCGCACGCAGAGCATCGGTTACCGTCGTCTTGCGTCCAGAAACCTTGATATCCATACGTGGCTCCAATCTGCTCGGGGACTTACTGTACTGGCTATGTACCCATTGCCGTGCATTTAATCACGCGGATTCCTAAAGACCCGAATAACGATTGCTTAATACCGCATACCGAAGTCTCGCACTTTTCTGTGGCAAAGTGCGCTATGGGAGGGCGTCGGCGACTTTGTATTTGGTCCCGAAAATTGGCTTTGACCTGCTGGTTTTATAGGGATAAAAAAGCCGGGCTCCCCTATTGGGGAAACCCGGCAGTGCGTGTTGAAACCGTGAAGAGGTGTCCTTCCCAACGTATAGGAGACACCACCCCTAGCAATAACTAGCTATTAAGTTTGTTAATGTCGTCGTCAGTGATGGTGCCTTCCTGGCTGGACGATTTGTCCTCGGAGGATGCGGTCTCATTGTTGGAATCGGAGGACTCGCTGCCGGAGGACGTGGTCTCACTGGACTCAGAGTCGCCCGGCTGCACGTTAGCGCCCGAAACCGTCTTAGTGGTGAGGTCGTAGGGAATCTGGCCGTACCAGACGCAGTGAACCGCCTCGAGCGTGCCGTCGACCGTGATGTCGTCGAGGGCATCACTCACGGCACGGCACAGTTCGTCATTGGACGAGAGGCCCGCAACACCAAGCGTCGAGGGCGCCTCGAGCGCACCGACATAGGAGACCTCGCTCATCAGGCGTGCAAGATAGCCGCCGGCCGTGGAGTCGCAGATTACATAGTCGACCTCGCCGGACTCGAGTGCCTCAAAGCACTCGTTGATGTTGGAGTAGGTCTTTTGGTTGGCGGTGATGCTCTGCTTAGCAAGCGCCTCCTGCGAGGCCGAGGACATCTGGACACCCAGAGTAGACGTGTTAAGGGTATCGGTGGAAACGCTTAGCGACCCACCATCGCTGGTTTTACCGAACACGGAAGCGGCATCGTACAGGCAGGTGCCGAGCGAGCTAACGTCCCCGTCCGTGGAGTTGATCTCGCCGATAAAGATATCAGCCTTTTTGTCGCCGAGCGCGGAACCTGCCGAGGACGCATCGACAAAGGCGACCTTAAGGCCCATGCGGCTTGCGAGGGCGCGGGCAGCATCGACTGCATACCCCGTAAGCTCGCCGTCGGCGCCTGCATTGCCTGCGGCGCATCGGAAGTATCGAGGGCGACCGTCAGGGTTCCGGGAGTGACCAGGGCATCGTCCGACACCGCCGGCGTGACGGTCTCGTACTCGATCTGGTCGATCGTGGGAGTCGTGAACGTAGACAGCGGGTTGAACGCGCATCCGCTCAGGCCCAAAACGGCAATGACCGCTGCGGTCCCAGCACCTAACCGAGCCGCGTGCATCAAGCTGCCCCTCACCATGTCCACTACCCTGCCTTCTGTGTCGTATACGATCCGTGCGTTGCGCGGAATATCGGGTTGTTCCCACCAGCTGACCTGGTATTTGACCCCACACTTGCGCACCGGGGTGTTTGCTCGGGAGGCCGCAGCCACCCTCACGACTGGCCCGCTCGCCCGCGAGGCGGTATTGCCCCAAAGAAAGTAGAACGGACGGTGCGGCTTACATCTAGGACGCGCCATGATCGCGCCGCGCGCACGCGGTCGCTTACGTGGATCCCTTTGACCGCGTCTGTCTTGGACTAGGACGGGCATTTCGTCCGTCCGCAACCACAGCCTGGTAGGAACGTAGCGCATTATAGCTAAGTTCAAGCTAAAGTTTAAGGTTAGGGGCGTCATTCGCATCGCGAGTACAGATTTCGCAGGTCGGAGTGGGCTATTCGTGCCTCTGTGAAGCCCGGAGCTCCCCTATGGGGAGCTCCGGGGCACCCTTCCTAGGGTGCCGTGGCCAAAAAATGGCAAATATGAGTACTGTCACCAATTTAGTAACAGGCAATTTTGGCCTCTCGGACAGATTTTGCGCTCAATGTCGCTAACCTGATGCTTAGTTATTCCACATTTGTTTATTATCTTCTTACTTTATGCCGCCTCCGAGTCCTAAATTCCTTGATTTTGCTGTTACTGATTTAGTGACAGTACTCATATTTGCCATATTTTGGCCAGGGCATATGATTAACCCCCTATTTTCGACGTGAATTAGACCGGCTTAAGCCCAAAACACGCCCGCAGCGTGTTAAGCAACGCCTCTTGCTTCTTCCTGCGGGCATCGACACGATTCCGGTACCGCTTTCGCATACGCTGGTGGATGCGCCATGCGAGCGCTTCCATCGCTTCCATGTCGCAGAGCATTTCGTTGTTGACCGTCGCGACCTCGATTCCCATAGTAATCAAGCCCGTGTTGCGTTTTTCATCATGGATACGTCCCTCCGGGAGGAATGGCCCAGCTCACCGTTGTATTCAAGGTCAAACCGGGCTGCTTCCTGATACGCATCGCAAACTGCATGCGGCATCCCCGAGATTGCCTGCGCGCGGTCATCGAACTCGATCTTGTAGTCGGTCTTAAAGGGACCGCAGTCAAATCCGCCATAGGAAAACGGAAGCGAAAACGGAGCGAGCATGATGCACTCCATGGGCGAGAGCAGGTTTTCTGACAGGTAGGGACACAGACGCAGCAGCTGTTTGGCCACATTCCCCTTGCATGCCGCAAGGTAATCTGCCAGGCGATCGGGCGTCAGCGCCGGCTCGACTTCAAAGTAGCCCACGTCTGCTGGCTGGTCCTTGTCCTTTGCAAGTTTATTCGTAACAGGCGAGGTGTAGGGAGGCAGATACTTCCCGCGGTCGCTCAGTGAAATCTTAGAGCACAGCTCCTGGGCCAGGGCAAATGCCTGGATACAGCCAAGTTCGCGCGCAACGGCAAGGCAGAGGGCCTCGGGAGACAAGCTGTACACCCCCGGTTCCACCTCTAGAATCGAGCCGGCGGGCAACCCGGAACACACGGACCAGCCTACGCTAGGCATGCGGCGGCGCTGCGCCGCAGATCCCACCAGCAAGCACAAATCCTCTTGCACCTCGCCGCTTGCGGCTCCAATTCGCACCAAGTCGGGAAGATAGATGTCCTCGGTCGAGGGCGACGACGTGCGCAGCACACGGCGCTCTTCATCGGGATTGAGGTCCTTCCAGCTGATATAGCCCATCTGCCGGCGCTCGGCGCGCATCATGCGCAGCGCTGAAGCGCCTGTTAGGATTACGGAAGCCGCTAGCTGTTCGCCTGTCGGCTCGTTGCGCCGCTCAATCTTCACTGCCACAAAACCACCCCTACCAAACACGTGCGATAGCAAGGCCATCGACTGCCGCAGCGCCGGCACGCTTGAGCTCCGCCGAGGCTGCTGCCATGGTCGCGCCCGTGGTGATAACGTCATCGATAAGCAGTAGGCGGCGGCCGTGCACGTCCTCAACCGTCTCGTACATGCCTTGGGCACGCTCGCGACGCTCCTCACGACCGAGTTCGCGCTGGTCGCCATGCCCGTACTTGACGAGGGCATCGAGCAGGGGAACACCCGACAGCTCGCAAAATGGGCGCGCAATGGCCTCCATATGATCAAAGCCACGCCGCCGAAACGCTGCCGCCGTCGCAGGCACAAACACCACCGCATCCGCACCGGACAGCACACCTCCGTAGCGATCGGGCGCTACGACCTGGGCATGCAGGGCGGTGTCGTAGAGCAGCTCCGCCAGATACGGCGCCAGGCGTCGCTCGCCCGCGTCCTTGTACGCTTTAATGATGCGCGGCAGCGGATGCGCATAGACGGAGCACGCCAGGCAGCGGTCGAGCGCCTCCGCCATTGCCGGGGACGTGCCCTCGACCGAACACTCAGTGCACAGCAAATCCCCAAACGGGGCGCCGCATCGGGTACAGCTATGACGTGGGTCGATGAGCGTGAGCGCGGCCAGGCAGTCTTGGCAAATAAGCGCACCGGCGCGCTCGCAGCCGGCACATCGTGTTGGCGACAATGCCTCGAGTGCTCGCGTGCCGCCCGCTCGGCAAACGGCAGCAATTCGTCCGCAAACGGTAGGGCGCCGGCACCCTGCAGACGGCTCAATTTGTTCAGATGGCTCTTCAAGACACAACCCTCCCTACGTTCGGTCGCAGGGAGGGTTGTTGATTCAGCGCTATGGTACCCCGACGCGATTGGGGTAAGGCGGGTTAAATCCGCTCGCGGGCGTTATTCGCCGGCGGGCGGTTGTGGTGCGGCCGAAGACGGGGTCGAGCCCTCGCCACCATCCTGGCGCGGCTTGCGGGAACGGCGACGACGACGGCGCTTTTGGCCCTGGTCGGCCGAGCCCTCGCCACCGCGATCCTCGCGCGGCTCGCGCTCGTCGCGAGCGGCGCCACGCGAAGCTTGGCAGCCGCTCCCCCGCCATCTCCGGGACGACGGCGCGTGACCTTGACCTCACCATCGAGACCTGATCGGCAACGGAGGGCACTGAGGCTTCTGTTGCGTGCCCGAGGAATGGCGACGGCGCGGACGCGGCGCGCGCTCATCCTCGCCACGTGACTTGCCGCCCTTGTCGGCAGGCGCATCGGAGGCCGAGGGACCCTTGGAAGCGGCACCGGTCTCGCGAGCAGCTGCGGCGCGGAAGGCATCCTCGCGCTCCTCGCTCGACAGGTGACGGCGGCGACGACGCGTGGGTTCATACCACCGCCGCGATTCTGCTGCTGGGGCTGCTGAACCTCGCGCTCGCGGGAGGCGTTCTTGCCTGCAGCTGCAGCCTCGCCGACATCGCCCGAGCCCGCGCGCTTGCGACGACGACGGCCACCGGCGGCCTCCTCGGCCTCAGGCGTTGCGGCATTGCCACGGCCCTTTCCGCGGCCACGGCCCTCGCCCTGCCCCTGACCGGCGCGAGCATCGGAATCGGCATCGCGACGACGGCGCTTGGGCATCGACGTACCGGCCAGACGGTCGGCGCTCGACAGGCCATCGCCCACGTCGACGCCGTTCTCGCGGTCGAGCTCCATGAGCGCCAGGCGCATCTCGGGCGACTCGATGCGCTCGAGCACGTCGCGCGTCACGCAGTCGGGGCGGCAGTTGCAGCCCTGCTCGGCGGCCTTCTTTTTGCAGCCCTCCGAGCAGGTCATATCGGCCAGGTTGACCTTAAAGACCTTGCCGTTCTCCAGGCGCAGCACCAGCTGCTCACGCGGCGTGTCATATTCCTGAATACGCGCCTTGCCGAGCGGCGTATCGATGAGCGTCTTCTTTTTGGGCGCACGGCTCTTAAAGTCCTTGTACGCTTCGAACTCATAGCGCAGGCAGCACATCAGGCGGCCGCAAACGCCGCTGATCTTGGAGGAATTGAGCGGCAGGTCCTGCTCTTTTGCCATGCGGATCGAGACGGGCTCAAACTGTCCGCCAAAGCGCGTGCAACAGAGCTCCTGGCCGCACTGGGCATAGCCGCCCACCAGGCGGGTCTCGTCGCGCACGCCGATCTGGCGCATGTCGACGCGAATGTGCAGCGTCGAGGACAGATCCTTGACGAGCTGGCGAAAATCGACGCGCTCCTCGGCGGCAAAGTAGAACACGGCCTTCTCGCCGCCAAACAGGTACTCGACGCCGACCGGCTTCATCTCGAGGTCGAGCTCTTTGACCAGACGGCGGAAATCGACCATGGCCTCGTCACCCTGGATGGCCAGGTCGTCGGCAAGCTGCAGGTCGATGTCGCTCGCCACACGCAGCACGGGCTTGAGCGGCTGACCGATCTCGTCTTGCGGTACCTCGAAGGGATCAGCCGTGACCAGGCCGATCTCGGTTCCGCGCTCGGTGGAGCAAATAGCGTAATCTGCCTCGAGGATATCCAGGTCCTGCGGGTCAAACCACAGGTCGCGCGAGGCGTAGGTAAACTTAACGGGTACGACTAACGGCATTTCAGTGCCTTCCTGATATCGAACAGCATGACCTCGATGGCCAGCTGGGGAGTAACGTTTCTGGCGATGTTGCGCTCGGCGGTCGCGACCGCCTCGAGCGCCTGGGTGGCACCCGCAACATTGGTCGCGGCGGCAAGCCGACCGATCGTGTCGCGCACGTCCTCGTTCACCACGTCGGCTGCCTCGTCCTGAAGTGTCAGCAGCACGTCGCGCATGAGCGTCCGCGCGCTCGCCAGCGCTTCCATGATACCCGAACGCTCGCGCGCGTTGAGTTCGCGCTTGTTGCGGTCCTCAAGCTGCTTCAATGCTCCACGCGACAGGTAGTCGGCGTTTTGCTCGAGTACCTTTTCCTGCGTGGACTTGACCTCGGCAAGCGGCGCCTTGACGGCGACGATGAGCGACTTGGCGCGACTGAGCACGTCGGCCTCGTCGGCGGCAATGAGTGAGTCGATGGCACGGACCATCTGACGGCGGGCGTCCTGGCGCTCGGCGCTCTTAAGAAACTCGATGCCGCGTGTGGGGCTTCCCGCCACGGCGACCGCCATGCGGCAACGCGCAGGGTCCTGACCGGTGGCGCGGCTCACGGCCTGCGCGGCGACGGCGGGCGATACCAGCCGAAACGGCACACACTGGCAACGACTCACGATAGTGGGCAGCATCACGTCGGCCGAGGTGCCCAGCAAGATAAACATAACGCCCTCGGGCGGCTCCTCGAGCGTTTTGAGCAGTGCGTTGGCGGTGTTGGCACGCAGTTGCTCGGCACGGTCGATGATGTAGACCTTGGCCTTGGCACGGATGGGCGCCAGTGGCACGTCATCGAGCAGCTCGCGGGTCTGGGCAATGAGGTAACCCGTGGCGCTCTCGGGCGTGTAATAGTGCACGTCGGGGTGCGTATGGCGGGCGACGCGCACGCAGCTATCGCATGAGCCGCAGCATCCTGCTCGCACAGGAAGGCTTGGGCGAGCGCCCACGCGGCGTCGAGCTTGCCCGCGCCGGGAGCGCCCAAAACAGGTAGGCGTGCGATGCACGGCCGCTGGCGACGGCATTGGTCAAAAAGTCGCGCACGCGCTCTTGGGTGTCGAGCTTGGCCAGCAGGCTTGCCTGAGCGGGGGCCATGTTACTCGGCCTCCTTGGCAAGCGCGGCGGCGACAGCATCCTGGGGGATATCGAGACCGTACGCGCGAACCTGCTCGACCGTCTTCTCGAAAACTACCTCGACGGTCGTAGTGGCGTCGATGAGCTTTACGCGGTTTGGCTCCTCGGCAGCAATGGCGCAAAACCCCTCGTAGACACGCTCCTGGAATGCCATGCCCTTAGCCTCCATGCGATCTGCCGCGCCACGGGCTGCCATGCGAAGCGCCGCCTGCTCGGGCGTGATGTGGTAGACGAGTGTGAGCGCCGGGTGCGTTCCCGCGACGGCCAGGTTGTTGGCGTCGCGCACCATCTGGCGATCGAGGCCGTCGGCAAACGCCTGGTAGCAGGTCGTGGAATCGTAGAAGCGATCGCACAGGACCACCTTGCCGGCAGCGAGGGCGGGGGCTATGACCTCGTGCACCAGCTGGGCACGCGCGGCCTCGTAGAGCAACAGCTCGCAGGTATCGCCCATCGCCATATTGGCGGGGTCGAGCAGCAGGGCGCGGATCTTTTCGCTGATGGCGGTGCCGCCCGGTTCGCGCAGGCTCACAACCTGGTGGCCAGCGAGCTCGAGCGCGCGAGCAAGCAGGCGCGCCTGCGTGGACTTGCCGGCACCGTCGACGCCCTCGAGCGTGATAAAGCTATGTTGAGCGGGCTCAAAAGCCATGGACGCAGCCCCTTCCTACAAGGCGCGTAAATGCGGATATATCAACCAAGCCATGATACCCCAGGGACAGGCGCGCCCCAACGATTAGCCGACAGTTAGGGACGTTCCTAAACTGCCGGCAGATAAGGAACGTCCCTAACTGCCGGCTTCTTGGGGCAGTGGGTATAATCGTCGTATTGCATTGAAATGTGGCGAAAGGAGTGGCAATGTCTCGGTATTGCGCCTCGTGCGGCAAGCTTCTTGAAGATAATGCCAAGTTCTGCACCTCGTGCGGTGCACCCGTTGAGCAAACAGCCGCGAGCGATAGCCAGCCCGCTTTTGAGCAGACCGGCTCCCTTGATACGCCGCAAGCCAAGGCGGACGACCCCCTCGCCTATAGCCCCGACCCCGCCGCAAGGACCGAGGCCGTCGAGACCACGCAGCGCATACCCGTCGCGAGCGGCTCGCCCCAACAGCAGCCGGCTCCCGCATACGCGCCCGCTTCGCCACAGACCCCCGCTCCCAAAAAGAGCGGCACCGGGCCGCTTATCGCCGTTATCGTTGTGCTGGTGGCGATCATCATCGCCCTGGTCATCTTCTTTGCGATCAGACCGTTCGACAACGCCGCCACGCAGACGACTGCCGAGGTAGCTAAGCTGCACCATGACGTCGACGACGATGACCTAAAGCCTCTCGGCAATCCCAACAGCCTGTACGACGATGATGACGATGACGACGAGGATGGCGGCGAAGCAACGCTCTCCGAGCAGAACCTCTACCGTCGCCTGAGCGAATACTACGACCTGCTCGAAGATCTCGACAGCCAGGTCCGTGGCTGCGCGCAGAACTTCAACGGCAACTATCTGGAAGAGGATCGAACCACCCGTCAAAATCTCGCCGACGTCGCCGAGCGCACGGAGGACACCATCGAGCAGTATTACGACATCGTCGAGGACCTGGACGTCCCGACGAGCTCCAAGAACTACAGCTCCTGGAAGGATATCATCGCCCTGTACGACGACCTGGATCACCGCATTGACGCAATCTGTGATGCCTGGGAGATCAGCCTGAAATACGCCAAGCCTGCGGACCACAAGAATGAGATCGTGGCGCCGCTGTCGCGCGACAACGTGGCGGGCACCAATGACAATAAGTACCGCCTAGACTTTGAGGAGCGCTATCCCGGCGCTAAGCCTGTCGAGGTGAACTAGCGCTTTGTCGTTCCCGAGCCGGCAGTTAGGGACGTTCCTAAACTGCCGGCAGAAAAGGAACGTCCCTAACTGCCGGTCAAAAAAACGAGCGAGGATCGCGGGGTCCTCGCTCGTTTTTGGGCAATGTTTCGACTGCGCCGTTACTTGTCGGCGGCTGCTTTCTTGGCAGTCGACTTCTTCGCGGTCGTCTTCTTGGCGGCAGTGGCTTTCTTAGCCGTCGTCTTCTTTGCCGTGCTCGCCTTGGTTGTGGTCTTGCGACCGCGGGCGGGCTTCTTCTCCTTGGTCGGGCAGTCCATGTTGACGCAGATACGCCACGGACCGCGCGCCGTGTTGACCACCACGATGGGGGCGCCGCACTCGGGGCAGGTCTCGCCCGTCGCCTCGAGCTTGCCGCGCGCCGGCAGCGGATAGCTCACGCCGCAGTCATCGTAGTTGGTGCAGCGGATAAAGCGCTTGCCGCTCTTCTCGCTCTTGTGCGCGATCAGGTCGCCGTGACGTCCGGCCTCGGCACACACCTTGCACTCGCCCACCTTAAGATCGGGCTCGTAGTTGGTGGGGCACGTGGGGTTCACGCAGATCTCGAAGGCCTTCTGGCGGAATGGCTGGCACTTGATGCGCGGCGCGCCGCACTCGGGGCACACGGCGGCCTCGCCCTCGAGCGGGCTCACCTTGACGCCACTCGGCACCGGATAGGTCACGTCGCAGTCGGGCCAACCCATGCAGCCGATAAAGCTGCCGCGGGTCTTGGCGCTCGTCTTCATAACCAGGTCCTTGCCGCACTTGGGGCAGGCGCCCACGCGCGCATCGGCCGTGACGGCGTCGCTGATGGCGTCGCCCAGCTCCTGCGTATGCTTGAGCAGCTCGTCGAGCACGCCGGCCAGCAGCGCGCGCGAGTGTGTCACGACATGCTCTTCGGTATCCTCGCCGCGCTCCACGCGGGTCATGTCGCCGTCGAGCTCGCTGGTCATATCGGGGCTCGTGATGCGCGGGGCAAACTGCGACAGCGCGTCGATGATGGCGATGCCCAGCTGGCTCGGCTCAACGGGATCATTTTTGAGATAGCGCACGGCATACAGGCGCTCGATGATGCTCGCGCGCGTGGACTTGGTGCCCAGGCCGCGCTTTTCCATCTCCTGCACGAGCTTGCCCTGGCTGTAGCGCGCGGGCGGCTCGGTCTGCTTGGCCTCGAGCTTAATGTCGAACACGTCGACCGTGTCGCCCTGCTCAAGCGGCGGCATCTGCTCGTCGCGCTTGAGGCCGTACGGATATGCCTCGCGGAAGCCCGGGGTCACGAGCACGTCGCCCGAAGCCACGAACGGCTCGCCGTTGACGTCGAGCTCGAGCTTGGTGTTCTCGATGGTCGCGGGCCCCATGAGCGTTGCCAGGAAGCGACGGGCGACGAGGTCATAGAGTTTGCGCTGGCCGCCGTCGAGCGTGGACGGATCGCCCTCGCCCGTGGGGTAGATAGGCGGGTGGTCGGTGGTCTCGACCTTGCCGCGCGTGGGCTTCATGGGGCCGGCGAGCACCTTTTTGCACACGGGCGCCAGCGCCGGGTTGATCTTTGCCAGGTCGCTCACCACGGCGCCCAGATCGAGCGTCGCGGGATACACGGTGTTATCGACACGCGGGTAGCTGATGAGACCGGCCATGTAGAGGGACTCGGCGATGCGCATCGTACGCGCAGGCGAGATGCCCTCGGCCGCGGCGCAGCCTGCAGCGAGGTCGTCGCAAACGGCGTGGGCGGCTGCTGCTTACGCGAGCGCTTGGTCACCGCGGCGACGGTTGCCGTCGTAGCGCCGTCAACGTGACCGTACGCCTCTCAGCAGCATCCTTGTCGGTAAAGCGCGCCGTCTTGTGCGCGATCTTAAAGCGATCGTCCTCGGCAGCGCCTTGCGCGGCGCCCATGCCGCGAATCTGCCAATAGTCCTCGGGCACAAACGCCATGCGCTCGCGCTCGCGCTCGACCACCAGGGCAAGCGTCGGCGTCTGCACGCGGCCGGCGGAACGCACGTTGCCAAAGCCGCCAAACTTGGCGAGCGTCAGGTAGCGCGTGAGCACCGCACCCCAAATGAGGTCGATGTGCTGACGGCTCTCGCCGGCGTCGGCCAGGTTCTGGTCGAGCGAGACAAGGTTATCGAAGGCCTGCGTGATCTCGGCTTGGTAAACGAAGAATACTGGGCGCGGGCGACCGGCAAGTCGGGCGCCACCTCGCGCACCTTGTTGAGGGCGTCCGAACCGATCAGCTCGCCCTCGCGATCGAAGTCCGTGGCGATGATGACGCTGTCGGACTTTTTGGCGAGGTTCTTAAGCGAGCGGATGAGCTCTTTCTCGGCCGGAAGCTTAATGACGGGCGCCAGGTGAGATAGGGCAGGCTCTCGAGCTTCCAGCCCTTGATGGAAATGCCATCGGCAAGGAACGGCTTGCGCTTGGTGTCGTACGGCGGGCGGGCCAGGCCATCGGCATATCGGCCGGCAGCATTTCGCCGTCCTCCGTGACCGAATACCAGCCCAACTTTTTATCGAACAGCACACTGTCGCAAAAATCGGGTGCCAGGATGTGACCGGCAAGGCCGATCGTCACGCACTCCTCGCCCTTCCACTCAAAACGGTAGATGGCGGTGTTGTACACCTTGTCCTTTTTGGGCTTGCCCGTGGACAGACGCTCGGCGATCTGACGCGCGGCGTCGTTTTTCTCAGCGATGATGAGCTTCAAAAGAGGCTCCTATCTCGTGTGTCTGCGGCTGCGCCCGCCCTCTTGGCGGCCGACTTACGCCCTTGCTTGCTCAATCTGCCCGATGAGCCAATCGCACCAGGCATCCATGCCCTCGCCCTTGCGCGCGCTCACGGCAAACCGCGGCGCCTGCGGATTGAGGTCATCGAGTGTCTTAGTATACCTATCCATGTCAAAATCGAAAGCCGGGGCCACGTCGACCTTATTGAGCAGCTGCGCGCCGGCGTGCTGGAAGATGCCCGGGTACTTGATGGGCTTGTCGTCGCCCTCGGGCACCGAGAGGATCATGATGGACAGGTTCTCGCCCAGGTCAAAGTCGACCGGGCAGACCAGGTTACCCACATTTTCGATAAAGATGACGTCGATGTTCTCCAGACCGACGGCCTGGTCGAAGGCGTCGACGGCCTCCATGATCATGTTGCCCTCGAGGTGGCACAGGCCGCCCGTGTTGATCTGGATGGCGGGCATGCCGGCTTCCTTCATGGTGATGGCGTCGACATCCGAGGCGATATCGCCCTCGATGACGGCACAGCGTAGGCCGGCCTTGTCGCGCAGGCGCTCGTTGGTGCCCAGAATCGTGGTGGTCTTACCCGAGCCGGGGCTCGACAGCACATTGATCACGTAGGTGCCTGCCTCATTAAATCGCTGACGCAGCTGATCTGCCAGGCGCTCGTTGCGCGACAGGATCGGCGACGCGATATCAATCGTTTTCTCGGCCATACTTAGCGCTCCTTACTTTGGCTCCTTTATACCCCATCACCAGATGGCTAGCGGGCTAATCGTCGGGGGTTTCGATTTCGATACTTGCGATATCGAGCTCGCGGCCGTGCAGCAGGCGCACGTTGGCGCCGCCACACTGGGGGCAGCGACAATGGAAACGGTCGTGCTCAAAGACCTCGCCGCAGTCCAGGCACTCGCTTTGTGGATGGACCTCCTCCACGGCAAGCTCGCAGCCGCGCGTGAGCGGGTCCTCGTCGCGAAACGTCCCCCACGCAAAGTCGAGCGCCTCGCGCACGACCTCGGTCATATCCCCGATACGCAGCGTTACCAAAACGGCGCGCGAGGCCCCCGCCCCACGCGCCGCGCGAATCACTGTATCGAGTATGCCGTTGACAATGCCAACCTCGTGCATACCGTTTTACTCCTCGTCGTCCTCGTCGTCCGAGAACAGGTCCAGACGGCTCACGAACAGGCCCTCCTTGCCCTCGCGCGCGGTAATGACCACGCGGGCAATGGCGAGCGAGATCTCGTAGAGCGAAAGCAGGGCACCGTACATAAGGCCCAGCGTAACGGGCGAGCCGTCGGGCGTGATCACAGCCGAGCCCACGAGCAGGCCCACGTACACGTAGCGCCAGGCGCTGCGGAAGGCCGCATAGGACACGATGTGAAAGACGGACAGATAGAAGATGATGAGCGGCAGCTCAAACGCCACGCCAAAGCCGATCATAAAGAGCAGCTCCATGTTGACGTAGTTCTCCAGGTCGGGCAGCGCCGTAGCGACGGCCGAGGTCTCGCCGATGAGCCACTCAAAGCCCGCCGGGATGATGATGAAGTAGCAGAAGATGGCACCCAGGAAGAACAGAACCGTCGAGGCGAGCACCGTGGGCACAACCCACTTGCGCTCGTTGGGGCGCAGTGCCGGCAGGAAAAATGCCAGGATCTGCCAGATGATCATGGGCGTGCACATGACCACGGCCATCTTGATGGCCAGCGAGAAGCGCAGGCCAAAGCCGCCGAGCGTGGTGGTGATGTAGAACTTACCGTCCGGCACAAAGGAGCGGATGGGGTCTTCCAGGATATCGAGCACCACAGGCGTGGCGAAATACAGCACGATAGCGGCGGCAAACACCGATACGACCACGATAGTCAGGCGGCGACGAAGCTCTCCCAGGTGATCGAAGAGCGGCATGCGCGCAGGTCCGATCGGCATTACTCATCGCCTCCCTTCGGGCGTCGGCGGCAGCAGCCTCGCATCGTCCTCGACCTCGAGCTCGCGAGCGAGCTGGTCGACGACGGCCTTGCGTTTGCGGGGACGACGGGCGTAGAGGTCAGCCGTCGTGGGCTCTGCCGGCTCGGGCTCGGGCTCTGCAGCAGGCTCGGGCTCGACGGCAGCAGCAGGCTCTGTACCTCGGCTCATCAACAGCGCCTTCGCCCTCAGCAGCACCTCGCTTGCGGCCTTCTCGGCAGCAAGACGGGCGCGACGCTCGGCAAAGGTCTCCTTCTTGGCGGGCGCTGCCGTCTCGGCGGCATCCTCGTCCGCATCGGAATCGTCGTCGGTCGCAGCGGCCTTCTTGGGCTTGACCGGGGCCGACGCGGCCTCGCTCACCGGATCGATAATCTCGGACTGAACAACGGCCGTCATCTTTTCCTGCGTCTCGCGGAACTGACGGATGGCACGGCCGATCGTGCGGCCCATCTGCGGGAGCTTATCCGGGCCAAACAGCAAAAAGCCGAAGACCACGATGATCGCGAGCTCACCCTCTCCAATACCAAACACACATACCTCCAAGGCTCGATGTGAGTCGAGCCCGCACCGCGCCATTCGGCCGGAACTCGTCTATTCATTCGGTCAAGTATAGCGCCCGGACGCAAAACGTCCGAGCGCATCACAAACATATGCCAAACGGCACGCCCTTTTGGGGGCAAAGATTATGCAGCGGTGATCGAAATCTCCTGGTCGACGCCCAACAGCTGAACCACGCGCATCACCGGGGCTGCACGTTGACGCAGCTAAAACGCTTACCATGATCAGCTGCGTGGTGTGCGGCGCCCACAAGCACGCCAATGCCCGTCGAATCGATGTAGTTCACCTGGGCAAAATCGAGCTCAACGGCCTCAGTGGGCTGCTCGAGCGCCAGGTCGATGGCATTGCGCAGGCTATCGGCGTTAGAGATATCGATCTCACCGGTCACCTTAATGGTGTAGAGCTCTGGCGTGGGTTGGTGGAAATACCCAAATCCATGTATACGCTCCTTTACGTATCGAAAGTGCGGATAGTACTAGGCGCGGACTTGCGGGGCCCTACGCGTTAGGCGCGCTCGGCACGCGCAAGCTCGGCAGCGACGAGCTTGACAGCCAGCACCAGCACATCGAGCGCGGCCTCCAGGTCCTCGACCGTGGGATAGCTCGGCGCGATGCGGATGTTGGTGTCGCGCGGATCCTTGCCATAAGGCCAGGTGGCACCAGCCGGCGTGAGCCTGACGCCCAGGTCGGCACAAAGCGCGGCGACCTTCTGGGCCGAGCCCTCGGGGCCATCGAAACTCACAAAGTAGCCGCCATGGGGATGAGTCCAAGTGGCGCAACCCGTGTTGCCCAAGCCCTCGGTGAGTTTACGCTCAACGGCCTCAAAGCGCGGGCGCAGGAACTCGGCATGCTTTTTCATGTGTTCCTTGACCGCCTCGATGGTGGGAAGGAAACGCACGTGACGCAGCTGGTTGAGCTTGTCGGCGCTGATGAGGCCGGCCTTCAGGCGCTTGGAGAACTCGGCGATAACCGCGGGGCTCGCACCAATAAAGCCGATGCCGGCGCCCGGGAAGGTGATCTTGGACGTCGAGGCAAAGGCCACCACGCGATCCTCGGTGCCCGCCGCGCGAGCGAGGTCAAAGATATTTGCGAGCTCGTCGGTCTCGTCGTACAGGTCGTGCACGCAGTAAGCGTTGTCCCAAAAGATGCGGAAATCGGGCGCGGCCGTGGGCATCTCGACCAGGCGGCGCACAGTGTCCTCGCTAAAGGTGATGCCCGTGGGGTTGGAATACTTGGGCACGCACCAGATGCCCTTGATGGAATCGTCGGCGGCAACCAGGCGCTCAACCTCGTCCATGTCGGGGCCGTTGTCGGTCATCGCGACGGGGACGTTCTCGATGCCCAAGTCGGCGGTGATGCCAAAGTGGCGATCGTAGCCGGGAACGGGGCACAGGAACTTGACCTTCTTGCCGTCGTGCGCGGCCTCGTAGCGTCCCAGGCTCGCTGCCGCACGAGCCGCAACGCCAGAACATACCGGCGATGTCATGCTCAATCAGCAAACTCGACGAGCCAGCACGAGCGTCTGCTCGGCAGGGCACCCCAGGAACTCCCCCGCTAGCTTGCGTGCCGAGGGAATGCCCTCAAAGCAGCCGTAGTTGGAGCAGTCGACGTTGCCGTCGTGCAGATCGGCATCGGCATTGAGGATATCGAGCATAGGTCGAGAGATGTCCACCTGGGAGGGCGACGGCTTGCCGCGGGCCATGTCGAGCGCCAGGCCCTTGGCCTTGACCTCGGCGACCTCGGCTTTGAGCGCCTCGATGGCGGCATCGAGTTCGGTGGTTTCCATCTTCTGGTAGATCGTCTGCATGGGTGCGACCTTTCGCGAAGCGGTACGTTGCAGTTCGTCTAAGTATAGACCGCCACCGCCACAACGGTATGAAGCGTGATAGATTAAGTTCATCGCAATGAATTACGAATCGCCGCGCATGGCGGCGTGGGGCGCCCAAGGAGGCACTATGGAGTACGGATCGTTTAGGGCCGAGGAATTCGGCGACCTGCAGCGCCTGGTCGACGGGCTGTTTTACGACCGCCATGCCATCGACCGCCTGGACCTGATCGTACAGGCCGAAATCTTGGACCTGGCGCCCGATCTCATGGAAATCGTCAACCTGCTACCGCCCGGCTATTACGACCGCCAGTCACTCTGCGACCAGCTCAACTCCGCCTTGGCCGCCCACGGCTGGGGCGCCGTCTACGGAACGGTGGAATAAGCCTCGAGGCCGGCGATTTGGCCCGCTTCCCGACCTTGGCGAGGCTTGTTTTAGGGCTTGTGGCCAAAAAAGGGCAAATATGAGTACTGTTACCTTTTTAGTAGCAGCGATTTTTGGTCGAAATCGGCAAAACTCGACTTGAAACTTCCTAATCACCGTCAGCTAGCGCCAAATTGGAAGTCGATGGTCACTCATTAACGTACAGTTCTTATAACTTTGTTCATTATTTTCCGCACCTAAAATGATACGCCGTTTGTGACAGTACTCACAAACGGCGTTTTTTGACCACTGGCGTGTCTGGCAGGCGGCAAGCACCGCCAGAATCCGCATTTTGGACGCGCCCGAATCGGTTCTGGAGCCGGTTTTCGCGCTCTTACTCGTCTTTGGGCGAGGGATGCTTGCAGACCACGCTCATGTAGATCATGCCGAGCACGGCTGCGGTGACCGAACCGGCGAGAATAGCGGCCTTGGCTGCAAGAACCTCAAACTGGGCCGTCGGGAAGGCAAGGCCGCTGATGAGAATCGACATGGTAAAGCCGATACCGCCCAGAATGCCCACGCCGGCAATCATGTGCCAGTTGACATTGTGCGGCAGCTCGCAGGCCTTAAGCTTAACCAGGGCAAACGTCATACCAAAGATGCCGATCGGCTTGCCCAGCAGCATGCCAAAGTACACGCCGAGCGTCACCGGATCGGTGAGCAGCGTGCTCATGTCCACGCCCACTAAACGAACCTGAGCGTTTACGAACGCAAAGATCGGCAGGATCACAAAGTTGACCGGCGTGGAGATCAGACGCTCCATGCGGATAAGCGGCGGGGTCACGCGGTGCATGACGCGCTCGACCTTGGTAGTCGAGACGGTAAAGTCATGCTGGCCCAGGATGTGTGCCTCGTCGTCGTAGCGGTCATCGAGCAGCGGCAGGCACTCGCCCAGCCAATCGGTGAGACTATCGAGCTTGACGCCGCACTTGGCCGGAATGGTGAAGGCCAGGATGACGCCAGCAAGCGTGGCATGTACGCCGCTCTTGAACATGCAGAACCACAACAGCAGCCCCAGTACCGAATACGGGGCAAGGCGGTAATGCTGCGTCTTGTTGAGCCACACGAGCGCGCAGGTCACAAGCGCGGCGGCGCCCAACCAAAACGGATTGGGGCTCTGACCGTAGAAGATGGCGATGGCGGCGATGGAGATCAGGTCGTCGGCGATAGCGAGCGTCGAGAAGAACACGCGCACGCCGTTGGGAACGCGGTTGCCCAAAAGCGACAGCACGCCCAGCGCAAAGGCAATATCGGTTGCCATGGGGATGGCCCAACCGTTGCGGGCGCCGGCATGGTTAAAGATCAGGTAGATGCAGGCGGGAACGACGACGCCGCCCACCGCCGCCAACATGGGAAGCATGGCCTGACGCGGATTCTTGAGCTCGCCGACCGTCATCTCGTACTTAAGCTCAATGCCCACCAACAAAAAGAAAATCGCCATGAGGAAGTCGTTGACGAAAAGCTCAACGGTGAGACCAGCCGTAAGGTTGCCCAGGCCCACATACAGCGGGGTCTCCAAAAAGTGATGGATGGCCTCGTAGGCATCGGTGTTGGCGCAGATAACGGCGGCGATAGCGGCGAAGACCATGACGGCGGCGGAAATCGTGCCGTTCTCGGCGATGCGCTCCCAAATGTCGTGACGTTCAAAGCGCTTGCGCTCACGAACGTTGAACAGCTGCTCAGTTGCTGCCATGGGCGGCTCCTTTCACGGGAAAGCTCCCGTCTTAAAAAAGCACGGCCCGCCCAAGTGGCGGCGCCGCGCTCTAACGTATTACGCTTGCATCTAGCCTACCCTGCACGACAAGCACGCAGGCGTGGCCGAAAAGCGGAACCACAGGTTGAACATTATTTGCTCAACGGCACGGGCACGCCTGTCCAAGAGACGACGCGGCGCCGTGCACAAAAAACGACCGGAGCGCGGGACGTCCGCGATCCGGTCGTGGCGTTTGGTCAACTAAACCTAGCAGGCGGCCATGATGGGGGCAGCGACCTGCTTCTTACGGGAGAGGACACCCGGCATCCAGACGCCGTCGTGCTCGTCGGCAATGCCCAGGCCCTTCTGAGCGGCCTCGGTCTCGCCCTCGAGCAGGACCTGCGAGCCCTCCTCCATGATGTCGGTGATGCACAGGACAATGCCATCGGCACCCTTCTCGGCGGCGTAGGCGCGCATGGCCTCGCGAATCTCGTCGATCATGCCGAGCGCACGACTCTTGTCGACGGTCTCGTACTGGCCGATGAGCAGCTTCTTGCCGGCGGGCTCGAACATCTTGATGTCGTTGCGACCATCTCGGCTGCGGTGAAGGAGCCGGACGGACGGGTGAGGAAGACCTCCATGCCAAACTTGACCGGGTCGACACCCACCTGCTCGCCGAGCTTGGCGGCGACAGCGCGGTCGACATCGGTGGTGGTGGGGCTCTTGAGCATGAGCGTGTCGGTCATCATGGCCGAGAGCAGCAGCTTGGCCTGGACGTCGGAAAGCTCAACGCCGAGCACGCCGGCGAGCTTGGTGACGATGGTGCAGCTGGAGCCCCAGGGCAGGCAGATGTAATGCAGCGGGCCGGCGGTCTCGAAGTCGCCGATGCGGTGATGATCGACAACGCCAAAGACCGTGGCGTCCTTAAGGCCGGCGACGGACTGGGCAGACTCGTTGTGGTCGGTGAGGACGACGAGCTGACCGGCCTCGACGGACTCGATCACGCGGGGCTCGGCGATGCCGGCGTCGGCGAGCAGCTTGGCGGACTCGGCCGGAAGCTGACCAAGGGCGCAGGCCTCGTAGGTGTTGCCGGCATACTCAACCTGGTTGAGCAGCTGGGACAGGACGACGGCGCTCATGATGGCGTCGTTATCGGGGTTCTGGTGACCAAAGACAAGAACGTTTGCCATGGATATCCTCCACTTGATATGTGTACTTGGACGTAGCTATGGTAGCACGCCGATGCCGAGCCTTCGCAGACGGAAGGGCTACGGCATATTTTGGGGCAGGCATGGAGGCCAAGGCTGTCCCTTTTGCACCATGTTGGTGCAAAGTAACCTGGCCCCCTTGCACCAGCTATTTGCCGGCGGCGCGCAGGGCTACGTAAGCGGCACCGATGATGCCGGCGTCGTTGCCGAGCGAGGCGACCTCAATGGGCGTCTCGCGCGAGGCGGAAAGCGCGTAGTGCTTAAAGTGCTCGCGGACCTTGTCGAGGTAGACGTCGGCCGAGGCGGAGGCGCCGCCGCCGATCAGGAACATCTCGGGGTCGACCACGTTGGCGATAAGCGCCAGAGCGCGACCGAGATAATCGGCCATGGTATCAGCCGCGGCCAGCGCAAGCTTGTCGCCCTCGCGGCAAGCTTGGAACACGTCCTTGGAATCGGAGGGGCCGGTGAGCTCGATGGGCTCGACGCCCGCCTTCTTGCATTCGGCAAGGTAGTTGCTCACCACGCCAGTGGCGCTGGAATACTGCTCCAGGTGGCCATGGCCGCCACAGCCGCAGGTGCGCTCCTCGTCGGGATTCAGGCACATGTGGCCAATCTCGCCGCCGGCGCCCACAACGCCCGACACCACGTCGCCGTTGACGATAACGCCGCCGCCCACGCCGGTACCGATGGTGACCATCACCACGTTCTGCACGCCCTTGGCAGAGCCGAGCCAGGCCTCGCCCATGGCAGCAGCGTTGGCATCGTTCTCGTACTTAACGACCGCGTCGGGGCAGTGCTCCTGAATGGCGATCCTAAGCTCGGGCAGGTTAATGGCAATGTTGGCCTTGACCTTGGCATCGCCCGAGGCCGGGATGGGGCACGGAACGGCCAGGCCAATGCCAGCCACAAAGGCACGCGGAATCTGCGCCTTGGCGACCACCTGGTCGATCGCCTCGGTCACCGCGGCAAAGCCCGCAGCGTCAACGATGGGAGGCGTGGGTACGCTGGCCTTGGCAAGCAGGTTGCCGTCCTCATCGAACAGGCCCTCCTTAACCGAAGTGCCGCCGACGTCGATGCCGATGTAGTACTGCTTAGGTTCCATGGGAGCCCACCTTTCTCGTTTAAACATTGCCTGTATGGTACCGCTCCTAAGACAAAAACCTGCCAAAAAGGGACAGGTTTGTTTTGGCAGGTTTTATCTGGGAAAATGCGAACGCCCGCTCATCAGCTCGCGCAAGGCCTTCGCCAAATATAAAGGCGCCGGAAGGCGGAGGCTCCCGGCGCCCGTGAAAGGGACTGAATTGTCTGGTGGGCCGAACGGTCCGTCGCGGCGATAACGCCGACTAGGCCGTGCGCGCCTGCAGCAGCTTGTGGACCTCGATGAGCTCCGTGGCCATGACGCGCATGGTCTCGGTGCCTGCCATCTGGTCCTCGGCATGCAGCAGAATCAGCGGGGCCTCGCCGTTACGCTCGCCATTGGCCTCCTTTTTAAGGAGCCCCATGTGAACATCGTGACCACCGTTGTAAGCCTCGTCACCCTGCTTGATAAGCTCCTCGGCGGCGTCAAAATCGCCCTCCTTGGCCTTTTGCACGGCATTGATGTACATGCTCTTGGCGGTTCCGACGAAACTGATGATCTCAAAGCAGGTCATCTGCAGCTCGTTCATATCCTCCATGCGCTGCACCTAGCCCATCACGCTGACGCAGTGGTCGATGATGCCAGCAGCGTTCATGCGGCCGTAGTCGACCATGTTGATGACCTCAACCGGGAAGCGGCCAGCGGCCTCCTTCTCAAAATCGCCCTTGGTGTAGCCAATCTGCGGGCCGAGCAGCAAGATATCGCACTCGTCCAGGTGATCGTGAGCCTCGTTCATAGGACGGGCCTCGACCTCGATGTCCAGACCACGGCTTGCGACCTCGGACTGCATCTTCTGGACCAGCAGGCTCGTGGACATGCCGGCATTGCAGCAAAGCATGATCTTCTTCATGGTTTCCTCCTTATAACTGCGCGGCGCGCAGACGACAACTGGTTTTATTCCTTGCGGCTACTGTACCCACCCCCTGCGTCTTTACGCAGGGAGAGCCGCGAGCACCGGCACCGCGTACCGGCGCCCGCAACAATGAAAGGGAAAACGAACCGTTTAGGCGTTCTGCTCGGCAAGGGCCTCCTGCTTGGCGATGGCCTTCTCGGAGATCCTCATAAAGGGCAGGTAGACAACCATGCCGATGACAAGCTCGAGGGCCTGCCATACGCCGGCGCGCCAGTCAAAGCCCGTGGCAAGCAGGGCGTTAATGACGGGAGGCATGGTCCAAGGCACCTGGGCGATGCAGGGGCTGATGATGCCCGCGCAGGTCAGGCCATAGGTGATGCCGATGAACAGGTCGGGAAGAAGCACGAACGGAATCATGAGCGGCAGGTTGTACACGACGGGGTAACCGTAGATGACCGGCTCGTTGATGTTAAACAGGCCAGGAACGATAGCCATCTTGGCAACGGTCTTGGAAGCCTTGTTCTTAGAGAACAGGAAGGTATCGAGCAGGAGCATGAGGGTGCAGCCCGAGCCGCCGATAAGGGCGAAGCTGTTGACGATCTGCATGTTCATGTAGTGATCGGGCTGGATGGTGCCGCCGGCGGCAAAGGTAGCCATGTTGTCGACGATGAGCATGGTCAGGATCGGCTCGACGGTAGCGCCAGAGATGGTGGACTGGTGAATGCCGACGCAGAACAGCAGGTTCGCAAGAGTGTAGATGAGGATAACAGCCCACGGACCGGCGTTCATGATGCTCTTGAGCGGGTTGGAAATACACGTGGAGATGATGGTGCACAGATCGGTGCCGGCAAACACGGCGAGCAGCGCTGCGGCAACTGCGAAGATCGAGAGGTTGAGCAGCATCGGGATCATGACGTTAAAGGAGTTGGAGACCGCGGGGGGCACACCCTCGCCCAGCTTTACTTTAAGCTTCTCGACGCCGGAAATCTTGATGAAGAGCGTGACGGAGAGCAGGGCGATGATAATAGCCGCGAACAGACCGTTGGTACCGGTGTTGGCAGTCGAAAGGGCGCCCGTGACCTCGGCAGAGGTGATCTTGTCGGTGAGCAGCGGACTCGTGGCGGCAAGCGTGGCGGTGATCTGCTGCGGCATCATGATAACGAAAGCGGAGATGGCGACGACCACGCAGGCAAGCGGGTTATCGAAGCGCTCGTTCTTAGCGAGGCTGTAGCCGATCAATCCGGCCAAGACAATGGCAGAGACGTTGAGGGTGCCCAGCGTAATTGCCGAACCCCAGGTCTGAAGATTGGCAAGACCCGCCGCATCGAGCGGGAACAGAGGGAACACGACGTTGTTAATAAGAACCGCGATACCCGCAAGGATATAGAGCGGCGTGATGGTCGCGAAGGCGTCACGCAGGGAACGCAGGTGAACCTGGTTTCCCACCTTCGCAGAGACCTCGGCAAACTTGTCGAGGAAGCTCTTTCCGTTGTCACTGGCCATGATTGCTCCTAACTTTCAAATCCGGCCTTTTCCTATACGCACGGTGGCCTGTCGCCTCTGCCACCAGATGTGCCATGTGTTGCGCGCGGCGGCGCGCGGTCTGGGCGTTCGCCCGGTCGCTAGTCAACCACGTGGGTCGTGGCGACCTGCTTGAGCCAGGCCGCCGACTTCTTAAGGCGGCGCTTGTAGCCGTCCATAAGGTCGACCTCGACAAAGCCGTAACGATTCTTAAAGGCATTGGCCCAAGACCAGTTATCGATAACGGCCCAATAATGGTATCCGCGGCACTTGGCGCCCTCGGCAATTGCCTTGGCAACCCACTCCAGGTGCTGGCGTACAAAGTCGACGCGGTAGTCATCCTGAATGGTTCCTTCGGCGTCACGGTTCTTATATTCGTCCATGATGCCGATGCCGTTCTCGGAAACGAACCACTCAAGATCGGGGTAGTTCTTGGCGCAGTCCATGCCAAAGTCGTAGAGGCCCTGCGGTAGATCTCCCAGCCGCGGCTCTCGTTCATAACGGCGTCGGGCCATACGTACTCGTCGGCAAAGTGCGGCAGACCGTACTGGTCGATCTTGCTCGCCGGAGCCTGAACGCGCGTGGGATGGTAGTAGTTACAACCGAGCCAGTCGACAACGCCCTGCTTGAGGATCTCTTGGTCGCCGGCACGGAACGGAAGTTTAACGCCGCCCTCGGCCAGGCTGTCGAGCACGTCGGCGGGAAGCTCGCCCTTGGTAATAAGGTCGAGCCACCAGCGATTGTTGATACCGCTGGTCATACGCACGGCCTCGAGGTCTGCCTCGCTGGGGTTCTCCTTGGTATAGACCGGGGTAAAGCAGTTGATCATGCCGATCTTGGCGTCGGCGCGAACGGCGCCCTCGTCATAGGCGCGGCGGTAGTTGGCCACAGCCAGCGCGTGTGCCAGCGAGATGTGATACTGCACGGTGCGGGCGCGGTTATAGTCATGGAGCTGCGGGTACCACACGCCCTCCTGATAGCGCTGCTCGGGCTCGACGATGGGCTCGTTAAAGGTGAACCAGTACTTGATCTCCTGGCCAAACTCGCGGAAGGCAACGTCGGCGTAATGAGCGTACGCCTCGACGACCTCACGGCTCTCCCAACCACCACGGTCAAAGAGGTAGGTAGGCATGTCAAAGTGGTACAGGTTGACGAACGGCTCCAGGCCGGCCTCGCGAGAGGCACGGAACAGCTCGTGATACCACGCGGCGCCCTCCTCATTGAGGTTGCCGTTAGCATCGAGCAGGCGACTCCACTGGATGGAGGTGCGGTAGGTATCCAGGCCCAAGTCCTTCAAAATGCGAAGGTCCTCCTGGTATTTAGCCATAAAGTCATTGCCAGCATAAGAGCCAACGCGGTTATAGAACGAATCCAGATCCTGGATGGACCAGGTATCCCACAGGTTCTCGAGCTTGCCGCCCTGGTTCCACTGACCCTCAGTCTGCGGGCCGGACATAGCGGCGCCAAAGAAGAAGTCACGGGGCAGCTGATACTGAGCCATCAAAGTCCTCGCTTTCGTGTCTAGAGCTTTCGGTTGGAGACGGGTTTGCTTTGGCAAGTTATCCGGCGCGGGCGCGCACCGGTTATCCAGATATCCAGCCCGCCAAAACAAAACCGTCCCCAAACGGTCGGCCCTGCCGGCGGCAGGGTTCCGTTCGTTGCGTACAACTATAGCGCTCTAATTTCTAAAGTAAAGCGTCTTTTTGTTTTTTCTTTCTCGGACTTCTTATATAAAAGTAATATGGGTGCCTCGTTGGGGGTTATACTTACTTGCGTATTCTTATATGTCGGAAAGGAGGTTCCATGATTCCCAAATACGAGGCGATAGCTGCAGATATCCGTCGAAGCATCGAGGATGGCGCTCTTAAACCGGGCGACAAGCTACCCACCGGCGTTGAGTTCTGTGAGCTCTATAGCGTTTCCAAAATCACCGTCAAACGAGCTATCGAGCAGATCACCGAAGAGGGTCTTGTTACCAGCCGGCGCGGATCGGGCACCTACGTTAAAGACACGGCGGGGCTTCCCGACAAGGCGTTTTTCCAGGGCAAGAACGACCGCGCCCAGGGCTTTTCGTATGAGCACCGCGGGGAGAAGGTAACCTCGGTGGTCTACGATTTCTCGATTGTCAATCCACCGGCAGAGGTTGCGACTCAGCTGGGAATTGCCGAGGATGACTTTGCCTATCACATCGTGCGCGTGCGCCAGGTCGACGAGAAGCCCATCGTTATCGAGTACACCTACATGCCCCTCGAGCTGATTCCGGGCCTTAAAAAGAAAGACCTGTATGGATCGGTCTACAGCTTCATCCGTGAGCAATGCGGGCTGAAGATTTCGAGCTTCCACCGCACCATTCGCGCCGTAGCGGCAACCGAGGAAGAGGCTGAGCGCCTGGACACCAAACCCGGCTCTCCCCTGCTCGAGCTCAACCAGATTGGCTTTTTGGATAGCGGCACCGCCTTTGAGCATTCGATCTCGCGCAACGTTGGTGACCGCTTTGAGCTGCACAACGTAACGTTGGCATAGTTTTGTAGTCATGCGGGCGCTCGTTATGGCTCGTTTAGAGTGGGCAACCGCACAACACCATGGGGGTATGAACATGTCCGATTTGATTAAACTGACGCCGATCTTCCACGAGAAGATCTGGGGCGGCCGCCAGCTCGAAACCGTATTTGGTTACGACATTCCCGAGGGTCCCATCGGTGAGTGCTGGGCTATCTCGCCCATCCCAACGGCGACTGCCAGATTGCGGAGGGCCCGTATGCCGGCCACACGCTGTCGTGGCTGTGGGCCGAGCACCGTGAGCTCTTTGGCAACTGCGAGGGCAAGGAGTTCCCGCTGCTCATTAAGATTCTGGACGCCAAGGACGACCTTTCGATCCAGATTCACCCCAACGACGAGTACGCTGCCGAGCACGAGAACGGCAGCCTGGGCAAGACCGAGTGCTGGTATGTGCTGGACTGCGAGCCCGGCGCCACGATCATCGTCGGACAGCGCGCCAAGGACCGCGCCGAGGCAGCACAGATGATCGAGGACGGCCGCTGGGACGAGATGCTCAACGTGCTGCCGATTCACAAGGGCGACTTTTTCCAGATTGACTCCGGTACCGTGCACGCCATCAAGACCGGTACGCTCATTTTGGAGACGCAGCAGTCGAGCGATGTGACCTATCGCCTGTACGACTACGACCGCCCCGGCACCGACGGCAAGCTGCGCCCGCTGCATATTGAGCAGAGCCTCGACTGCATCGATTTTGATGTTCAGGCGCCGACCGACGGCACCGTGACCGCGCCCGAGGTCGACGGCGTGACCGAGCTCGAGTCCAATCCCTGCTACACCGTCGATCGTGTGCGTGTCGACGGCAGCAAGACCCTCGACCAGCGCTGGCCCTTCATGTGCCTGTCGGTCATCAACGGCGAAGGCACCGTCTGCGGCGACCCCGTCCACAAGGGAAGCACCTGCTGGCCCCGAGCACCGTCAGCTCCATCGACCTCGAAGGCAAGATGGAACTGATATTAGCCACCTGTAGGTCACTGGTACCCGAGTGCTCGCCGGGATGGGCGCGGGGTTTGATCGCCTGCTCGGGCAGTCCTGCTCGCACGGAGAGCACATTAAGTGCTCTCCGGCTCGTGCGGAACTCGCGATCGACCAACCCGCGCCCATCCGGCGAGCCTCTGGCTAGCAACAACAACCCAAACGCAAGTAGGGGCTCCCCCGCCCATCAACGGGGGAGCCCCTACTCGTATCTATATATCAGCCCACCCGGCTCTCCAGACCAAAAAGCGAACGAGCAGAGCGATGTTCGTCCAGCAACGTTACCCAAGGACCTGGGCGGGTGTATGGGGCAACATCGATCGCGAGTTCCGCACGCAAAGGAGGCCACTTAATGTGGCCTCCGTCTTGCGCAGGACTGTCCGAGCAGGTGATGTTGCCCCATACGCCCGCCCAGGTCCGCCGGGATCACGACAGCTTGACGATCGGTGCAAAACCTTTCATCAGCTTTTTGGTCTGGCCGGTTTTTTCGAACTGGACCTCGATCATGTCTCCGGCGACCGAGATCACGGTACCCGTGCCAAAAGTCTTATGACTCACGGTATCGCCCGCGGCAAAATCCTGCGATGCGCTCGCGCGATCGACCTTGCGCTCCACCGTCGGCGACACCTTGGACGACGGCTTTTGGCTCGCGGCGCGCCCGAGCCAAAGGTCGAGGCAACGCGGCCGGCGTCAGGCGAAACCCCACGATGGCGCTCGGTCCCATAGCTGCTGCCGCCAAAGAAGTCGTCAAAGCTCGATCCGCCGCGCGAACCGGAACCGCCGGTCGAGCGCGTATGCGAACCGAACACCTTGCCGCCATACATATCCGAGCCCATGCCCGAGCCAAAGGTGCCGTGACGGTCGCCGCGCTTCTCCCAGCCCGTGCCCTCAAAACCGGCAGAACCGATACCGCTAAACTCGATATCCTCAAACGGAATCTCGTTGAGGAAGCGAGAGCGCGGGTTGGCAGAGGTCGAGCCGTAGGTGCGACGCGTGGCCGCATAGGTCAGGAACAGGCGCTTACGGGCACGCGTGATGGCAACGTAGGCCAGGCGACGCTCCTCCTCGAGCTTGCCCGGGTCATCGCTGCCGCCAAAGTCGTGCACGTGCGGGAAGATACCCTCCTCCATGCCGGCCACGAACACCGCCGGGAACTCCAGGCCCTTGGCGGAGTGGATGGTCATCATGGTAATGGCATGCGTCTCGCCGGCCAGGGAATCCAAGTCGGAGCGCAGGGCCAGCCACTCCATGAGTGCCGGCAGTGCCTTACAGGTAAGCGGACCGTAGGTGCGCTCGATCTCGTCGGCATGCACGGCGCCCGCCGGTAGCTCTGTTGGCACGGCATACGCGTTGCCCGCGATGGCGGCGGCCAGGGCATCCTGCGGCGAGAGCGCCGGGGCGGCTAGGCTATCGAGCGGATTGGAGCCCGCGGCGTCACGAGCGCCGACAAGTGCCTCAAACGAGGATGCCGGAGCGGACGGCCCCGGCTCGGACGCGGGCGCACTCACCACGGCGGACTCGGACTCGGCGACGAACGGCACGTCGGCAACACCGGCCGCGCGCAGCTCTTCTAGACTCTCGAGCGTGCCCTCGATATCCTCGTGCGTCTCCTCAAATTCGGCGGCGACGCCCAGGAATTCCTGGATGTTCTCGGCGCGGCTCTCGGATTCCATGGTGCCCTCGGCGCGAAACGCCTGCAGCAGGCCCGTCTTATCGACGATCATCTCGACGACGTCCTTGAGCTCGCCGTCCATGCGACGGCCCTCGCGCACCAGCGAAACAAAGCTCGACAGGCCGTTGCGCACCTTGGCACTAAACATGCCCGTCTCGGCTGTTGCGATCTCGCAGGCCTGGAAGAACGAGCAGCGGTTGTCGCGCGCCAGCTGCTCGATCTTTTGGATCGAGGTGGAGCCGATGCCGCGGCGCGGCGTGTTGATGACGCGCTTGACGCTCATCTCGTCGGCCGGGTTCACGATCATCTTGAGGTAGGCCATGACGTCGCGGATCTCGGCACGGTCGAAGAATCGCGTGCCGCCCACGATCTTGTAGGGCACGCCCGCGCGCAGGAACATATCTTCGAGGATACGCGACTGGGCGTTGGTGCGGTAGAACACGGCGATATCGTCGTAGCTCGTACCCTTGGCATGCAGCTTCTCGATCTCACCGGCAATCCAGCGGCCCTCGTCGCGCTCGTCGCTCGCCTGGAAGGCCTGAATCTTCTCGCCATCGCCCTCGGCCGTAAACAGGCGCTTGTCCTTGCGCTGCGAGTTATGGCGCACCACGGCGTTGGCGGCGCTCAGGATATGACCCGTGGAGCGGTAGTTCTGCTCCAGCTTGACGGTCTTGCAGTTTTTAAAGTCCTTCTCAAAGTCCAGGATATTGGTGATGTCGGCGCCACGCCAGCTGTAAATGGACTGGTCGTCGTCGCCCACGACCATGAGGTTTTGGTACTTGGCGGCCAGCAGGTTGGCGATCTCGTACTGGACGTGGTTGGTGTCCTGATACTCGTCGACGCTAATGTAGCGGAAGCGCTCTTGGTACTTGTCGAGCACCTCGGGGCGGGTGCGCAGCAGCTCGAGCGCGCGCACGAGCAGGTCATCAAAGTCCATCGCGTTGGCGGCGCGCAAGCGGCGCTCCAGCTCCAGGTAGACCTGCGCGGCCTTTTTGTCGTTGGGGCTATCGGCGCTCTTGAGCATGTCCTCGGGGCCGATCATGGCGTTTTTGGCCGAGCTGATCTTGCTGCGGATCATGTTGATGGGGAACTGCTTTTGCTCAATGCCGAGCGCCTGCATAATGTCACGCACCATGCGCTTTGAGTCATCGTCGTCATAGATGGTGAACTGACCGGTGTAGCCCAGCAGGTCGGCGTCCTCGCGCAGCATGCGCACGCACATGGCGTGGAAGGTGCACACCCACATGCCGCGGGTGCCACTGGGGATGAGTGCCGCCAGACGCTCGCGCATCTCGGCCGCGGCCTTGTTGGTAAACGTGATGGCCAGGACCTGCCAGGCTTAACGCCCAAGTCGCCGAGCATATGTGCGATGCGGAAGGTCAAGACGCGAGTCTTGCCCGAGCCGGCGCCGGCGAGCACCAGCAACGGGCCCTCGGTGGACAGGACCGCCTCGCGCTGGGCGGGATTAAGGCTGTCGATGTCGACGAGCGGCTTTGCGGGCGCAGGAGCCGGCGCGGGAGCGTCGTAGATGTCGAGCGGGACGAGCTCGGGCTCCGGCGCAGCGGGGGCGGTGTATGCATCGAGCGGCACGGGTTCCGGCGCGGGCGGCACGGGTACCGCGGCGTTCTTTTCCCAGGGCAAGAGCTGGGTCATGGGCGACTCCTCATCTGACGGACGGCGCGCCTGCGGGCAGCGCCATAGTTTGAGCCGTACCAGTATACCGAGCCGCGCGGACACCGACGCAAATCACACCACGACTCCGTGCGCCGCCGTCGGACCCGCCCCAGCGGATTTGGTGCAATGGGGTCAGGTTAGTCTGCACCAATCAATTGACAATCACGAAACCGCCGATGTCATGGCAGCAGCAGCGAGCGGTGGCCGGGGCGAACAAATTGGCATGAAAAGGGGCGGCATAGACCTTCTGGTCATGCCGCCCCCTTTGAATGACAAGTTGTCGCCCCGGCCACCGCGCAGCGTCGACTAAGTTAGAGGCCGAGCATAGGCTCCAGAACGAAGAAGTATGCGAGCACTACGATGCCCAGGATGATGCGGTAGACGCCGAAGCACTTGAAGTCGTGACGGCGGACGAAGCCCATGAGCCACTTGATGGCAATGAGCGAAACCACAAAGGCCACAACGCAGCCCACGCCCAAGATGGCGATTTCGTTGGTACCGAACGTGCCGCCCTTGATGAAGTATTTGACCAGCTTGAGCGCACTTGCGCCAAACATGACAGGGATGGCCAGGAAGAACGTGAACTTAGACGCCACCGAGCGCGTGCAGCCCAGCAGCAGGCCGCCGATGATGGTAGAGCCGGAGCGCGACGTGCCCGGCACCAACGAGAGCACCTGAAAGCAACCGATACCCAGCGCAGTCTTCCAGCTCAGGTCCTCGAGCGTAGTGATGGATCCAAAGTCCAAGTTATCGTCATCGTCTGCAGCGGCAGTCGCAGCGGGCGCGGCAAAATGCGCACCGGCGGGGCGTCCGCCCGCCACCACAGCACGCGAACCAAACGAACCGGCAAGAGCGGCCTGGTCGCGCTTGTTCGCGCGCCAGTTCTCAATCACGATAAACAGCACGCCGTACACAATGAGCGCCAGCGCCACGACGGAAGCATTATAGAAATGCTCCTCCATCCAGTCGTTAAGCGGCAGACCGATCGCCGCGGCGGGAATGCAGCCGAGCACAATCTTGCCCCACAGCACCCAGGTGTCGCGACGGCCCTCCTTGCCCTTGCTGGGAGAAAACGGGTTGAGGTCGTAGAAGAACAGGACGCAGACGGCCAAAATGGCGCCAAGCTGAATCACGACCAGGAACATATTCCAGAACGTCTCGCTCACGTTCATCTTGACGAACTCATCCACCAAGATCATGTGACCGGTCGACGAAACAGGCAGCCATTCGGTGATGCCCTCGACCAGGCCCATGAAGGCAGATTTTAGAAGCTCGATGATATCCAAAGGGACCCCCTCGTTAGACACCCGCCGATATTGTTCTGCGGACGGTGCTGGTGATGTCCCATTATCAACCGTTGGCGGCGCACCTGCGCCTACCTTCACCAAAAAACTCGCCCGTTCACAGAATTGCGAGCGGTCAAACCCAAATCCTTGGGTATAACTGCAACAAGATAAAGTGTCCGGCGGCCACGCATCCGCACCCGCCCGATGCACGAGCCCCGCACCCGTGCGATAGACCAAGGAGGAAACCATGAACGAGGGCTATACCAAGGTATTTGTTTCACTCGACGGTACTGAGCAGCAGGATTTTGTGCTCGCACGCGCCATCAAGGTCGCCGCGAACAACGGCGCCAAGCTGATTATCGGCCACGTAATCGATTCCACGGCACTCGAGAGCGCCGGTTCCTATCCGGTCGATCTGGTCAACGGCCTAGAGGAGGCCTTTAAGAACTCCATCGAAAAACAGCTCGAAGAGGCCAAGGCCAATCCCGATATTCCCGAGGTCGAGGTCATGATTCGCGCCGGCCGTATTCGCGAGACGCTCAAGGACGAGATGCTCGACGTAGTCAAGCCTGACCTGGTGCTCTGCGGCGCTCGCGGCCTGTCCTCGATCAAGTACGCGCTCTTGGGCTCGATTTCGACGTTCCTGCTGCGCAACACCGACTGCGACATCCTGGTCGTGAAGTAGCGTTGCTCCCACCGGCCGCGGGGCCTGCGGGGTTTCCACGGGCACGTCCTCACCGCGTTGCGGCTGCGGGATGTGCCCTTAGGAAACCCCTCCCGGCCTCGCGGCCTTCGCAGCCTTACTTCAACGAGTTGTCTGATAAAAAGATGGCGTGCCGCCCCGTTTGGGGCGGCACGTTTTGTTTGGGCGGCACGTTTTGTTTGGGCGGGCGTCTGCCGCGTGCGTTACTCGAAATATTGAAACTTATTCGTTGAAAACGCGAATGTTACGACGAAGCCTTCGCCGGAGTCGGATGCCGCGGTGACGTCAATGCCCATCTTGGAGCACAGGCGTGCCACCAGGTAGAGGCCGATGCCCGTTGCGCGCTTGGTGGCGCGGCCGTTGTCGCCGGTAAAGCCCTTCTCGAACACGCGCGGCAGGTCTGCCGCGCTCACGCCGCAGCCGTTGTCCGCAACGGTAAGCTCGATGCGCTCGCTTGCCAGGCCCTCGTCCAGCAACGCGCCCGAAAACACGATCTTCGCGCCGTCCTCGCGCGCGTATTTAATGCTGTTCTGGATGAGCTGCCCCAGAATAAACTCGAGCCACTTCTCGTCGGTAAAGACTCAAAGTCAAGGTTCCCGCACACCGGCGCCACGTGCGCCGCGATGAGCTCACGCGCGTTGGCTTTAATCGCGCCCGTCACCAAGGTCTTGAGACCCCAGCGGCGAATCAGGTAGTCGCGCTCCACGACTTCCGAGCGCGCGTAGTACAGCGCCTGGTCGATATAGCGCTCCACGCGAGCCAGCTCGCGGCCCAGGTCATCCACACGCGACAGGTCGTCTTCGCTGCCATCAAGGTTTTCCAAAATCAGGTGAGCCGCCGCCAGAGGCAGCTTGGCCTCGTGGACCCAGCTCTCGATATAGTCGCGATAGTCATCGGTCTGACGCCGGCCTTCGGCAACCTCGTCGCAGGCGGCTTTGCCCACCCGGCGCAAGACCTCGTACTCGAGCTCGCCCTCGGCATAGGTCGGGCATTGCACCATCTCCTGCACCCATGCGGGACTCTCGAGCTCCTCTGCCGCACGCTCCAGCTGGCGCAGAAAACGACGACGGCGCGCGTACTCGATCACGATGCCGAGCATACCAAAGATAAAGGACACGCCGACCGCCACGACCACGATAGATGTCGAAGCACCAGCGACCGTCAGCACAAAGCAGCTCAGCAGCACGCCGCACGTCCACACGGCGACGGGGAGCAGCGCGTCTTTAAAGAACTTGGCAAACGACATAGCCGTCCCCTAGACCGAATAGCCCTGGCCGCGGTGCGTCGTCAAATACCCCTTGATGCCGATTTTTTCGAGCGTGGTGCGCAGGCGGTTGATGTTGACGGTGAGCGTGTTGTCGTCCACGAAGGCATCGGAGTCCCACAGGTCCTGCATGATGGCCGAGCGCGAAACGATCTTGCCCGCGCGGCTCAGAAGCAGCGAGAGGATACGCAGTTCGTTTTTGGTGAGCTCGGTGCTGGTACCGGTTTGCGTATTGGTGACCATGGAGCGGGCGAGGTCGAGCTCCAGCCCCTTGTGGACAAGTGTGCTGCGCTCGCCTGCCGCCGCGGTGCGACGCAGCAGGGCATTGATGCGGGCCACGAGCACGCGCGCGCTGTAGGGCTTGGGAACAAAGTCATCTGCGCCGAGCGTCATGGCCATGACCTCGTCGATCTCGGTCGTGCGCGACGTGAGGACGATGATAGGGACCTCGGATTCGCGGCGGACTTCGTGGCAGATGTGCTGGCCGTCTTTGACAGGAAGCGTGAGGTCGAGCAGCACCAGGTCGGGCGCGGCAGCGAGAATATCGCGCGAGACATGCTCAAACGATTCGCAGGCCTCGACCTCAAAACCAGCACGGGCAATGATGTCGGCGAGCTCGCGACGAATGGCTCGTCGTCCTCAACGATATAGATCAGCGCCATGGATTCCGTTCCCCCCTCTTGGTTGTCTTACTGCCATTATTGCCGCGAAGTCGCCGGTGCGCGCCTCGCGCGGCATTAAGGTGACAGAACTGTTCGCGAACGAAAGCGTTCGAATCGCCCCTCGCTCGCAGCGGGCGCGGGGATCAAATGATTAAATAATCCCCGTCCCAGAAAAATCATTTAGCGGCGGGCGCGAAGCTTTTCGTAGCCGTCGGCAAAGAAGGCGACCGTCGCGGCATCAGACTCGGCGGCGTCGGCGTCGGCGGCAGGCACCACGCCGTGCTCGTCGCTTACCAGGAACAAGGCGCCCTTGAGCTGTGCGGGAATGTCTACGCGCGTGACCGGGATGTTCTTAGTCTGAGCCAACTGCTCAATAAGGGTCGCCGTGCCGCACAGGCACTCGTCCGTCGGCACCACAAAGGCCAGCTCGCCGTCGTTGACGGCAGCAAGCAGCTCGGGCGCCACGCCGGTTTCGTCGGCCTCGGAACGGGCCTCGGCAGAGCGGGCACGCAGCGCCTTGGCTGACGTATCGGCGAGCGGCTCGTACTCCCCCACTGTCATGGCGGCGTTGCCGTTGATGTCGATCACCAGCATGAGCACGCGTCGTGCGCGGTATAGTCGCCCTCGGCTAGCGACCACTCAACGTGCTGCTTGGCCCAGCTGAGCATGTTATGGGTAAGTGGCTCGCCCTGCACCAGACGCTCGGACAGCGCGCGGATGTGGCGGTTGAGCATGGGCACCTTTTTGTTGGACATGCGCCAACGACAGACAAGCGCGGGCTTGTCGAGCGTGAACTTCTCGACCGCCTCCTGATTGGCGCAAAAGTCCTCGTACGCACGCTGATCCTCGGCATTGCCAAACAGCTCGGCATCATCAATCTGGGGCATGGTCATACCTTTCGTGTTAGTCATTCCGTCCTCTTATACCAAAAAGACGGCCCTCCAAACGGAGCAGCCGTCTTTTGCAGAGATTATTTTGACGATATGGTCAGGCGACCGAACAGTTTAATGGGATAGAGAAACACCCCATTAAGGGTTTTCCAAGTGCCCGAGATTGCCCCGAAAGAGGAGCGCCGCGTACTAAATGTACGCAAGCGACGGTTTGAGGGGCAAGGTCGGGTGCTTGGGAAAGCCTCTAGTGCCTAAAATGCCTGGCACCTGTGAAGACCATCGCAATACCATGCTCGTTGCAGGCCTGGATGCTCTCGTCGTCGCGCTTGGAGCCGCCGGGCTGGATGATGCAGGTCACGCCATGCTCGGCAAGCACGTCGACGTTGTCGCGGAACGGGAAGAACGCGTCGCTTGCGCAGGCAAAGCCGCCCTTTTCCACGCCCTCGCGCTCGCAGAAGTCCTCGGCACGCTCGCAGGCCAGCAACGCGGAATCCACGCGGTTGGGCTGACCGGGCCCATACCAATGCCGGCCTTGCCCTTGGAGACCAGGATGGCGTTGGACTTAACGCCCTTGCAAACCTTCCAGGCAAACTCAAGCTCGGCCATCTCGGCGTCGGTGGGCTTGCGGTCGGTGGGGAACGTAAAGGTCGCGGGATCCTCGGTCACGTGGTCAACTTCCTGCACCAGCATGCCGCCGTCGATGGAGCGCAGCTCCACCTGGGCGCCGTGGTCCACGCCGCCGGTAGCCAGCACGCGCAGGTTGGGACGCTTAGCCATGCGTTCGAGTGCCTCATCGGTGTAGCTCGGGGCGATGATGACCTCGACGAACTGCTTGTTCTGATCGGCAAAGTGCTCAACCAGCTCAAAGGGAACCTCACGGTTGCAGGCGATGATGCCGCCGAAGGCGCTCTTGGGATCGCAGGCAAAAGCGCGGTCGTAGGCGGCCGTGATGTCCTCGGCAACGGCGGAACCGCAGGGGTTCTGATGCTTGAGGATCACGCAGGCCGGCTCGTCGAACTCGCGGACCAGGTTCCAAGCGGCATCGGCGTCCAGATAGTTGTTGTAGCTGAGCGGCTTGCCCTGGATCTGCTCGGAGCCCACGAGCGGGAACTGAGAGCTCGCGGTGTTCTCGCAGCCCTCGGCAAAGCGATAGACCGTGGCCTTCTGCTGCGGGTTCTCGCCATAGCGCAGGTCGTCGACCTTTTCCAGCGAGATCTCGAGCTTGGCAGAGGTGTCCGCCACGTCGCTTGCCTGGGCGGCAAGCCAACGGGAGATAGCCGTGTCGTAGGCGGCGGTAGTCTGGTAGACCTTCACCTGCAGACGGCGACGGGTGGAAAGCGTGGTGCAACCGCCGGTCTCGCGCATCTCGGCCAGGACGGCATCATAGTCGGCCGGGTCGGAGATGACGGTAACGCTCGCAGCGTTCTTAGCGGCGGAGCGCAGCATGGAGGGACCGCCAATGTCGATGTGCTCGATGGCGTCCGCAAAGGTGACCTCGGGGTTGGCGACGGTCTTCTCGAACTCGTACAGGTTGACGACGACCAAGTCGATCAGCTTAATGCCGTGCTGAGCGGCTCCTGCATGTGCTGCTCGGAATCGCGGCGGGCCAGCAGCGCGCCGTGAACCTTGGGGTGCAGGGTCTTAACGCGGCCGTCCATCATCTCGGGATAGCCCGTGAACTCCTCGATGGGGGTTACGGGAACGCCCGCGTCCTCGATGGCACGAGCCGTGCCGCCCGTAGAGATGATCTCGACGCCAAAGTCATCGACCAGCGTCCGTGCGAAATCGACGACACCCGTTTTATCGGTAACCGAGATCAACGCGCGTGCGATCTTCACATCAGATCCCATGCAGTCCTCCTGTCTGGTACGCCGCCGTGCTCTGTGAGTCGGTGATACGTCGATCTGCAGCGCTCGCGCAGCGGCATTGAAAATACTGATTCAATGTAGCGCATCGAGCGCATCGATGCACCCCGCAACGGGCGCATGTGCAGAAAAAGTTTGCTCGCGGAGGGGATGGGCACGGTGAGTTCATGGAACACAGGGGCACCATAATTAGATGCCAATGGCGTGGTAGAACTGTGCTCGATATGCATCCGCAAAAGAAAGAGGCACCATGGTCTCGCGGGTTCTCTACCGACCGTTTGATACCGAAGATTTCGACGCCATCGCGCTGATCTTGCAGCAGCTTTGGCACAACAACTCGGATAACGATGAGTACAACCGCCTCGAAGCCGCGTGCGACCTCGCCTATTGCCTTTCTTCCTCAACGTTTTCGCAGGTTGCAGTTATAGATGGCGAGGCGCGCGGCATTTCGCTTGCGCGTGCGGGACAGAGCTCCGGCACCGCCGTCAGGGAACATTGGATGGATACTGAGCGTACACTGCTGTCGCAGATGCGTGAGCTAGAACCCGAGTCGTGCGCCGAGTATCTCTCGTTTGTGCGCGCCACCATTCGAACCAACAACCGCCTGCTCGAGAAAAGCCCACTGCCGCATGACAATGAGGTCACGCTGCTCGCCGTCGACCCTGACGTCCACGGCCTGGGCGTGGGATCGGTGCTGCTCGACGCCGCAATCTCACATCTGTCCTCGTGCGGGGCGACCAGCGCACACCTGTATACCGATTCCAACTGCTCGTGGAAATTCTACGAGCTGCACGGCTTTAAGCGCACGGCCACGCACCGCGCCAACCGCGAAGAGCGCCGTCACGACATGCCGCGTGAAAGCTTTCTCTACGAACTCGACCTAACAGCCTAGCCCAGGCAGCCACACCTAGTCATTTAAGTCTGTCCCCAATGAGTAGCCTTGGTGATCTGCAAATAGCTGTGGTCAAAAAACATCAAATATGAGTACTGTTACCTTTTTAGTAGCAGCGATTTGGGGCATTTTTGATGCTTGTAGGCATGACGACCAGCTGCACGAGCTGACGTAGCTCCCCAAATGTTCAATAAAATAGGCTCCTAACGAGAAGTACTCTCATTAGGAGCCATTATTATGTGCAAACATATGTGACCAACGCAGCAACAGTACTCATATTTGGCATTTTTTGTCCACTGCCCCTTGCGCGAAGGTCCTCAGCGGAAAGTTTGACCCGTTTCGATGCACAAAAATGGGATGAATCTTCCCTGCAACCGCCCAGAAAGATCCACCCCAAAGCAAGCGCTCGCTAGAACGTTCCGCCGCCGCCTCCGCCGACGCCGCCACCGCCGCCACCGGAAAAGCCGCCGCCGCTGCCGCCGCTCGAGCTATCGGAACTCGAAGCCAGCTCGCGGATGGTCTCGTGGTACACATCGTTGAACGAATCGAGCGGGGACTCGTTGCCGTAGTGATGGTAATACCACCAGTAGCAGGGGTAGTTGTCGTAGAAATCGTCGCTGTTGCGCAGGTCCGCTGGCACGGCCTCGGCCAGCTGTCGCAGCACTTCTTTCGAAACGCCCAGGGCAACGCCCATCACCAGCAGTTTGTTCCACAAGATCAGGTCGCTGGGAATGGCCTCCTTCAGGCGCGTAAAGTCCTCAAGCCAATGCTTGAGCGCCTTGCAGCGAGCCGCCACCTCGGCGCCCTCCGGCGTGTAGCGGCGGAAGGTGCAGCTCAGGACAAAGCCCACGATCGTGACGGGGATCGAGATCATAGCGGCACCGACGTTGGCGTCCGCAAAGTCGGTATAGATCAGAGAGCCCAGAATGCCAAAGACGATGATGATACCGATAACCAAGCCGGCAACCAGGGCGATGGTGCCGTCCGATGCAATAAGCTCGCGCGCCTCCAGCTTGCCCTTAACTGCGCTCTGATAGTCCTCGAGCTTGTCGCCAACAGATGTGGTGCGCTCGCTAGCGTACTCCTCCAGCTCGCTAAACGTGCGCGAACGGACTCCGTCCTTATCGGGCTTAACGCCGGCGAAGAAGACCTTGAGCACATCGCGATCGATGCCGTCCTTCTTGGCAGCCTTCCAGGCCTCGTCGGTCACTGTGATGCGATACGTCTGCTCCTCTTTTTCGCGACGGAGCAGACCCTTCTTCTTGGTCTCGGTCGCTTCTTCCAGCTTGATCACGCGGTCGTCGGTGAGCTTCATAAGCGTGGCGATATATGCCTGATCGGGCACGTCGTTCCAGCTCATGAGAGCTGCAAGCACAGCGGATGGTCGGCCGAGGGCACATCGCGGAAGTACTCGTCCTGGAAGAGCGGCTTGGGCTTGGGCCTGCGCAGCTTAAGCATCACGATCACACCGGTATAGCAACCGCCACGACAACACACACCACGGCAATCGCGCCGGCAACCGCACGCGCGTGCTCACGGCGAGCGTTGGCCTCGTCGGCCCATTCCTTCTCTTCGCTCAGAATCGTCGACATGCGCTCTTCGCTCGAGGCGGCGAGCTGCGGCACCCAGTCGTTGGGGAAGGCGATGCGTGCCTCGGCGAATTCTCCCTCATGCACGCAGGGAATGGTATAGGTGACCATGGGCTCGTCCGCATCGAGTGACACGTCGCCCGTCAGCGGGCCGTGGCCCCATGCGCGGAAGTTATCGCCCTTGACGGCGGCCGTCCCGGCAGCGGCATTTGCAAAGTAGACTTCCATCTCGACGTCATCGGAGTCCGCAGACCAGCCGTCACCCACATATTTCCAGTAGAGCTCGGCGGTATCGGCCCAGTTCATAACCGCACCGGTCATGGAATAACTCACGTAGTAGATTGCGCTGTCGCCGCTCTCGTGAGGGCTGAACACCTTAATCTTTACGCCGTCGTCGGACTGCTCCACCGTGTAAACGCCGTCGTCGCCTTTGTTTGCGCTGTCGACCTTGTTAAACGCAGTGTCGTCTTCCTCGACGCTCAGCACATTGACGACCACCGAGCCGCCTTGCTGGTTAGAGCCTGTATTGATATCCCAATACACGCCGTTAATGTCATCGTCGAAATCGAACTGGCGTCCCTCGACAACGGTCAGCGAGCCATCGGCCTCGACCGTGGCACCGATATAGGTTTGGCTCATGGAGTAGCCGTCGGCGTGCGCGGCGGCAGGCAGCAGCAACAACGCAAGCGCGACGAGTGCGCAGACGGAAGCGAATCGCGCAAACAGGCGGCGCTGCCGACAGGGCTGGGCAACGGGGGCGTTCATAGGCACATCCTTTGTCTGTGATACCAACAGCGTCATTGTCCCACGTTTGCGGGTTCATGTGACGAACATCTAGCCAGCGGAGTATCAAACGGGACGAAAGTCACGCCCGCCGCCGGCACCTGGGGACGTTCCTTATCTGCCGGCAATCTGGGACACTCCTTGGCATAGCCCGCTCCGGCAATAGATACCACTTCATAGCTCCATCACAGGTGTAGCGGCTTTGTGTGGGCGCGGCATGCGCTGATTGAGCCGCCAGTTGAGGGGCATAAAGCAGTTGAGCGAAAACGGTTTGCCCCTTTGCCGTCCGCTCGAGGATCATGTCCCCCTTTTCCGCGGAAACCCCGGCAGTTGCGAAGAGCTGCCGGGGTTTCTGTCGTTTGAGGCTAAATTGATTGACGACGATTAAGGTGCCGAGCCGGTGGTCCGGCACGCGCAACGCGCGGCCTCAGCAACTTGCAGGCCACGGCAGCGTCTCCCCCACCGCGCCCCGCGCTATACTCGTCCGCATGGACATCAACGCACGCAACATAGCAACGCCCGCCGCCGACGCGCCAACGACGCCGGCCGCTCCCGCGCCCGTCGTGGGGCGCTTCGCCCCGTCGCCCTCGGGCCGTATGCACTTGGGCAACGTGTTCAGCTGCCTGTGCGCATGGCTTTCGGCCCGCAGCCAGGACGGCAGCATCGTGTTACGCATTGAGGACCTGGACGATCGCTGCAAGCGCCCGGAATTTGCCGCCCAATTGATTGACGACCTGGCCTGCTAGGGCTGGAGTGGGACGAAGGCCCCTACTACCAGCACGACCGCCTGGACCTGTACGAGAGCGCCTTGCGCCGCTGAAAGACGCCGGCCTCACCTATCCCTGCTTTTGCACACGCGCCGAGCTCCACGCCGCGAGTGCACCGCACGCGAGCGACGGCACGCCCATCTACCGTGGTGTCTGCCGAAGTCTTTCGGCCGAGGAGGTGGCCCGCCGCAGCGCCCTGCGCGCCCCGGCCACACGTCTGTGCGTGCCCACCGTCGACGACCTCGCAGACGACGTGATCGAATTTGTGGACCGCACGTACGGGGCCCAATGCGAGGCGCTCGCTACCGAGTGCGGCGACTTTTTGGTGCGCCGCAGCGACGGCGTGTTTGCCTATCAGCTGGCCGTGGTGGTCGATGACGCCGCCATGGGCGTCACCGAGGTCGTGCGCGGATGCGACCTGCTGGGGTCCACGCCGCGCCAAATCTACCTGCAGCATCTGCTGGGTCTTCCCACGCCGCACTACGCACATATTCCGCTGCTCATGTCGCCGGATGGCCGTCGCCTTTCCAAGCGCGACCGCGATCTGGACCTGGGCGAGCTCCGTGCCCGCTTTGGCACGCCTGAGGCACTGCTGGGCTGGCTCGCCGGGCAAACGGGCATCGCGCCGGACACCACGCCGCGCTCTGCCGAGCAACTGGTCGAGCACTTTAGCTGGGACGTTATCCGCGCGCACCGGGAGAACATCACTGTAACGGCCGAGTAGCCGCTCACTCCACCCCTACGCAACATCCCAGGGCTGGAGTTCGTCGCCCAGGCGAACGATGCAGTCGTAGAGCACGGTATGGCGCTCGGCCGGGTTGGCATCCCGATGGAAATGCCCGTAATACCAGCACTTGTAATCCAAGCGGTCTTCCAGCTCATCGAAAAATGCCGTAAGCCGATCAACGGCGGGGTAATTCCAGCCGGGTGCCGGATAAAGCGTGGGCGAAAGCATGCGCGTAGAGCAGGTGTGAGTGACCACGTAGTCGACCTTCCAACCCACGCTGTCGAGCTTTGCCCGCGCCTCCTCAAAGTTGCGCTCGTCCGGCAGCTCCTGCGGCCACCAGCTGGAATAGGGAATGCGGTATTCTTTGTCCACGCTCGTGGCGCCGCCCATGGTAAAGATCGTTGAGCCATCGAGCTCAAAAACCTCGCCGCGCGTCAGGCGCCGTATGGGGGAGGTATCCGACAGACGCTGCGTCAGCCCACCGTGCCACAGCTCCATAGGACGCTCCGCCCAGTGATCGAAACGCTCGTGGTTGCCGTCGACGAACAGCACGGTATAGGGGCGCGACTCCAGCCAAGCGATGTCGGCGCACTCCTCGGCAGAGAAATCCCACGGAAAGCCAAAGTCGCCCGCGACAATCAGATAGTCGTCGCTCGTCAGGCTATCCCCAAGGTCCCAATCGCGCAGCTTTTGCATGTCGAGGCCGCCGTGAATATCGCCCGTCACATAGACCGTCATCGGATCACCACTTCCCTCTTATAGCTCTCGAGATCGCGCTCGACCTGCTCGTTGCCCGTGGCGTTGACCCACCACGGCCACTTAACGCAACACACTGGCTCCTCGACCTGCGCAAACCACGACTTGAGCTCCTCCAGGCTCACCGGGGCGTAGCCGTTGGCGTCCACGCCCACGTCGTAGCGCAGCAGCCCCTGCCGAAGGTTGAACTTGTTATACGCGTCGCCACAGCTGTGGATATGCCCGTGCAAATGCCAGCCGCCGTGCGACATACCCTGCCAGTCGACCATGGATAGTGGCTCAGCACGATTTTCTGACGGTCGATCTTGAGCACGCAAATGGGCGGCTCGACGATAAAAGCATCCGCCACCGCAGGCTGCGTCCAGTCTTTATCGTGGTTGCCGGGCAGCAGATGGATGCGCTTGCATGCAATGCTTTTGCGCAACTCGTAGGCATCTTGGACCGTCATCTTAAAGCTGAAGTCACCCAAAATGTAAAGCTCGTCATCCGCAGCGACCTTGCTATTAATGCTAGCGACCATGCGTCGTTCATCTGCCCAACAGTCGACCAAGGCCTGTCGGCGAGCCGCAGCATGTTCTCGTGCCCAAAGTGGGTATCGCTGGTAAACCAGATCATGGGGACCTCCTAACGCTCTTGCTCAAAATAGTCACTCGCCGTCTCATCCTGCCCATCGGCACATCGCGCTTCGATCGGCACGATATCTTGGTAGATAAGGCGATGCTTGTCATCGCGCCATTCATCGTCATGGTAATGGCCAAAGAACCAGGTGCGGTAGTCGAGCCGCCCGTCGAGCTCGCCCAAAAAGGCCTGCAGCGAATCGTCGTAGAACTCGCGATTGCACTCCATGCACAGCTCGTCAGCCAAATCGACCGGCGCCTCGTGCGTCACAACATAGTCGACCTTCCAGCCCGCGCGATCGAGCGAGGCGCGACAGTGTTTGATCTCGCGCTCACTCGGCATCTCCTCGGGCCACCACGTCTTTCCCTCCTGACGCCACTGTTTGTCATGGCTCGCGGCGCCACCCATGGCGAGCACCGTGGTCCCCGTGATGTCGAACACCTCGCCGCGCATCAGGTGCAGCACGTGCGGGCGAACCTCGTGAACGAGGCCCCCGTTCCACTCACGCATTGGCAGCCCCGCCAGCAGATGATGGTTCTCGTGATTGCCGTCGACAAAACACGTGGTCCAGGGCTTGGACTCAAACCAGTCGAGCCAGTATTTGTCGGTGTTCGAGCCGCTCCATATAAAGCCAAAGTCGCCGGCAACGATGACAACGTCATCGCGCGTCAGCGTTCGACCCAATGGCCAAACGCGCGACGAGAAGCGACTCGCCCCATACTCGGCAACACCGTGAACGTCTCCGGTAACGAAAATAGACATCAAACAACACCTCCGTGCTGTGCGACTCTGGACAAATCAATGGAAGAAATTGCAGGCCGGGCCGGCATCTGTATCCCTTAGGGCTTACCCTTCGTTCTTCCATCCAAACGGATCAAACACCCAAAAAACTAGATCGAGCACACTGTTGGCGGGCAGCATGTTGGGCAGGGCGTCTTGCCTCGCTTGAGTGCAGCCGCTAATGGTACGCTTGTTTTAATGGCGTTTTGAGGAAGGCTTTTGCACCCCGTAGAACGGTGGTAAATCTTGCCGTTCTTAGTGACGATTACCTTGATTTTTGAGGTATCCACGCTGCGGGGCTCGATGGGCGCAGCCACCTCTTGACGAGCTGGCGCTGTTTTCCAAGGCTTGCCTCTCGAAAAACCAAAATCGCAGAATCGATTGATATAGCTGTCGAAACACCCATCGAACAGCAACCCCGTTGCCAGACCCGCCATGAATCCGCAGGCGATCGCGGCCTCTCCTCTTATTTGCATATATCCCTCCTTAATCAATCTTGAAGAAAAAGGCGGCGCGCGCCGCAGAGCCCATGCCCCTGCGGTGCGCGCCAAAAACAGCGCGCTTCCCTGTCCCTAACGGATCAGCTGGCGGCGCTTATCGGACAGGAATACGCCGGCGGCCACCAGGACCGTGCCGCCGATCACGAAGGTCTCACCCAGCAGCTCGGACGCATCGCCCGTGGCGGGCATCGCCGTCTGCCAAGTCGTGGCCTCGGTCTTTGCCTCCGCATGCTTGGCTGGTACGTCACTTGCGTGACGGGCTGGGTCTGCTCGCCGTTTCCGCGGTCGGCGGCCTCTTGGCGAGCGATCTCGGCGTTAAGCTCGGCAATAGCCTGGTCGAGCTCGACCTTGGCGGCGGTGTAGTTGGCGAGCGCCTCCAAGTATGCCGGCGCCACGGCATCCGTCGCAGCCACGGCGTCATCGAGTTCGGCCTTGGCGGTCGCGGCACGCTCGGCGGCATCGTGGGCCGCAGCGATCTTGGCGTTAAGTACCTCGTCCGCATCGTCAGTGCTGCCGTTGACAATGGCTTCGGCAATATTGATTCTGCGCAGGCGGGCAACCGCGGCGGCAGAGGCGTCGCGCGCGACAGTCGCATCCACCACGGCATCGTCAGCCTCCACCACGTCATACTCGGCATCGCTCACGGCCATCGCCGCTGCATCGAGCGCGGCATCGGCAGTCGCTTTGTCCCCAGTGGCCTTGGCAAGTGCTGCGGCGGCATTCTTAAGCTGAGAGGCGCGGGCGGCAGCTGCATCAGATTTTGCCTGAGCCGTTGCCACGACGGCGTCGGCATCGCTTGCAGCCCGCTGCGCCATATCGAGCTCCACCTGAGTGGCAGCAGCATCGATGCTGCCTGATCGGCATCGCTTGGGTGGCAAGAAGTTCGGCCTCCGCCTCGCGCTGATTGGCACGCGCGCTTTCGAGTGCAGACGACGCCGCATCAAACGCACGCTGAGCAGCGGCGATATCGGCTGAGTACGCCGCTAGCTCATCCTGGGCCGCGGCAAGTGCATCCCGTTTGTCGCCAACACCGGCACGAGCGGCGTCCAGTGCGCGCTTGGCAGCAGCCACCTTGCCCTTGGCAATGTCGAGCTCGCCAGACTTGGCGGCCACGGCGTCCTGCGCTGCCGCAACAGCGGCGTTGGCAGCGCTCAAATCGGCGCGGGCATCGCTGACGGCACGCGCGGCGGCGTCAGCTGCAGCCTGCTTTTGCGCCACGGCAGCCTGGGCCTCCGAGGCCTTGGTTGCCGCGACATCAACGTTAGCGGCAGCGCGCTCAACCTGGGTTTGCTTTGCTGCAACGGCCTGCGATGCTGCACTCACCTTGCTGCCGGCATCGTCGGCAACGCCCTGCGCCACAGCAAGCTCCTTGCGTGCCGCATCCACGCCCTGCTCGGGATTTGCCAACGAGTCACACCACGCATTCAACGCAGCCTCATACTCTGCAACCGTCATCGGATTGAGGTTATACGGCTTATACCATTGACCAGAATATACAAATGTTTGCGCCTGTGTACTCCCGTACAGCGTCCCTCGCGTGCAAACGCCCATGCCCGTCACGGTGTAATCGGGGTTGATCACGTTGATGTAATGTCCGACCGAAGGGTTTGGTCCACCGTGCAGTGCGGCGTAGTTATCAATCTGGGAGCTATGCGCTGTATAGAAATCGTAAGCGGCCTTTCCCGTAAGGCCCGACGCGCCCAGCGAGGCGGCGGCAGCATCAAAGATGGCCTTCTCCTGATCGACCCACTGCTTAAACGGATTGCTTCCGTAGTTCCACGCCACATTCTCGCCCACGTTAAACTGCTGAGCGTGCGCGACCTTCGTATCGGAGAAGTTCGCGTCGGCGATGGCGGTCGCCATCATGGCATATGTCACCTTGAGCTCGCCTAGGCCAACGCTTGCGCGATACTCGTTGCACGCTTTGAGCCACACAACCGCCTGCTTCATATTGGTCAGGCTCGTCGCGTCGACTTCCTCGCCCACCTTGTTGTAGCCAGCGAGTTTGCAGTTGAGGATGATATCCGCCGCATCGTCGGCACCCACACTCTTAAAGAATGCGATGGCACCCTGGCGGTAGTTCTCCGCCGATGCATTCGCCGTTGCCTGAGCGGCATCGAGCTTTGCCTGGGCCTGAGCCACAGCCTGGTCGGCCTGCTGCTTTTGGGCCTTCGCCTGATCGAGCGCCTTGTCGGCAGCGTCTTTCTCGTCCTTGGCCGCCGAAAGCTTGGCCTGGGCATCGGCCAGCTCCGTGAGCGCACTGGCATGATCGGTCTTGGCCTGGTCAAGAGCGGCGTCGGCAGCGGTCTTGGCAGCAGCGGCGGCATCCAGCTTTGACTGGGCATCGGCAGCGGCCTGCTGCTGATCGGCAACTGCCTGCTGAGCAGTCTGAACCTCGCCCTCGGCGGCGGCAACGTCCTGCTCAGCGGCAGCAAGCTCGCTCTCGCACTTCGACTGCGCGGCCTTGGCGGCCGTCAGCGCTTCGGACGCAGCAGCCACCTTTGCCTTGGCGGCCTCGTACTCCGGGCCCGCGGCGCCCTGCTCGGCTCGATCCAGATCGGCCTTGGCCGCGTCATAGCTCGTCTGCGCGGCATCCACGTCCGCATCTGCCGCGGCCTTTGCCTGCTGAGCTGCCGAAAGCTTGCCCTGCGCGTCCTGCTGCTTGGCAGCGGCGGCAGTGGCAGCGTCTTGAGCATCCGAGAGCTTGGCCTGCGCATCAACGACCTGCTGCTTCGCCTGTTCCAGGTCACTCGCAGCCTGCCCTGCGGCAGCCTGGGCGCAGCTACAGCCTCGGGCGTAGCATCGGATGCAGCAGCCTGTGCGGCCTCAAGCGCAGACTGGGCATCACGGGATGCCCTCTGGGCAGCAGTCAGGGCTTCATCCTTGTCCGCCAGCTCCTTCTTGGCAGCATCGAGCGCAGCCTGAGCGTCCTCAAACGCCTTGACATCCTGATCGGCCTTGTCCTGCGCAGCGCCCAGCTGCTTTTCCAGCTCGGCCGAAGCAGCGGAGGCCGCGCTATCGCTCGCACCGCGGGCCGCGTCATAGGCGCCCCGCGCCTGCTGCTGGTTGACGGCGGCAGCATCGTAGGGAGCGGCAGCCGCTTCCAGATCGGCCTTGGCGGTAGCAGCTTTAGCGCGCGCCGCATCAACTGCAGCCTGCAGGTCGGCGACCTTTTGCGCTGCAGACACGGCACCCGCGCCAGTACCGGCGGCCGCAGCGCTCGTCAGCGGCGACATCACCGCAGCGTTGCGCCCGCGGCGCCAATGCCATCCGCACCCTGCGCCGCCGCGGTCAGAGGCGACAGCAGCGAGCCGCCCGTCATGGCAATCGTCGCCGCAGCAACCGTCGCCACGCGCCCAGCCGCCCTGGCCTTACCCAAGGCCTTGCCGTTCATGTCCTTGTTCATGTTCTTGCTCATTGCCGATTCCTTCCCACGGTGAGCCGTTGTTTGACACAGATAGTCGATCTAACTTGCCCCGCTAAAAAGAGGTGATAACGGGGTAATTAAATCGGAGGAGTTGGAGACAAGCCCACATCCATCAGCGGATGCCGAGCTCATACTCCCGCTCGCGCTCAATATCATTCATGTACTCATAATCTTCGGAGCTAAGCTCTGAATCATCTTGAGCAAACATGTAGTTCTCGGCCTTAGAACAAATACTGTAACCGCAGATGGTATTGAGATCGATATGGTCGGTATTGTCGTTGTAAAGGGGGAAAATTCTGCTGGTCATGCTCAAGTACCTCTCAACATAAACTGAAAACTCATTTGCTTGGTCTCTTTTTGAGACCCCATCTGATGTGCTATGGCTGCAGTATATGTTCTCCCCTTTTACAATGCAAGCATAATTTCAAAAAGTTCTAGGAGCGATAATTGCGCGACACCATCACTTGCCGCCACCGACATCCCCCACCGCGCCCTCACGCGCAGCGCACTCGTTGAGATACTTGACCGGAATCGGCCACCTGGAGGGAGCTCCGTAGCGCGAAAGCCCCACATTGACCAGCTGAACCAGCAGCTCGGACAGATCATCACCTTCGAGCACCTCAATCGAGCGTACATGGATCGCCGTTGCCACATCCTCTTTGGTGCCGTTGTTGACGCCGACAAAGTAGCAGGTCATCCCTGCGCGTTCGAACGTTCCAATGCCGTAATAGGGCGAGTTGTAACTCTCGAAAAACTCCTTCTTACGACCCGCCTTACCCGTAAGCTGGTAATCGCGCACCAAGTTCACGAAGTCGCTAGAGAAGGTCGTCAAGCCCGTATCCCGCACGCGTGCGAGCATAGCGCGTCCGCCCGCCCGCACGTCAAAGATATAGGCGTCCTTGTCGAGCTTACCCTCGGCCGTCAGCAGCTCAAGCTCCATCTCGTCCACGGGACCGTCCTCGATCGGATGTGAGGCGTAGTCCATGGCCCCGTCCGCACCGATCGTCAACGTCGCAAGGCGCTCATCCAGCTCAACCTTATCCTTCTCCTTGCGCGCAACATTGGCCACGCCGCAGACCGTCACCGACCCAACGCCAAAAGAGCCAAGGTCAAACGCCCTCACCCGTCCGTCGGCAACATCTTGCTTAACCAGCAGCTCTTTGAGCATGGCCCCCAGGATCCCCTCCTGTGCGCCGCGCACCTTTGCATTCGACGCCGCCTTAAACAGCGGCTCGCACACATCCGGCGTCACATGCTGTTCCACCACCAGCGTGCAGGGCATAGCCATCGTTCTCGGCAACCTCGTTAGGCACAACAACCAGATTCCAAGCCAACGGATCAACAACTCCGCCGTCATACGACGCGCGCACATCCCAGGAGGTATCGCTGAGTCAATCGGCGAGTTTGCGCGCGACCCCGGCAAGCCCTTTGCGCGCAAACGACACCACGACCCGCTGCCCCACCGAACGTTCCGCAACCACGCGGGCATATTGCTCGCTTTTCAAAACCTCGTAGAAGCTCTTACGCGGATACTCTCTGAGCGACACCTGGCAAAATCGCTGTACCGACGCTCAAGAATCTGCAGCTCTCGGTACAGGATGCCCTTCTTGGTATAGGCGACCTTTTCCGCTTGGGCCGAAAACGTAAGATCACGGCGCTTGGACGGCTTATCGCCCTTGGCGCGGCGCAGGATGTACTCGTCACGTTGTCCGTGAGCCAGCACCACCGAAGCCACGGGCGACAGCCTGTAACCAACCTGGCTGTTAATCTTCTCGAGCTCCTTCTTGTCGCCTGCCGCACGACCGATGAGCACCCGTCGCTTGGTAAACGTTCGGATCTTAAGTTCGAAGGTGCAATCCTCGTTGATAACGGTCTCGACCGTCTCAATCTTGGCAGGGCCCGTTCCAGCTTCCTCAATGGCGTCGCGGCGAGCACCCTTGGCGCTTACAACATACAAGTGCCCCGTATCATTGGGAATCTCGTCCTCGATCCCCTCAAATTGCGAGCACGAGTTGAACAGCAGACGCAATGCGATGTAATCATCCAGCTCGTTCCAATGAGTTTTAATCGGAACCATTTGCTCATGGTCGAGCGAAGCGCTCAGGTCACCCGTCTGCGCGCCCGCCTTGACCATCAGAAAGACGCGGTTGTCCTCGAGCTGCGTAAGCGCGACGACCTTACCTGTCTGGCACACATCGGCCATAAAGTTTGCCACGCATGCTTGTCCGCATCGCCGACGTTGCACCAAAAGACCGAGTAGCGCTTCTCGCAGCCGCGGCATCGAGCTGCAATACGAGCTCGGACACAGCGATGTCTCCCAAGCCACACGGCTGGCTATGCTTCGATTGCACGACCGATCGCTCCATCATCTCCAAACTGATTGCTCCATCAGCTGCCATATAGGGGAAGGAGAACACCATCCCCTCGCCATCGATCGGCTTTTGACGGAGCTCCAGCGCCGCTTCATCGGCCAAAACATTGACGATCAACAGGCGCTTCGCCCCAACTTTTTGAGCCTTTGCCTTAAAGCGCTCGGCATCCGTAGTCTCGCCGCCGGAGCGCCTGTAGGCCTCGTAGGCGCCGATGCGATAGTGCTTAAAATCGATCCACACGCCGGTCTTGTTACCGGCGGCATCGAGCACCTCAAAATCGCCGCCTGTCTCGGCATGAGCCGCATCACCACGAGCAAGCGAATACCGGCCATCGTAATACGCCTCGAAGATAGCCCTACCGGCAGACTCTCCCAGTTCTCCCAGGTACACCGCCTGGAACATATAGGGCGTCATGTGTGCCGTCGCCGCCGGCTGCGGCATCGCAGGCACCCCGTCGTGCGACCAACGCTCGCGCACTTCCTGAATCGACAGCAGCTCGGGCACGCAGGCCGCCGCCTGGCTTACCTGGCGAACCTTCGCGCCCTTTAATCCCTCGTCGTAGTGGCAGCGCTCCTCCAGGCGGGCAGCAATCTGCTCGACAGGTTCACCCTCATAGCTGGGAAACTCAAAATGCGGCACTTACACGCTCCGCCCTGCGCATACGCATAGCCACTCGCGGCGAACGGCATGTGCAGTGCGGTGCTTTTGCGCGCAGGATAGCTAGCGAGATCCTCCCACGGCAGGCAAAAATGATGCAGATAAAAGTCGCGTTCGTCATCGAAGGCGGCCAGGTCTTCCTCGCGCGCATCGAGCGAGGTGACCTTCCACGCCAGCTTTTCGTGCTTCTCTTTTGCCAGGTTGTTCCTAAAGGCAGCGAGGTTCTGCTGCTTGCTGGCAGCGTGTTGCTTCTTGTCCGCCATGTGATTGTTGACGGCCGCGCAGGCGCCAACCACCTGCTCCAGCTCGTAGCCCATCGGCAAATCGTGCAAGAACGAAAAATCGCAATCGGCGGCGATTTCGCGATCGAGCATCACCTGCACGTGCGGCATCTTTACGCTCGTACGCATCAAGCGACCCACGGCCTGCGTCACGATGCGAGCGCCTTCGACCTGGTAAGAGAGGGTGTCGCGCACCGGCAGTTTTCCACCGACGCCCGCCAGTACCGTGCGCACGCGATGGCGCTTCTGGATAAACGGAATCTCGCCGCGCGCCACGAGCTCCTCCTGTTCGACCACGCCAAGCAGTGCCTGCTGGTCAAACTTCTTTGAGCTCATATCGACTCCCCAGGTCAAACGGCTCGTAGGCGACTCCACGTACAAAAAATCGAGGTCCATCTTGGGGTGTCGCTCAGCGTTGTCAAAACCACAATCGACCTGGCGCACCGCGTCGCGCAGGCTCTCCGGCACCTCGTATTTAAGATTCTTGGAAAAGCCACCAGCGGCAAGGTTGATAAACATCAGGGTCGCTCGCCATTCTTCAGACGTTCCTGAGCGGCGCGCCAGCCCTCCTCCCAGCCGGAGGCATTAAAGCACGGAACCATATCCTTGGCCTCCTCGAGCGACTTCTCGTACGACGCCTCGGGGTGCTTAACGTTCCTAATCACCAGTTCGGCAACGATTTCTCGGGCAAGATCCAGTGCCAAACTATTAAAGTCGCCATGGTTTCCCATGTGTCGTGTCGTAAAGATGGCTCCCGCCTGCTGCTCACTGCGCGCCACGCCACGCGCCCAGGCGCTCACGGCAACGAGCGTCTTGCTCAGACGCTTGAGTTCAAACTCGATGCTTTCGGCATCGCTCGTGGTCACCCTGTCGGCAATCTTTCGGCGAAGGCACACCGCAAGCCCTTCGCTCACGCCAATCTGGTCAAAGAATTCCATCGCACGCTCGTACACCTCGTCGGGCGACACGATACCGCCTCCATAGGCGCCGCCGGCCACGGCCGCCATGCCGGCAAGCTTCTTGGACTCGTCAACCCAAACGACGTCGACGTCATACACCGTTGCCGCCTGTTTGTTGAATAGCTTGGTCTGTCGCACGATCTCTTGGTTCAGCTCGTCGATCCAAGCATCCTTACGAACCACGCCGTGCACTTCGTCCAGGTAATCAAGGTCAAAGTTCTTAATGGTCGGCGCATTCCAGGTAGCGCTCATGCACACGCAGGGAGCCTTGGCGGCAATGGACGCAAGATACGCCTCGGGCATGCGCTCAATGCATGATTGGTCAGGTACGTGGTTAACATATGGTCGATGGTCGTTTCCATCACCAGGTAGTTAACACCGCGCGCGTACATCGAATCGTCAACGGCATCGATCTCGTCGTTCTTGCGATCCTTAAAGAACAGCGCCAGCATCAGCGAATTCCAGAAGTATTTCTCGTTGGTCTGGTCGTTCCTAATGCCCAGGGCATCGATGATATTCTTGCGCGAAAGATCGTCCTTGTACGAAATGCTGCCGTAGTACAGCCTGTCCATAAGCGTGGCGCAGCGGGCAAGATGGCCCACTACCATCCTAACGAGGCCGCGCGCACGGCGCACCGCCTTGTTGACGGTCTGCTGCTCGTCCGTCCCACATGACGTAATCACATTGCGGTTGCGGCGAGCATCGAGCTCATAGCGCAAAGGTTTCGACAGGCCATCGCCCACCGAGACATCGTCGTTGCCAAACAGACGACGACCGGCAAGCTGCTCGTCTTTCGCCTCGTCAGACAGGGCAAAAGGCTGCTGCAGCTCCATATCCTGAATACACGCAGTGATCATCTTTTGAATACGCTGGGCACCCTTGGCAATCTCTTCGGCAGTCTCCTCGACGCTCGCTCGCGAAACCTTGCCCATTGCCGCGTTTGACCCCTCGTGCTCGCCCGAGGTCGAGGCGTGCGTATAGACCGCCATCCACTGGCCTCGATTTCCCAGCAGCAAAGGATCCACCACGCCACCATTAAAATGACGGTCAAGGATGCGCAGCATCTCATCGGGCTGGAATTTCATATGGTCCGCCGCTAGCATCGACAGCATGTCGGCCTTCGCATGGTCGATCTCGTCAAAGACAAACAGACACTCATCGGCAACCGATGCATTAAAGAACACGACACCCGCGCCTGTCACCGTATCGATTCTATTGACGAGCTTTTGCGGCGTGCACGCGATCACATGCGGCGTGCGTTTATCGTTGAGCAATGCCGAGGGCCAAATCTGGGGAATCACCTCAAAGCCACGTATGATGCTCTGACGTCCACGACCCACCGCTCGGCGCAAGCTCGCGTCTGCCAACGCCAGCTTATCCCACAGCCCCGGAGTCAGGCAGTCGACAACACTTCCCAGACGCTCCTTCTTGTCCAAAATGCCCAAAAGATCATCGGCGATCTCCATTGCGCTGTTCCACGCGTGCGTAATGTCGCGAAGAACGGCCTCGTCCTTCGCTCCAAAGGGGCAAGAAATATCGCGCGGCTTTATGCTGCCCTTGTCAAACCTGGCATCGATCCAGTTTGTAATGTTCTCGCCCGCTCGCGGAAGATCGAACACCATGCGCGCCGCATCTTTGGGATCCATGCCCTGGCCAGCCAGCAATTCGCGCACGCTTGCAACAAAGTTGTCGCGGTTGTCCTTGCCCGGAACCACAAACACCAAGGTACGGCGACCGCGACATTTATTAAAACAGCCCGACTCATCCCAGCCGCCGGCAATCAGGTCTGCCGTGACCTGCTCGGCCGTGTAGTTTTTACCCGAGCCCGTCGTGGCGCCCAAAAAGTACAGGCCGTTGTTGTCCTGGTCCTTGGCGCCGTCCTGGTCCTGTGGGACAAACAGCGCACGCTCAAAAAACTCGCGCATCGCCTTTTGGCGCGCAAGATAGGGGACAAGTTCCTTGTCGCTCGCAGACGACGGATTCGATTGACAGCTCAGTTCCCACGTAGCCATGGTCAAACCTCCGATTTAGTTGTTGCATGTGTTGAATACCATCCCGTGCGGACAAAAACTCACGCAGGGCGGTTGAGCGGCATCCATGCCGCTTGAGAAAAGGAAAGAAAGGGAAGAGAGGCAGTCGGCGATTACTCGCACGAAGCGAGCAGCTTCTCAAGATCGCACTCCAATGCTTCACGCTCCTCAACGTCCATCACTGCAAGGGCGACACGCATCAGGGACACCTTGGCGGCAAGCTCCTTAACCTGGTCGGGGCGCTTGCTAAAGTGGTCGTAAATCCGCAGGGCCTCCCCGGCCGTCAGGTACTGCCACTTTTCCAACGAAGGCTTTTCGGACCTGCTCACGGCATCGACCCACTCGCCAAGACCCTGAAAACCGTTGCCCGTAGTCGTGCCGTTCATAACCACATCGAGCGGGCTCAGCAAGCAATCGGGCGATTTTTGTACACCAATTTGGTGAGCATAAGCACCTGGGCAAGGTTGCGATACTTGTCCTGATCGGCATAGAGCACGTCGTTGTAGCAGGCGCACGCCTTAAGCAGCTCGTGGGCGGCAATGCGCTCCGGCCCATCAAACGGAACGCCGCGCAACAACACCCCAGCAAGATCGAATGCCTTGCCGCCCTGCACGATCTTGTCGAGCGCCGAGCCGTCCACCAAATCCGCCAGCCAAGCAAACTCAGGCTGATACGGCTTATGCTCGTCCTCGTCCTCATGCTCCATCCAGTTGTTCACCAGCGTCAGGGCTTCAATCTCCCTCCCGTTCAGAAAGGGCGAATTCTCCCCCATCTCTTCCTGCAAAAAGCCCCGCGGCTCATGAGAGCGCTCGTACGCAACCGCAAGTTCCCCGTCGCTCACGACCAAGGTCGCACGGGAAATATAGGTATCTTCCGCATGTCCCTCCAGGCGTACATCATAAGGGGACGCAGCTGACGGAGCATGCCGCGCGCGCCGGCACCTTCCTTAACCGCGCGCTTCGCCGCAAGGCGAGCAGCATCTGCCATCAGCTCCATCTTGGCGCCATTTCCCATCATGTTGTTGTACTTGGCAGGTACTGTTCATACGCAATCTGGACCAGATCGTCCACGCTCAAGGCGTTAAAGTTAATCACCGAGCCAATGCGCCCGCACAGCTCGGACATAATACCCCAAGTCTCAACATCCTCGATGGTCGCACTGTCTCGCAGCTCGTTTGCCGATTTTGCGGCGGTGCGCACGGCGGCATACGAGGATCCGAAGCCGACCGTGGTGCCAGACTTGTCACTCAGGCGCTTGCGCACCAGAGCATCCAAGCCCATAAAGGCGCCGCCCAAAATGCAAACAACCTGATCGAGGTTGAGCGTCTTAATAGCCGCACTCTTGGAGGTATCACATTCAAACGGCATCTCCCCGCCTTCCAAGAGCTTAAGGAACGACTGCGATGGACTAAAGCTCGATGCAACTTCGCCCCCATCGGGCTCGGCACGAACCGCCTTGTCAAACTCGTCAAAGAGCACCAAGCAAATTTCGCCGGGATTGGCAGCCTGATAGTCCGCGACCTGCGACAGGCAGTTGCTCATGCTGGCACCGCGCCAGCCCTCGCCCGTCATGGTGGAGACATCGAACACGAACAGTTTGAGCCCCGCGGCATCTGCCACGGCCTTGATGGTGTGGGTTTTTCCCGTGCCGGTGGAACCCATCACCAAAATGGCAGCGGGCGAAAGAACGTCGCGCGGGTCGGCGCCGCGTGCCAACATCACGCAGCGGTTGACCTCAAAGCTCAGCGCCGTCACAAAGGCCTCCAAGCTTCCTTCGTGGCCAATAACACTCTGACGCGTCTGCTCCACCAGACGCGTAGGCGCAATTCGATTGAGCAAGTCCTGGTAGCGATCGATGTTTCGATACTGTTTCTGAGTCATGGGCGCCTTCCTTTCCATATTGGTTTTCTTTCCTTCGATGTGGGCCGAGCCCTTAAACCACTACAGTGCCAGCGATGTCGCCGACTCCAGATAGATCACGTTGCCCGGCTGGGTAAAGACCGGAATGTGGTAGAGCAGCTGCAAAATGCCCTGCTTGAGCAGCGGAAACAGTGTGGGATGCAACACTTCGTACATCAGGCACCAGCCATAAGAGCGGTAAGTACGGCAAGCAGCAGAAGCTTTTGAGCGTTAGAGAATACCGACATGGTCGTTCCTTTCTTTATGCGAGATATTTGGATTGCGTTGTGGGTTAGCGACTCATAGCGATGGCAATGCCAATAACCGTGATAACCACGGGGATCGCAAGCGATGCGAACACAATCCCGCAAAAAGGCCTACCACCACCGCGCACACGACGATGACCAGTGCTGTGGGCACAAGCGCGAGCAGAGGAGTAACCACGCAGGCAGATGCAAAGCGAAGCCCGTGGAACAAGCACTCATGAGGGAATAAAGCCTTGAGAACTCCTTCGACAATTCGCCACTCGACAATCGTTCCGACTGTTAAGACAACAGCCCAAAGCAGATAATCATTGGCGCGGGAATCCGAAGCATCTTTCCGGTAACGCCAGCCCACCAATCAAATGCGGCGGCACAGCCCAGCAAACAGACGATCGCGCAGACGACGGATGCAAATGCGCCCGCACCCTCAATTGCACCGAGCAGCTCGCACATGTCGGATTCGCGCTCTCCCGTTAACAGCACAATCCATTTGTGGGCAAGCGCCGCAACGACCGCCACGCCCAGCACAACCCAGTACGCCCTAAACGCCACCAGGCGCCACGAATGGAGCGGAATCACCGTGTTGCCCTCGCCAATCTCGAACATAAAGCCGCCGAGCCACGTCGTCAGCAAGCACATCATGTCGACGGCGACAACGTACAGCACAACCGCAAAGAGGGTTTGCAGAATCATGCCGAAAATATTCACTGTTGTTGGCTTCTTGAGAGCGTCTGGCTCGATCCTATACGTGTCGTATCCGTTCATTAGCTGTCCTTTCGTTGCTGAAACAACTAGTTGGTTTATCCACTGTAGCTTGATACAACTAGGAGATATGCAAATCTCTTAGTGTTAGTATCTAGCGAAATATTACCCAATGCGTACGGCCTCATACGCACCATTCGATTTTTTTCTTTTTCATTTGAGTGCCCCGTCTGAAAAACGCCGCAACTGCTCTTCTTGTAGACTGAAGGCAATTGAGCCGCGACGGGCCAGTCAGCGAACCGCGCAATATAGGGAATATGCAGGAGGTGCGCATGCTCAAAACTAAAGCAGAATTTGCAACTCTTCGCTTAAACGAAGATCTCAAGCCATATATGAGCCGATATCTATCGGATCTTGTGTCTCATATGGTCGAGAAATATCAGCCTTCGTCGAGAACGAAAAGGCTCATTGAACTGTGCTGTCGCGATTTTGAGTTTTCGAGCGAGCACGTCGATGGCCCCTCGTGGTCTGTTTTGGGGATTGACCTCAAGCGACCTTCGGCCGCCTCGTTTGAGTTTGAGGACCGCGTTTACAACGAAGCAACCGACGAATGGGATTATGTGCCCGCTTGCGTTTGCAAAAACCGAGTCAAAGTCCCGACGTCGACGTTTACTGCCATCGAAGAGAATATCTTTTTATACGACTACGAGCAGGACGCAGCCTCTCACACGTACGAATCAGCACTCATTTACTGCAGGCCCCCCGAGCTACGACCGCTATCCCAATTCCCGGCATCTATCGATGCGGCAAATGCGCGAGTCCTGGATTTCCTCAGAACGCGCTCGAAGCAGCTGCAACGCAGCGCAGGCATCCCCGATCTGCTTTCGGTCACTGAGTGGTACTACATCTTTCTTGCGGCATCCATTGCCTGCTCTCAGTCCCATGCCACGGCCGTCATTCAGATTTCGGACCGTCTGTTCAATCTGGCGCGAGCGTAGATGGACGTCGCCTTCTTTGTGACCTCGGCCTGCTAAAGAGCATTGTGCTTCTTCCCAACACCATTGCCAAAAAGGCCGAGGGTCGCGCGCTGCTCTTTATTGGCGACGGCGAGCCCAATGATCCGTATTTCCTTTTTGACGGCAGGAGCTTTGACGACAAGCAAATGACCGATGAGATTCTGCACCAGCTCCTCGATTCCGTCGACCGAGCCTACGGCGATCAAAAGAATCCAGTCTATTGGCATCGGCTCGAGGATCAGGGCAACGGCATCTATCCCCTATTACCCAATACAAAGAGCGGATCGTTCGACGAGAGAATGTTCATCCCCCTTGGGTCGCTAGCGCCAATCTACCGCGGCACCGCCCGCAGCGTTGTAACCAAACTGCCCGAATCAGATCCGACAGACAGTTACCAACAGCACGACTGCTACTACCTGTCGCTAAAGCATCTTCATGATGGCGCAATCATTGCCGCAGAAGATGTACTTGAGCGTGTCCCCGATACAGATATCTACGATGTAAGCCGTGTAGACTACGAAGATTTTCGGAAGGCCAAACCGATCGACGCCCGCGAGGCGAGCCTTCTCATATCACGCGTCGGGCCTCCATTCAAGCTTGCCCTCATCACGCCAGGCCACTTTTCTGTCGGTTCTGAGCGCCCCGTGGAGCGCGGTCTTTTGTTTGAGAGCATTGTCCCCTGCGACGCCATGTTCTGCGCTACCTTTGAGGACGAGCTGCTTGCCCAGTTTGTCCTGGCATACCTGTCGTCCGATGAGGGGCAGAAGAAACTGGCGGACACCTCGCACGGAGACGCGCTTGTGCAACTTGCCCCAATGGACCTGCGAAGCATGACCGTGCCTGTTCCCGGGCGAGCGGAGCAGGAGCGCTACGCGCTAGAGTACGAAGCAAAGCAGCGCGCCTACGAGGACGCCCTTAAGCAGGCGGAACATTACGCTGCGAGCAAGGGAACGATGTAGCGACCGAGGCCGGCAGACTGTCCGGACTTTTGCCGACAGTCTGCCGATCAGGCACGCCGTTCAGCGCAGCAGCTAGAGATCCTCAACAGACTTCGAACTGGCTTTGGCCGCCTCTTCGCCCGCGATCAGGTCCCTAACCGTTATATACGCACTGTACGTAGCATCTTCAATCTTTTCCATAACATCAGGGTCGCAAGTTCCCCAAATATCTTTGAGAACTCGAGCCAATCCCCAAGCAGCGCTGAGCAGGACGTCAACGTCCTTTAGATCTAAGTGGCTGACCGTAAAGGGACAGTACTCGCACTCCAACAGATAGGTGTCAACAGCCTCAATTGTCTCAGCCACATACTGCTCAAGATCGGGATGGGGATGGAAGGCGCACAGCGCCTTGTGCGGATCGGTCGGCTCAATCCAATACAGCGTTGTCGCTTCCTCGCATTTCTCGAGCGGATAACGCTCAGCTGCCTTCTCCCAGCTTTCATACCAGGGATCGGCATCGCCGTCCGTCATCGACCTGCAAAGATTAATCGCCGCAGAAACAGTCGCACACGAATATCTATAGCTGGCGTCTTTCTTAAACTCATCATTGAGCTCGACGTCACCAGACAGCTCCGCCTCCATGATAAGGAACGGACCATCCTCATCCGTAATGCTTATGGGATAGTTGTTGCACTCATAGCCCGGATACATTTTGTCTCCAATCAATCGTTCGGACACATTAACAAGCAATATCGAAACCGCGCTCACGCGGAGGACCGTCGTCCTCGCACCAACCTGCAAGTTTTTCTCATCGCATGAAAAGAACTTGCGATTCTTGCAAGTTTTTCTCACGCGGTGACAAGAACTTGCATGGTCGCCCCGCTACCTGCGCCACGAGGCGGCAAGGATAACGGGAAGCCCGGCGATGCACACCACTAAGGCCACGGCTGCGAACGCAAGCACGATGGCCACGCTCACGACGACATAGGCCACGGTAATGAAGGCCAGCGCCAGCAGGCAGGCAAGCAGCTCGGCCACGTAGCACAACACCAGGTTCGAGCTCGCGCGCTTCAGCAGAACGTCGGCGAGGCGGACCAGCTCGACGGCAAAGCCGCTGCCGAAATTGCGTCCGGGGCCCTTGGCAAGGAACCACTTGAACAGGCACATCAGGCGCAGCCCAGCATCATCATGATGGAAACGGTCCATACATTGTGCCCCGACTCAACAAGGCCCTGGTCACCCATCGCACTGCCGTTGATGAGCCAACTCGTTCCATAGCCCATGAACAGCATCGCCAACAGCAAACAAGCGCTCACCGCGGCGAGAAGGCGCGACACGCGCCTGCTGAACACCGGGGCATCGCAGCTGAGCCCAAAACCCTCGCGGACGCGCCAAACGGCATGGTAGGCCGGGTACGCCGCGACGAGCGCGGCCACGAGCATTGACGCCCAATCGGACCCAGGCGCCGCCGACGCGTACTCCGCAATCGCGGAAACGGAGCAGTTGGTGTGGAACGACTCGTTCAGGAACAGCGCGACCTCGCCCTTCCAGACGCAGAACGGAGCGGCGACAGAGGCGATACCGACGGCGGCGAATGCGGCGACGGCGATGAGCAGCGCGCCCTGCACGAGCTTGACGACCTCGCCTTTGGCGGTGCGGGGTGCAGACTCAACGGCGCTGGACGGAATTTGGATAGAAGTGTTCATGTTTTTCCTTTCAAAGAAGGCTACGTTCGCAAGCTAATGTAAGAAAACACTGTCTTCGAGGGATTGAACAAGGCTGTTGCCCCCAGAGACAAACAAATGTTGTTATCGGCATATTGGCCGCTCGGGCACTTCATCATTACGCATTTGTAATTCATCAAATCGCAGGGTCTCTTTACGCTCAAGCAGAACAGATTGAATAAGCTCGTGGACGGCGGCATTGCAGTAGCACAACGACTCCCACGTGGCCAACAAGTCGTCACCAACTCCCTTGCAAGCAACGGAGGAGTCCTCGAGCTCATAGGCAAGATCAATTGCCTCGTCAACCATCTGCTTCATCTGCAACAGCGTGCACGTGAGATTCGCCTCATTCGACTCGTCGCAAATATAAATACAATTGGACTCAAGCATCTTTGAATCTCCCTTCAAACAACTGACACCTGCAGAATAGTGAAAAGAGATAAAAAGCAACCCGCAATCTACCGCTATATAGCGTTAGATTGCGGGCTTTACCCTAAAACTCACTTGACTTTGAGATGGCTCATGACTCGCGTTCAATTATGTTGCATATATCCTTTGCCTTCACTTTCGGATACTGCGCATAGAAGTACACTTCACCGTCCCCCTTTTCACCGCGCACAGTGATTGCACCCAGACTCAAACCCTTAGCGGACGGAACTTTGCATTTCTGCACGCTCTCTTCGCCTTCATCGAAAAGTCGCAGGTACCTTGTTTCATCAGAATGTTATTGGCCTTTGCTGCCCTAATCCTTGAGCCACCTACGCTCAGTATTTTCGAAATCGAGGCATAGCCTTTAGCTTCCGCCTGATCCATTGAGTAACAGACCGGCAAACGTTCGGCCCCCGCAAAAGCCGCTTCGTAAACAACGCCCTCTCGCATGATTTCCACACTCTTATGGCCATGTTCATCAAGCTGAAAAGCAGTGAAAAGACATTGAAGCGCCAGCCAGACCTCGCCCGCGCTAACCATCTCTTCTCGATCGGTATGACAGGCGCTATTACGAAATTTAGTGAATTGACCCAACGTTTCGCCGAGCGTCCTCCACCAGTCCCCCTTTGACGCCTGCGTCAGCTCTGTATTTTCAACTCGAACAGAGGATGCCAGTAGCTCACTCTTTTTTTCAATTAATCCTTTGTATTGACCGAGGTTAAGGCTCTCAAGCTCCTTGAGCGGCTTTCTTGCAACAACATAATCGGGAGCAATGGCCTTTAAGGCCGGCAACAATTTCAAACGCAAGTATCTCTCTGCGCGCGGCAGAACATTAGCAGGCAAAATGCGCAATCTGAATCGCTATCGGTACCAACACTGCCAATGCCAAATATCTTGCACAGAAGAAGCCCCTGTTCGATATTCTCAAGCACCCTATTTTTGCCATTTTGGTCGCACGCGCAATCAGCAAATGCGCTTTGAAGAGCTTCGCGCGAAGAGAAGCCTATGATTCGACAGTCTTCTGCATCCAGATTAAAGCTTTTAAACGCTTCGCTCACATTGTCCAAATAGGAATCGGTGCTTACATCAGAACACCAATCATCTTCATTGACATGTTCCTCGTCCGCGTCAGTTGCCTCCCGTGGAAGAGATTCTCCTCGCGGCAACATATCTTTCGCCGCATTGAGCTCCTCAATAGCTCCAGTTGTCTGGTACTTTTCCCAATGCTCAACCCATGCCGTGTCGAGAATTCGCTTCATCGTTGCAACGTTCTCATTAATCTTCCACGCTGCATAGTCAGCAATTACGTAAAGGCGATACTTAGCTCGGCTTGCCGCAACATTCACGATATTTGGATTTACAAACCTGATTGCACCTTCACAACTACGACTTGTATCGCACCCCAAGACAAATATCACCTGATGGGCTTCTTTGCCTTGAAACGTATGAACCGTACCAATATTAAACTTTGCGAATGCACTCCAAGCACGCTCTGCTATTCCTTCAGGCGTCTCTTCTAACAGCCTATTCTTAAGCCCGCTGACAACAGTTTTAAACGGAGAAATGATATAGAGGCTCGGAATAGAACACTCTTCATGCTCACCCGACCCGCCGGCTTTTTTCTTAGTCGCAGCCGCCGTTTTCCTAAAAGCCTCCTTGACAATCTCGTACACTCTGTCGCCCTGAGCATCAACATAGTGGTCGCGATTGCCGCGTTCAAATCCTGCAACATTGATCCACTGTGAGGACTTTAGATAAAAGCTGCCAGCGAGATCCTTTTTTGGATTAGCCGTCTCGTTAAGCATGGAGCCCTGATACGAAATTTCATTCGAGATATCGAACATGGGCGATATGCAGCGACGATGAACCACAAGCGGGCAACCAATCCATTGATCACCCTCGCCATTGCTGCGCAGATGGCCATAGGGATTAACGGCATCGGCAAGTCGTTGGACCGAAGCCATGTCTCCCTTAAACGGCAGCAATACTTTTTTACCAAGGGTAGCGCGGAGCTCCTTAACATCCCCAGTAATCACAGGCTCAATCTGAGAAGGGTCGCCGACAATCATTGCACGTCGACTGCGGGCAAGGCACCCAAAGCGGCATACGGCACCGCCTGTCCAGCCTCATCTATAATCAACAGGCCGAACAGGGGTACAGCCCCACCAATCTGAACATCCTCAAGCATGCGACCAATCGACGCAAATGTGGAAGAAATCACTGGGGTAAGCAAACCGAGTGCCTGAAAAAGCGCAGGGGCCATCTTCCGTCTGTCGGCTTGCGTGAACTCTATCAACTCCTTTTTGCCAGAATCGGCGCCTTTGTCTTTG